>Ga0208510_100235_pt1 | contig 23940 bp, 34 predicted proteins | sample LakWasMet33_HOW6_2_FD_183875 | JGI IMG/M metagenome (GOLD analysis project Ga0208510, IMG submission 183875) | Freshwater sediment methanotrophic microbial communities from Lake Washington under simulated oxygen tension - Sediment Metagenome... | ecosystem: Environmental > Aquatic > Freshwater >...
ACCAGTGCGCCCTGCTCACCTACCAGATGGGTCAATTGCGCATAAATTTCACCACGTGCCGCTTCTTGTCCAAAAATAATGCCGGCAAGAGAAATCACAATCAGCAATACCGGCGCAATGGAGAACATGGTGTAATAAGCTAAAGCAGCGCCCATACTTTGCGCACGGTCATCACGCCAGGCGGTAAAGGCGGCTTTACTTAATATCCAAAGTTGTTTGATCGTCATCTTGGTGCCCTGCTTTGTGAATATTGCCACTGGCATGATGATGATCAGGGTATAGGAGTGTGACTGCAGCATGCATCAGACGACACCGCACCATCCTGTCAGAAATCTCTGATGATAGGCGTTGAACTGCAAGTAGGGGTAGTTAGAAAGTGAAAAATATTTGTTACCCCACTTTAGTAAAAGTCACTGCCTGAAGCCATCATTTTTCACACCTTCTATTAGCCCATTCGGACTATCGCAATTTACTTCTAGCTTTTACTTAAATTAGGCATAATCGCGAGAGGTGTTATTACGCCGCTTTACAAAAATCAAAAATAATTTAGGAGAGGTAGTTGTATGGCTTCAACAATAAAAAAAGCAGTTCTCGCAGCATCAATCTCATTAGCAAGCTTGAATGCCCAAGCTACTCTGACCTCATACAATGCAAATGGACTTGACTTAGTTTACAGCTCTGTTAGCAATGTTAGTTGGACAAAAGACGGTAACTTGCTAGGTAGCATGATGGCATCAGACTCTGACCTAGTAAATAAAATCATTGCGGCTAGTCCTACTATTACCAATATACCAAATATCCTCAGCCCTTCTGGTACTTATAACTTACAAACTGAAGATTTCAATGTGAGTTGGTCTGGTGAAACACACGTTCCAGGCCAAACAACTTGGTTTGGTGCCATGGCTTTTATTAATTATCTTAATAGCATTAGCTACGGTGGAAGCAATCAATGGAGGTTACCCACAATCACTGATTTAGGTACTGTGGGTTGTGAGTACAGTTTCAATGGGACAGATTGCGGATTTAACGTATTCACAAATGGTAACGTACTTGGAAATGAATTAGCCGAGTTATATCATCAAGAGTTAGGTAGTAAAAGTTTGTACAATACTAATGGCAAATCCCAATTGAGCTATGGCATTGTTGATAGTAACAATCAATTTGCAAATATAGCCGACCTTTACTGGTCTGGCTCTCAATATACTGAGCCGGGAATAGAGAGCAGCGCATGGGGCTTTGACACTAATAGGGGTGAGCAAGATAGCTATGCAATGATATTTCCCTTTTATGCTTGGGCCATCACTTCAGGACAAATAGCAGCCGTACCAGAACCTGAAAACCTTTCAATGCTTCTGGCAGGTTTGGGCTTATTAGGCATTGCTATACGCCGCAATAAAAAAGCTTAACTGAAGCTCAATGAAACAAAGGCCGGGATATCCGGCCTTTGTTGTTTATGGCACTTAATCAAAACTCAGGACTTGGTAATCTCAGCTGAAATACATTACCTTCACAATCGTGACCATCACATACCAATCGGCCGCCAAATCCCCAATCCTTTGGCTTGAGTAATGCCCCTCCTTTAGATGTAACTCTCTCCGTAATACTCTCCAAGGTTTCATCCATAAAGAAAGTCGGTTTGATAGTCGTATTTTCTCTTGGTGATATAGGTGCGCCACTACTTTCGACGCGCTTTGAAATAACTGTTTGCTTAATACTGGATGTCAAACGACGGCTTTGGACTACTTTGGACACAAAAAAACCCGTAAGTCATTGATTTACGGGCTTAATTGGATTGCTTTGGACTTCTTTGTACTAATAAGTGGTGCCGGAGCCTGAACCGCATGTTTCGTTAAAGACTAATATTTAAGCTGATCCAGGAAAATTAAAAATATTTGTTACCCCCAAAGTTACCCCAATTTATAAAAGTCACTCTGTTTTCATGAAGTGCAATCGGGCAACAACTCCAAGTCATAAATGAGCATATCAAGACGAAGTCACTAAGGTGACCCACCATACCCCGCCAGTAGGGGGTGTTTCGCATGGCGTATATTTCTACTCTCATGCCTCGACAAAAATCCGGCTAGAAATCGGTTTTTGCTTAAACTGAGGTTTGATTCAAGCCTTTAAAATAGTTAATTAGGGACGAGATAATAATTTCAGAACCAATAAAGTGGCATGTTCCGCTACTTTCAGACCCTCTCGTTATCATTCCAACAAAAAATACAAAACCTTGTCTCCTACAAAATACAGGTGCCCCACTCAATCCATTAAAAGTGTATTCAGATGCGCTGCCAGTCATCGTATACAAGCCTTTGCCCCATTCGGAATTGGCATAATTGGCAGTTCTCAATAAAAGCAAGTCAGTCAACTTATTTTTGTCATAGTCATAGACTTTATCATCGCTTGGGAAACCCGCTAGGAGTAGCTCATCACCATTATTTAATTTTGATGGAGGGAATGCCCAACGCGATAAGTCCCATGAGTACAAGTCGATGCCTGACATCTCGAAAAAAAGTGAGTCATCAATTACAAAAAATAGTAAATCTTCGATCTCATCTTTATTTTCATGATCAAGAAATCTTGGTGTAAAGGCCGACTTTATTGGAAGCGCTATGTTCGTGTTTGGCATAAAAATTCTTGTATGCGTTGGATTAGCTCCTTGATTTTCAATAACATGCTTAGCAGTTACTACAAATACATGACCGTTATAATTTAATAAAAATGAAGAACCAATCCCCCATGTTATGTCATCAGGGCTAGCAGCAAAACTAATCGGTCTGGTTCCAGTACCCGCAATTACCAATGCCTCTTCTGCGGTTAATAGATTTTGATTGCCATCCATGTCATTAAGTCTCGTGCTCAAAATATTTCATATCAATATCGATAAATAGTAGCCATACATCTCCATGCTTCAAAAGACCACCAAAAGCTTCCTGGCCTATATGCTCCAGTGTCAGCTCTTTATCTCTCCAAATCGCAGGTCGTTTTAATTCTTTGAAATTCCATTTACCATCATGTCCACATGCATTCCTTAAATGGCGGAAAAATTGAATATCGGGCTCATGGGCGATTAACTCATAATGTGCATGGGTGGTAAGTAAATCCCACATGCCCGCTACAAAAACTGCTGTAACTTGATTTATTGTTGTGATTATTTCAGGGCCAGAAGTATAGATTTCACTCACTATTATGCAGTGCGGCCCTTCATAAGATGACTCCACCTTCATTTGTGGCGTAATAGTTTTTACTGCATGTTGTACTTGAGGAAGCCTTAACGCAAAAATACCTACTAGTGTTTCTGTGAATGCATGAGCTAATAATCTTGCTCTTGTTCTTGTATCACGAGTTTTAGGAGACATGTAGATATGCTGTAATTTGTTAAATTAAATTGGACGGCAATTAATTATATTAATTAACTGTTTACAATTGCGATTATTTGTCGAGCTTCTGGATATCAATAAGCCAATCACTCCCACCAAAGATAATCTGACTTGTAATGTATATCACAATGCAAGCATATACTTCCAAGTAGCAACAATAGGGGTTACAACAAAATAACTATATTAATCAATATGTTGTATTAATTTATGATTGGCACTTCCTGTAAAAACCACATATAAAACAGCGGGTTAGACTATTGGCTAGGGATTCGCGGCAAATAGTTATTAAAATTAATGAGTTAGCGTTTTGATGTTCGTGCTTAAACAAGAAAGGCTGGTTTCCCAGCCTTGTTTTTGTGTTGTTTAGCCTATTTTGCACGGCGTACTGCAATGCCCAGTAGCCCTAATCCCGCCAATAGCATTGCTGAATTTATAGGCTCAGGCACTGAGGTTGGTAAAGTGTAATTGCTTACAAGTAACCAAGAGCCAGTTTCTTGTGATCCATATTGAGCATACCGAGCAAACCAATACCGGTCATACGTGCCAAATAATTCACTGAAATATACTTGGTCAGTACCCGAGTGTAAATCCAATATTCCAACCATCTTTTCGCTAGGATTGGAAAAGTAAAAAAAGCGATCAAAGCCACTATTGTAACTATTGCCTAGAACCCCATCTTCGAACGCATTTTTTGTATCAGCCCTAAAGGTGTCTATTGGAGAATCTGGATTATTTTTAAATTCAATAGAAGATACAGCGTTTGCAAACTCATATGCTTCATCAATTGTAGCTAAATGAAAGTCTGACCATTTTCCTCTAGATGATATTGCATCCAAGGTTTGTTCATAGGTGTAGTTCTTAAGTAAACCAAGTTGTAGGTACCGCTTACCATTTGCTGAGTTTTCAATAAAACTACTGCTACCATCCCAGCTTAAGCTTCCAATTTTTCCACCTGGGCTAGGTGTGACTTGAGTCGGATTAGAGGAAAACGTAATGACAGGCATGCCACCTCCACCAACTCCAGCTAGGGAGCTGATTGAAAAGGTTAGCAATGCTAATGGTATTAATGATTTAAACATTAAAATCTCTCCCAAACTTAAGTTGTTTTTATACTGATGCTCGTTGTGATTGGTTATTCCGGCGAGCTAAACCGATTAAACCTAAACCTACCAATAACATCACTAAGCTGTCAGGTTCAGGCACAGCCGCGATTTGCCCAGAGTTAACTACCCAAGCGTGCGATGAAGCATCTTTGAATTTATCAAATTGAAATCCATATAAATTTATGAATGCCCAGGCTTGGTATCTACCAAAAGGTAGGACATCTACTGCCAATTCAGTACCCGTCCAAAATATTGATGTTTCATTGTCAAAGGTAATCGTGTCAGGTACGCTGTAATAGGGCTCGCCTTTTAGTTCGTGATAAAACAATTCAGTTAATTCATCGCCCTCTATAACGCCATTAGTATTCGTGTTATATGCATCATTTCCGATATATGCTGCGGTTGGTAACCTCCACTGGGAGCTACCGCCATAATTTATGCTGTTTAAATAGTTTGCAAAAGCCATTGCTCCCCACCACGTAGTAAGGCCAGTGGTGTCAACGAAATCGGATTCAGTGACGGTGTAAATGCTATTCAACCTGTCGAAGCTGTGGTCGTTGTAACTAATATACCCATTTGGAGTGTTCGTTATAGTAGGGCTTGAGGCAATAATCGCATTCACCACGGTATCGAATCCTTGGCTTGCTATCATGCTGCCAAGTAAATTGGCATCTTTAGTCCAAGTCACATCGCTGACTGAGCTATAAACCAAGTCAACACCGTTTGAAGTGTATGAAGTCAACTCCGCGTGAGAGCTTAAGCTTGCCAGCAAAAGTGATGCTGAAACATAAACTCTGCTTCTTATTTTTAATTTCAAAAGCATAAATACCCTTTTTGAATGACTTAAACTCTACGGTGGCGGATGGCATACCCGATTAAGCATAACCCTGCTATTAACATCCCTAAACTTTCAGGTTCAGGCACTGCTGCAAGCGTTCCTGGACTTACAGCCCAAGCATAAAATAGGCTGGACTTAGAGTAGCTGAACTGGAAGCCATTGCTGGCATTGAAATACCACGCGCTACCTGCACCCGTCGCTACTTCTGTGCCAGACCAGTAAGCAGAAAACTGCTCGTTATCAAAAGGGGTAACATACGCGTCACCTAATGATAGGTAAAACGATGCACCATTTAACTCTCCGCCAAACAACTCTGCGAATTCATCACCCTTGATGATGCCATTGGTGGGGGAGTTGTAGGAAAACGCTTCAGTAGCAATGGTGGGCAAAACCCAGTTATTAACACCAGCATAGCTAATGCTATTTAGGTAGTTGATAAAGGCATTAGCTCCCCACCATGTTGTCTGACCATTGATTTTAAAGCTTGAGCTATCGAGATAGTATCCAGTAGTGCTGCTATAACTTGAGCTAACATTTGCTTCAAGAATTGCTTCAATTATGTCTTTAGTTCCGTTAGCATTTGCATCGCTACTATTAGCAATCATGCTGCCAAGCAGATTTGCATCTTTAGACCATGTCACATCGCTGACTGAGCTGTAAACCAAATCTACACCATTTGAATTGTAAGAGGTGAGCGTGGCCTGAGCACTCAGGCTATTAAAAGCAATAAGTCCACTTATAACAGCCTTACCCATACTACGATTGGGAAAACGATTAAACATATATATCCCTCAATATAATTATATTTGTACAAAATCCTTGGAGATTAAATGTTATTTTTGTGACATACAGCAGAATTCAAATAAGCCTAACGGACTAGAGTTCAAAATGAAGAACGCGGTCAGCATTCAGAAAAAGTCAGACTGTCATGATTTAACTTCAAAGCCAAACCGCCCTCCCATTCACCGTGCCGCTGCTTATCCACAACTAATAGCATTTGCGGCATGCCTGGCACAGCCTGTTTATTTGCCCACACTATGAGGCTATTGGCCACGTTATCAGCAATAGCTCCCGACCCTTTGGCATCATAACGACCAGGGGGCTTTGTCTCGTCACCTTTGCGGCTGTGGTGAATGATGTGAATATGGCAATCACACTCAATCGCTAACCGACAGAGTTGAACAATAAAATCCTTTTGCTGGTTATAGCTATCCTCTCCTGGAATAACGCGCATTAAGCTATCAATAAAAAAGTGACCTATACCCAACTCTTTGGCCGCATATTGAATAACGCCATAAAGTCGCTCTGGTGGCATTTGTCCCAAGTGATCAAACAAAAGCAGATTGTTACCTACATCGGCCATCAAGCGCCCCACTTCATCAAGCCCAGCTTGCTTTGTACTGCAATGCTGGCGGGCCATTCGCAAGATCGTGCTGGTTGGCTTCATTTCAAAGCTGGCAATACACACTCTCTCGCCTTGCTTAATTAAATCCAAAGCGACAAACCCAGTCATCATGCTTTTGTAATGGCCGTTATATCCACTCCACAGCGTGACATCCCCAGGAGCAAACGCAAAACGACTATGTGTTTTCTTGAAAGGTAGTTTTGCCCCATCTATCCCATCATCACTGGTCAGTCGCTTCTCTAGTTCATCTGTGAACTCATAGATACGTTTGAGCTTTGTAACGTCCCGCTGGTTGCGCTCAAAATAATCACGATAATCTACGTCAGGCATTGCCATACTGTCGATTCTCGCCGCTATATCATCAACCTGGCTCATACGCCTGCCATTTCTGCGGCCTTATTGACACGCTCCAGTGCATTGCAGAGGCGCTCAAGATCGCTAGAAGGAATAACCCTACCTTTAGACATTTCAAAGGCGTATAGCGCGATTATGCGAACCTCGTTCTTAATTAGCCTCAAAGCATCCGGCGCAGAAATGACTCGCTTCTCTGGCTTGAAGTCGCCCAGGTGCTTCTCGGGCATGATTGCTGACCAATCGAGGCCAACCGATTGCAAGACGCTATATGTGTCACAGCCAGCAAAACAATGCATTAGAATCCTGCCATCATCCTCTTCACGAACAGAAAGGCTTGGGCCTTTGTCTTGATGCGCCGGACACTGTGCAATCCAACGGCCATTACCTGTACGCTTTACCTTATGCAGAGCGTTTAGTAAGTCACCGGCGCTCATGGCTGGTTCTCCCAAATATTCCTACCTTTGCTGCCTTGTTGCAGTTGTTGATCCCCTTGGAGATACCTTGCCATAAACCCTACCCATCCACGCTCGCAACATATCCTTATAGCTTCCTCTAGGGATAGACCTGCTTTTTCGGCTTCTCTAGTGGTTGCATCGAGTGAGGTTTTAGTAAGTTTCTTTTTCCCGCGAATAATTAACCAATCACGGACAAGGTCATCAGACACACCAAGAGCGAGTAACTCCTTGCGAGCGTCATATATAGATTTCTCTTCTCTACTCTTCTCTGTGTGACTGATTGGCGTGACGGTCGCGTGACTAGGTTGTGACACTGTCACGTGACTGTTTTTGCTCCGATCCCGCTCTCTTTGTTTGCGCTTACGTTCGGTAGCTTTGGCTCGATGATCATCGTTTGGGTCAGTGTTGTATTCACTAAAAAAATTATTAAAAACCAATGAATTAGCACCATCAAGCTCCTGCTGAACAACCCAACCAACATGCTCCAATGCATCCCCAAAACCTTCGAGTTGAACAATGTCATCAAGTGTTTGGAGAGTAGCGCTAGACACTACCAGATCATCACTGTGTCGCTTCCCTCTTGCACGTACTACCCCCCACACTTGGCACAAACAACCCACCACTATATGACGCCAATTGTGACGTGTCACACGCTGTAGCGTGACAGGATAGTTCGGGTCAGAATTGGTCATGTAGTCCAACCTGCGAGCCATCTCGATAACCTTGGGATCAGTGTGCAAATCGACTCTTAATTTAATCCACCCCGAAATCATAATCCGACCCTCCGCGCAAACTCTTTGCAAGCCTCTTCAAACTCTTGATGGCTCGCCTTAGGGTTGCTAATTAACCATTGCTGCTTGAGGCTTTCATATAATTCGTAATCGGAAAGAAGGGGCTGGAATACTTTTGACATGGCTTACACCTCGCCACTTGAAGCAAGTTTTGCCAACGCTTCACGTAACTCACCCGCAAGCCAAACATAAGTGCGTTCAGTGAGCTTTCTCGGCTGGGGCAAACGACCTTGTGCAATCCAACGCCGCAAAGTACTCTTTGATATATTGCCGCTGTAATAACGTACTACGTATTCACGAAGGAAGGTTTCGACTGGAAGTGACTCAAGGCCAGGGATAACAGTTGGGATTTGTGTTTGACGATTCATTATGACTCCTTGCTTTAGTTGTTAAAGGAGTTCATATTCCGTTTAAAGCCACTTTTAGCGGGGCACTTTGGGGCGGTCTTTTATGCCTTTGTAGCTTTCTTGTGTGACTTCTTAATGGTTCCTGTCTGCATCAAAAGAGTTAACGCATAATTTAAAGTTTTTTTATATGCTTCTTGATCCTCGATAACTCTATCTCTCAGGTCAGCTCGCCTATTATGCCGTGCCGATTCTCGGCTATGCGCTCTAGTTAGGCTGTCAACATTCAAGGTAATGCCTGACTTCAAAAAGTAGTTTTCTATTTCACTCTCTGCAATACCTTCCTTAATTTTTAAAGCTCTTACAAGGTAACGTCGACATGCGATTATCAGATCATATGCAAGACCATCGGCGGCTTTAGTGTTGTTATTAGGAGCTTTAATCTCTCGATCAAATAACGGCGGGTTACGGCCTTGGTCTAAGTCTGTCATTGCCAAAACGAGCTCATGCAATGAATTCACTATCAACTTAGCCGACTTCTCAGGAAGTTCAATTCCAGCACGCATTATGAAAAAATTTAGGGCATTAACTATTCTTGCTGCTCTATCTCGCCTATCAGAAGGTTTAGATATGTTGTAAGGACGAGCAAGTATTGCTGCAAGTTCTTGCGTTAGCGCTTGGTAGATTTCGCCATCAACCCCGACAAATGATTTTCCACTCATAACTTTTGAGCTTTCAAATATGCTTCCAACTCTTTTTGCCGTTTTTCACGACGCTGTGCGGCAGTGGGTCTTTTAGACTTCAAACAATCAGGTAGTTTATCGAAGCCAAAGCTTTGCAATGGCATTCGCATAGAGTTCAATGACTTCATCTGTTTTGCTTTTGGTCGGCTTATAGCTAACTCTTGCTTTTGAGTCTGAACATCTCCTTCTAGCCACTTTAGTAAAACCTCTCGGCTGAATCGCCAATCACGTCCCACTTTCCGAGCAGGTATGTGACCTGATGCCGCAAGTCGCCTTAAAGTTACATCGTGAACTCGAAGGAGAGCAGCTGCCTCCATCGTATTTAAAACCTCAAATATTTCCTTTGTCATAATCTATCTAAAAGATTTTGGGCTTGAACATATCAGAAGATTAACTACTACAAAACCGTAATGCAGATGAATTCATGCCTGTTTAAATGGCAGTACTTTAGCCCCAGCTTTAAGTTCGTCTAAATAATCTGCCCAGCGCTGCATCATAATTTTTCTATCTTTCAAAAATTGAGCACGCTCATAGGCCGTTCCCAGAGGGTTTGCTACAGAGTGAGCAAGCTGACGCTCGATGTGTTTAGGGTCTAAGCCTAGCTCTTGCTCCCCGAGTGTTTGAGCGATAGCTCTAAAGCCATGGCCTGTTATCTCTGCTTGAGTGTCGTAACCCATATTACGCAATGCTGCATTAATAGCATTTTCGCTCATTGGACGCTCATGCGTACGACCACCGGGGAAAACAAATAGACCACGCTCAGAATATGGCCGCATGGTTTTAATAATTTCTAACGCTTGAGTTGAGAGAGGTACGATGTGCTCGGTCTTTGTTTTAGTTACAAGATAGCGCCATTCATTTCTTTCAAAGTCGAGGTCTGACCATTTCATATGGCGAAGTTCACCGATGCGCTGAAACAGCAATGGTGCAAGTCTAAGCGCACATTGCACAGTGAGCGTGCCCTTGTAACCGTCTATATTTCGCAATAAAACTGCAAAGTCTTTAGGCTCAACCATGGCTGCCATATTCTTGACGACTGGCGGCGGTAAGGCGCCTTTAAGGTCTGGAGCTGGGTTATAAGTGGCAAACCCCTTTTGAATGGCGTAGCGAAAAACCTGACCGGCTGTTTGTATGACGCGGTGCGCCGTTTCTAACTTACCTTGCTTTTGCAATATGTCAGTGGCTTCCAACACCATAGGCGCGGTTATGCTTGAAATAGACCTCCGTCCTAAACTTGGGTATAGATAAAACTCTAACCAGCGTTTAACGCGCTGCCGGTGGCGTTCTGACTTACTTTTATTGTGTAGGGCATGCCATTATTCATTTGCCAGAATTTCAAACGTGTTTAATGCATCTAGTTTGGCCTGGTGCTTTTGGTCTTTACGATCCTGAGATGGGTCAATGTCCTGTGCTACCAACACACGTGCTTCGTCTCGCTTACTTCGAGCTTGAGCAAGGGTGACTTCGGGGTAAGTACCTAGAGATAAAAGCTTTTCCTTACCCCCAATACGGTACTTTAAACGCCACCACTTACCCCCGGCTGAAGCGACTTGCAGGAATAGTCCAGCTTGATCATAGAGCTTATAAGGCTTATCGCCTGGTTTAGCATTACGTATTGGGTATCAGTGAGTGCCATTTAGGGGTATCTCCGAATGCAACGGATATCAGATACCCCCAACATTACCCCAAAAAATCGGGGTAAGTAAAGGCGAGGTAAGACTAGGTATGGAACTATAAATTAATATAAAATAAACGTAAGTTATTGATTCTATATTAATTAAGACAACTCTTGACTAGAGCTGAATTAGGTATATGGTGCCGGAGCCTGAATCGAATGTTGCGTTTAACACTAATATGCAAGCCAATCCATGAAAATAGGAAAACTTAGTTATACACATTGTTATACATTTTATTGAAAGTCACTCTCTTTTTAGGGACTAAAGAAACCCTTTTTTATGGACTCAAAAAACCCATGCGCTTCATGAGAATGTGTTTTCTAGTCTTTCATCGAATCTATTACTTACCACACCTGCAGCGTAATCTTTAAGTGCAGCCGCTTTCACCTTGCCAACTCCTTTAACGGATAGCAGCACACTCACTTCTGTACTGGATAGTTGATCTGCAGTTTTGATGCCCTTCTCTCTCAATCCTTCTCTTATCAGTGCGCTTGCGCCAGGTAAGGTATCTATGAAGAACGGAAAAAACCTATTCGTGATTGCGTCAATACCTTGATGCCTATTTACAAAATCAGTCCATTCGGGCTTTCTTAATTCAGCGTGTAACTTTTCAATACGCAAAGATATGCTGCCTTCACTTTCAATCTGTTTTCGGATCGCGATAAGAAATGGCAAATATGTGATTCTATGTATAGGGCCGATTTCGCTTGCTGATGCTGACTCGGCAGGCTCATCAATATCGACTCCTAATTCCCGCCAGGATTTAAGTTTTGGCACCCAAGTGCCTTGCCAAGGCTCAACAACAAAATCTGGTGGTGGTATAGATGAATCAATATGTTTTTTTCCATCCAGCATTAAAACTCTGAGTGGCGTTCCAAACTGAAGTGTGGCAAAAAATTCAAGCCCATTCATTAAATCTTCATTTTCTTTAAACGCTCTTACAGGATCACCGGAACTTACATTGAACACTCGCTGTTGATCTATCTCGGCCGACTTTGAAAAGAAATCAATTACCCATTGCAGTAGTTTCATTTTTAAACCCCTAGCCTTTTTACCGAGTCAGAAAACTGCATAATCCGCTTTTTTATCGAGTCGGTAAATTATTCCTCCCCTGCCGCTTAACCTTAGTGCAATCTTAGTATAAAACTTGCCGTGATCTTGCCGTCCCAGTGGTGCGACCTTACCGCAATCTTACCGTTTATTAAATGCAATCATGTAGTGATCTTGTAGTTCCATCTTAGGGTAATCTTAGGGTTGATATTGATGTAATATTGATGTGGTCACCAGCACAACCTTGTTGTAATCTTGTTGTTGTGTCTTGCGGTAATCTTGCGGTAATGGTGCTCCTTTAGCGCAACCTCAAAAGATTATCTCTAACCTCATCCCTATCAACATCTGACCACTCACCATTCAGCCACATTTGAAAGCAAAGGTCTTCTAATGGTATAGGATCTGGACACGAGAACCACAGGGCGGGATTTGAGCCGGCTTTCCTGGCGTGTGGAATAAGCTTCTTCCGCTGTCTGCGTTCTTCACGGTTTGAACCACTCAATTCGCAGGTATCATTCCAGTTCAGCAATCTGGAATCATCAACACTGATACCGTACCTCATTGCAGAGATTTCGAAAGCAGTTTCTTTCCAACTTTTAAACCTCCAATTGGCAAGCTGGCTAGCTGAGTGCTCCCAATTCTGATCTGAACTAAACCAAATCAGTGGGACCGCGCTTAAATACATTCCCTTCAACAAAGGGTTTTTACCGGCAAACTCCAATTCAGACTTGGGCAATAAATGCCCATCCGCTTCAATAGGAAGCAAGTAGCATGCTCTTGTGTAATGCCATACATAATTATTAGGTTTTTCATTATCGATTGTCATTGTTTAATACCTTTCTTCAATAAGTAATATTCCAGGTAGTATTGGTATAGATACATTGTTTTCGATGAGTGAAACAGTGAACTGCTAAAAAGTGGCCTTTTTCGTTTCACTCACTGAAACAGTGATTTGTTCATCTGTTTCACTAGCCGAAACAGAGCTGTTTCAGTCATCGAAATGCGAGATTTTTTTAATGGGCTGTTTACGCTTTCTGGTTGGGGGTACACTGCAGAGCAAATAAGCGCCACGAGAAAAGCTGGCCTTTGGTATTTCAAGCCCTATCCAATTTGTAATATCCACCCATGTGACTGCAAACAAATCGGCTCCCATGTTCAAACCGCCTTGCTTGGTGTGCACTATTAACCCGCGTTCAATCAGTTCCTTTCGCGCTTTAATGTTGCTTGACTGGCATTTAAAACCTTTATCCCTCAGCCATTTGGTGGTTAGCTGTAGATGGCCATTGTTTCTGCCATTAAGCTGCCTTGCCAGTGCCAGCAACAAAGCTTTCGATTTATCACTTGCACCGATAAAGCTTTCACTATCAAAAACAGCATGAGGAAAGGCAATAAACAGCCCGTTGACTTTCTCTGGCACCCTGTCTTTTCTACGTGCCATTTTCAGAAACCGTTTGAGCGCAAAAGGAATGTGATCAACCCATTAAGCTGTAAACAATCCATAGTCGGTAAATCCACCATGATTTCGTAGCGGCCAGATTGCAAACAGAGGGCGTAGGCGCGATTTTGTAAGCTGGTGATAGTCATAATGTCACCTCGCTATCTAATTCGCTTCTATGGGCTGTTTTTGCACCAGCACATAGCGGCCAATGCGGTGTTTGACGCCCAGATCGCTTTCCCAGGTAACCCAAAGCATATTGATCACGTAGCCCGCTTGTCGTAACTCATTAATTCGCGCTGGAGGATAATAAATATCCAACAATTCGCGTGCCTTTTGGGTGGTTATGCTGCCATGCTCTAGCAAGTAATCTAAAATCTTTAGACGTTGATTATGTGCGCTGTTATCTTTAGAATTTGGATGTATGTTTGAGCCTGCATTTGTGTGGGCTTTCTTTTTGTCCATTGCTTACCCCTCCACCTTGCCGGCCATAAAGGCGCGAAGGTCACCGGCCCGGACTGATGTCGTTCTTTCAGTCAGTTTGTGTAAAGGAAATTTCTTAGCTTTGGCCAGACGCCAAAATGTGGCCATTGATACCCCCATAAGCTGGGCGCAGGCTTTGGGACGGAGATGTGCAGAGTCGGGTAAATGATCTGCTTGGGTTACTGAAGGGTTTAGTTTCATTTGATGCCTTTCCGTGTCTATAAGTCACAGTAGGCATCATGTCATTGATTTAAAATAATAAAATCCCTCAAACTTGCTTAGTGTACATTCAGCAAGTTAGGCTTACGCTTTGCTAGCAGACTGTATTTCTTTTTTAAATTCTGACACATAAGAACTTAGCGTTCTTAATGTTAAAGGGACAATTACCATTAGCTGAGTGGCGGCAGCATCATTGGAAAGTTTAGGGTCGATATTAGACAACCAATAACTCTTTGCTTCGGACTTCAGCTGATAAATTTCTCGATGGGCTTTTTTTGCTGCGAGACTTTTTTCATGTGAAATATCCTCGCTTTTACACTCATATCCTGCTTCCCACATATAGTTACCACTAGATAACTCAAGAGCATCCAACGCCTCCGCAATGTAGTCATATTTTTCCGCAGAGTCGACTAAGCTATCTGCTTTTGATAACCAATAAAGCGCCATAATAATCAGAACATTTTTTTTATTATTACCATCATTTTGGGAAAAAGCATTGTTGTATAAGGTATAAGCCCATCCCTCATTATCAGCATACCCTTCACCAGTTGATACCTGTTGTTGCGCAGCATTTAGTGTCTCATATCCCATAGCTTGAAATTGGAGCCGCATTGTTTCTCCAGAAGTATGGCAAGACTCCCAATAAGTTTTGAGGACCTTGGCTACAATTTGAGAGAGTTTTTTGGGGCTAATATCTTTTGCTGCATTTTCGTAATGTCTACCATAGATTTTTTTTAACTTAGGGCCTAATGTATTTATTGTTTTTGGTAATTCGATTTGTTGGGGCAATTGCATATTAACTACAATTTGCTTGGCAAGAATTTTTGCCTTTTTGCTGATCAATCCAAAATCGATAGTCTCTAAATCATTTTCTGGCATGATCATCGCCCCTAGTACGCTTTGCTTCAGACACATACTCGCTCAGTTTGCGGTGTGACAAAGGGAAATGTTTTTTTAGTAATTCAGCAGCTTTTTCATTGCTTAAAGTCGAATCAATATTTTCAGACCAGTGTTTGATAACCTCGCTTTTCAATTGATAGGTTTCTGCATGGCGCTTTGAAGCATTATTTTTTGCAAAATCTGACTTAAATTTTTTGGCAAATGCCTCTTCAATTTCTGATGTGTTTTTAATTCTCCCCATATAAAAATACATAAATGTAGATAGAAACATCATCTCAACTAGATTGCCTTCCTCCTTAGCCACATACCAACTTGTTACGGCATGTGCTAACCTTCCAATTGACAATGTCGCCAGATATTCTGAGATAGTTTCTAAATAATCTGCTTCACCTAAAAGGTCACGGCAGATATAAATGTCCTCACAACTATAGTCACTGAAATCACTCTCAATGAAATCAGTTTCTTCTTGGTAGCCGCCGCCCGCATCATAAAATTCATATTTGCTATATATCTCTCTTTGAAGAGTTATTCTGTAACCGGATAAAAATTTCTCCACTTCAAGAATAAGCTCATCCGCATGATAAATGACCTCATCAAAACGACCCGCTTTGTCTACGTCGCTAATCATTAACGCCCCTTACGTTAACCCTATTAAGGAAACCACACCAGCCAGGCTAGGGTTGCCTAGTTTTCGCACCAGGTAATTAGGCTGATGCTAGGTGTGGTTAAACGGTTAATTATTTCTTTTGTACGTGAAGCTTATAATCAGCTTCACCGCCAATAAACGACAAAGCTTTAATCATTTCAAATTGATCTGCGAAATGAAATAGCATCGTTGAAATTTCTGCCGGATCTCTTAGTACACCGGTTTTGTCATCGTCTGAGATTAAGCAACCAACTGCAGAAGCTAAACTGGCTGAGTGAGTGGCTATCATCTCGGCAAAATCGCTTAAGTTTGTAGCTCTTGCAAGCAATTCCTTGTCTTGAATATTTGCTCTTTGCCAAATATCAATGAGTATTGAGGATGGATTGTTTCTCATGGGTTCACCTCACTTGAAGCAACTGGAAGATGAGCATTATCTAAAAATGCTCTCGCACGCTCAATTTGCTTCATTGCTAAATGAAGCGTTTCAGTCAATGAGTGATCATACAAAGATATTTGATTGCCATGTGCTGAGAGAACATACAGGCAATCTAATAAACTGTAAGCGCCAGATAGCTCCAAATCCGCTTCGTTAAATGCGTCGGTGTTATTCATGATGCCACCTCACAAAGCAAGTCTTGGGCTTCATTTACCTGGTCTATAGCCAATTCTAAGGTTGTAACGATTGAATTATGTGATAGACCGGATTGATTAATATTAGTATGGGTAACGGCAATCGTATATAAACATTCCAACAGACCATGAAGCCTATCTAGTTTGGTAAAAGCTTTTGCTGACGGGTTATTTTGCCCCTCGATTATTGCGTTGCTTGTAGTGATAGAATCTGAATCAGCCATGATGTAAAACTCCTTCATAGAATTACGTTGTGGTTAGGCTGTGCTGGTGTCCGCCAAGATCAACCGGTACAGCCGCTTTTGCCTGAATTAACCCATCAGGCCAGGGTCTTTATTATTTAGATTTAGATTTTACCTTTCTAATTCTATTGCCGTCGCTGTCTATGAGCCCACGCTTTTGGAAGTAACTTTGTAGCTCGCTAACGCCGTCCGTTGATGATGCGGTCAAACTCAAACTAGGTGCAATCGCGTTTGTATTTACACGCCGGCATTGATTCTTGTACTCCAAAACATCTTTAAGGTCATATACCCTACGTGTGCCATAAGCATAGAAAGTGATTGGCAGCTGGTAGACTGTACTTCGAGCAATGCCTAAATACTCAGCCACCTGCGCGGCGCTCATGGGCTGATTAGCCTTATCATCACTCATGGCTATGCCTGCTTAAATGGCAATACCTTCGCCCCTGCTTTTAATTCATCCAGATAATCCGCCCAGCGTTGCATCATCACTTTACGATCTTTCAGGAATTGTGCGCGCTCATAAGCGGTACCAAGTGGATTAGCTACAGAGTGTGCAAGTTGGCGTTCAATGTGTTTAGGGTCTAAACCTAACTCCTGCTCACCTAGTGTCTGTGCAATTGCTCTAAAGCCATGGCCGGTGATTTCAGCTTGCGTGTCATAGCCCATATTGCGCAAGGCGGCATTAATAGCGTTTTCACTCATTGGGCGTTCATGGGTGCGACCACCGGGGAAAACATACATGCTATTGCTTGAGAATGAGCGCATATCTTCAATGATTGCTAATGCCTGGCGAGACAAAGGCACGATGTGCTGAGTTTTGGTTTTAGTAACCAGATAACGCCACTCGTTATTTTCAAAATCCAGATCCGCCCATTTCATGTGTCTAAGCTCACCGATACGTTGAAATAACAGAGGCGCAAGCTTCAAAGCACATTGCACAGTCAGTGTGCCGTTGTAGCCGTCAATATTGCGTAGCAGGTCTGCAAAGTCTTTTGGCTCAATCATAGCGGCCATGTTTTTAACTACTGGCGGCGGCAATGCTCCCTTTAGATCAGGTGCTGGATTGTATGAGGCAAAGCCTTTCTGGATTGCATAACGGAAAACCTGGCCAGCAGTTTGGATAATACGGTGTGCTGTTTCCAGCTTGCCTTGCCTTTGCAATATACTGGTGGTGTCCAGCACCATAGGCGCAGTTATGCTTGAAACTGCCTTCTGGCCTAAGCTTGGGTATAGGTAGAACTCTAGCCAGCGTTTAACGCGTTGCTGGTGACGTTCTGACTTGCTTTTGTTGTGGAGTGCGTGCCACTCATTGGCGACCGCTTCAAAAGTGTTAGAGGCTTCAAGCTTAGCCTGAGCCTTAGCATCTTTTCTGGCTTCACTTGGGTCGATACCTTCAGCTACTAATGCACGCGCATCATCACGCCTTGATCTTGCTTGTTGTAACGATACCTCTGGGTAAGTACCAAACGACATTAGCTTGGGTTTGCCAAGATAACGATAGCGAAAACGCCAGCCTTTCGCTCCTTTGCTCGTTATGAGTATGGATAAACCTTGACCATCTGTAATTGTGTAGTCTTTTTCGGCTGGTTTGGCATTACGGAGCTGCGTGTCAGTGAGTGCCATGTGTATAACACTTTCGTGTGTATAAGAATGTTATACACAAAGTTATACATGAAAATGTGGTATGTCAAGCAACGTCATGATATGAAAAAAGGCCTATATTCTCATCTAAGCCTTTGTATTTCATACCAATTTGAGTCTTTTTGGTACTGCTTGATACTATTAAATGGTGCCCGGAGCCGGAATCGAACCGGCACAGCCGTTAAGCCGAGGGATTTTAAGTCCCTTGTGTCTACCAGTTTCACCATCCGGGCGGCAGGTCAACAAGCTTTGTATTTTAACACTCTGTTCTACTTTGCGTAGCATCCAGAATGAGTGCTTGAGAGAAATTTGGAGCGGGAAACGAGTCTCGAACTCGCGACCTCAACCTTGGCAAGGTTGCGCTCTACCAACTGAGCTATTCCCGCATATTTGCTACATGAGACTGGAGGCGCGAGCCGGAGTCGAACCGGCCTAAACGGCTTTGCAGGCCGCGGCATAACCGCTTTGCTATCGCGCCAGAACCAACAACATAAAAACTTCTTATGTTAAAAAGGGAAAGCGGCGCTTTCCCCGAAATTTGGAGCGGGAAACGAGTCTCGAACTCGCGACCTCAACCTTGGCAAGGTTGCGCTCTACCAACTGAGCTATTCCCGCGTATTTCCTTACGCCATGTGTCGTAAAGAAGCTGGCATTTTAATGATTTTGAGACCGGTGTCAAGGACGATTTTGAAAATAATGTTTCTTTTTTATGATTGCTTTTTTAGATGGTTTCGCGTATTGCCGGCCAGGCTGCGCGCAGGTAGTAACCCATGGAAATCAGGGTCAGTAACGCGGCCAACACAATCAGCCACTCACCCAACCATTGAATGTCTAGCCCAAACAGCGGGTCGTACCACAGCAATAAGGTAATGGCGGCCATTTGTGCGGCAGTTTTGACCTTACCCACCATGGCCACGGCCACGTTAGCACTTTTGCCTATGCTGGCCATCCATTCACGCAAGGCGCTGATCGCAATTTCGCGTCCGATGATAATCAGCGCCACCACAGCCCCGGCGCGATTTAGTTCAACCAGCACGATCAAGGCCGCAGCCACCATGAGTTTGTCAGCCACAGGGTCTAAAAACGCGCCAAATTTAGACATCTGGTGATATTTGCGCGCCCAGTAACCATCCAGCCAATCGGTGAATGCGGCGAGGATAAACACACTGGCTGCCGTTAAATTGACCCAGTGTGCTGGCAGACCGTCAGCGGTGACAGCGTTGGCAGGCAGGTAAAAGATACCGACAAACACCGGAATCATGCCGATGCGCAATAAGGTAAGTATATTTGGAATATTCCACATTTTTATTCGTCTATGGATGCATACAAAGGTCTATTTACACGCCATTAATGCAAGCGTTCATAAATGGTTTGCGCCAATACCAGGCTAATGCCTTCGACTTGGGCAATCTCGTCTATGCTAGCACTTTTTATCCCATCCAGGCCACCAAATCGCGTCAGCAAAGCTTTGCGGCGTTTGGCGCCTACGCCTTCAATCTCCTCGAGGCTTGAGGTAATTCTGGCCTTGGCGCGCTTGGCGCGGTGGCCAGTAATGGCAAAGCGGTGTGCTTCATCGCGGATTTGCTGTAATAAGTGCAAGCCCTGATTATCGGTGGGCAAATTCAGCATTTCACCAGTGTCAGAGAAAATCATGGTCTCAAGGCCTGGTTTACGCTCTTCACCCTTGGCAATGCCGACTAGCAAAATATCGTCCAGACCGACCTCCTGCATCACCTCAATGGCGACACCGAGCTGGCCTTTGCCACCATCAATAAAAATCAGGTCTGGCCGCTTGCCCTCGCCTGCCGCCACTTTTTTATAGCGGCGTGTCAACACATCGCGCATGGCAGCATAATCGTCGCCTGGCGTGATGCCGGTGACGTTATAACGGCGATATTCGCTATTTTGCATGTCGCCACGGTCAAACACCACGCAGCTGCCCACCGTGGCTTCACCCATGGTATGGCTGATATCAAAACACTCAATGCGCTCGGTGTTTTCTGCCAGGTTGAGCGCTTCGCGTAGTGACAACAAGCGTGCCTGCTGGCTGGCTGAGGTCGCCTGGCGTTGCTGCAAAGCCAACTCAGCATTGGTTTGTGCCATCTTAAGCCATACTTTTTTATCGCCGATGGCATTAGTCAGCACACGGATCTTGCGTCCGGACTGCTCGCTCAGCATGTCTTCAAATTCGGTTTTATCAATCTCGGCGCCACACACCAGCAATGGCGGCGTATTTTGCGACAGGTAATACTGGGTGATAAACGCTTCTACGGTTTCAGCCAATTCGGCATCCTGGCTGTTCTTCGGGAAAAAGCTCTTGTCACCCAAATGACGGCCACCACGGATCATGACCAGGTTAATGCAATGCTGGCCCTGCACTTCTGCGCAGGCAATCACATCGGCATCACTGACGCTAAAATCACTGACAAACTGTTTGGCCTGCACCTGGCGCAGTGCCTGGATACGGTCACGCAAAATGGCCGCCTGCTCATACTCCATCGCCTCAGCGGCCACATTCATGCCATCTGCCAGTGAATCAATGACCTCACTGGTCTTACCCAACAAAAACATCGCGGCATGGCGTACATCTCCGGCGTAATCCTCTTGGGAAATCAACTTCACGCAAGGCGCCGTACAACGGGCAATCTGGTATTGCAAACAAGGCCGCGAACGGTTGGCAAACACGGTGTTTTCGCAGGTACGCAATTTAAATACTTTTTGTAGCAGCTGTATGCTCTCGCGCACGGCTGGCGAGCTGGGGAAAGGCCCGAAATACTGTGCGCCCTTGCGCTGTGTGCCTCGGTGAAACGCTAATCGAGGATAAGCATCGCCAGTCAACGCAATATAAGGGTAAGACTTGTCGTCGCGAAACAACACGTTGTAACGCGGCATGAGTCCTTTAATCAGGTTGTTCTCCAGCAACAGCGCTTCCGCTTCGGAACGCGTCACCGTGGTTTCGATATTGGCAATCTGCGACACCATCATCTTGGTACGCGGACTGGCCAGGTTTTTATTAAAGTAGCTGGAAACCCGTTTTTTCAGGTCTTTGGCCTTGCCAACATAAATCACGGTATTTTCCGCATTGAGCATGCGATAAACACCAGGTAAGTTAGGCAGGTTTTTGAGGATGGGTTTGGGGTCAAACATGACGGCATTTTAGCACCAGATGTTTGCTCAAGTGACTCCCTGCACATGATCAAGCGTGAAAGAAACTATCAGCCCTTAAACAACTATTAATTAATCATCGAGTGGTTCCCACTCTTTTCTCCATTGCTTAACGCTCTTTCCAGACTTGCTTAACTCTAGTGGATAAAATCTTCTTCGATATCTTTTGCCGTTGTATAAGACAACTTCCCTGCTCTGGGCACCAGGATATCTCTGATCTAAACTCTCTTCCAGCAGCTCCTGCTCTGTGAAGGGTAAAAGCCCGCGACGTCTAAGGTCTTCTTCAATGTGGCGAACTTTCTCTGCCGCCGCCTTAGCTTCCGCATCCAAAGGATTAGTGCAATTTTCAGAATAGGCAGCCGACCATCGCTCGGCCACCTCATCAAGCGCTGCATTTGCCTGCCTCAAGTCTTCAATGGTGTGCATCATTTATCAACTTATTTGAAAAGCTCGCTTATCAAGATTGAGCTAGCCTAAAAGCTCGCCACCAATAGCCCAGTCTTCGTATTCGACCTCTTCAAATACAATGTAGGTGTAATTAGCAGGTTTTTGAGCATGTTTTTGCAGGGTTTCAGTGATTTCCTTGGCAATCAGTTTCTTTTGCTCTTTGGTCACAGAACCGGCAAGTTTGACGTTGACGTAAGGCATGTTGGCGCTCCTTTAATACATCAAAAAATTTAAAAAATTAGTGATGATGGCCTGTCTTACCGCGATAGATATCGCGGATGAGATTAAGGGTCACCACCAATAACAACAACGAAATCAGGATAGACAGAATCGGGTCTATGGTCATCCAGCCAGTAAAGTAGATGACGACACCGGCTGCAACGGCTGTCACCGACCCGAGTAAATCACCCAAGACATGCAAAAATGCGGCACGGTGGTTCAAGCTGGCATCGCCGCCGTGATGTTCGTGCTGGTGATGCATATGCTTGGCAACAAACAGATTCACCAGCAGGCCCATCAGCGCGATCACACTGACATAGCCACCAGCTACGGTAACTGGATATTTGAGACGCTCAATGGCTTCTATGACAATGCCTGCCGTTACCAGCAACATAGAGACGGCATTGACCATGGAGACGCGAAGCTCGGTTTGCTGCGACGCCGGGTGACCGGTGCGTGCTCTGTGCGCGGCCCACATGGCCAGGCCGAGTGCCAGCACGTCAAACAACATATGCCAGGCGTCACTGAGCAAAGCCAATGACTGCGTCCAGATGCCTCCCGCGAATTCTACGACTGTGAAGAATGCAATCGCCAGAAAAGGGATCCAGAAAGGATTGCCATGTGCATGGTCATCATGCCCATGGTCGCCATGCTGGTCATGCGTTGTGTGGTCAGTTGCGTGATCGTGCGCGCAACCCTCATGGGAGCCCCCATGTGAGTGGTTGTGCGCATGCGTGTGTTCAGAGTGTGTATGACTAGGTTTCATATTTGCATGCTAATGCAAATTGCCTGGTTTTCACAAGAGCTCGCAAATTTTGTAGCTTATAATGACGGCTTATTGAGAATATATGCATGCTAAGTTACCGTCACGCCTTTCACGCTGGCAATCACGCCGACGTTTTGAAACACTGGATTTACAGCCTGGTGCTGGATTATTTTAACCAGAAAGATAAAGCTTACTGGGTGATAGACACCCACGCCGGTGCTGGTCTGTACCGCCTTGATAGTTCGGTGGCCAACAAAACAGCTGAGTATGTAGACGGCATTCAACGTTTGCAGCAAGGTCAACCACCTGACATTTTTGATGGTTACCTGCAAGCCGTCACAGCGGCGGGTCAAGGCAATGCCACGCTTTACCCTGGCTCGCCTTGCATCGCCAGCCACTTTTTAAACCCGGTGGATAAGTTGCGTTTGTTTGAGCTACACCCGGCAGATGCCGCCTTGCTGGAGCAACAGTTTTCAGCACAAAAAAGGCAGGTATCCATCCAGCAAAAAGATGGTTTTGAAGGTATTAAAGCCTGTTTGCCACCCCCGACCAAGCGCAGCATTGTGCTGATAGACCCACCTTATGAGGTAAAAGACGATTACCTGCGGGTGGTCGATTGCATTAAAGACAGTTTAAAACGCTTTGCCACCGGCACTTACCTGATCTGGTATCCGCGCTTGCAAAGGCCTGAGCCACAGCAAATGATAGACAAGCTACGCAGCCTGAATACAGATTATTTGCACGTGACACTGGATGTGCAACAACCATCTGCCGATGGTTTTGGCATGCACGGCAGCGGCATGTGGGTGATTAACCCGCCGTGGACCTTGCGTCAGTCTGTAGAGCCACAGCTGGACTGGCTGGCAGAGACGCTGGCGCAAGATGCCACCGCACATGCATCATGCGAAGGCCAGCAACGTTAACCAGGCATTAATAGCGGATACGTGTACGATGTTGCGGATCTAAAGTCGTGCTCACAGAAACATTAAATGCGCTCACAGCAATTGT
>Ga0208510_100240_pt1 | contig 23736 bp, 20 predicted proteins | sample LakWasMet33_HOW6_2_FD_183875 | JGI IMG/M metagenome (GOLD analysis project Ga0208510, IMG submission 183875) | Freshwater sediment methanotrophic microbial communities from Lake Washington under simulated oxygen tension - Sediment Metagenome... | ecosystem: Environmental > Aquatic > Freshwater >...
AGTTTAAAGTTTTTTTGGAGGGTTTGCTTGTGGGAGTTCCTTTACGTCAGCAGTTGACTGTAGGTAGTTATTTGATTAAGCAGAAGTTGAAAGGGGTTAAGAAATATCCTTTGGTGCTGATGCTTGAGCCTTTGTTTCGTTGCAATTTGGCCTGTGCAGGCTGTGGTAAAATCGATTACTCCGATGATATTCTCGACAAGCGTCTTTCATTTGAAGAATGCATGCAGGCTGTAGATGAATGCGATGCGCCCATGGTGTCAATTCCAGGGGGAGAGCCGCTTATCCATAAAGAAATGCCGCAAATTGTTGAAGGTATCATTGCGCGGAAGAAATTTGTTTATCTGTGTACCAATGCACTCTTGTTGAAAAAGAGAATTGACGATTATAAGCCATCCCCTTATCTGACCTTTTCGATTCATTTGGATGGCATGCAGGAAAGGCATGATACGTCCGTTTGCCAGGAAGGTGTTTTTGAACGGGCTGTTGAGGCCATAAAATTGGCATTGGGAAAAGGCTTTAGGGTCACGGTAAACTGCACCCTGTTTCAAGGTGAAAACGCCCAGGAAGTAGCTGATTTTCTGGATTATGCCATGGAACTGGGTGTTGAAGGCGTAACCATTGCTCCCGGCTTCAGTTACGAGCATGCGCCTCAGCAGGATGTATTTATTAAAGGCAGTGATGTTAAGGATTTGTTCCGTGGCATTTTTAAAATCGGTAAAAAACGCAACTGGAAATTAAATCATTCGTCGCTATATCTTGATTTTCTGGCCGGTAACCAAAACTACGATTGTACGCCATGGGGCAATCCGACCCGTAACGTATTCGGCTGGCAAAAACCGTGTTACTTACTGGCTGATGAGGGTTATGTTTCAAGTTTTCAGGAGCTTTTGGATACCACGCCTTGGGAAAAGTACGGTACTGTTAATAATCCTAAATGTGCAAGCTGCATGGCGCATTGCGGTTATGAAGCAACGGCTGTTGAAGATATGTTAAGTCATCCGTTGAAGGCGTTGTGGACATCGATTAGAGGTCCAAAAACCGAGGGTGAAATGGTGCCTGAGGCTACGCCTGAGTATGCAAAAGAAAAGCTGTCATCTACCATTGCCGGGATTCCGGTAAGAGTAGAGATTGTCGATTAAAATTTATTTGGGCGAAAGACGAAAGGCTAAAGACTAAGGAGGGGAGGTTTTTTTTCGCCCTTCGCCCTGGGTCTTTCGCCTGATTTAAATTGGTTTTACGAGGTTTTTTAATTATGGTTTTGAAAAATGTGAAGTCGGCTGTCGTTTTCATGTTCTTATTATTTGCAACGGTTAACGCTTTTGCAGTGGAGGAAGGCGGGGCAACAGCAAGACAGGTAGTCGAGAAATTTCAAGCCGACCTTATTGCTGTGATGAAGGATGGCAAGAAATTAGGCTATGCAGGAAGATATGAAAAACTCAAGGATCCTGTTTCCAACAGCCACGAGCTGACAAAAATCGCCCGCATTGTTGTCGGTAAAGAGTGGGAGAAGTTATCCGAAGAGCAACAACAAAAGCTGGTTGATGTGTTCAGTCGGTTGAGTATTGCTTCTTATGCGCACAACTTTAAAGATTACTCGGGGGAATCATTTGTATTTGATTCAGAAGAAGAAACAACAAGAGGCGGTGTTGTTGTACATTCTCATTTTGTTGTTCCTGATGACAAGCCCGTTAAGTTCGATTACATGCTAAAAGAGAAGGGCAACAGCTGGCGCATTATTAATATCATTGCCAATGGTGTAAGCGATTTGGCGTTGAAAAGGTCGGAATACACCACTATTCTCCAGCGCGAAGGCTTTGATGCTTTAATGACTAAGATCAATGAAAAAATTGACAACTATTCAAAACAATAGGTTTTATGCCAATGAACAGACCACACAAGGGCAAGCGTAGCGTTAAAATGCAACAAACATTCTCAGGTATATTGATCGGAGCCGCCATCGCTCTGAGCGGCTGTGCAACAACGGGCGTTGTCGAGCAGCCAACCGTAGCAAACAAGGCCGATCCTTATGAGAACTTTAACAGGAAAATGTTTGGTTTTAACGATCACGTTGATAATTATGTCGCTGAACCTATTTCAAATGCCTATAAATGGATAACTCCCCAGTTCATGCAAACGGGTGTTTTTAACTTCTTTAATAACCTGAAAAACGTCAATGTGGTTATCAACGATGTTTTACAGGCTAAATTTTCACAAAGCGCTGAAGATACCGGACGGCTTGCCATCAATTCAACTGTAGGTTTAGGGGGGCTGTTTGATGTAGCCAAGCATGTAGGGCTGGAACAAAATGAGGAAGATTTTGACCAGACCCTCGCGGTATGGGGTGTGCCCCAGGGTTCTTATCTGGTGCTGCCTCTTCTTGGTCCGTCAACTGCGCGCGGCATCCCGGGAGCGGTATTTGATACGGCAGCAAATCCCGCCAGTTATGTAGGCATGCCTGTACAGCTGGTGTCCATGCTGAATGCGCGAGCCAGCGCGGAAGGCGCATTGAAATTTATTGATGAAGCCGCGTTGGATCCTTATGTATTTACGCGTGAATCTTTTTTGCAATGGCGTAATAATCTGGCTACGGATGGAAAGGCAGAGGCGTCTGATGTTGACGGTCTTGACGACGAAGCGCTTGACGGCGATAAAGGCGCGGCTTCCGGACAAGGTTCGTCTGGTGATGTCAATGCAAGCAACAAGGCAGGTCTTGCCCTGCGTCTGGATGCAAACACTAAAGAGATCAGACAAGTCTCGCATTCATTTAGCAGTGTCGCTCAATCATTTGATAACACCGCCAAATCGTTTGAAGATGCCGGTACTAAAGTCGATGCATTTAAAAAATCAAAAAGACTGAGGTAAGGAAGGCGAAGGGCGCAGGGCTAAAGGCAAAAAGCAGTCGTGAATCTGGTTTTTCCGTCTTTTGTCCTTCGCCCTTTGCCTTATTTAATAATGCAATAAAGAATGGACTTCGTAATTCCCCAGCTTTTCCCTGCCTTCCAGAAAGTCCAGCTCCACCACAAATGCGCACGCCTCTACCTTTGCGCCCAGTTGTTCAACTAATTCACAACTTGCTTTTGCCGTTCCGCCGGTAGCCAGCAGATCATCAATCAATAAAACATGATCGTTCGCATCAAAGGCGTCGATATGGGCTTCCAGTGTGGCTGAGCCATATTCAAGGTCATACGATACACTTTGCACGTCATAAGGCAGTTTTCCCGGTTTTCTTAATGGTACAAATGGAAGCCCTAATTCCCAGGCGACCAAAGAGCCGAAGATAAAGCCGCGCGCCTCCATGCCGGCAACCACGGTAATATTTCTGCCTAAAAAAGGTTGCAGTAATTGATGGACCGCAAGTCTCAACGTGGCGGGATCTTTTACCAACGGCGTAATATCCTTGAAGATAATGCCGGGTTTGGGAAAGTCAGGGATATCGCGGATTTTATCTCTTAATCTATTCATTATTTTGTATTATTTTGATAGGTAGGAATTTCAGGTTAAGTAAAACGGTGTTATTTGTTTATTCTAACATTAAAAACATAGCGGAATAATTGGGACGCTGTTTTAGTATTAATTTATAACTGTCAGGTAAAGCCGATAATTTTTAAATACCCCGTCCAGCCTAAGGGTTCTGAAATATCGGTTTGATTACTTTATACTTGACCCAGCTTCGAGGTTTGGCCGCCTCATTAACGTAAGAGGGACGTTTAATTTAATGATAAATATCAGTCAGCTTGTCCGTTTTATAACCGTTGATCCGGTAAACTTAAGCCTTAAGGGCAAGCTCCTATCTGTTATTTCCAGTTTCAGTAGCATTTTAATTATGGCATTGGTTACGCAGAAATTAAGTATCGGCACGGCTTATCCGATTATCGTCGCTTCCATGGGCGCTTCTGCGGTTATTTTATTTATTATCCCTAACAGTCCATTAGCGCAGCCCTGGTCATTTTTTGGCGGACAATTGATATCCGCTATTATCGGTGTTGCTTGTGCCCAGTGGTTTACCGATATTGCTTTGGCATCGGCATGTGCCGTTGGAGGCAGTGTTTTTGCCATGTTGTTGTTGCGTTGCCTGCATCCTCCCGGTGCTGCGACCGCGATTGCACCCATTTTGTCCGGCGACCCTATTAGTTCTCTGGGATATGGTTTTGTGCTGATGCCGGTGGGTTTAAATGTGTTGATTATGCTGGTTATGGCGATATTCATTAATCGCTGGTTGTTACGACATGACTATCCGATAGTTTCCGGCAATAAAAACATCCTAGTTAAACCTGCTCAGCAAACCGGCATTTCGGATCAGGATTTGAAGCTGGCGCTGGAAAACATGGACATGTTTATGGATGTTTCGGCGGGAGATCTGCGTAAATTGCTTACCGATGCAGAGGCGCGAAGCTTTAAACGCTTTAAAGGCAATATCACCTGCGCGGATATTATGGTCAGGGATGTGCCGGTTGTTGAATACGGGACAGAAGTTGAAGAAGCCTGGAACATTATGCACAAGCAAAAACTCAAAGCCATGCCGGTTATTGATAGAGCCAGACGGGTGATTGGCATCATTACCTGGAATGATTTTTTTAAATTTATTAATCTGAGCGCCTATGAAAGTTTCCAGGACAGGTTTCGGGCATTTATACGTCGTACGCCGGATGTATCAACCGATAAACCGGAATCAGTCGGCCACATGATGACCACTTCGGTTACCGTATTGCCTGAAAGCGCCCATATCGCCGATCTTATTTCATTGATGTCGACCCAAGGCTACCGGCAGATTCCGATAGTGAACAGCGAAAATCGTCTGGTGGGCATGGTTTATCAGGCTAATCTAATTGCCGCACTTTATGATGAGCAATTGTCCTCCGTTGCCGGTCAATTGTAGGCGCCCGATTAAACCTTTGGCGGAAAGTTGAGTACAATACCCAGGGCGACTTCTTGGGCTTCACGGTTTTTATTTTGATTATTAGAATTTCCCTGTTGTTGATTTTGGCTTCATTACCGGTATTTTTATTGATGGAGCTGTTATTGCGGTTAGCCGTCCCCGGTTTGCCCGGTGCGTTGACCCTGTTGGGAACGGCAATGCTGCTAAGCGCGTTTGCCGTGCTGATAATCGCCGGATTATTGGGTGTTTTTAAAATAATCGTCCACTCTGCTTTGGATTATTTTTCATCTAAACAACGGGTACAGCGGCGGTTGTGGTTTGTTCAGGCCAGACAGGATCAGGTCAAGCGCTTGTTTTATTTTAAAGCCAGGCAAATAAAGTATTTTAATGAGCTCAGCAGAAAACGCCTGTTGAAGCTTAATACTCGCAAGCACATTCGGTCATTGTCCAAAGCCATCGATAAAGACCTGCTGTCGATCAAGGCAAAACTGCCGGGAACCACTTACCAGCAATTGCAACAAGACCATGCCCGCTATCGAAGCCGACAGGATGTTGAGGCGTTGTTAACATTGCAGCAAAAAATCTCCACCCTTGTTTAGCGCATGACTATTTTAAATAAAATTATTAAGCTGTTTCATTCGGTTAAAGATGAAAACCTGAAGTGGCAGCTGGCTAATCAGGGCGACCAGACCAAGCTCAAACACGCTCGCGTCCTGGCCGAGAAAGCCCTGGAAGCCGAATTAAAAAAGAAAAGCGTACAACTGGAGCATGACATTAGTTTGTTGAAGACTAAACATGACGCCGAACTGTCGATGTTTAAAACCAAGTGCAAGCAGGATGTTAAAGACTATAAACAGTATCTGGCGGCGTTGGATCAACTTAAGTCTTCAATCCAGGCCAGTTATACCCATCTGCCCGAGGCGGTCGCCTTCACCATTCATCATCATGCGAAATATTTGTTGAACAAGATGTGGGAAGCGGAAGATTTTGAACAGAAAATGCAGCACGAGATGCAGCTAATCCGGTTTATGACCACCGTGCATGAAGATGCGCGTCTACATTTGGAAGGTGAAACTACGGAAAATCTGCCGGAAAGGACGCTGAATTTGATTCAGCAGCAATAAAGAGGGTATTTATTTACCACGAAGACACGAAAGACACGAAGTTTTTATCTTAGCTATTCTTCGTGTCTTCGTGGTTTTATGCTTTAAAGGATTTAACCCAACTTCGCCTTCAAAAAATCAATAATATCCGCAAACGGGATTTCTTCGTTTTCCTCAGCCGTTCTGGCCTTGTATTCAACCGTGCCTGAATCCAGACCGCGGTCGCCAACAACGATACAATGCGGGATGCCGATCAATTCCATGTCGGAAAACATAAACCCGGCGCGGACTTTCCGGTCATCGAACAACACATCAATTCCGGCCGCCAGCAAGTCCTGATACAACTTCTCCGAAGCCTCTTTCAGGCGTTCCGATTTGTGCATGTTCATGGGGCATAGCGCGACCTGGAAAGGCGCAAGATTGGTCGGCCAGATGATGCCTTTGTCGTCATGGTTCTGCTCGATAGCGGCTGCAACTACACGGGAAATGCCGATACCGTAACAACCCATGGTCATGATCTGGTTTTTGCCGCCTTCGTTGATGACGCCGGCTTTCATCGCCTCGCTGTATTTAGTGCCCAGCTGGAAAATATGACCGACTTCAATGCCGCGAGCCAGCGTGATTTGACCTTTGCCGTCCGGACTGGGGTCGCCTTCAACTACCATGCGCAGATCGGCAACGTGATCAGGAACCGGCAAATCGCGTTCCCAGTTGACGCCTTTATAATGCTTGCCATCCTGGTTCGCGCCGCAAACGAAATCGGACATTAAGGTTACGCTGCGGTCGGCGATGACCTTAATGTTCAAGCCTATCGGTCCGATAGAGCCGGGTTTGCAGTTGCAGGCGCTGCCCACTTGCTCATCGCTGGCGAACTCCAGCGGCGAGGCGATGCCGTCGATTTTTATCGCTTTAATATCGTTCAGGTTATGGTCGCCTCTTAACAGCAGCGCAACCAGCGTGTCTTCTTCGCCTTTAACGATCAAGGTCTTGAGGCATTGCGTGGCGGGGATGTTTAAAAAACCGCAGACTTCTTCGATGCTGTGCTGGTTGGGCGTATCGATCAGCGTTAATGCTTCGGTAGCCGGACCGCGAGTACCGGCAGGCATAACAGCTTCGGCTTTTTCGACATTGGCGGCATATTCGCTGTCGGTCGAGAACGCAATCGCATCTTCGCCGGAATCGGCCAGTACATGGAATTCATGCGATACCGCGCCGCCGATAGAACCCGAGTCGGCGATTACCGCGCGAAAATTTAATCCCAGATGATTGAAGATATTGGTGTAAGCCTGATACATCGCTTCGTAGGTAAGCTGCAATGACTCATGATCCAAATGAAAGGAATAGGCGTCTTTCATGATGAATTCGCGCGAACGCATCACGCCGAAGCGGGGGCGGATTTCATCGCGGAATTTGGATTGGATTTGATAATAAGTGATCGGCAGCTGTTTGTAGCTTTTGATTTCGTTGCGCGCCAGATCGGTAATGATTTCTTCGTGCGTAGGACCGAGACAAAAATCGCGGTCATGACGGTCTTTTAACCGCGCCAGCTCCGGGCCGTATTGTTCCCAGCGTCCGGTTTCCTGCCACAGTTCGGCGGGTTGCAGGCCGGGCATTAACACTTCCAGCGCCCCGGTTTTTTCCATTTCCTCGCGGGTGATTTTTTCGACCTTGCGCATAACCCGCAGCCCCAAGGGTAACCACGTGTAAAGACCTGCGGCCAGTTTGCGGATCAGCCCGGCGCGGATCATCAATTGATGGCTGGCTATTTCAGCATCGGCCGGAGTTTCTTTAACGGTATTGAGCGGGAATTGAGTAGTACGCATGTTGTTTTAAGGGGCTGGACAATAAAAAATCGCTATTTTACAGATTTAATGCCGGTTTAGTCATCCCGTTATCGTAATCAATTCAGATTGCCGATATTTATTCCTGGCAGCCATTGACGAATAAGACCTTAACGTACTGTTCTCATCATAGCCTAACGTGGGGATGGTTACTTATATTCACGAAAATGGAGATTCTCTATTTTCGATAGGAAAAGTGCTGGAACATCAAGCTGGGATTTATTGTTTCTACACTAATCACAATTTGCAGAGACGCTTAGCGCATGAGCCTTTGCTTCCTTGGTTTCGTACATTGCTATATCCGCTTTATGCAACAGCGTTTTAGCGTCGGTTCCATGGTCGGGATAAATACTTATTCCTGCACTTACACCAATTTCGATATCGTAGTCATCAATATGGTAAGCCTTGCCTATTGCATCGGTAATCTGGCTAAGTAGTTTCTCTGCCATCTCCCGGCTGGTAACATTCTCAAGCAGTATGACGAATTCATCTCCGCCCAACCGGGTGACGGTGTCGGTTTCGCGGACGCTTCGAGTGAGTCTATCCGCAACTTTCTGCAATAGCCTGTCTCCGATTTTATGCCCAAAAAGATCGTTAACCGGTTTGAATTTATCCAGGTCCAGAAATAACACGGCAAATTTGGTATTGTTGCGCGCCGCCAGTTTAATGGCCTGCTCAAGCCGGTCATTGAACAACACCCGGTTTGCCAAGCCGGTCAAAGGGTCATGGTAAGCGATATGACGCAGATGCTCTTCTTCCGCCTTGCGTTCGGAAATATCCGACATGATGGCGACATAGTGCGTGAGTTGGTTGTCGGTGTTTTTTACCTGGTTAATGCTGGCTCTCATCGGGATTAAGGTGCCGTTTTTCATCCGATCAATAACATCGCCCTGCCATTGGCCGCTTGCATTGAGCGACTCCCACATTCGGTTATATTCTTCGCCGGTGGTATAACCTGATTGCAAGATTGACGGAGGCTGGCCTAATAATTCGCTCTCATCGTAGCCGGTCATCGCGCAAAATGCTTGATTGACCGAAACGATACGCGCCGATGAATCCGTAATCAAAATCCCGTCGCTGCTGCCGGCAAAAACCGTCGCCGCCAACTTTAATTGCTGCTCCGCTTTTTTGCGATCACTCAGATCCATAACATAAGCAATGCCTTGCTCCTGATTGCCGCCGAGCATCGCCGCGCCAATATATACCGGCACCCAGTGACCCTGTTTATGGATCAAGGCTTTCTCGAAAGGCTCGCATCGGCCCTGTGTTAAAAGCTCATTAACGGCTTGTTGATCCCGGTGCTGAAATTCAGTCGGTGTAATATCCCGCCAGTTGATGACACCGGTCGAAACATCTGACCGGTCATAGCCGGTCATGATTAAAAACAGATCGTTCGCTTCCTCGATCAAGCCATCCATGCGCCAGGAAATAATGCCGATTGTATTCGATTCCTTGAGCCTTCGAAACCGTGACTCGCTGATAATCAGTTGTTGTTCCGCTTTGGTGATCCCCTTGATTATCTGACGGCTGACCCATAGTCCGATACCGATAAAAATGACCAGTGCCAACACGGTAACGCGCCATGTCGTTTGTTTAACCCATCTTGCTCCTTCACCCAGGGTCAGTGAAAAGCGATTTTCCAGTTGATGAAGTTCATCATTGATATGCTGCAAGCGTTCTCTTAATTCGATTAGTTTTTCGGACTTTTGGTTTGATGCGTTGATTTCAATTCGAATTTGCTCGCTTACCTGCTTCAATTCGTCGATGGTTTGATCGGCAGATTGCCAGATAAAGATAGCGTCGCGCATATAGGAAATGCGCTGGAATGTTAAAAAGAACCCGATCATTGAATCGATATCGGCAGGGTGGTTTTGTCCCTGCAAAAAGCCTTTTCTGGCTTCTTCGTAGTCCGGCGGAGATTTTAATAATGCCAATCGGGCAGCCTTATCGCCACTGGTGACCTTCAGGGCTTCCTGATAGGCGTTGTAATCGGTTTCCGAATGATTATAGGAATAACTGTCCAGGTAGAATACGGCATCCTTTTGCGCCTTAGCCCACAAACCTTCGCCCCTGACATAGGAGCGCACGCCGTCGAAAATATTGCCATACCAAAAAATCATCCCGCCCAGCAATACCGAAATCAGTACGAACAGGGAGATAATAAAAACAACTTTTCCTCCGGTGGAAAATACCGGAAGTCTCAGTCTGTGTTTTTTATGGGTTACCATAGGTTTCTACACGCTGTGTATTGTCTGGCGTTTCGGCACATAATCCTGTCATTCATTGGCGGGTGTCCTGAGTTTTGTGCATAGCGGTTTAAATTAACGCCTCGGCATCCTGTCTTCGAACTGAATAGTAAACCCGTTCAGTGCGGCTTTCCAGTCTTGTCGCCCATAAGTCTGTTTGAGCGCAAGTAAAAACCGGCGTTTCCGGCGCACTGCGCTGTACTTCATGCTGTAACCCGCTCTAAAATGAAAGCCTTAGTACACCTGTGAATCCGATATGAAAGTAAACCCGCTGACCCAAAACCTGTCCGCCGAGCATTTATTGCAGCACATGCCGGTGTCGACGTTCGTGTTGAATGCCACGCATCAGGTGGTGATCTGGAACAAGGCCTGCGAGCAATTGACCGGCCTGAAAGCCGGGGAGATGGTCGGCACCGATCAGCACTGGCGCGGTTTTTATACCGAAAAACGCCCGTGTCTGGCGGACTTGCTGCTCGACAGCACCTTGGGCGAAGTGTCCAGTCTTTACGAGCATGCCAGCGACTTCACTTCCCTCAGCGACATTTGCCATACCGAAAACTGGTGCCTGATGCCGGACGGGCGCAGGCTGTATCTGGTCATCGATGCAGGCACCATCAGCAATGAGCAAGGCGAGGTGGTCGCGATCGTCGAAACCCAGCGCGACCGCACCGAGCAAAGACTGACCATGCAGGCGCTGACCGAAAGCGAACAGCGGATTTCCTCGATCCTCGGTTCGGCGATGGACGCCATCGTTACTGTCGACCAGCAACACCGCATCACGCTGTTCAATGCGGCGGCGGCCAGAATCTTCCGCTGCGCCGCCGATTTTGCGATCGGACAACCGGTCGAGCGCTTTATCGCGCCGCATTGCAGCAAACTGTTCATGCAATTCATCGCTTTCGATCACCCCGCCGCCAAAAACCAGGCCTGGGCGCCGGAAGGCCTCAGCGCCCGGCGCGCCGACGGCGAGGAATTTCCGATCGAAGCCACCTTCTCGCCGCTGGAAGCCCACGAGCAAAAACTCTATACCATCATCCTGCGCGATGTGAACGACCGCCGCCTCGCCGAACAGAAACTGGATAGGCTGCAACAGGAAAAAGGCTATCTACAGGAGGTGCTCAACGACGATCACAATCCCGGCGATTTCGTCAGCGGCTCCAAGCTGATGCGGACCGTCATGGAACAAGTGCGGATGGTGGCGCGCACCGATACGCCGGTATTGCTGCTCGGCGAAACCGGCACCGGCAAGGAATTGCTGGCCCGAGCCATCCACGAGTTCAGCGACCGCAGCGCGGCGATCATGGTCAAAGTCAATTGCGCGGCGCTGCCCGCCGAGCTGATCGAAAGCGAATTGTTCGGCCATGAAAAAGGCGCGTTCACCGGCGCGACCCAGCAGCGCAAAGGCCGCTTCGAGCTGGCCGACGGCGGCAGCCTGTTTCTGGACGAACTCGGCGAACTGTCCCTGTCGGCGCAGTCCAAGTTGCTCCGGGTGTTGCAGGAACAGGAATTCGAGCGGGTAGGGGGCAGCGAAACCATCCGGGTCGATGTGCGGGTCATTGCCGCAACCAACCGCAATTTGGCCGAGGAGGTCAGTTTGGGGCGCTTCCGTTCCGACCTGTATTACCGGTTGAACGTGTTTCCTGTCGAAGTGCCGGCGTTGCGGCAGCGGGTGGCCGATATTCCGTTGCTGGCGCGGTTTTTCCTGACTAAATATGCCAAAAAATTCGGTAAACGCTTTGATGACATCGATCCTGCCGGACTGGACTATTTACGCCAATATGCGTGGCCCGGCAATGTCCGCGAATTGCAGAACGTCATCGAGCGGGCGGTGATCCTGTCTCAAGGCTCACTGTTGGACATCGCGCCGTTGCAGCCCGCTCGCGCCCATACCGAAGCCGCTACCAGCAAATTGCCGACGTTGGAAGCCGTGGAGCGCGAACACATAATGCGGACGCTCGAAGCAACCGGCTGGCAGATTTCCGGAGTCAAGGGCGCAGCGGCGATATTGGGCATGAACCCGAATACCTTGCGTTCCAGGATGTTGAAGTTGGGGATTTCCAGAGCGGGGTAAAGCTGGTCAGATGGCGCCGATAATGGTTAATTTTTGTTTGTGGCTGCGGTACTGAGGCTGCTGGTGGATAGGATGGGCTGGGCTGAGGAACGAAGCCCATCTTGTGCAATTGATGGGCCGCACTTTGTTTGGCCCATCCTATGGTCCTATGCCCACCACCTTTCGGCAAAGTCTTCAACCAACTGCTGGCCTCTGATTTGCAAGTCCTCTTTTTTGAAAGTCTTGGTTGTTGAAAGGGATGTAGCAAAGATCGATGTCATCTTGAATTTGCTCGTACTATATCCGTTCAACTTCTCGACAAGATCATCATTCTTGATAGAACTATTGATCTTCTTTTCCAACAAAGTTAAATTTCCAAGTAAGTTCTTGTAATCTTGGAAATCTTCTTCGTTATTGAACCCATATACGCGCGGCTTGAATTTTGGGTTTTGTGACAAGATATGTTCTATGGTTGGATCATTTTCCATGATCTTTCTAAGTTCAGAAATGGGATATGTTTTATTCCTAAGCCTTTCACAGTAATCAATAAACAACGTGCGTAGCAAGCTGGTCTGCTTGTAGTAATCGTAATTAGCTAGATAATCCTTGAATCGATCATTACTTATCTCATATGAATTAAACCATAACAAATGATTCTCGATTCTTTGGATCGTCCATGGCTGGTTATTGAGGCTATATGCGAATTCTGCAATATGCTTCTTACCAGCATATTCCCTTATTTTCAGTACCCTGACGTCTATTATTTCTACCATTTTCAATACACTAACGCCTTTAGTTGGCAAGATCTTGTCAAGGAAGAAGTTCTTTTCTAACTGAGTTATGGCAGGGTAATACACAACTGACAGTCCAAGTATGGAGAAGAGCTTGTAATAGTCCTCGTTATCAACAGTTCTGCTGATAATCCTATTAAAGGCATGCACATAGTCTAGAAGACTATCAAGGTACTTTGAAATGTATGTGTCTAACGACGCAAAGTCATTATTTTTTCTAAACCCCAAAAGATTTAGTTTAACGTTATCTAAAACTTGCTGTCCCGTCGGATCATAGCTTTCCTGTGAAAAGCTGATATGGTGATGCCGCAACAAATCGTCTTCGTTGAATTGTTTAGAATTGATAATGTTTATTTTCTGATCTTCGCCGATCAGCTTAATATCATCATATAACTCAAAAATTTCTCCGAACTTATCATTAATGTCATCGTCATATTTTTCTGAGAGATACTTGTTTGAAAAATAGAACAGAAGACTTTTCATCTTATCCATCCTGGATAAGTCTCTGCCCCTGTCATTTACCGTTTGAAAAATCCTGATAGCGTCCGATTCATTTTTTTCAACAAATTCGAGGATTGAGAGTGCCTCAATTGCCTTAAGAAACTGCACCGGGTCTTTTATATGATGATCGACAATATTTTCCATCTCGCTATAAGCGTCCAACATAAAGCGTTGACTTTTGCTTTCCGGTTCTAAGGTAATAACGCCATCTAATAATTGAAAACAAAAGTCCTTGTCGCGTTCCAACGGGGTCAGCTTAAACTGATCTTTTTGCTTAATATAATACCGACGATAAAAGTCATGATCTTCTTTGTCCTCTAACTTTCTAATGAGGACGCTTATAAACATTACAATCGTTGTAACGCGTTGTTGACCATCAACGATATTGAAGACCTCTTCATGGTCTGTTTTTGCCAAAACCACCGTTCCGATATAATGATTGGCCTTTGTATCGAGAGCTTCCTGAATGTCTTCAAATAAATCTCTGACATTTTGCTTTTCCCATGCATAGCTTCTTTGGTATTTTGGGATTTTGAATACTTTGCTTGCAAAAAATTGCTTCAGTGATTGTTGACTAGACACTTTTTATCCTTATTTTTATAGTTGTTTGGTAATCCCGGAAATGTAGCCAGGTAGGGTACGCTGCGCGTGCCTTAAAGCCTAACGTATCATATCATGATCTAAAGCGTCCGGGTTGCTGCGCTAAAATCAATCTCGTCCGCTATGCGGCAAATCAATGGGGTCAGATTAAATTGATTAGGAATCAGCTAATTAAAATCAACGATACTGACCCCATTGATTGCAACAATTCCACGCTCGCCATAATTAATGGGTTTTGGCCCTATTTATTCTAAGACCCGAATAATCCGCAAAGATCTTATTTCCTTCACGCGACATCATAGAGGGGGGGGCGCCGTTGGAACCGACGCTGAAAATTTAAAATTGATTTCCGCATAGCTGGAAACTCAAGTTGCTTAACTCGGTCACAGAACGGTCCATACATTGTTTTACAGATGGCAGGACGTGATGGATAATGAAGACTCAATTACTGCTGATGGGAGTTGAAACGATGCCCGTAATATTGCGCAGATTACTTGGTTTTATCGTATTGGTTGCCACGATCGGTCTTGCAACCTGTCAATCGATGGTGAAGGCGGAACCATCAAGTTCAGCCTATCCTGCTGAAGCCTTCTTAGCCAGCCGTTCGCAGGCGGAATAATGAATCAGTTCGAGAAACTTAAACAATCCGTCTCGGATGCTTTGCACCCTTATTCCCCGCGGGGCCTGCTGCTTTATTTTCTGCCGATGGCGCTGATTCCGGCGACGTTTATCGCATTGGGTAAAGGCCATTTGCTGACTGTTTTGGTTAACGCCGCCGGTTTTGCGTTGTACATGCTGGCCGCCTGGTGCCTGCGCAAAGGACTGCAAGCCGAATATGTTTACGCCAAAAGCCGCATTGCCCGCCCACCCAAACAACAGTTAAAAACGATCGCCGCCATCATCACGGCGCTGACGACCGGAATGATCGCCTGGCTGGGCGCGGGACATTCGCTGCCGGTGGCGCTGATGTTTGCCGGCGGCGCGTTTCTGGGCATGTATTTGAGTTACGGGCTCGATCCACGCGATGAAAAGAAAATAACCGCTGCACATGGCTATTCGGGAGATGAAATCCTGCAAGCCCTCGAGGATTCGTCGCGCATCATCCGCAGTATCGAGCAGGCCAACGGCCGGATTCAAAATGCCGAGTTAAACCGGCGCATCGAGCGCATTTGCGAAGTTGCCGACAGCATTCTGGCTGAAATCGAGGCCGACCCTCGCGATTTTCGGCGTGCGCGCAAGTTTCTTAATGTCTATCTGGACGGCGCCCGACAGGTGACCGAAGGTTACGCGAAAACCCATCAGCAAACCCAATCCGGGGAGCTGGAACAGAATTTCCGCAATGTGCTGGAAACGATCGAATCGGTATTTCAGGAACAGCATCAAAAATTACTGGAAGAAGATGTTTTTGATCTGGATGTAAAAATTGAAGTTTTAACCAACCAGCTCAAACGGGAAGGCATCCTGTGATGTCATCACACGACAGAGGATTTAAACATGAGTGAACAGCAAGCATCCGAGGCGACTCAAACAACGGCCAGCACGGCGGATAGCTCCGTGTCCAAGGAGATCGTCCCAGGTGTCCAAGCCGAAATGGTCCCGCTTGCCGAGGCGCTGGCGGAGAGGAAACAGCTCGTTCAGCAACTGCTGAACGAAATTGATGTCAGCAATAGCCAATCGATCATTTTTTTCGGCAGCAAGGCGCAGGAACAGTTGACCACGATTTCCGACCGCATGCTGGACGGCGTCAAGAACAAGGAAATCGGCCCGGCCGGAGATGATCTGAACGAAATGGTGGCGACGATACGCGGTTTCGAGGTCGATGATCTGGACCCGAACAAAAAACAGGGCTTGTTCGACCGTTTGCTGGGCAAGGCCAAACCGGTCGTCAAGTTTTTGCAGCAATACGAAGAAGTGCGCAAGCAGATCGATGCCATCACCGACAAGCTGGAACGGCACAAGACCAATCTGCTGACCGACATCACCTCGCTGGACCGTCTTTATCAGGCCAACCTGGACTACTTTCATACGCTTGAGGATTATATCGCCGCCGGCGAAGAGAAACTGCGCGAGCTCGATGAAGTGATTATTCCCGAGCAGGCCAGGCAGGCCGAAACCAACACCGAAGTTATCGCCGCGCAAAATCTGCGCGACCTGCGCGTAGCGCGAGACGACCTGGAGCGGCGCGTGCATGACCTGCGCCTGACTCGGCAGGTGTCGATGCAAAGCCTGCCCGGTATTCGCCTGGTGCAGGAAAACGATAAAGGGCTGGTCAACAAGATCAATTCGACGATCGTCAACACCGTCCCGCTGTGGCGTCAGCAACTGGCTACGGCGGTGACTATTTACCGTTCCTCGCAGGCGGCGGAAACGGTCAAGGCTGCGACCGACCTGACCAATGAACTGTTGGCCGCGAACGCCGAAAACTTGAAACAGGCCAATGCCGAAACCCGCAAACAGCTGGAGCGCGGCGTGTTTGACATCGAAACGGTCAAAAAAGCCAATGAAGCGTTGATCGCGACGATACAGGAAAGCCTACAGATTGCCGACCAGGGCAAGAAGATGCGCAGCGAAGCGGTCGCGCAACTTGAGCAATGCGAAACCGAGCTGCGCAAAACCCTGGCTTCGGCGCATGCAAAGTCGACCGGCTAACTCTGTTTTTTTGATAGATTCGATAAGCGGAAACGGCCCTAGCTGATCACTTCGCCGCAGGAGCGACGATGCATAAATTACGTTGAGGGCGATTGGTCTCAAACAAGATAATTCGATTTACAATGTCCTCGGCGCTACTGTTGCCTATCGGACCGGCGGTGACGCGGCCGGTTGCTGCGCTAACATCGCACTCGTCCCTGATTTGATGTTCCCAATAGCGCCGCTGTCAAATACCGCGTTCGCGTTTTTTTTAAATCAATGGGGTCAGATTAAATTGACTAGGGATCAGCTAATTAAAATCAACGACACTGACCCCATTGATTCAATCCCGGCGATTTTGTCAGCGGCTCCAAGCTGATGCGAACTGTCATGGAACAAGTGCGGATGGTGGCGCGTACTGATACGCCGGTCTTACTGCTCGGCGAAACCGGTACCGGCAAGGAGTTGCTGGCCCGCGCCATCCACGAGTTCAGCGACCGCAGCGCGGCGATTATGGTCAAGGTCAATTGCGCGGCGCTGCCCGCCGAGCTGATCGAGAGCGAATTGTTCGGCCATGAAAAAGGCGCATTCACCGGCGCGACCCAGCAGCGCAAAGGCCGCTTCGAGCTGGCCGACGGCGGCAAGCCTGTTTCTGGACGAACTCGGCGAACTGTCTCTGTCCGCGCAAGCCAAGTTGCTTCGGGTGTTGCAGGAGCAGGAATTCGAGCGGGTAGGTGGCAGCGAAACCATCCGGGTCGATGTGCGGGTGATTGCGGCAACCAACCGCAATTTGGCCGAAGAGGTCAGTTTGGGGCGCTTCCGTTCCGACCTGTATTACCGGCTGAATGTGTTTCCTGTCGAAGTGCCTGCATTGCGGCAGCGGGCGATGGATATTCTGTTGCTGGCGCGGTTTTTCCTGACCAAATCCGCCAAAAAGTTCGGCAAGCGTTTTGATGACATCGATCCTGCCGGACTGGACTATTTACGCCAATATGCGTGGCCCGGCAACGTCCGCGAATTGCAGAACGTCATCGAGCGGGCGGTGATTCTGTCTCAAGGTACGCTGCTGGACATCGCTCCGTTGCAGCCCACTCGTGCCCACCACGAAGCCGCTACCGGCAAGTTACGGACCTTGGAAGCTGTGGAGCGCGAACACATAACGCGCACCCTCGAAGCGACCGGCTGGCAGATTCCCGGCGTCAAGGGCGCGGCGGCGATTTTGGGAATGAATCCGAATATCTTGCGCTAGAGGATGTTGAAGGCGCATCGTTCGCGATTGATGCGCTTCACTTTGTTCGCTGTAATAGTTCAGCTCATATATGGCCTTACATGAGCTAATTTATTTCATTAAATCTTTTTCCATACCATCAATACCTGCACTTATAGCGCTTTGTATTATTTCTGCTACTGAAGCACTATCTTCTGACTTTGACTCGAAATCAATTGTCCAGACTACAATACCTAACCCATCATAAGACGTGAAAACTTCGACTGTTCCTTTGTAATAAGTCACAGGAAATGGAGATATGGGTCGAAGATATATCAATTTCATTTTTTTTGGATCAATTTCTTCAATGGTGTCTTTTATATCACCACCGCCATCTGCTATGGTCATATATCGCAATGCACCTGGTCCATTACCCTCCACCTTGCAAGTCTCAATGAATGGAAACCATACATCGAGCCTTCCTATTTTGCTGATCGCTTCCCATACCTTCTCTGAGGGTACGTTTAATTTTTTTGTAATAGCTTGTTTAGTAAACATCAGTATCTCCTAACTCATAAAATTTAAGCTCTTATAGAGGCTTTATTAACAAAATTGAATTGATTTAACATTTAACGAATGATTTTAATCATTAACAGGTTTCCAAATGAACTGTCAGGTGAACTTTAACAATGTGGTCTTTCGTCGTATTGGAAAAAAACGACAATTTACATTGGGTGTGTTTCAGAGATTGTTGCAGATGATTTCGGACTAACCAGAAATAAGATTGGTAGCGACACGATGTAAAGTGAAATAAGGAAGCGTTCTTATTCGAATGATAGACTTCCTATTGTTTTACGCTGTTTGATTTAGATTTAACAACCCAGAAAATTGTATTGTTTGGGATACATCAATTTGAGGGTAAAGAGATTCCGGCGAAATTCCATAAAGTTTTTGAAAGTCGTGAATCATGTGGCTTTGATCATAGTAACCCACTGCACATGCTACATCCGCCCAAGTTGACAGTGTTTTGCGTTGAAAAATAGCATTTCGCAAACGTACTACCCGAGCATATTTTTTAGGCGTAGCACCAACATGATTTAGGAAACGCCGCTCGAAGGTACGCTCTGTCAAACCGAGATTGCGAGCGAGCATCCGAATAGGGTAATTTCCGTTAGAGGCACTTAAATCCCTGCAAGCTTTTTGAATCAACAGATCTTCATTGTCCCGGTTCAATACCGCAAGTAAAAAATTCTCTACGCACTGGACACGCTCTTTCGCTGTTCTCATATTAGATAATTTATCTTCGATTTTTTCTATTGAGTAACGAGGAAAAATATCTCTACAATCCACTCGCTTTTCAGCGCAATCCTTCACTATACCGCTACGAAATACATTTAATCCCCAAGGCGTAATACGAGCAGAAACGCCTGATACCTTTCCTAAACCTCCCAGATCACTACGAAAACTTTGGAAGCCGGCGAGCCCACTGCGAGTGGTATATACACCCCCCTTATGCGTGGTTTGAAGTAAATCAGCATACAAAAAACATAAATATGTTGCGGTATCAGGCAAAATCGAAAGCATTAAATTATCGCTACCTGTTAAGTCCTCGTAATCCCAAATGGCCGTAACGTACGGTGCCAGTAATTTGGATGGTGCAAAAGTTTTCAAACTCAAAATCACTCCCCCTCAATGCTTCGAATGACCAATATATGTCTCAATCGGGAAAATATCCAGGTTAAGCCCGGTAGGGTACGCTACGCATACCTTATTAAAGCCTAACGTATCATATCATGACCTCAAGTATCCGGTTTGCTGGGCTAAAATCAATCTCGCCCACTATGCGGTACGCGCAGCGTACCCTGCATTTTTTGTTATATTTCGGTGTTCCGCTTACGTCCCGCTTTCGGCGCGTTAATGTTCCCGGCAGTTCCTTTTTCTTCACTGTGGTAACGGAGCGAAGCGCCCCGATTCTTTGTCCGGATACCTCCCGCGTTTTTCTGCGTATTGCCATTCGCGAATACCGCCAACACTGACCGTTTCGGATTGATGTAATGGTGTTACTTCATTCCCACGCGCTGCGCCGCTAATCACGACCAACGTCTTGCGTGTACGGGACACGGCGCGTTCAGCCCTTCTCCCCCAAGGAAGAATTATGTAGATACCTATGTCGGATTGGAGCAGTAAGGCCCATGAGACCATGGAATCCGAGGATTTGGGTGCTTCTGCTACGGAATAAGAAGGTGTCGCTACGCATTCGTACGTGAAGGTACGCACAGCGTGCTTTGCATTGCACAAATCAGCCGTCGTATTTGTCAGTGCGTGTCCGTCCCCAAAGAGTATCCATGCAAATGAGCCGGTGATTCCAATTTCGCTTCGTTATCCTGATCCTTCCTTTCCAGCGATCTTTCAAGTTGGATACGCCGTGCCAACCTGATACGGCGTGCAGCGTTAGGCTAGACAAATACATCGGCTTTAGCCTCATTTCTGACCTGCAGCCGCCCCATGCGCCGGGTAATCGGGTGCGGGATAATTCTGTCTGTTCGACTGGATTTAACAAGCCGACTTTATGTTTGATGGCTGTTACGCTATCCTGAATTATAAGAGTTACCTTTTCCTGTTTAAGAGCGGTGTCAGGTTAAATCTGAAAATTACATATTAGGAGATGGAATTGAAACAAACCGATCAAACTTTACTTGAGCAGATGCGAATTACTGAGTTCGACATCGAGAATCGTAAATTGCTGCTCGCCCTGTCCGACGAGGATTTCAAGCGCCTGAAAGACTATCGTGCAATCATTGAAGGCAGAGTCGATGCCTTGGTGGAAGCTTTTTACCAAATGCAGACCAGCGTCGCCGAAATCGCGTTGTTGATCGGCGACGCGGATACATTGGGTCGCCTGAAGAATGCGCAGCGCAGATATGTACTCGATTTATTCAGCGGGCTGTACGACCTTGAGTATGTGAACAATCGGCTCCGGATCGGCCTGGTGCATAAACGCATTGGCGTCGAGCCGAAGCTGTATCTTTCAGCCATCAACACGCTCAAAAGCCTGCTGCTTGAAATCATTTTCGAAACGCTCACCGATAAGTCGGAACGTCAGGGCATGCTTGTAGCGCTCGACAAATTGCTGTTGTTCGACATAACGCTGGTGTTTGAAACCTATATCCGCAGTCTGGTTTCGGAAATCGAAATTTCCAAGGAAAAGTCCGAGCGTTATGCTTGCGCACTGGAAGAAAAGGTCAGGGAACGTACTCAACAGCTCGAAGAGTTAACCCGCGTCGATTCGCTGACAGGCTTGCTAAGCGTGCGCTACTTGAACGAAACCCTGACCCGAATACTGCGGATCGCTCAACGGCGCCACGAGCCGGTGTCTATTGTTTATATGGATATTAACGAATTCAAGGCCATCAATGACAATCACGGCCATCCGCATGGCGACCATATTCTGCGTGCGGTGGGTGCCGCGATCAAGAAAATTTCCCGTGAAGAAGATTGCTGTTTTCGTTACGGCGGCGACGAATTTTGTTTAATCCTGCCCAACTGCCAAGAAGAGCAGGCTCGTGAGAGATACGTCAATCGCCTCAGCGCTGAAATTAATCAGTGCTTTAAAAATGTAACGCTGAGCGTCGGCGTCGTGCAAACCGGCCCGGATAAATACGGGGAGCCCGATACCTTGATCCGGAAAGCCGATGAACAAATGTATGCCGCTAAGAAAGCGTCCAAAACCGATGACAGGATAGGAGACGCTGTTGATGTCGGTAAAACAGCTTGATCGGGCCGCGTACTGGAAAAGCCCATGCCTATGAAGTCGAGGCCTCTAGCTCACAAACTTAATGGCAGTGACGCAGTGAAATCTTAACGTTGCTTGCGTTTGCGCCAGATGTAAAAGCCCGTACCCATCAGCAGCAGCGGTATGACCACCAAAAAACCAAAGCCGATAACGGCGACGCTGATCTGGCTTAGTTGCAGGCTTTTATCGGTTGCTATTTTGGCGGGGATGTCGATGAACCGGTCATCGTGAATCAGCCAGTTGATCATTCTTAAGCCCATGTCCAGATTGCCGACATTGCCGATATAGGAGTTGGATAGAAAATCGCCGTCGCCGATAACGACGATGCGCTGCTCGAAAGTCCCGCCTTGAGCCTGTCCTGAGCCTGTCAAAGGGTTTTTATCAAGATCTCGGGTCAGGGCATACGCGAAGGTGAGCGGACCTTGTTTTTCGTCGCCATCTGCGTCAAAAACAATTTTTCCTGCTATCGGGCCGGTTTCCGTCCATGACTGCATGGCGCTTTTGAGTAAGGCGACGGTTTTGAAATCCGTTTCTTCGCCGATTTCCAGCGCGGCGGCAACGGGATAAACGGTTATGGTCTGAAAGCCCTGAGTGATCGGATGAGGCGGATAATCGCTGGCGAGCACGAAGCTGGGGTCGTTAATGCCGTATAGTTTGGAACTGTTATCTACGATGGTTCCCGGCAGCTGGTGTAAGCCCAGCGACTGTTGCAATGCGTCTAGGTGCCGGTTACCTGGGTCGGTCAGCAACAGCAGATTGCCGCCTTGCCGGATATAACGTTTGATCAGTTCAATTTCGCCTGCCAACAACGGCACGGCGGGAGCGGTAATCGCCAACAACGCGGAGTTATCGGGAATGGCGGGCAGGGTTGCAAGGTTGATGGTTTGAGCTTTGATTTTACGTCGATCCAGTTCCTTGCCGAATTGGCCTAAATCGAAATTGGCGATGCCGTCAGGAGCGCGTTCGCCGTGGCCGGTCAGGAAGGTGACCCAGCGCTCATCGGCATTCGCCAGTTGCAGCAGGGCATTGGTCAGCGATGATTCGTCGATAAAGTTCAGTTTTTCGCTACGGCCCTGATATTCGACAATAATAACGCCCGCCGCATCTATATTCAGTTCACGGGTTTTTTCCGGCTGGGAGTCGGGATCTATAAAGGTCAGCGCCAGATCGGCTTTATGGCGTTTATAGCGGGCTACCAATTGCGCTATCTGGCTTCTTAGCGACGGGTCTTTTTTTATATAGGCGGTGAGTTGTATCTTATCGGGCAGCGATCCCAGCAGTTTTTGCGAGGCTTGGGACAGGCTGTTGCCGCTGTTTCCGGTTACGTCGGTTTCTGCGCTGTAGCGGGTGCTTAACCAGGCTAAAGTACCGAGAAGGCACAATAAAACCAGGGTGATGAGCCCGTTTTTTAAGCGGATTTGCTGGTGTTTATGCGGCGATATTTTCATTTTTGCAAGCGGTCATTATCGAGGCTGCGGATGCTCAGCGCGATGAAGGTGGCGGTAAACAGCAAAAAATAGCTGACATCGATCGTGCTGATCAGGCCGCTTTGGATATTCTGGAAGTGCCTGAGGATCGACAGGTATTCAAACAGTTCGCTACGTTGGTCGTTCATGCCGACCGACCAGTCCAGAATCCACAGCAGCAGCAACATACCGAAAGTACCCATCGCGGCAACGGTGGGGTGTCCGGCGATGCAGGACATAAACAGACCGATCGCGGCAAACGCGTTGACCAGCAGCAGTAAGCCTAAGATATTGGCGAACAGTTTGCCCAAATCCAGCTCGGCTCCGCACAGCAAAGATAGCGGCATCAGGGTGATCAGCGCAATGATCAGCAGCATCAGCCCGAGTATGCCTAGATACTTGCCGAGGATAATGTCGATATTGGAAACAGGTGCGGAAAGCAGCAAAGACAAGGTTTTATTGCGGCGTTCTTCGCAGATCAGGCGCATGGTTAATAATGGCGTGACCAGCAAAAGAATAATGCCGGCGTTGCCGAATAATGGCGGCACGATAATGTCGGTCAAGCCGGGCGCGCCTTCAATGGAAGCCAGTTTGGGCTGGAGCGTGGTGAAGGCTTCAACCTGGGTTAAAAACA
>Ga0208510_100247_pt1 | contig 23386 bp, 19 predicted proteins | sample LakWasMet33_HOW6_2_FD_183875 | JGI IMG/M metagenome (GOLD analysis project Ga0208510, IMG submission 183875) | Freshwater sediment methanotrophic microbial communities from Lake Washington under simulated oxygen tension - Sediment Metagenome... | ecosystem: Environmental > Aquatic > Freshwater >...
CATGACCTGGGAACATCCGCTGGTCACTGCGTCGATGGATATGGTGCTGTCCAGTGAGACCGGCAACGCCGCGATCAGCGTAATCAAGCATAGCGATCTTAAAGCCGGGCAGTTTTTTCTGGAATGTCTGTTTATTGTCGAGTGCAGCGCGCCTGCCGAATTGCAAATCGGACGGTTCCTGCCTCATACCCCGATTCGGGTCTTGATCGATCAAAACCAAAAGGATGTAAGCGCGGACATTGATCATCGCGATTTGGTTGAAGTCGGCATCAAGTTTGATAAACATAAAATCATTGCCTTTTTGAACAGCCAGCGTCCGCACCTCATCAATATCTTGAGCGTGGCCGAGCAAAAAGCCAAAACCGATATGCAGCAGTTAGTCGATGAGGCGACCCAAGCCATGCTGGAATCGCTAAGCAATGAGATCAAGCGTCTGGTCAGGCTGAAAAAAGTCAATCCGACCATCAGGACCGAAGAAATCGAGCAGTTAAAGGATATGACCATGCTGGCGCATGAAAACATCCAGGCCGCGCAGCTAAGACTGGATGCTGTCAGGTTTGTGATTACCAGTTGATGTTGAAGATTTACCGCGAACGAAGCTAAAAGGATTCACCACGAAGGCACGAAGGACACGAAGAAAAATATAAAATTTCGTAATCTTCGTGTTTTCGTGGTGAGTTAAAAACGCTTTGTTGAAAATGATGGCAATGCATTAAACCCCAATCTATCCAATAAATTATGATAAATATCGGCAAAATAAATAAGCTGAATGTAGTTAAACAACAAGGCGCTGATGTCTACCTTGATGACGGCACCTCCGGAAAAGTGCTGCTGGCGGATAGAAAACTGCCCGCCAACTGTAAGGTCGGCGATAGTCTGGACGTATTTGTTTATGTGGATTCGGAAGGCCATCTGGCCGCCACCGCCAAAAAACCGTTAGCCGAGGTGGGTGATATTGCCTGGCTGAAAGTCGTGTCGCTTAATTATGTGGGTGCATTTCTGGATTGGGGGCTGCCTAAAGACTTGCTGGTGCCGTTCAGTGAACAATACCATGAGATGGAAGTAGGGCGCTCTTACCTGGTCAAAGTGTTTCTCGACGACAAAAATCGCATCGCCGCGACCACCAAGATTGATAAAGTGCTCAGCGATGAATCGGTCGATTTTGAAGTCGGCCAAAAAGTGTCGCTGATCATCGCCGATGCCTCTGATTTGGGCATCAAAGCGATCATCAATAATAGCCATTGGGGCATGTTATATCAAAACGAGTTGTATCAGCCGGTCAGGAAAGGCCAGAAACTGGACGGCTACATTAAGCAGATACGGGAAGATCGTAAAATCGACCTCAGCCTGCATCAGCCGGGATACGGCAAAGTCGTATCGCTCACCGATGGCATTATAGCCAAGCTGAAAGCCAATAACGGCGTGTTGATGTTGAGCGATAAAAGCCCGCCGGAAGCCATTTATGCCGCATTCGGGGTCAGTAAAAAAGTATTTAAACAGGCGATCGGCGCACTGTATAAGCAGCAATTAATCACCATTGATAAAAGCGGAATCAAGCTTGTTGGTTGATAATCGTCAGGCACAATATCCCACCTAAGTGAAAGCTGTATGGCTAAGATCAGAACCCATTACGACAATTTAAATGTGTCGCGCAATGCACCTGCAAGCGTTATCAAGGCCGCTTATAAAGCACTTTGCCAGAAATATCATCCCGATAAATATATCGGCGGGCATGAAGAAGCGCTACGGATAATGAAAAGTATCAATAGCGCTTATGCGGTGTTATCCGATTCCGGAAAAAGAGCCGAGCATGATCAATGGATAGACCGGCAAGAAAGGAAACGCGCGACCGATGATGCGCAGCGGATAATGACAATTATTAGCCAAAGCTATGGAGCTCCACCGGTAACGGCCACAAAAAATCCCCCCGCCTACTTTGCAACGATCAATAAACTCAGGGAAAAGGTCAGCTCGGTCGGCAATAAGGTGCGGCTTGGCAGTACCCGGTTATTCAACAAAATAAACGTGGCTCTTTGGGGCAAGGGTGTTGTTGGTATCGCATTGGCGGCAACTATTTGGTATGTAGTTGACTTACAAACAACGACGGCACCGGTTAATCAAGATGTCGCGGACAGGCTGCAAAAAGCCAATCAACTGCTTAAACAGGGCCAAGTGGTCAAAGCGTTGCCGCTTTATTTGCCGCTGGCTGAGCAGGGCAATGTAGATGCGCAGTTTCAAGCAGGCATGATCTACGCGATGGGAAAGGGTATCGCCGAGGATGATAAACAGGCGGCCGGCTGGCTTGGCAAAGCCGCCGGACAGGGGCATAGGGAGGCGCAAACCAAACTCGGCTTTATGTATGCGACCGGAAAAGGCGTGGCGCAAAATTATAATACGGCCGTTGATTGGTTTTACAAAGCTGCAGAACAAGGCGATGTCACAGCGCAATATAATCTGGCCCTGATGTACGCATCAGGGCAGGGGGCTGCGAAGGATAATAGCCTGGCTTTTTCCTGGTACAACAAGGCGGCTGCACAGGGCGATCCCCGCGCCCAATATAAGTTGGGCGATATGTACGCAAATGGCTTGGGAATGGAAAAAAACAACAAGCAGGCGACCGGTTGGTATCGCAAGGCGGCAAAACAGGGTTTGGCGGAGGCAATCGCCGCTCTAGAAAAATTGGAAAGTAGTGAGTAGCGGCACGATTCGCCCCCCACTTACTACTTTTCCACTATCTGCTTTTCAAGGTTTGCTTCATCTCCGGCAGCGGCATGCCGATATGATAGCCTTGGGCGTAATTGATACCCATATCCTTGAGCGCCTCCCAAATATCCTGATTTTCGACAAATTCGGCAACGGTGAGAATGTCGATGTCCTGGCATAACCGGGACAGGTTATGCACCAATGCGTAATCCACTTTGGAGGTCAGTATGTTGCGTACGAACGCCCCATCAATCTTGACGTATTCAAAACGCAATTCACGCAAATAATGAAACGAATTATAGCCGGTGCCGAAATCGTCCAGGGCAAAGGCAAAGCCTTTGCGGCGCAAATTGGTCAGGAACCGGCGCATGTTGGTCATATCGCCAATCGCATCGCGTTCCAGTAATTCAAAGACAATGCTTTCGGGGGGGAGTTCCAGTTTCTGGCAGAGTTCTTCGGCATAACCTAAAATGCCGCGGCCTTGAATTTCCTGTACCGATAAATTGATAAAGATTTTCGCGTTTGCCTCAGGGCGGTTGGCATCCATGCAAGCGCGTTTAGCGGCAAAAGAGTTGTTGATCATGGCGAGGTCGAGTTCACGCGCCAGGCCATATTTGTCAATGGTTTCGATAAACATCGCCGCCGAAGTCGTTTCTCCCGTTGGGGATTTAAGCCGGGCCAGCGTTTCAAAGGCAAATAATTCGCCGGATTGGCAGTTAACAATCGATTGATAATAGGGGACGATACGCCCTTCCTTTAAGGCTTCGCGCAGATTTTCCGCATTATCGCGGGTCTCGCGAATACTGACGCGTGTTTCCGTTGCGTCAAAGGTACAGACGCTATCTTTACCCATGTCCTTGGCTTTGTACATAGCGGCATCGACACCCTCCAACAGGGTATCTATGGTTTGCCCATCAATGGGATAGCTGCTCACGCCGATGGAGACGGTTAAATGGAAACGGTTGCCTTGTGACGATGTTATAGCCATTTCCCGTAGCGCACGGCTTACATTTTCGGCGACTACCCGCGCGCCTTCGGGGCCTGTTTCAGTCAGGATAATGGCGAACTCATCCCCGCCAATGCGGGCGCACAAATCGCCATTGCGAGTATGCTCAAGCAGGGCGTCGGCGATTGCGCACAGCGCGGTATCGCCGGTGGGGTGCCCGTAGGAGTCGTTAATGTCCTTGAAGTCGTCCAGATCGAGCATCAAGACACTAAACTCATGTTTATGGCGCTCGGAACGACCGATTTCGTAGTGCAATATGTCATTAAACTGGCGGCGGTTGTGCAACCCGGTAAGGGGGTCATGCACGGCGTAGTATTCAAGTTCCAACAGCGTACGCGATAACACCTTGCTGGACCCCACCACCATCACCATGACCGCAAGTATTGCGCGGATGACGCTGGCTTCTTGCGCGGATAGGTTGTTTTCAGCGGCGTAAGCGACCCCCAGTAAGCCTGCCAAATTGGGTGAATGATCAGGTACGGGCACACTGATCATGCGAATATTGAGATCTGTTTTGGTTTTGATTTCGGCTCCACAGTGGATATTGAATTCTTCAATATCCAGTGCCGAATCAGCGGGCAAGCCGATACTTTGAAGCATTTGTTGACTCAGCAAGCCGCGCGCCTGTGCGCGTACCTCGTCCGAGCACTGGCCCAGGTAATACAAATAGAGGGATAAGCCATTCGCTTCTGCAAAGGCGATGTAAAAAAAGTTAAACGGGAAAATGGCGTAAAAATCCGCCAGAATTTCTTGCACAAACTCTTTCCATTGCGAGATGTGTTCGTGCGACAGGATGATCCGTTCCAATACCCGACTTTGTCGTTCCAGTAAGTCTTTTTCAATCAAAACGGAAGACAGCTCAAGCAAGGTTTGATTAAACTCGATCATCAGGTTCTGGATGTGCTGATCGCTCGATGCCCACTGCTGACTGCGTTGCCGGAATAATAAGTCAAGACTTTGATCCAGCCGGGAGCAGGTATCAATGACCTGTGAAATCGTTGGGATCATGGCAATCATGGCGGCAGAGTCGTCGGTAGCCATAGTCGCCATGGCCGCTACTAATTTACTGACAATCTCTTGATGCATGTTATGGTTAAGTTCGGATAAACCTATTGCATAACGTTGGGTGTGAGTTTGATTTTCCAGGATTTCGGCAATCTGGCTGATAATTCTCAAGCGCAAGGCTTCCAGATGAGTGGGCTGCGATAGATAACTCATAATCAGTCCTCAGGCGGAAAGTGCCCGCCAGGTTGCATGATATCAACGCCGCATTGCAGGTCTTTGAGCCAGACTAGAAAATCCTGCACCGCAGCGCCCCGGTAAATCGGGCCGTGTTGCGGGGCGATCATCGCAATATCCAGGTCGGCAATGGTGTCCAACCAACAGCGTATCGCTTTGTTAGAGCACATATAGCGGCGGTGAAAGCCCTTGATATAGGGGATGTGAGCGGCAAAGTCATCTACAAATGCTTCGTTTTTATCTACGGGCAGCATTGCCGCGCCGATGTCGCCGGTGAACAGGATTTTAGAAATCGGGTCATAGACATTAATCTGGCCTTCGGAATGCAGAAAATGCGCGGGTACGATTTTTAGTTTAAAACCCGGTGCCGGCTCGCAATCCTTGCCTTCGTTGGGCACCCCGATAAATCGCGTCATGTCTTTTAAACCGTAATGGGGCAAAAAGCGTATCCAGATGCTGGAAACATAGACGGGCGAGTGACACAGTTCCAGCCAGGTTGACAGACCGCCGACTATATCAGGGTCTTGATGAGACAGAAAAATGGCTTTAATTTGCTCCGGCCCTACGTAGCGCAACATTTCCGCCAGTACCCGAGGCATGACCCCAAAACCGCCTGGGTCAAGTAACACGCCGTCATTATGGTGTGTGATGAGGTACTGGTTGGAACGTATGCCGTCCTCTTCGCCCGGTTCACTCTCGTTGAGTAAAATAAAACGGTGATCAATGGATTCAAATAATTTAATGTTGCGCATATTTTCCCTAATCTTCTGGCAGGCTGGAATTTTTATATTTTCCCTAGTTTACTTCAGGTTATTTCAAAAAGTATAGGTATAGTCTTTTTTTAATAAATAAGATTGGAAAATCGTGTATTGCCGACGCAAAACTGATGTTAAAAAATAGCCATGGGCTAGGCGATCGGCGATAAGACGGTGTGCCGAGAAATAATCGGCACACCGCGCTACACATGCTCCATGCATTGCTGCTCGTGGGGGGTATTGCTTCTTATCGGTGCAGTTGTTTACCGGTTTTATTGCCGCTAACCAGAAGCGGTAACGCAAGAATGGCAAGGCACATTAGCCATACCATCAGTTGACAATTGGTTACGGAAAAAACAAAAGCGATGCCAAGTCTCTCGCCGACATTAGGATAAGCAAGGATAAAGTCGCGGCTTATCAGGAAGGCTTTGGTTTCCCAGATAATAAGAATCAAGCCTACGACCAGCAAGGTGTAGCCCATTATCTTATCCTGATCGGCCTTGGCCTTAAGGTGTCCAGCCAATCGGTTAATCTCAATGACCTTTAGCGACCACGGACGTTCAGTCATATAGCTGATGAGCATTAAGCCGAAGATACCTATAACAGGGATGTAAACGGCTACCGTGGGGAAACTGATATAACGCCCATTTATTGCCAGGCCGAAGGTTTTATAAACGGCATAGCCGGCAAACAGCATGCAGAGAGTGTATATCCAGGCGCCGAATTTTGGGTTGGCGGCCTTGTTGGCTAACAGGCCGTAGCCGCGCTGCAATATCAATCCGGCCAAGATGGCGTTTAAGCCCACGATTAACAGGGTCTGAAAACGCTGCCAGTCGCTATAACTGGTGTACCACAGGTTTTCGAGCATGTTGGGCAGCAAAAAAGACAGCAGTTGCGAGAAGGCCAAGAAAAACGCTAGACGCATTGTGGATAAAGCTTTTAACGATTTCCAGCCGAAGGCAACGATGATCAGGAACAGTATCGTTGACGCGATAACGCCGTTAAGCCAATCAGGATTTTCGTAGACCTTGCCGGTTAAAGGGAAAACCTCTTTACGATCAACCGAAAAAAGCCCCCAGTTAGCGCCGACCACGCCTTCAAGTTCGCTTTTCCATGATTGGTTAAAGGCTTCGACAATGTTGTAATCGAAGCCGTTTTTAGTGGCGACTTTAATTAATGCGCGGATGAATTTCGCTTCGTTGACCACGCTCGGCACCGACCAGCCGCGTTGACGGCCTTCGCCCGGCCATCCCGATTCGCCGATCAGTATGGGTTTGCCGGGAGCAATGGTGTCGGCCTCCTGCTGAACCTGCTTGAAAATACGTTCGATATGCGCCGGTGCCTGGTCTACGGTGATAGGTTCGTCTTCCCAGTAAGGCAGAATGTGGATGGTAATAAAATCCACTTCCTTGATTAATTCCGGGTATTTCATGTACATGGACCATACATCCGCATAAGAAACCGGTTGTTTAACCGACCGCTTTACTTCCCGTATGTATTCAATCAGCTTTTCCGGTTTCAGGTCGCCGCGCAACAATACTTCGTTGCCGACGATAACCCGCTTGACTACATCGGGGTTTGCGTTGGCGGAACGGATGACTTCGGCGATTTCCGCTTGATTGTCTTCTTTAATATTGCCCAGCCAAGCGCCTTGAATCATCTTCAAACCATGCTTTTGCGCTAACGATGGAATGATCTGCATACTGCCTTCCGCACTGGCATAGGTGCGGATAGAGTGGGTTGTTTCACCCATCAAACGCAAGTCAGCGTCAATTTGTTCGGGCGTCGGAAATTTTTCATCCAAGGGTCCTTGGCCTTCCCGAAACGGCGCGAATGATAGGCTGTTGAGTTTTCCTGATGGGACGTCCGGCCCTACATCTTGGGGTAAGTTGATTGACCAGCTCAGCAAGCCGTTGAGCAAAACAACCAATAAAGCGAATGAAGCAATTTTCATAAATAAAAGTAAGTAGGGGTTGTGAGTCGTGAGTGGCGAGTGGCGAGTGGTGGCTGTGTGATTTTCACTCTCCACTCACTATTTTCTACTCCCCGCTTTTCATCGCTCATCATCTCATAATTACCACTTTTTGAATACGGGCAGCGGTGTTGAGAAGGCTGGCGGAAATCGATTTTTTACCGCTTAAACTACGCAAACCATGAGCAGTTCAGCTAAAATGCGATTCTTTTTGCTTTTGTAATCTTATGGCTAAAGATATTCGTATTGAAAGATGGAGCGGTCCGGCTCTGGAACAATTTATCCCGGAACTGGCGCGGCTCAGAATTGAAGTGTTTCGCGACTTCCCGTATTTGTATGACGGGGATATCGATTATGAAAAAAAATATTTACAGACTTATATTAATTGCCCCGAAAGCGTTATTGTCATCGCTTTTGATGGCGATAAAGTGGTCGGGGCATCGACAGCCATCCCGATGAAATATGAAACCGATGAACTGAAAAAGCCGTTTCTCGACCAGGGTTACAATCTTGACGAGGTGTTTTATTGCAGTGAATCGGTGCTGGACAAAAATTATCGCGGCCTGGGTATCGGCGTGCGTTTTTTTGAGGAGAGGGAAGCTCACGCGAAAGATTTGGGCGGCTTCAAGTATATTTGTTTTTGTTGTGTAGAACGGCCTGTAAATCATCCCAGACGACCGGCCGATTATGTACCGTTGGATCAATTCTGGAACAAACGCGGCTACGTCAAACATCCTGAGCTTAACACAACCTATATCTGGAAAGATCTGGATGATATTAATGAAACACCTAAACCCATGACCTTTTGGCTGAAACATGAACGTTAAAATTGCGACCGCCCAATACGACATCAGTTTTCTGGAAAACTGGTCTTCGTATCAAAGCAAAGTTGAACGCTGGGTTGTTGAAGCGGCTGAACAGGACGCGAAAATTCTGCTTTTTCCCGAGTATGCCAGTATGGAGCTGGCCTCGCTATTCGGCGAGGCCGTTTATTCATCGTTAAGCCGGCAGCTGGCCGCCATGCAGTCATTGCTTGATGATTATCTGGACTTGTTCCGGAGCTTGGCTAAAAAATACCAATGCATCATCCAATCGGGCACGTTTCCGGTAAAAACGGATTCAGGCGCTTATCGGAACCGGGCTTACCTGTTTATGCCGGACGGTCAGGTTGATTATCAGGATAAACTGATGATGACCCGATTTGAAAACGAGCAATGGCTGATTCAGAAAGGTGAGGAGTTACGGTATTTCGATACCGAATACGGAAGAATCGCCATCAACGTTTGCTATGACAGCGAATTTCCGATGCTGGCCAGAAAGCAGGTCGAAGCCGGAGCGAATCTGATTTTAGTGCCCAGTTGCACCGATACGCTTGCCGGTTATCATCGCGTTAAAATAGGTTGTCAGGCAAGAGCCTTGGAAAACCAGTGCTATGTCGTTCAATCCACCCTGGTAGGCGATGCGCCGTGGTCTGAAGCCGTGGATGTCAATATCGGCGCGGCGGCTATCTATACGCCTGTGGACCGCGGTTTTCCCGATAACGGCATTCTAGCAGAGGGCAAGCTCAATGCCGTGCAATGGGTCATTGCCGAAGTATCGCTCAGTGCTTGCGGTACAGTTCGGGAACAGGGGCAGGTTTTTAACTACAGGGACTGGCCGCTGCAAAATGCGTTTAATGTGTACCGGATAGCGTAATTTCATAGTGAGGCGGATTCACCACGAAGACACGAAGTTCACGAAGAAAAGCCAAGATAAAACTTCGTGTTCTTCGTGTCTTCGTGGTGAAAAGTCCTTAAAATCAATTAAAAATAGCTTCAAAAGAATAGCCGTTAAATTCCAGAATTTCCTTCATTCTTTTTAAGGCATCCATTTGAATCTGTCTGACCCGTTCCCTGGTTACGCCCAGCTCTTGAGCAACTTGCTCAAGGGTTGAGCCTTCATAACCGCAAAGTCCATAGCGACGGCAAATGACTTCGCGCTGTTTTTCGGAAAGTTGGAATACCCATTTGGCAATATTGTGTTTAATGCCATCTTCTTGTATTTTTTCAGCGGGCGACAAGCTCTCGCCATCGGAAATGGACTCGACTAAAGGCTTGTCGAAATCCTTGCCGCCCGGCATATCGATGGATGTAACCCGCTCATTGAGTTTGAGCATCTTTTCAACTTTATTGACCGGTATATCCAGATGCTCCGCTATATCTTCGGCATTGGGTTCATGTTCGAGTAATTGCGACAAATGGCGCTGGGCTTTAAGATAAGTATTCATTTCTTTCACGATATGAATCGGCAAACGAATGGTTCGCGTCTGATTCATAATGGCTCGCTCGATAGTTTGCCTGATCCACCAAGTTGCATAAGTTGAAAATCTAAAACCTCTTTCGGGATCGAATTTTTCAACTGCGTGCATCAAGCCAAGATTGCCTTCCTCAATCAAGTCAAGTAACGGCAAGCCTCTATTCAGGTAACGGCGGGAAATTTTAACGACCAGACGTAAATTACTTTCGATCATGATTTTACGGGCAGCCTCATCGCCCAGTAAGGCCCTGGAACCGTAGATTTTTTCCTGGTCCGCGGTCAGTAATTGCGAGCGGGACAGCTCATTTAAATAAACCCGCGTCGCATCCATGCTTTTGTCTTGCCGCGATTCAATGGTAATTATCTCATCAATATCGTCGGCTTGTACTCCATGCATTGCTCTGCTTCCTGCATTCATGCCGTCGAATACTTCGCTGATAGCTGATGTCTGGAGTTCATCGTCGAAAGACAAATCGTCATCAAATAACACACAAACATCATCGTCTAATAGCTCAACCAATTCTGCTTTCATGATAACCTCTACATTGTTCGACCTAAGTCGAAATGGTTTTATTATTTTTCCGGTAAAAAATTAAGTGGATTCACCGGTTTGCCGTTTTTTCTTATTTCAAAATGCAGCGATGTTTTGTTTGATCCTGCTTGCCCAACTTTTGCAATAACCTCACCTTTTTCTACGGTGTATCCTTCGGCAACGAGCAGTCGGCTATTATTTGCATAAGCACTTAAATACAAATCGTTGTGCTTGATAATCAGCAAATTACCGTAGCCAATCAGGCCTTGTCCGCTATACACAACTTTACCCGCTTCCGCCGCACTTACGTCCTGCCCCATTTCGCCGGCTATATCGATACCTTTGTTATCGGCTTGAGAAAAAGATTTTAAGACTTTCCCCCTTACCGGCCATTGAAAGTTTAACTTTAACATGTTTCCATTATCAATTGAAATAATTGGTTTTTTTTGTGGACTACTTCCGTTTTTTTCAGTGATGTTATTAAAAGGCTGGATCTTATAGGGCGGTTTGTAAGTTGGATTGGGTTTATTATTTAATGAAATAGCGGTTTTTTTCTGTGAGCTGATTCTATTTGTTGCAGTGGCAGTTACGAGGTTTTGTTTTGTCTTTGTTGGTGCGCCCGCATCCGTGCGATCATGGATGGGCGTGTTGTTTCCCAAATTCGGGTCGGAGAGCCTTATTTTTTGACCTATTTCTATCGTATAAGGTGGCGCAATCCGGTTCCATTGCGCTAATTGCCGATAATCCAGGTCATAAATCAAGCTTATTGCATACAAGGTGTCGCCTTTTCTTACCTGATGATATTTTGTCTCGTCTTTAGCAACATCAGGATAATTTGTGCTGACAGGGGCATAGTTTGGGCTGACAGGGGCACAGCCATTCAATAAAGCCGACAGCATGGCAAGGAAAATAAGCTTTGAAGTAGTGGATGTCATAGCGGGTTATTTTTTTAACAAAAGCTTTTTAGCCAGATTTATTTTTGCGGCCAAATAATCCGATCCACCACGATCGGGATGCATTTTTTGCATCAATTTGCGATGCGCGGCAATAATTTCAGAGTCCGATGCGCCCATCTTTAAACCCAATACTTCATAAGCCTCTTCAACCGACATGTCGCCTTTGGCGCTGGCTTTATTTTGCCGTTGCGAGGTGTTCTGTTTTGCAGCGTTGAAGTCTGACCATAGCCGCTGTAAATAGGGCGAATAACGTAACAATACCGGCATTAAGCGGAATAAGAAGGCGATAACCACCCCCGCCAACGCAAAAAAACCGTTTAAGCGTCCGGTTGCGGTCAAATAAAGCACGATCAGTCCGGTAACGAATAGAAATAAGACCTTGCTATAACGGGCCAATACGGTCGGCGAGGTTTTTAAAAGCTTACGTATCCCAAAAAATGCGATGATAAATAACAAAATCAGATAAATTCGAATCAAGGTTTACTCCTGAAATAATGATCTGCTTAAGATCGTTCACAAGGCTTCCGCTCCTTGGCAATTGCTCCCGCATTACTCTCTACTCCCCTGCATCCCTTGCCTGGATTTGATCGCCATGGAGGGTGGAAATATCGCAAGACCCCAACAGCAGCCGCAGCCATGTAGGCATAGTATTTGGATAAATAATACCTTAGAATATGACATCTTATGATAACAATCTAATAATTTGGTTGATATGCAGAATGCTCGAATTCCGATTTTAGGTTTTGTTGCCGCAAGCGGAACCGGCAAAACTACGTTACTGACTGAATTGATCCCGATTTTGAAACAAAGCGGCTTGCGCATCGGCCTGATCAAACACAGTCATCATGATTTTGAGATTGATCAGCCCGGAAAAGACAGCTTTCGTCTGAGGGAAGCCGGTGCCTCGTCCGTCATGCTGGTATCCCGGTACCGACGCGCGATCATTACCGAATTCACCCCGGAAAAAGAACCCCGCCTGGATGAGCAGTTAAAGCAATTCGATCAATCCGAACTGGACCTGATCCTGGTTGAAGGCTTTAGGGCGGAACAGTTTCCTAAAATTGAATTGCATCGACCCTCGCTCGAAAAAACCTTGCTTTACCCAAACGACCCGGACATCATCGCGATAGCGACAGATGCCGCACTGGAAACGCCGGATTATTTAGCGCAACTTGAACTTAACCGGCCTGAAATGATTGCCGCCTTTATCCAAAACCATGTTATGAAAAGCCATGATTGATGCATGCAGCCAGGAATCCAGGCCGTTATTGTCTATTGACGACGCGTTGGGCAGAATCAAGACGGCCGTAAACCCTGTAAACGGCACAGAAAAAGCGGCGTTAAAAAACGCCTTGGGACGGGTGCTGGCAGAATCGGTTTATTCACCGATCAACATTCCTCATGACCGGAATGCGGCTATGGACGGCTATGCTTTTGCAAGTCGAGACATGGCTGACGGGCAAGCGTTTACGTTAGCTTTGGCCGGGACCTCCTGGGCCGGGCGGCCATTTCAGGGACGGTTGCAAGCCGGTCAATGCGTCAGGATTTTTACCGGCGCGGTGGTGCCGGAGCAAGCCGATTCAGTGATCATGCAGGAACATGTGCAGGTTCAGGAACAAACCGTGCATTTTCCGGCTGACACACGAGCGCTACAAAATGTCAGGAAAATCGGCGAAGACGTTAAACAAGGCGAGTGCTTAATAGCCCAGCCTAAAAAGCTGACGGCGGTTGATCTGGGTTTACTGGCCTCAGCCGGTATTGATGAAGTTACCGTTAAGCGTCAGTTAAAAATCGCTCATTTTTCCACCGGCGACGAACTGACCTCATTAGGCCGACCGCTGGAGCCGGGTAAAATCTACGACAGCAACGGCGCTATGCTGGGCGGATTGTTGTCGGATCCCGGCTACAGCGTTGTTGATCTGGGCGTCATCCCCGACAACAAGCAGTTGCTTGAAGACCGCTTTATCGAAGCGTCCCTTAGCTATGATGTGATCATAACCACCGGCGGCGCCTCGGTCGGCGAAGCCGATTATGTCAAAGAAATCCTGCAAAGCTGCGGCGAAGTCAATTTCTGGAAAATTGCGATAAAACCTGGTAAACCGCTGGCTTTCGGCAAAATAGGGCCGTGTCATTTTTTCGGGTTGCCCGGCAATCCGGTAGCCGTCGTCGTGACCTTTCAGCAGATTGTAGCGCCCGCGCTAAGGCAGCTTTCCGGCGCACCGTCTGTCAAACCGTTAAGGTTTACCGCGACATGTACCTCGGCATTAAAAAAATCTCCCGGACGGCAGGAATATCAGCGCGGCATCCTCAGTCAAGATGAAAACGGCGAGTTCTTCGTCGCTTCAGCGGGTCAGCAAGGCTCGCACATCCTCAGCTCCATGAGCCAAAGCGGCTGCTACATCGTCTTGCCGGAAGCGTGCAAGGGCGTACAAGCCGGTGACAGGGTAACGGTTGAACCGTTTAGTTTGTTGATATAGCGGGTTGCAAGCGGACGGGACTGTGAAGGTATCATCTAAATCAGGCTAAAAGCGTTATTCACCACGAAGGCACGAAGAACATGAAGTTTTCAGGTATTTTTCTTCGTGCCTTCGTGGTTTACTGGTGTTGGTACGTTCACGGTCTCTGATGTCCTGAAACACGGATTTTCCGGCATCACGCAGCTTGTTGCCGTTGGTTTCGCGCTCGCCATGGTCGGGTCCGTGGCGAAGCGCAAACACATTATAAAAACGGGCGCATTCGAGTAACGTAAAGCGTTCGCTCTTCATCAATTCCTTAATGAGCTTATAGATCAGGCCTTTTTAACAAATTCCGATTTAAGTTTCATTGCGCCAATACCTTCGATTCGGCAATCAATATCATGGTCGCCGTCGACCAGACGGATGATTTTGACTCGCGTGCCGACTTTGACCACCGACGATGAACCCTTGACTTTAAGATCCTTGATTACGGTGACGGTATCGCCGTCTTGCAACACGTTGCCGTTTGCATCCTTAACGACACGGACATCGGAGCTATCTTCGGCTGTCCCATCTTTTGGCCATTCGTGTGCGCATTCAGGGCAGACATACATCATATCGTCTTCGTAGGTAAATTCTGAGCCGCATGAGGGACATTTGGGGAGACTATTCATTGCTTTCCTTAATGTAGAGTTGTTTCAACCTTGTGGAATACAAGGCGTATTGAGGCGACATAATGCCAGATTTAGGCGTTTATTTCCATTTTACGAGGGATTATGTCTATTCGGGACGTGCAGATTCAGGCCATTATGGGTGCAAGCGGCAGTATGCGAAGAGGGCAGTCGGCGATTTTAGATCATGCTTATTTCATTCCGCCAAAAACTAAACAACCACGGGCTTTTGCAGCGCCGGTTTCAATTTTGTAACAAGACCCACTAATCCACCCGCTCGACTTTAACCAAAATATGCATCTGGCTTTTGTCGCTTTGGCGCGTATTAACAAGTGCGCTGTTTGTACTGCTGCTACTGCTTTCGCCGGCGCCCCCAAGTTCCACCCATTCGCCAAGATTAATCCTGATTGTTGATTGCGCATCCCGGGTCTCGATCTGTCCCCGTCCGTTCATTTTGTCCGACCAGGGCGATACGCTCAGAATGACTTGTTGTCCGGCTAGTCTGGGTATTACCGCAAAACCGGTGGTCGCTTCGGTATATTCGGTCGTCGTGGGGTAACCGTAACCGGAAAAATTTTGTCTCGGGTAAACATTGCCCGCTTTAATCTGGGCCGGGACGCCTTCCATGGTTCGAACGGTCTGGGTGTTTTCGTCGGCGCCTTTATCTTGAGTCTGATACAAATGACCGATTATCCTGCCGCCGGATCTTGATGGGTCATTGACCGGGATATTCAGTTGAGCCCTGGCGGCCGCGTTAAGTTCATCGGCGGTAGTCTGCCTGCTCTGAATGACGGTGATGAGCAGATTGCTTTGGCGCACATCCAGTTGATTGATAATAGCCTTGATTTCAGCCAGCTTGCCGGGCGTAGTTTTGACCAGTAGATTGGAGCCGTTATCGACCAGTTGGGCGGTATCCCCAAGCAATGGCGCGAGCAACGGCACTATCTCGAATGCCGGTCGATTGGTTAAGGGAATTACTTCGATAACTGTTTCTGCGGTAACAGCACTGCTGCCAAGCAGGGTTACGAAAATCAAGGCTAAAAGTTTTTTCAAGGCGGATGCTCCGGTGCAGTAACCATTAATCGCTATGGTATAACGTTGTGTGTGCCATCCGAAATTCTTTTTCGCGATACCGGTCGGGTGATTTGATGCCTGCATCCGGCAGCCGATTTTTCCATGGCCAAGCCGGATCGATTACCTGGAAAACAGTGGTGAGGGAAAAATCACAATCAATCGTCCACCCTGTATTGGAGCAATTTAGTTCCGAACGGGTATTGAGTTTTCAAATATATTGGGGGCGATTATGAATGAACCACAACGTATCGAAGCGGCGAAAACCGGCGACGCTAATCGGCGGCAAGCCGGACAATTGTTGATATGAATGCGCAACTATCGGTCTCAACCAACGTCGTCTGGCATCGGGCCACCGTAACCCGCGCTCGGCGTGAAGCGCAAAACGGCCATCGCGGCGCGATCTTATGGTTCACCGGATTATCCGGGTCGGGCAAATCGACACTGGCTCATGCCGTCGAAGAGGCGCTGCACCAACGGGGCTGTCGCACCTTCGTGCTGGATGGCGACAATGTTCGTCACGGCTTGTGCGGCGACCTGGGCTTTTCGGCGCAAGACCGCCAGGAAAACATTCGTCGCATCGGTGAAATGGCCAAGATTTTTATGGACGCGGGCGTCATTGTGCTGACCGCCTTCATATCGCCCTATCGTGCAGACCGTGAGCGGGTGCGCGGCATAGTGGAGCGCGGCGACTTTATCGAAATTTATTGCGACACACCGATCGAAATTTGTGAGTCGCGCGACGTAAAAGGCCTTTATAAAAAAGCTCGGGCCGGACAATTAGCGGAATTCACCGGTATCACCTCACCTTACGAAATACCGGGAAATTGCGAACTCACCGTGGATACCGGAGCAACAGAGCTGGACGCCTGTGTACGACAGGTTATCGATGAAATGACGCAGCATGGCATTATCACCACTGCAAATTCCAACCGGGAACGCGGCAGAAAAGCGTAAGCCTAAAAACTGCAATCGGCTCACGAATAGGCAACTATGAGGAAAAAATTACCGCCAGTCGTCTGCTCTGTGTTGGGGTAATTTAATCCCGGTTCGGCGATGTCATGAGTTTCTTCAGTATTTTTAACATTATTGAGTTTTCCACCTGGTTATAGGAAATGATTTATGAATGAAGCGCAGCTGATCGAAGCCGCGAAAGCGGGCGACATTAATCGGGTGCAAGCCTTGATTGATGATGGCGAGGATTTGGAGCAAAAGGACAATTACGGTTGGACGGCATTGAACTGGGCCGCCGGTCATGGCTATTTGGCTATTGTCCAGCTTTTACACAAAGCCGGAGCCAATGCAGTCAATAGCGGCCGCGATCTCAGAACGCCTTATCAAATCGCCTTGGCGGCCGCACAGGTGGAAGTTGCAAGCCTGCTGCAACAGGTGGAGCAAGACAGCGGCATTGGGTCTGAGAGACCTGTTCGTCCGTATTGCAAAGCCTACCCGGCCAAAGTGTTCGATCAATTTTCCAGTTGGCGGCCAACGCTGGCGGACGACGCCGTGGTCTATCTGCATCAGGATTTTAGCGTCACCGCGTCGATGTGGCATGGGGAGGATGTGGTGTTTGACCGGGTTTCGGAAGACTGGCGAAATTATTGCCGAGATCGGCTGGGTTTTCATGTGCCGACCGATTTGGAACTTGCCGCCGATTATCGGCAACGCAGACCGGAATAAGGCCACCCAAGCCTGTCCTGCGCTTGTCGAAGGGCATAGCGCGAGGTGGCTTTCCGGCGATTCCCGATGGTGTTTTGCAGGAACCTCCCGTTTTCGCTGTCGCTCAAGCGGGCTTATTACGGTCTACAGGGCGGCAATTCAACAGACGACTCATTCAAAGAGAGTAGGGCGAATATGTTAAACAAACAACACAGTTTTGACGGCGTAGATGAGGATGCATCATTCAGCAACGCCGCATCCCTGATTGAATTATTGCAGTTGCGGGCGGAGCGGCAAACGCATCGCACCGCCTATACGTTCCTGGAAAACGGCGAACAACCCATTCAGTCGATGACTTACGGCGAGCTGGACTTGCAGGCCAGACAGCTGGCCGCGCAGTTGCAGGCGCTGAGATTGCAGGGCGAGCGCGCAATTTTGCTGTATCCGCCGGAATTGGACTATATCGTGGCGTTTTTCGCCTGCCTTTACGGAGGTCTGATTGCGGTGCCCGCGTATCCGCCGAGCAACGGCCGACACATGCCGCGGTTGCAGGCGATCATCGATGACAGTCAGGCGGCGGTGATACTCAGCACGCAAAACGTCGCCAATACGGTGCGCCAACTTGCAGTCGACAGTGCCGGTTTGTTAGATAAACGATGGCTGATTACCGACAATCTTGCCGCCGTCGACGCAAGCGCTTGGCGCTTGCCGACCTTGCACGACCATGATCCGGCTTTTTTGCAATACACCTCGGGTTCGACCGGCAACGCCAAGGGCGTAATAATCAACCACGGCAATTTGATGGCGAATCAGCAGCTGATCAAGCGGCGCTTCGGCCACAACGCCCAGTCGACGGTGGTCGGCTGGTTGCCTCTGTACCATGACATGGGCCTGATCGGCAACGTCATGCAGCCTTTGTATTGCGGGGCCAGCGCCATTTTAATGTCGCCGATGGCGTTTCTTGAAAAACCCGTCCGCTGGCTGCAAGCCATCAGCGATTACCGCGCCCATACCAGCGGCGGGCCGAATTTTGCGTTCGAGCTGTGCGCACGGAAAATATCGCGCGATGAAAAAGCGGGGCTGGATCTTGGCAGCTGGCGGCTGGCTTTCAACGGCGCAGAACCGATTAGTCCCGACACTATGAACCGATTTGCTGCCGCTTTCGCAGCCTGTGGATTCAGCCGTAAAGCTTTTTATCCCTGTTACGGTTTGGCTGAAGCCACCTTGCTGGCTACCGGCGGCGATAAAAATGCCGAGCCTACGGTGGCGGCTTTTTATAAGGCCGGTCTGGAACAAGGCAAGGTGCGTCCGGCCATCAGCGGCGATGACGAGACCCGCCTGCTGGTCGGCTGCGGCGGTATCGATGTTGACGCCGCGCAACGGATTCGTATCGTCGACCCCGAAACCGGCGAGCCGTGTAGAGACGATCAAATCGGCGAGATTCAACTCGGCGGCCCCAGTATCAGCCAAGGTTATTGGCAAAATGCGTCGGCCACCGGGCAGGTGTTTATCGGCGATGCAAACGGACAACACCGCTGGCTGCGCACCGGCGATTTGGGCTTTATCGAAGGCGGCGAATTGTTCGTTTCAGGGCGGCTGAAGGATCTGATCATCATCCGCGGCCGCAATTATTATCCTCACGACCTGGAATATGCAACCGAAGCGGCGACCGATGCGCTAAATCCCGGCTGTGCGGCCGCTTTTGCGGTGAGCGGAGACGACGGCGAAAAGCTGGTCGTGTTGGCCGAACTGAAACGCAACCGGTTAAGACAGCCCGACTACCGGGCCGAGTTTGCCGCGATCCGTACCCGGCTGGTCGAGGAATGCGGCATACAGGCCGATACCGTGATGCTGTTGAAACCGGGAGCGATCTTGAAAACCAGCAGCGGCAAAATCAGGCGTTCGGCTTGTCGGCAGGCCTTCGAGCAGCAGCAATTTAAGATTGTTGCCGTCGATGAGCTGAACGACGGAGGTAGCGTAGAACCCGACACGGCTGAACCGACGCAAAGCGTGGAGCCGACTTTATTGAGGCAGGTATTGCTGTCGATTGCCGATGCCGAGGGCGCTCGTTTACTGGCGCAAGTTCTGGTTGAAAAGGCGGCGGCTTTGTCCGGCTTGGCGGTCGAAGCTGTCGATATAGCGCAATCGCTCCCAAGTCTTGGCATGGACTCGCTGAAAGCCGTGGAGCTGAAATACTTTATCGACGAGTTGCTGGCTATCGATTTGCCGGTGGCGCAGCTGCTCGGCAATCACTCCCTGGCTACGTGCGCCGAACAAGCTTTAACGTTGGCGAAATCCGGCCAAGCGCAAATCGTCCCGGTAGCGACCGGCAAGGAAGACGGCGAGCGGCCGCTATCGTACGGGCAGCAGGCGTTGTGGACCGCCAATCAAATAGAAGCGGACAGCTCGCTGTATAACATGCCGGTTGCCATGCATATCCGCGGCAAGCTGGATAAGTCGGCATTAAACGGCGCACTGGCCGCGCTGTTCGAATGCCATGCGCAATTACGCAGCGGCTTTGGGCTTAACCGGCAGACCCAAACGGTGCGTATCCCGCTGGCGGAGGTTCAGTCCCTGCATCGATTGGCGAGCGTGACTTGCTACGACGAGCGGCAACGCAGAGAAGCTATCGCCGCTTTCGTGCGCAAACCGTTCGATTTAGAGCAAGGTCCGTTACTGAAAGCTGCCTTGTTCAGCTGTGCCGACGACGATCATGTGCTGGTATTTTGCGCGCATCATATCGTCGTCGATTTCCGCTCGTTGTCGATTTTGCTGGAAGAGTTCAAGACGCATTATATCGGGCAGGCCCAGGGTTTGCCGGAGCCTGCGTCGGGTTATGCCGATTATGTCGCCTGGCAATCGGCGTATTTGGCCGACCGGTGCGCCGAACAGGATTGGCAATACTGGCAACGGCAGTTGTCCGGCGACCTGCCGAAACTGGCTCTGCCTATCGAACGGCAAACAGCCTGTTCGTCGTCATGCCGGGGACAAGCGGAAACGCTGACTATCGCACCGGATACCCTGCAAAAACTCAAGCTATTGGCCGCCGAGCAGCACACAACCCTGTATACACTGCTGCTGACCGTGTTCAAAACCCTGCTTTACCGCTACAGCGGCCAGCAGGACATCATCGTCGGCTCGCCGACGCTGGGCAGGCCGAAACGGGAGTTTGCCGATACCGTCGGTTATTTCGTCAACCCGGTGGCGCTGCGTTCGCACCCCACTGCCGAGCAACGCTTTAGCGATTATCTGGCCGAAGTCAACGCGACCGTACTGGATGCGCTGGCGCATCAGTATTATCCGTTTTCGTTGCTGGTGGAAAAGTTGCAGCCCGAGCGTGAGCAGGGAACGTCGGTGTTTTACCGCGCCTGGTTCGTGCTGCAAAGCGGCGGCGCATCCGACGCCGCCGAACTGGCCTTGGGCATACCGAATATCGCGCTGGATTGGGCCGGTTTGTCGGTCGAAAGCTATGCGCTGGAGGAGGTCGCCGCGCAATTCGATATGGCCTTGCTGATGGCGGAGACCCAACAGGGCCTGGCCGCTTCGTTCCAGTACCGCAGCGAGCTGTTGTCCCGCACCACAGTGTTAAGATTTATAAGCCATTTCCAATGCCTGCTGCACGGCATGCTTGCCAATCCCGACAGCCGCTTGTCGGAACTGCCGCTGCTGACAGCGCCCGAGCGCAAGCAGCTGGCGGAATGGAACGCAACCGGTATCGATTATCCGAACAGCACGATACACAGTGTTTTCGAAGCCGTTGCCCGGCAGCACCCGGACGCCGTCGCGCTGGTTTACCGGCAGCGGCGTCTTAGCTATGCCGAGCTCAATGCCCAGGCCAACCGTCTGGCGCAGTGTCTACTGGCGCAGGGCGCGGGGCCGGAAAGGCGCGTTGCCTTGTGTATTTCGCGCTGCCCGGAACTGGTGGTGGGGATCTTGGCGATACTCAAAGCCGGCGCGGTGTATGTGCCGGTCGACCCCGCTTATCCAAAGGATAGGCAAGCCTATTTGATGCAGGATGCCGGTTGTAGGTGGCTGTTGACCGATACCGCGTTGCTGCCTGGTCTCGACTGCGGCACGATGGCGACGATATGCGTCGACGATATGGACGCTTACGGCAATTGCAGCAGCGACAACCCGGAAATACCGCTGCATGCCGACCATGCGGCTTATGTCATTTACACCTCGGGCTCGACCGGCAAGCCCAAAGGCGTGGTGGTCAGCCACGGCAACCTGATGCACTCCACCTGGGCCAGAAATGCCTATTACCAGGAGTCGGTCGGTTGTTACCTGCTGCTGTCGTCATTCGCGTTCGACAGTTCGGTGGCGGGGATTTTCTGGACGCTGAGCCAGGGCGGCTGTTTGTGTTTGCCGGAGGAGAACCGGGTTAAGGACCCGGCGGCTCTGGGCGCACTGATCGAATACCAGCGGGTAACGCATCTGCTGGCGTTGCCGTCGCTTTACGAACTGCTGCTGGAGCATGCGCCGACGGTCGCGCTGAAAACCTTGAACACCGTTGTCGTTGCCGGGGAAGCCTGCGCCAACCCGCTCACCGAACTGCATTTCAAACGCCTGCCGGATACGGCTTTGTTTAACGAATACGGCCCGACCGAAGCCACGGTGTGGAGCAGCGTTTACGCGGTTACTCAACCGCAAGGCGGGGCCAACGTGCCGATAGGCAAGCCGATCGGCAATATGCATATCTATGTGGTGGACGATGCGCTGCAACTGCTGCCGGTCGGCGTCGCCGGGGAATTGCTGGTCGGTGGAGAAGGCATCAGCCGCGGTTATCTCGATCAAGCCGGGCTGACGGCGGAAAGGTTCATCCCCGATCCGTTCGGCGCGGCAGGGGGAAGGCTGTATAAAACCGGCGACCGGGCGCGTTATCTCGCCGACGGCAATATCGAATTTTTAGGCCGTCTCGATCAGCAGGTCAAAATCAGGGGTTACCGGATAGAACTGGGCGAAATCGAAGCTTGTCTGCTGCGGCATCCGTCGATAAAAGCGGCGGTGGTAGTTGTGCGCGAGGAGGTGCCGGGCAATAAACGCCTGACGGCCTACCTGGTTGCGGAATCGGGCAATACGACGGATACGGAAGATTTAAAAGCGCACATCAGACACTGTTTGCCGGAGTACATGCTGCCCACGGCTTGGCTATGGCTGGGCGCGATGCCGTTGAACGCCAACGGCAAGCTGGATCGCAACGCATTGTCCGAGTCGGCAACCCAAACTGACAATGCCCCGTCGTATGTTGCGCCGCGCGATGAGGCGGAACAAGCGGTGGCCGACATTTGGCGGGAAGTGCTGGGCGTTCAGCAACTGGGTATTCATGACGACTTTTTCGAGCTGGGCGGCCATTCCCTGTCCGGCGTGCAGGTGACGGCAAAAGTGCAGGAGCTGTTCAATATCGAGGTGCCGGTCAATATTTTGTTCGAGGCCGCGACCGTCGCCAAGTTTGTCGACCGGATGGCGGAATATCAGGCGACGGAGGCCTTTGAGGTCGCGGAATGAACAATGCGTGTAAACCATGGGGAAACCGATTAGTCCGACCAAAGCCGGACGGGGCATGTTGCCCTGTTCGAAACGTTTGGCGGCTGTTACGTGTTGCCGCATAGCTTAGAGATTGAAGAAACGTTAGGGACGGGGTTACAAACCCCGTCCCGCCTGTGTAAACCGGGGAAAACCGATTAGTCCACGAAAAGCACGAAATTTATTCTCATTCCCACGCGCCGCGAGGGAATGCAGTCGAGGCGCGCTGCGCCGCGAGTCACGATTAGCTTATCGAAAATACGGGTCGGACAACTCGGTACGCAGCGCGTCCTGCAATGCATTCCCTCGCAGCGCGTGGGAACGAGGCCAAACTAGCATATAACTGGAGAACAACGTCATGAACGATAAAACCCTGTACCGCCTGGCCGACTCGACAGCAGTAGAGGCGCTGGTCGACAACTGGGTGGCCTGGCCGCATACCTTTTCGCCGGTGCCTTACAGCCTGCACATGCTGAACTACCAGAGGAAAAACCTGAGTTCGTATCTGCAAAGCCCCGAGATTCACGTTAAATCCAGCGCCAATC
>Ga0208510_100252_pt1 | contig 22544 bp, 19 predicted proteins | sample LakWasMet33_HOW6_2_FD_183875 | JGI IMG/M metagenome (GOLD analysis project Ga0208510, IMG submission 183875) | Freshwater sediment methanotrophic microbial communities from Lake Washington under simulated oxygen tension - Sediment Metagenome... | ecosystem: Environmental > Aquatic > Freshwater >...
CATCAGTAACATCAATTTTGTAAGTTTTTTCATGGTTATTTATCTTTAGTTTAATTGCTGGGAACGCACAGAGCGCACGTCATTACGGTATATTCAGTTAGAGATATGCAGCTATCGTACCAACACCGCGACTGCGCCCATTGATTCACGCAGAACGCCCCAAAAAATACAACCAACCTATTGATTAATGACGTTAATTATTTTTTCGCCGTATTCATAATCGACAGGATCCGTTTGACGAATCATGCAACCCTTAAACCGGCTTGCTGGAAAATCAGCAGCCCAACACCAGACCATGTTCCTAGAAAAGCACATAGCAGCAACGACCGTTCCAGCGAACCGGAAAGCGATACTGCAAGTTGTGATGTGATGAGCGGCCTTTGCCCTTGTTCTGTTGAATACCGACATGAATGCAGGTAGATGATTTTTTATCATGACGGGAGCGGGCTTGCCACGGTTGCCATAAACAAAAAGGCCCGGGATAAACCCGGGCCTCTTACGGTCGATTTAAAACATTGCGATCTTAAATTTTTCCGCTCAACTGAATACCATACCAAACCGGGTAAGGATACGGACTATAGGAACTCCAGCCTTGTTCATGGGCATTATTGCTAAACAAGTTCTTTGCAATAAAACTTAAATCCAAGACATTGTTCTTTGTGCCGATACCGATCGCGGCATCGGTCAGGCTCCTGGATTTTGTCAAACCGTAAGCCGACAAGTTATCCGCGTTGTTGTAGCCACTCTGGTAATTGGTGGTAAAGCTGGTGTGAAACAGATACTTATCCCAAACAGGTTTGCTATATTCCGCACCTACCACAAAATTCCACTTGGAAGCGCCCGGCAAGAGCTGACCGCTCATATCGACATAGGAACCCGGCAAATACGCCAACTCTTCAGGCTTGGCTGCATTCTTGTAGTCTATGTATCTGGCAATGTTGTAAGCGCCGTTGAAGCGAAACGACACGTTGGGGATAACATTAAACACACTATCCAGCTCTACGCCATGCACCCGCACCTTGTTAACATTGCCTTGCGCGCTTGTGTAAGCTATCGGGTTGGCTTGGCCGTTGGCAATATTGATGTCGGTCTGGAATTGATCCACCACTTGCACCGTTTGTTGATAGTTTTTTACATCCATCACAAAGATGTCGGCATTGAGAACCACCGCTTTATCGAGCCAGAAGGACTTCAGTCCTAACTCCAGGGCATGGGTTTCTTCCGGCTTAACATTGCTCGAAACACTGTTTACATTGAGCGCGGAACCCGACTTTTCGCCATATTGCCAGGACAGGTAGGCGGTTAAGTCTTTATTGATCTTGAAACTGGGCGTCAGCTGGGCCGTATACAAAACATCGTTGTAATCGCTCCTGACTGAATTATAAAGCTGCCCAATTTGCTGAGAGCGGATTGATTTGGCCGTACCGACCAGAGTTTTCTGAGCCGCAGTCAGACTGTTGTAAGCCGCACCCGGCGTGCTCGTTAGCGCAGCGCCAAAGTAACGGTTCGCTACACTATCTGCCAGCGCTAACTGAGTCGCGGAGTTGGTGCCCTGCAAGTTACCGTTGGCTGCGGAATTAAAGCCGCCGAGTTGCATATTGCGGACCGCAACCGGATTCAAAGCGCCGCCAGCGCCGTTCGCCGACAATCCTACAACGTCCGTGGTACTGCGATTTTCTTTGGTTACGCGCAATCCGGAAGTCAACGATAAGGCATCCGTAAAATGCAGATCGGCTTCACCAAAGACTGAACCGGAAGTGGTGCTAACCGATGTGGTTCCCTTTTTACGCGCATCCTGCAAGGAATCCTTAAGCAAGGCCAATCCGGCTCCCCGGTTTGCGCCGGCATTAGTATCCAATATCTTGTATTGCGCATCGGTCGCAAACCAAGCGCCCGCATCGGCCCCCCAGCCTGTTTTTGAATCAATATCATCCCAGGTTTTAATACCGAAAAGACCGGCTTGATAATCGATAAAGCCGCCGGGTTTGTTCTTGATCTTGAATTCCTGGGTGTATTGCCGGTAATCCACGCCACCACCGCCATCCACACTGATGTCGTAAGGCGTGCCTTCGTCATTGTGCGCGTCGAACCTGTATTCGCGCACCGCCGTGTTCGAGCTCAGGATATGATCGGCCACATCCCAATCGACCTGCACCAGGCCACCGCGGTTGGATACCGTTTGCCCCTGATTTTCATTGAAATTGGTTTGGTTGGTACTTTCACCGGCGATATAGTCGCTCCAGGTAAAGCCTCTATTCTGGAAATAAGCACGAGGGCCGGTAAATACGCCGGCATTATTGGTAAAACCGAATAATCTGGTTTTTCCCAGCAAATTGGAGCCTGTACCGGCACCGTTTGGATCGACCAGGCTGCCGTCAGCATATCTGAAGGGTACGTCATGGTAGAACGTCAAACCGTTTTGAAGCTGCGGCTGGTTAGGCTCAAAATCGACGCTCAATTTCGCCTTCACATGATCGGTAGGGGTCAGCAGAAACTGCGCCCGTCCACTCAAGCGGTCCCTGTTATAAAGACTGTAGTTGTTGTCAGCAGCATTGGTATAGTAACCGCGTCCTTTATCGACAATGAAGGAACCCCGCCAAGCCAAAAGATCATCGATCACACCGCCGCCGAGCGCGCCTTTGAGAATGAGCGCTTCACGCAAACCATAGGTCGCCGAGTATTCCGCAGTGGGGATAAAGGTAGGGGCCTTGGAAACAACGTTGACCTTACCGGAACTGGCGCTCAAGCCGCCCTCGGTTCCTCGGGGACCGCGCGTCACTTCCACCTGGTCAACATCGTAGAAACTGAAGTTGCCGAGCTGCGATAATCCATAGCTGACCCCGTCAACCGTTATGCCTACGCTGGGATCTTGAGTTTCGGTAAAACTTCTCTTGCCCAAGCCGCGAACCGATAGTGAAGCGCCGCGCGTATTATTCTGGTTAAATTGGACGTTTGAAGCGCGCCGGGTAATAGCACCCAAGTCTAGCGCAAGTTCCCGGTCAAGCTCTTTGCCTGAAACAACCGATACCGACTGCTTTACGTCATGCAACTTTTCCAGCTTTGAACGGGCGCGAACCACAACCTCGCCCAGATTATCGGTTTCATCCGCTTCTTTTTTGGCGAGCGCTTCCTCAGCAGCGGTTGCTCCGGTCACTGCCGGATCGGTACCCGGTATCGCTCCCGAACCCGGAACCGCCGCCGTCCCTTGCTGACGCAAACCGAGCGCTCTTTGCGCGGCTTGCAACTGTTCCACTTGTTCGCGCAAACGGGCATTTTCAGCCTGCAATTCATTCACGACTTTCGCGCTCGGCGCTTTATTTTTAGAACTTTTCCTGGAACCTGCCGCCTGTACATCCTGGACAGCCATGATGGCAACGCCGACCACAGCGGCGGCTATGCATGCAGAAAGCTTTCGACGGTGGCTTACCGCATGAGGAATATTCTGCCGACTGATGCCATCTGAAAAAGTACCTCCCAAACTATATGTCATTATTTATGCTCCTTGTCTAAAAGATTCAAACCTATGTAACCGCTTCAAACATATGAAATGTACATTTAGTTTTTGCTTGACTAGCCACTTAAGTTATTTATTTAGCTAGAGTTTTCCCACAACACGCAGGATTAGTTATCAATGTTGCAAGCTCTGCGCCATAACCGGCATGAATTGAATTTTTCTAAAAAATACGCAGCATTAATGATCCATAACATTGATTTTTATATGGTTTTTATATTGAGACTAATGCGGACACATCACTAACGTATATGGTTAGCAGTCTTCCACATGTTTTGAACTGCTCATCGACACACACCTTCTGTTAATGCAGTGTTTATTAATCAGCATCTTAGGAATACGTAAACAAGCCTTTTTCATGGATCTGTTTTGTAGAGGTCTAACAAAAACAGATCGTCTGAAATGGATAAAACGTATCGGGATCAGTCAAGGAAAATGACTGCCGCTTTAGTCAGCGGCAGGGGGCTCAGGAGATTTTTTCATTGAAGGGGGCTCTTCTCCATGATTGTGACAGGATAACCATGGCATTCGGTTCTTTCATTAACATGCCCCCCTGATCTCGGATAAAAACCTTCAGACTCCGGCGTATACAAGTACAGCTTTTCTACTTGGCGCTCGTGAGGTCTTTTCTCGATAGCCGAAACAAACGCAGTACTAAACCCAGGCCATGTTCCTGGGTAAACAGGTCGCAGCAAGCATTCCAGCGAACAGGGAATTAATACTGACAGTTGAGGCGGGGAGATGTGGCGGCGACTTTAGTCGCCGATTGAATGGTAGATTGTCACTAACTGGGCGACTGAAGTCGCCCCCACAATCATGTCCATGTCTTAACTTAATGGCAATGACGCGTTGCGTGGGAATGCAGCGCTGAACGCGCTGCATTCCCAGAGGATGGGGCGATTTATATTCGAGGCATCACTCGCAGCACGCAGGGATGTAATATTTTTACCCGGACTCCCAAGCTCCAGCTTGGAAACTAACTCGCCCGACTCTATCTTTACTCCTTAATACGAATCAGGTCATGACAGCCTTTGCAGGATTCGCCGACTTTTCCAAACTGGGTCTTGATTGCGCTGACATCACCGGTTGCCGCCACTTTCGCCAATTCGTTTGCGGCCACGTTAAAAGTGTTGGCGGCTACCGTTACTTCATCTTTTTTCTGGAAGAATTCAGGCTTGAGCCGGGTTTCCTTCCAGCCGACGCCTTTGTCCGTACCTTCACCATACAGAGCGCCCAATCCGGAATTAGCAACCGCAGCAATCGCATTTGCGGCCGCGGCGACAGAGTCTTTGTTAAAGGTTTCGGGATGATCCACTACCTGATTCTTGATTTTCGAAATATTCCAGGCTGCAAAAGAATAGGCCGATTGCCGAAATCTTATTTGTTCTTCAATCGGACCGGCTAGCGCAGCGTTGGCTGATGCAGCCACCAGAATGGCGAGGGTTAATTTTTTTTTCATTTTTTAGTTCCTGTATGTTGTAGAAATAATTAAGCGGTTTAAAAACTTGAAGGCGCTTGTGCGATTTGCTGCTGGCTTTGCGCCAGATAGAGTTGGGATACGCCGCCCGAAACACCCCAGACCACCGTGCTGGAAATAATCAGGGACAGAATAAAACGCACAGCGCCAAATCCCTTATCATGATTTGTCGCAACAGCTTCCGCCAACGCAATAGGGATGTTCTTTTTTCCGGTCAGCATCGGCACAACGAGATTGGTTTTTTTAACCCAACGGTAAAAAATGATCGCCGCTAAATGCAGCACAACCAGCGCCAGCAGAAAGTTGAATGCGGTATTGTGCCAACCGGTCAACTTGTCACTAAAGGACTTATCGATAAGGTCGAACAACGGCCCCTGAAAGGCGATATCGTCGTTGGCAAACAATCCGGTGCCCACCTGCACCGCCAGCGTAGCGATCAGCGCGATCACCGACAGTCCGCCTAACGGATTATGGCCAATACCCTGCCAGCGGCCCTTAAGGTAAGCGGCCAGCCGCGAGAAGGTGGGAAAAAAAGTTGAAAACCGGGAATGCGTCGAGCCTATAAAGCCCCAGATAATGCGAAACACCAGCAAACCCAAAATAAAAATGCCGATACGGCCATGCCAGTCGATCAGCGCGCCGCCGATTTTGGCGGTGACATAGGCCGCTGTCACAGACGCTGCGAGCAGCCAATGAAACAGCCGGTGCGGCAGGTCCCAAATATGAATAGTAACTTTCATCTTGATTCTCCTTTTAAACGGCGTACTTCACAGAGCAGCCGTACGGTTTAGTAGTGGATTTTGCCACTTTCCTGCCTGCGGCGAGATCAGCCAAGGCGGCACTGACATAGTTTTCGGCCTTGCCGATGTCGGATTGATCGGCAGACGGGATGCTGTCTATGCCGCCTTTGTAAACCAGCACGCCTTGCGGATCGATGATAAAAAACTGGGGCGTATTGGTTGCGCCATAGAGCTTGCCGATTGAACCGTCACTATCCAAAACGGTATTGGTCGGGGTCGCGCCGCGATGCGCATTGAGTTTCCTGGCGGTCTCGCCGTCGACATTGCCTTGTTTGCCCGGCGCCGAAGTGATGACTTGCAGCCAGACGATGCCTTTGGCGACGGCGTCTTTTTGTAAATTAGGGATGTTGCCGCTTTCATAATGTTTCACCACGAACGGACATTCATGGTTGGTCCACTCCAATACCACGGTTTTACCGTGCAGATCGGCAAGTTTTATCGTGCTTCCGTCGGCTGCGGCGCCGGAAAATAACGGTGCCGGCTTATCTACTACAGGTTCGGCATTGACTGTTGTGGATGCAAAAGCGAAAGCTAAGCTCACTAAAGTAATTTGATAAAGTCGATGTAAAAACATAATTGGCTCCGTAATAATTATAAAAGGCACGGCACAAACCGTTCCCCGGACTCTCTGTGTAACGGTTTCAAGAAGCTTCTGCGACGACATGATTCTCCCTCCCTGGTAAAAAAATCGTGCGCGGGGAACAACCTGAAAATAGTAAAAAGACAGAAAATCGATCCGTCGAGTTCCTGCCAAAATTGATCCTTCAAACGCGAACAACAAATTAACCCACTAACGCCGTCAGACGTTGTCGTCGCCTCAAACTGAGACTTGATCGGGTCGACACCGTCTGACGGCGTTACTTAGCCCGTTTGTTCGCTTCCATTTTGAGATTGCGAGTCCTTCGCGACCTCTTTATTCATAAAGCTACCGCCTGCGTGACAATTTCCGGGGTCAATATCTGCGGCAACACGATCGGTTTCGTTGAGCTACCCGCTCCCGCCGGATAAAAGACATACAGCGGTACGCCGCTACGCCCGAATTCGGTAAGAATCCTGGTAATTTCTGGATCGCGGTTAGTCCAATCGCCTTTAAGATAGGTAATCCCGGACCGCTTAAAGGTATCGACGACTGAACTCTGGCTCAGCGCGACTTTTTCATTAACCAAACAACTGATGCACCACGCCGCCGTCATATTTAGAAATACCGGCTTTCCCTGGCTGCGCAACTCATTTAAGCGCTCGGCCGAGTAAGGCTCAGCGCTCTTTACCGGCTCAACGTTAACTAATGGCGTAGCAGCCGTGGTCTCTACGCCAAAATAACCGCCGACCAGCACCAATCCCAGCGACAACGCGGCGACACCGAATCCGCTACGCTGCCCCGCCTTCCCGGTGTGTTTAGTAAATTCATAAAGCCAGGCGGCGAACGCGATAATAACCATCCCGCCCAGCGCTATCGCAACGGCATTGACGCCTGCCTGTTGCGCCAACACCCAGACCAGCCACACCGCTGCTCCGTACATCGGAAAGGCCAAGCCCTGCTTTAATCTGTCCATCCATACGCCGGGTTTCGGCAGGCGTCGCTGCAAGGACGGCCATTGGCTCAACAGCAAGTAAGGCAACGCAAGGCCCAAGCCCAAACAGAAAAACACCGCCAAAAGAGAGGCCGGCGGTTGGCTTAACGCGAATCCCAGCGCCGCCCCCATAAACGGAGCCGTGCAGGGCGTCGCAACAATGGTCGCCAACACGCCGGTGAAAAAACTGCCGCTGTAACCGGGGCGCTCGGCCAGCGAAGAGCCGATTCCCGCTACCGAACCGCCGATTGAAAAGACGCCGGACAAACTGAGTCCTACGATAAACATTAAATAGGCAACCACCAGCACAAATACCGGCGATTGGAATTGAAAGCCCCAGCCGATCTGGGCTCCGCCTGCCTTCACCGCAATCAATACCCCGCCGAGCAACGCAAAACTCGTCAGTATGCCCAGTGTGTAGGCCAAGCCTTGCAGCCGGGTTTGCAATGGCGAATGTTGCGCATGTTTTATTAAGGACAAGGCCTTGATGGACAGCACCGGCAAAACGCAAGGCATCAGGTTCAATGTCACGCCGCCCAATAAAGCCAGCAGCAAGGCGGATGCAAGTACCAAATCGGGTTCTCCGTCCTTAGCGGGAGCGGCCTCTAAAACCTCAGACTTAAGCGCAGTAATCCCAGAAACCGCCGCGTCGCCGGCGACTTGCACGCTATAACCGCGCGTAACCGGCCCGCTGCCGCTGTCTTGCGTAATCGCCAAAACCCCGGACAGGCTTTCGCCCGGAGACAAACGCACTTCTCCCGGTTTCATTTGCAACTCAAGGGTATCGCCTGAAAGTTGCCAGGGCTGCTCAGCCCCCTGTACGATTTTTCCCCACTCATCGGGATAAAACCAAACCTTTTTAACGCCGGAAGATTGCAGCCTGGCGTCAGTCATTCGCAAAGCTAAAACATCGTTGCTATAGGCTAAGCTTATCGGCCAAGGGCTGACTGACGGCAAACTCGCACGGGCAAGTTCAATCAGCGGACTACCGGTTCCGGCGTCGGCACCGGGCGCGACAACCGGCAAATCCAGCGCCAAATCCACTTTCTGGGGAATGCATGATTCCTTGCAGACCAGCCATTTCACTTTAGCTTTGATCGGGAATGCGGTGCCTACACCACTGTCTTGCGGCACCTTAATTTTGGTCAGCAAGGTGACTTCATTTTCATAGCCGTAACTCGTGACCGGCCCCAGTGTGATACGGTTGGGAGTAGGCCACTGAATTTTGCCCGCTTTTGCCCCTATCGGAAGCTCATAGGCTATGGTGGTGGCTAAACCTGAATCGCCGGGATTTTTCCAGTAGGTGTGCCAATGCGGAATAATGCGTTGCTGCACGCCCACCAGAATCTCGTCGCCGGGATGCACCCCATCGACGGACGCGACCAGTTGCGCGGCGACCTGCTCGGTACCCGCTTCAAACGAGCTCGCCTGTGCGTTGCCGCAAAATAGCGCAAACAAAATAAAGGCAATGGTCAGTGGGCGAAGTTCAAGCATAAAAATCCTGAGTTATCAGCACTAAGCTTTAGACGCGCAGATGCTTATTAAAGAAACCAATGGTGCGTTCCCATGCCAACTTTGCAGCGGCCTCGTCGAAACGCGGCGTGGTGTCGTTGTTAAAGCCGTGTTGTACGCCCGGATAAATGTAAGCTTCATAGCTGATTCCGGAGGCTTTTAGCGCGGCCTCGTAAGCCGGCCAACCGGCGTTGATGCGCTCATCTTCCCCGGCATAATGCAGCAACAGCGGCGCTTTGATTTTTGCGGTGTCTTCGGCGCTCGGCTGACTGCCGTAGAAAGGTACGCCTGCCGCCAGATCGGGAAGCTGCGTCGCCAGGAAATTAACAATGCCGCCGCCGTAGCAAAAGCCTACCGCGCCGACTTTGCTGTTGCCTTCGGGCAGGTTTTTCAGCACCTCGGCGGCGGCGAGGAAGTCGGCACGCGTTTTGGTTTGATCGAGCGATTTGAACAGTTCGCGCGCCTTATCCTCATCGCCCGGATAGCCGCCTAACGGGAATAGCGCATCGGGAGCGAAAGCGATGAAATTATCCAGCGCGATACGCCGGGCAATATCTTCGATATGCGGATTCAGGCCGCGGTTTTCATGCACGACCAGCACCGTCGGCAGCTTCCCGGTGAATTGGGCAGGCTGGACCAAATAGCCGCGAATTTTGCCGTAACCGGCAGGCGAAGGATATTCCACATATTTCGCCGAGATACGCGGATCGTCCTTGCCTATCTGCTGCGCCTGGGCAAAACGTGGATTCAACGCCTCAAGCAAACCCTCGGCAGTCAGGCCGAGCAGCGTGAATTTTGCGGCCGAAGCCAAAAATCCCCGGCGCGATAGTTCGCCGTGGACGTATTTGTCGAATAGTTTCAGCACTTCCGGATCGAAGTCTTTTGCTGTTTTGCGTGTCATAGTTTCACCTATTAATTATCGTTGCCTGGCAGGAGAGTGCGTGGAAACGATGTCAATATTCAATCAATAAAGTTGATAAACTCACCACGGAGACACGAAGTTCACGAAGAAAAACCAAGGTAAAAACTTCGTGTTCTTCGTGTCTTCGTGGTGAAATGTCTTAAGTTACCCTCGTTCCCACGCGGCGCGTGGGAACGAGAGCACAAGACCGTTCCTACCCTGCAAACTTATTTCGCCCGCCCTTTAAACCCTTGTGCAATCAAAGGTATCCTGTAAGCGGAACCGCGTCCTACCGCGTAAAGCGTCTTCTTGTCGGTACCGGCAAAAGCTATGTTTTGCGGCTTTTTAGGCAGTGCAATAACGCCCAACGCGTCACCCTTGGCGTCAAACACTTCGATGCCGGAATTCGATGCGACATAAAGCCTGTCGTTATCGTCTATCGCCAGACCGTCCGCACCGCTGGACCAGGCGTTTTCTTCATTTTTCCAGCCGTCCAGCTTGGCAAAGTTTCTCCGGTTGGAAATCGATCCGTCAGCGGCGATGTCATAGGCCAGCACATGTTCGCCAAGGGTATTGGCCACATACAGCACAGTTTCATCTTTATTCAGCTGAATGCCGTTTGGACGGTCAACGTCGTTAGCCAGACGTTTCAATTCGCCGGTCGGTGAAATGTAAAATACGCCCGGATGAGAAGCCGGTGGGTTAGGATTTTCTTTAGTCGGACGCGTGCCGCTGTCGGTAAAGTAAATGCCGCCGCTCTTATGAAGAACGACATCGTTAGGTCGTTGAAAGGTAACGCCTTCGAAATTTTCGGCAAAAACCTTCTGCTTATCGGCCGGATAAACAATGCCGACCTGGGGTTTAAGCGTTTGCACGGCGATGATCTCGCCCCCGGCATTTAAGGCAAGGCCGTTAGCGCCGTTGGAATTTTCCAAGAAGGTTGAAACGGTATTATCGGGCGCAATACGCACAATCCGGTTTTCATTGGTTTCAGTAAACAGCAGGCTACCGTCCGAATAGCCGATGGGGCCTTCGGTGCCTTTGAAGCCGTCCTTGATCAATTCGATAATGACGCCGCCGGCCGACACGCCTGGAATAGCCGGAGTAACCGGGTCATCGGCCTGTACAACAGCTGCAAACGCTAACGCGCCCAGCACTGAAAATAATTTTACGTGTGAAGTTTTGAGTAACATCTTGTTCTCCGGGTTAAATGTAAATGTTTTAAAGCTGAAGAGTGGACGGAAAAGCACCAGGCTTGCCGCCCACCCTGTAAAACCGGTTAAAATTTCGCCCGGAAATGCACGCCGTAGTAACGCGCCTCGCCATAAGTGCCGGAAGCAGCAGATTGAGTGCTAATTTGCCCGGCATTAGTTAGGTAAATGGTGTCGAAAATATTCCTGCCCACCAAATCCAGGTTGTACTGGCCATTTTTAGTGCCGATACCGATACCGCCATCGGTGACATGATAGGCATCCTGTTTGCCTGAAGCCGATAAGCTGGCGTTATAGTTGGCAGCCGATTTATAACTGTCGACCAGGAACGCATGCCATTGCAAGCCGTGATCATTGAACTTGCCGAAGCCGAGAGGCACTTTATAGTCCATGCCATAGTTAGCGGTAAACTGCGGCGCATTAGGAATGGTTTGACCGGATTGGTCACAATTTGTAGTAAGTCCCAACTCTGCTGGGCAAGGCGCATCTTTAAAATCGTTATATACGGCATGGTTGAAGGAGCCGTTCAGAAATAAGTTCAAGCCTTGCGTCACGTTCCAATTAGTCTCCAGTTCCACCCCTTGCAACTGAATTTCTTTGATATTCCCCAGAGTGGTCCTGTAACCCGAAGCTGTACCAGGATCAATCACTGACAGCTGGGATTGAAAACCATTAACCACCGTGTTGTACAGGTTTACGTTGACCGCCAATTGACGATTGAACCAGTTGCTCTTGACGCCTAATTCGTAGTCCATCACGTCTTCGGGTTTAACATTTTCAATCGCGCCGGTCGTGTCATTAAATTGAGCCGCTCCTGACTTCTGCCCGCCTGACACCGAGAAATAAGTCATCAGATCTTTGGTGATCTTGTAGCTAGGGTTGACCAACCAATTTTGTGAGTTCTGACTAAAACCCTGTTTGCCCTGGGTCCATTTAACGCCGTTATTACCGAGGGCGCTATTGCGTATCGCCAGCGCGGTGCCGGTAACAGCCGCACCACCGACATAGCCATCCGTGCCTTGGTTGTAGCGTTCTTCATAGGTATCACGTAAACCCAGCGTTAAAGTCGCGGCCTTGGTGATATGCCAGTTAACTTGTCCGTAAGCGGCATAACTATCAACTTCCGGATTTCTAGTACCGGTTTTCATCACCCCATCCAATGATTGCCGTAATTGCTCCCTGCCGGCAGCTGTTGCATTTAATGCCGCAAATTGAGCGTCACTGGCATAAAAAGCACCGGCATCAGTGCCATATAAGCGCTGATTTTCGGCCGTTGCTTGACTATGCATCCAGAAAAGCCCCCCTTGATAGTCAATCGGCCCCGGCTCTTGAGACGCAATACGAAGCTCCTGCGACCATTGCTTATTTTTTATTTGCCAGCCACTGATATGCTGAATATCAGCGGTAGTAGAATCGCCATCGTGATGCGGTTCGAATAGCGCATCACGATAGGCGGAAACCGACGTTATTTTGTGTTTAAGAACATCCCAGTTGATCTCTGCGGACACCCCTTGCTGATCGCCCCGCGACACCTGTCTATCATTCTCGGCTACTTTGCGTGGATCGCCGATCACAGTAAGAGGCTGCCCGGAGTTCTTGAGAGAATTGAACCAATCGCGTCCCAAACGTGAACTAAAGGTGATAGGACGAACCCGGCCATCGGTAAAAGTTGCTCGATCATCGATAAGCGGGCCAACACTCATGGTTTGCGATGAGGTGGCGCGATCAACAATGACTCTTGCAGAAAGCACATCGCTTGGCGTCAACAAAAACTGTAGCCGTCCCCCCATTGCATTAGTTTCCTGTAAACGACCATCGGTTTTGGGCGCATCCAAATTGGCAATAGAACCATCGCGTCTATCGACATAAAACGAGGCGCGATAGGCGAGTAGACCCGGCAAAACAGTGCCTGTCGCGCCGGCCTTGCCTTGTAAGGAATCACGATTACCACCGAAACCATCGACGTAATAACCGGATTTAAAAGATGGAGTTTGAGTGACGACGTTGATTAAACCCAGGTTGCTGTTTTTACCTTGCAAAGTGCCTTGTGGCCCGCGCAAAACTTCAACATGATCGATGTCGGCGTAATTAGTCCAGGTTGAACCCACCCAAGACGACCAGACGTTATCGACCATGACACCGACACTAGCTTCCATCGATTCGTTGCCACTGTTTTTACCCAGACCACGCAAGGCGATACTGGTTTGTCGCACGTTAGTCGCGGTAACTCCTAAATTAGGTACCCGACGAGCAAAATCCGACACGCTGACGATATTATCGCGCTTCATCTGTTCGCCGCTGATCACCGCAATCGGGATCGGCACTTCCTGGAGTTTTTCTTCCTTACGGCGCGAGGTTACGACGACTTCCGACAGATTCTTGGGTTCGTCATCGAAAGATTTCTCTTCTTTTTTGGGGGGCTCGGCAGTTGCAACAGCCGTCGTTGCTGCTGGGACTGGCTGGGCCGGTGCCGCATTAGCTGCCGTTCCGACATTGCTATTGGAAACCGCTTTTTTAAGCTGATCGTTTTCCTTCTTGGTTTCGCCCAATTCTTTTCTTAGCCGCTCAACTTCTGCCGCCAAATCACCGGAACTATCCGTGGCAAAGCTGTAGTCCGGCGCTAACAAACAAGCGCCTGCAATAATCATCGCGGCGCCGTTTAGAGCCGCCCGATTATGTTTATGTGTCTCGATTTGCGCTGTATTTTCACCCGCTTTAGCGGATAAAGACCGGCCGTCAGTCTTGTTTTTTTTCAGCGATTTCGGGCCCTTGGTTGTAGCCGGCCGCCCTAACCTGTCAATACTCATCTAAATTTCCTTCTTAAAAGTTACTCATAAAATTAAGGTCAGCTCTGTTTCGTTGGGCAAAGCATCCCTAGCCGGCCCCAAAAAGGCCGGTTCAAATTCTGTTTTTTGCGTTGATTACTTGCCGGGAATAGTCAGAACCGATAATTTGGTAATTCCGGATCGTTCTATCGATGACATCACTTTGGCTACCGTGCCGTATTGAACGGCATCGTCGGCATTTAGATTGAGCGCGATCTCAGGATCGGCCGCCTTACGGGTTAACAACTCGCTTTCAAAGGCTTCCAGAGCAATCTCGGTTTTGTCGATGAAAACCTTGCCCTTTGCGTCGACACTGATATAGACGGCTTCTTTTTCCTCAGGCGGTGCGGTTTCGGCAGTCTTCGGCAAATTGACATGTACGGCTTGAGTCAATAACGGCGCGGTGACGATAAACACCACCAACAGCACCAGCATCACGTCCACCAAAGGCGTGACGTTGATTTCGCCCATCACGTCATCCTCACCGCCGCTGTCTTTTGTATTCATCGCCATCAGATTTGCGCTCCTTCCGCTTGTAAGTCTTCATGACTGGCTTTTAGAACCGGATGTTTCGCTCCCGTTCCGCTAGTGCGCGGCGATGCAACCGAATCGGAAACCGGACGCTTGATTAAAAACGAGGTTTTCAAGGCGAGATGGACAAAATCGATAGCGAAATCGTCAAGAAATGCCCAGATCACCTTGTTTCTGCGGATAAAAAAGTTGTAACCGATAACCGCAGGCACCGCGACCGCAATACCGACGGCCGTAGCAACCAACGCCTCGCCGATCGGTCCGGCCACAACGTCCAGACTGGCCGACCCGCTTTTACTGATGCTGGTCAGCGCGCCCATGATTCCCCAAACCGTGCCGAACAAGCCCACAAATGGCGAGATACTGCCGATGGTTGCCAAGATAGCCAGGCCGCTTTCCAGCGCGCCGCGCTCTTTCTGCATTTGTTGCCGCAGGCGTCTGTCCAGCAATTCCTGGCGATCCCCGGTATGCTCCAGATCGTGCGTGGTTGTGCCGCCGTCGGCTTCTATCAAGGTAGTGAAACCAATATCGGCGACTCTGGCAGCGGGTCCTTTATTGCCTTCCAATGCAGCGGCCGCCTGAAAATCCTGGGCTCCCCAAAATTTCTTGCCATAACTTCGATTGTGCTGAGAAATCCGCAGATGCTGTATGCCTTTGATCAGTATCAAAGCCCACGTCACCACAGAAAAGCCGATTAAAATCCATAAAGTGGCATCGACAATCAGCGCCGAAGTAATTTCAGGAGCCGCAGGCGTTGCGCCGGCCGCACTCGCAATATCCGCACCTGAAACCGGTATTTGATTAGCTGCCGGTGGAATTGCCGTTGCAGCAGATGTTGTTTCTGTCATAAATAAAACCTCAAACTTGTAAATTAAAAGAGATAGGAACCGTTACCCAACCGTCGACTGGCGTTTTTCCACGCATGGCAGGAGCAAATGACCATTGTTTTACCGTTCTCACCGCTTCATTGTCCAACACGTCCTTTCCGCTGGATTTAATGACGGAAACGCTGTCAGGCTTGCCACTGGCGAGAACATGCACTTTCATCAGCACTTTTCCTTCCCAACCGCGCTCCATAGCCACATCCGGATAAACCGGCTCCGGATTATCCAGATAACCGGCACCCGCACGCGGCTCGGTTACCTTTTCTTCTACCGGCGGCGCAGGGGGCGCGGGCGGAGCAGAAACCACCGGCGCATCCGCTTGCACAGGCGTCGGCGTTGAAACAGGAGGCGGTTCGACAAGCTTGGGAACCGGCTTCGGCTGCACCTTAGGTTTAGGCGGCTTCTTAAGCGCCACCACATTCGGCGGAGGCGGTGGCGGCTGGACAACCGGCTTCGGCTGAGGCCGAACAAACGAAATCTGCACCTTGGATGGCGGCTTGACCGGCTCAACCAGCTCTTCTTTTTCAACCGCGACGTGCTTGAAATATTCGACAACGGTGGTATGCACCAATATCGACAGGACACCTATAATCAGATAGTCGATGGCCTTACTATCGCGAAAATCGGAGCCTGATCTAAAATCCCCCAACGCCACTTCAACCGATGAAGCGGACACGTTTTCCCTCAGCAGACCGATTTCCGGCTTGATGGGAACGACATCGGCCCTTTTTCTCTCAGGCGCGAGAGTTGCCGGTTCAAATTTATCAAAAGCCACCAAAGGACTATTCATGCGAGATCTCCCGTTGCTAAAAAAAATGCCGGCTCCTGCCTACTCATGGATGAACCGAAGGGAATAACCCCACTGTCGACCGGCTTTAGTTGATACTGTCTTTATGAATAAAGCATGTTCCATGCCATACAATGATCAATCAGTAAAAACACCGAAAAGCTCAACCTACATGAAAAATAAAACGTTGTATTTGAATGATTTATATTTATTAGCGAACATCCGGCAAATGGTCGGACGATTGAAAACCGAAATATTTTCAACAAGCGCCTAATGCGCGGCTGCTTGCTGAGCATCAACTTGAAGAACCTTTTGCTGTTTATGTGTTTCCTAATCAACACATCTGGAAATGCGATACTGTGAGGGAGATTTATAGAATGTTGCCGACAAAAGAAGACATTTTTAGCGAGCTGGAGTTTGTATTTAAGTTTTACCGGGGACGGTGCGATCGGGGCAATCGAAGAGTTTATGTCGAAGAAACAAATTCAAAAATGTATGGCGTAGATCAGGATATTATCCGTGACGGTTGAGTCTGGAAGCAGGTCGTAGGGTACGCTGTGCGTACCTTTCCAATGGGATGCACAGCGTATCCTACCCGGTTTTTCCGTACCCGAGCAAAACACGCTCCGCTAGTTCCCAAGCTCCAGCTTGGGAATTCAGAAGGCGAAGCTCCAGCTTCGCGAGACAGGAAGCAGGAGCGTTGAAACCAGAGAAACAACGTAAGCCAGTGATTTAACCTTAGGGTTAGGTCGTGTGGGCACGGGGGACATTGAACTCAATAGGCTTCTGATGACCGTACTACAGAGTGGCGAGAGTAGACGGGAAGTTAGAGCTTTCACGACTGGGTTCCCAAGCTGGAGCTTGGGAACCAGCGAAAATTAGCCCTTTGATTTTGAAGTATCGCTCTTAATTCATCCCTACTGTAAGGAGGATTACGCCTATGAATCATAGAGTGGCAATTGGGGCATACAGGAACTAGATCTGTAATAGGATCTACCTCATATTCACGCCCCTGCTGTGAAATTGGAATAATGTGATGAATGTGAATAAATCCGCGCCCTATGGCTCCATATATATTCTCAAAATCAATCCCACAAACTTTGCATAAGGCACCATGATAATCAATACATTGCTGCCTCGCTTTCGCACTCCGCTCATATTTAGTTAACTCATATGATAACTCATGCCCTTCATAAATATTGACCTCGCCTAAATTTCCAGCATCTACTAGATTGATCCTGCCCGACTCTGAAATTTCAAACTCACCGTCAGACTTATCGACCTTTATTTCCCATACGCCCCACTCACCTATATGTAGCGAAGACTCAGGGGGCAGTTCATAAGAAAACTTTTCAGTTATAGTTAACCGGTCATCAGATGCTTCCAACTCATTCATAATCCTTCTTCGCTCATGCGTGTACCAGGCAGGCCATTCACCTAGCTGGCCCATCCACGACTCTCCCTTTTCATAACACTTCAGAGCAATTTGAAGAGCATGTTCTTTAGTCGGAACTTTAGCCCTGAAGGTGTAGGGGCAGCTTACTTGACTGCTAGGAGGCCGCAAATATGCGTAGTTTTTGGTTGATTTTATTAGCTCCCACCCTCGTCTTGGCAATATAACTGCCAGAGTCATTGCAGCACCGAAGCGGAAAACACCTTCACCGTATTTCTTAGGCGCTTTACCTTGTGCTTCAATCGTAATCAAAGCGTCGACCCATTCGGTCGTATCGTACTCCATGACTCTCCTTCAGATTTCTAACGTAAAGCTAACCGGGCGCGGCCCCGAAAGTTGAAGAAATAAAACCGCATTATAACCGCGCTCCGGTTGAGCGCCATGTTATGCATTGAACGTGACAATGACAGTATTTCCGTTCAGCTCGCAATTGACAAAGCCTTCGTGCCTTAGTGCTGCGCACAAAAAAGATGCATGCCTTGGTGTTAATGCATGCCCCAGAGTTGCCAAATACTCGCCCACACCACCAGGCGTAGGATTAGTCATGGAAAAGCCGCCGCGAACCTGCTGGCCTTGAAAATGATTCAGTACGTTTTGGATAGTGACTGCGTCTATCACGAAATCGCCGCTCTCAAATTCAAGGGTGATCCCTTGCTGCACACTGCCTCGATAAGTAAACGTGGTTCTAACTCTATCAGAACCACATGTTTCTATAGTTGGCATGAATTCTCCTTATATGCATAACGTTAAAATAACGGGACGCGGCACAAAGAGTGACGGTGACGCATAGATTGATTCCGCGTTCCCGTTGATTGAAATGTTAGAGGTATGATTATGAAACATGACATAACAGAATTACATTGGTCTGATTGCTCCACACATAACGAACCAGCATACCCCGCTGAGGAATGCAATTGTGGTGTAGCTAAAGCTGAGCACGTATGGTGGAGAAGGCACTATCGCCGCGTTTGTATTTTGGTCGCGCACCTTGGAAATGTTCTTGGAGTGCGGTTAAACCGCGCATCTCGTTGACATGAAACAATTTCCACCCAACATATTCGCCGGACTCGCTTCCGCCTCTCACTTGATAGGCACGAAGCGCGACGTGGCCTTTGGTATCAATACCGTAAGTATGGGGCTCAACGACGCGAGACCGCCCATCGTAAGTAAATGAGAGTAACTGTAGATTTTGAATGGCTGATGCTATTGGCATGAATACCTCTAACGTAAAATTGAGGGGCAGCCCGCTTTTGGGCTGTCCCTCTCGAATGACGGGTTGGGCATCGCTGGACTCATGGCAAGGCGCAACGAACTCATGACTTTTGCCTATCAACTGCGACAGTCCAGTCAATTAATTTCGTTCGCTTAATTTGTAGCCATGTCTGTAGAAAACTAAGCCCACTGACAAGAGCAGTAGTGAGCAATGCGGTACTTCCACGGTCTAGAGTTCCTTCCCAAAAGGTGGGAGCAACCCCCGGTATCAATGGATATTTGACTAAGACATACGCAGCAGGAAAGAACAAGAAAAGCGGAACGACAAATAGCAACATATCCTTGAAGTTGGTGCGCCGTGTCTCCGAGAACGCATTGGTGATTACTCTCCCCATGAGAATCACATGGTCAAAGTCTCTTTCATATACCTTCACGGATGGGTTTGTAATATGCATAGGTGTCTTATGGTCGAACTTCGATTTTAATATTTTCCGAATCATCGATTCAGTTGAGGACTGAAGCCTCGGTAACTCGCGATGAACTAGACGGAAAGTAATCTCGCCCGGAACCATGTGCGTAATTACGAATAAGGTTTGGTCACCAGATACGTACCCAAGGAAGATGACGTAGTTCAACTCAGTAAGTGCAACCTCTGGCATTTCGTCGAATAGTGGCCTTGCTAAACGTCGATAGTGCGCTTGAAGATGAAGAATTTGTTCTTGATCATTTTCGGAGGCGTTACCATCTACGCTTGCTGAAATAGATGGAACTGGCGGATTGTCGTTGTGTGGAGAAGCCTTTTCTGTATTTGTGCCTTGAGCAACAAGCATCGCTCGAATATCTGCTTCAGTACGTAAATGAACGTCTCTGATTTCCCATCCAAATCTTCGTATAAGAGCTGTTAGTTCTGGGTCATCTGGAAACTTGCCGTTCGGGTCGGCTGGGAGATCAAGCGTAAAAACGGTGCGCATGTAGTTTCTACCGATTAATTGTTGAAATTATGTATAGCGGCGCTGACAAAATGCTGCCCAACGCCAAGCTCACCCGACTAAAACCGCGTAGCGGTTTTTGGTCGGGTGGAGCAATGTGTTATGTAACTCTACCACCGCTTCTTCATGGTTTTGGATGAGCCACAATTTGGGTCAATTTTTTCAGCCACCTTTGTCAAAATATCAATCTGTTCCTTAGAAAGAGATCGTCTGCTTTCTTCAAAATTCTCGTAGTACATACTTACAATAGACTTCAAATAACTTGGGACGGATTGAATTTCCGTGATTTTAAAATCAGTTACACCTTCTACTAGTGAACCCTGCCACTCATCATTTTCATTTGGAACGACCTCAAAAACTATGATGCTAAAGGGTATCTGGATGTATATTATGAAACGCTCCCAATCATCCCATATTCGTGGTTCTGCGGTAATGCTACGTTCATATATATGCCATTCAACTTGAGGCATCCCTAGCTTTTTTAGCACGCTTTCTGTGCAAGGTATGATATGAACCTTAAACTGAGAAAAATTATCAGTCTCTATTCTTTCTTTGATTCCCTCTAAAAAAATTGGGAATTTGTTAAACTCTTCATCTGTATACTTATTATCTCTTGGAAAATAAAATGAATCAGCTAGAACGCGCCAAGCAATAATGTATATACACTTCAGGACGTCCAAAGTTATTTTCAGATTTTCTGGGCAAGGATTTCTATAGTTAGCAACTTTAGTGAAATAATCTTTATAGAAATTGTTTTCAATTTTTGAAAAAACCACTTCACAATCTGAGCACAACAAGGGTTTCTTAAGGCCATCTTGTACTCTTTGGTTCGGGTTGTGTGTGCTTCTGATGTAAGGTGTAGGAGCTGTTTGTTTCAACCAGTCATAGATTGATTTAGGAATCAAGTGAGAATTTTCTATAGCTTCATTCTGATTACAATATTTACAAACTTCCATATTCTTCCCATCTATAAAGTTACATAACGTAGAGCTAACCGGGCGCGGCCCCGAAAGCAGAAAAAACAAAACCGTATTATGCCCGCGCTCCGGTTGAGCGCCATGTTAGAGGTCAAAGCTCTGCCTCCGGATTGAAAACAACAAAATGCGGCGAGTCCCCGAATTGTCGGTATTTGTCTGAAAGATGCTCGTGCTCCCATTGCTTCCCTCGCTCTTCCATACCGCGCGCAGAGTTCTCCAAAAACTGAGCGATAAGACGCAGCTCGTTTGGGGTTGCGACAAGAGTTATTTCAGCCAATTCAGATGGCTTCGTTTCTGCTGGCTCCAGCCCTTCATCCGCGTAACCGTAAATCTTCATGCGAACAGACCTCTAACGTTAAGTAGACACCTTTTTAGGTGTATATAAATTTTAAACTATCGGTGTGTAACGCCGCCCCGACAATCCGTTAGACTTGATGCTATATTAATTAATAATTGCTAGCAACCTTTCAGGCAAACTAAAAACACACCTTCCAAACGCGTTGATCGAGCTTGGTCTATCCGGTGTAGTCAGCTTGTCAGTTCTCAATCCACCGGAAATATCAAATAATCCGTCCACTTAACTTCGCCGCCCGCTTGGTCGGGACTGGGCAGCATCGCCACATTCCAGCCGCCGCCCAAGGCTTTGACCAGTTGCACCGTGGCAGACATCCGGTTGCTGTGCAGCTGCACGGCGGTCTGCCGGTTGGACAGGGCGGCGGTTTGCGCGGTCATCACATTCAGGTAACTGATGGTTCCGGCCTGATATTGGTTGATGGTCAGCGCCAACGCCTGGTTGGCTGCGGCTACGGCTTTATCCTGCACCTGTTTTTCTTCCTCCAGTATCCGTAAAGCGGCCAGATTGTCTTCCACTTCCTGAAAACCGGTCAGCACCGTTTGCCGGTAAGCGGCGACATTGGCATCGAAACCGTCGATCGCCTGCTTGTACTGGGCGTTTTTAGCGCCGCCGTCGAATACCGTCAACGCCGCACCGGCCGGACCCAGCGCCCAATAACGACTAGCCGCCTTGAACAAATTATCCAACGTAGACGTCTGAAAACCGTTGGTGACGGCCAGATTCAAGCTTGGATAATAAGCCGCTTTGGCTACGCCGATCTGGGCATTGGCCGCGGCGATTTTGCGTTCGGCGGCGGCAATGTCGGGACGCCGTTCCAGCAGCTCCGAAGGCAGGCTGACCGGAATCGACGGCGGCTGCACGTCCAGCGGCGCAGAAGCCAGGGACAATTCCGCCGGGGTCTTGCCGATCAATACTGCAATCGCGTGCTCCAGTTTAGCCCGCTGTACGCCGAGGTTAATGGATTGGGCGCGCACCGACTCCAGTTGGGTTTCGGCCTGCATTACATCGCTCTTGGCGACCATGCCGACCGCATAACGGTTTTTGATGATTTGCAGGGTCCGGCTGTAAGCATCCACGGTTTCATCCAGCAACGCTTTTTGCGCATCCAAGGCCTTTAACTGAAAGTAATCGTCGGCCAATGTCGCTTCGCTGGACAGCCGCAACGCCTGCAAGGTGGCGGCGCTGGCTTGGGCGCTGCCGGTGTTGGCTTCAACCTGGCGACTGACGCTGCCCCATAAATCCGGCTCCCAGGCAATTGCCCCGGCGACGCCGAATAGGTTCCTGACGCCCGACACCGCCACGCTTTGGCCGCTGGCGGCGCGGAAACGGTTGGTCGTGCCGGTCAGATTGAGTATCGGGAAAAAACCGGATTGCGCCGATTGCACCAGATGCTGTGCTTGACGGTATTGCGCCTCGGCCTGGATGATCGACTGGTTGGCGGCAGCGACCTGTTCTTCCAATTTATTAAGCCGGGGATCGTTGAAAATTTCCCACCATTTGCCGGACAGCACATTGTCGCGGGGCTGAGCCTGTTTCCAGCCTTTGCTT
>Ga0208510_100255_pt1 | contig 22318 bp, 21 predicted proteins | sample LakWasMet33_HOW6_2_FD_183875 | JGI IMG/M metagenome (GOLD analysis project Ga0208510, IMG submission 183875) | Freshwater sediment methanotrophic microbial communities from Lake Washington under simulated oxygen tension - Sediment Metagenome... | ecosystem: Environmental > Aquatic > Freshwater >...
TGACATGCAGCAACAGGGTTATGGCAATACGACTTATTCACCCTCTACTCAAGGGGGAGTATTCCAACACCGTAGTTTTGGCAACAGCTATGGCAGCAAAGTTGGCAACAAGGCGCTGAATGCTTTTGCCAATCTGACCACCAGCGTACTGGAAATTCCCAAAAACATCATTAACACGACCAATAAAAGCAACGTTTTTTATGGCATTGTCGGAGGGGTATTTAAAGGCATGGTTAACATGGGGGGGCGCATAGGCGTAGGAATTGCCGATTTGCTTACCATACCGCTTCCTACCCGACCTATCGCTCAGCCTTTGTATATTTGGGATAATTTTGATGTGGACACCACTTACGGGCCGGTATTTCGATTGGATCAATCCGAGGAAGAACCCGTGGTAGTTCAGGCGCCCAGCCCGAAACCTGCGGTTGCCGCGCCTGCTGTAGTCGCGCCCAGACCAGAGGCGATTGATAATTCAAAGCAGTACAATCAGGAAACCAACCAGAAATTGGATGCAATATTCAAAAAAGAAATGAAGAAATAACGCGCTGCTGTTTAAAGCGTAAAAGCCCGGAGGTGCAAACCTGCCGGGCTTTTTTATGTGCGGTCATCCTTCAGCATTACTTTTCCGAATCAGGCGATGGCGGGGGAGCAAATTCCGGGTGCGCAACGCTAAGTTTGCTGCCCACTTCACCCAGGTAAAATACCAGAATTTTGACCGGCTCTTCACCTAGGTTGCGGCCATTGTGGAGTACGCCTACAGACTCGGGCAAAACGTCGCCCGGATGGAGGATTTTAACTTCGCCTGTGGCAAGCCTTAATTCCAGCTCACCTTCCATGATGTAGCCAAGCGATGGCACCGGGTGTTCGTGCCATCCGGTCTCGCCCTCCGGTGCAATTTCAACGATCAGGGCAGTGACTTCGCTTTGCCCTTTGGGATAGACGATGGGCTTTCCATCCCAACTGGTGGTCGTCTTGAGCAGCGGGGTCACCTTTAATGCCGTGTTTTCATTCAGGGCTGATACTGCAAGCGGCCAGCATAGCGTTACGAAGAATATAAACTGTGTTTTGACGTTCATTTGCAAAACCTTATCAAAATTCGATAGATCAATACTATCGATCACTTAACCCGGAGGCCAAATCATTTGTCGGCCGCCCAGCAGATGCAGGTGCAGGTGGTAAACTTCCTGGCCGCCTTTCCTGTTGCAGTTAAACACGGTTCTGTAGCCCGGTTCAGCGATGCCTTCCTGTTCAGCCAGCTTTGCCGCCGTCTGTAATATCGTGCCTGCCAGCGCGGCATCGTCCAAGTCATTCAAGGTTGCAATGTGGCGTTTGGGGATAATCAGGATATGTACCGGAGCCTGGGGATTAATGTCCCTGAACGCCAGAATGTTTTCATCTTCAAAAACCACATCCGGCTTGATAGCACCGGCAACCATTTTGCAAAATAAACAATCAGTCATTATTCTTACCTTTTTTGTATGAGCGGCCGGGAGGCCGGTATTATTAGTTTTAAGATATACGCTCCTTCTCCCTCAAAGTGCTTGATGAAGCGGCACAAGGATTATACTGCCCTCATAAGCGATAATCTTGCTCGGTCCCCGAGAATATTTGTATTGCAAGCCAACTGATGCGTTCTCGCCGGTCGCCGCGTGAGGTGACATGGGTGGTGAGGATTGTGTGGTTTTGCAAGACCCGCGCCCCGGCCTTTGCGTTAGTGGGGGTACAAACCCAGTCCCGCTTGAAAGGCGGGAGGGGCGCAGAAATTCACTCGCCCCCTTTTTTTGTTTTAATGCCTGGTGTTACGCAGTTATTCGAATTTCGACTGCTTTAATATTAAGGAGTCGCTAGCGCGACACTTGATTGAATCGGGTTGTCGCACCCGAAGGCGAGTTACTTTCTTTTGCTTCGCCAAAAGAAAGTAACCAAAGAAAAAGCGACCCGGTTGCCGCTTACTTCCTGTGCTCCTCGCTTTTATCGAGGGTCAGCAGAAGGGGCTCCTGCCCCTCTGCTGACGCGCGGCATCCCTGCCGCGCCCCTAACGGGCTGTTCTCGATAAAAGCTCCGGTGCTCGGCGCGGCAAACGGGAGAAATACCATCCGTGCGTAACATCAGTTAATACGCAGTCATGCCACGAAAATCAATATTTTGAGAATTGTCATCGCCGATTAATGAGCCTGCGCCTGAAGCAACATTAATCGATATTAATTTACCGTCGGCAGTTACACCATAGAGGCTATTATCATAAAACGCCATTCCGGTAAGTGAATTAAATCCAATACTGGAGTTAAGGGGTTGCGCCTGGCCTGTGCTGGGATTAACGGTCATCAGTGAAACAGATGTTTGGCCACTATTGACGTTATAAGATGTCAGCGCGCCGAATAAGTTATCGTTGGCGTCGAATGCCATACCGAAGCTCGGAATATTAGCACCGCCAGCGGGATTAGCTCCCAAAACACCAATTAACGTGCCGGCCCCTGTTGACTGATTGATCGTATAAAGACCGGTTCCACAGCCGGATGGGGTGGCAATGCAGTATATCGTTCCATTAGACGCGACGGCCAGTTTGGCGTCTTTGTCCTCAATTCCGAGGCTGCCCACGACATCGCACGTACCCTTTTTCAGGTCAATTGTCAGAAATTGATTTGAAGTTATAGCGTATAGCGTTTCCCCGTAGGCGGCTATATCGACCAAATCGAAATTGACAGTTAGCAAAGGAGATACACTCCCAGTAACATTATTCAGGGTGTATATAGTGCTGTTTATGCCATTTCCACTTGTGGCATACAGACCCTTTTTTGAACTCATGAAGATCGGTGCGCCCAGCGTCACCACCCACGTGTCGACCACCTTATCGTTGTAAAGCTGGGTCTGCATCAGCGGGCCATCGCCAAAGCGGTCGCTGAACGGGATGGAATAAACCTGATTGCTTGTGGCATCGAAGATCTGCTGCGCATACGCGTTATAAAACGGATGCGACGGCTGCAATACGGAAGGGGAAGGAATGATGCTTGAGTTCCACCAAGCCTCGCTCGGCACATCCTTGTAGAGTTTCCCGTTGTAGGAGGCGTAGGTTCCGATGCCTCCTTCGTAGGCGACGCCGCTGCCTGGGAAGCCGCCCAACAAACCGGTGGTGATTTCGCCGATCGCCAAGCTCTGCGTGATGCCGTAGGCGGTGCCGGGGCCGACTCCGGCTTTGGAGTCGACGAACAGGCCAGCCGTCGCCATGTCCGTGGCGAGCTGCGCCCACACACTGTTGAAGGTGGTGGAACCGTTGCCGGATCCCAGCGGGTCCGCTTGCCCATAGATGGTATTGTTGAAAATAGAATCGGAAGTATTGGCGCCGATTGTCGGCGAGATCGTCATCACGGCTCCGGTGTAGATTGTCCCCGCAGTGGCCGCCTTACCAAATTTAATGATCGTGGTCGTGATGGTTCCCTTGAGCGTGATCGTATTGACCGCGTCCACGGTGGCAATGAAGTCGAACGCGTAATTGTAGTTTATATTCCCGGCCGCAGGATTCTGCTGTGTATTGAAGGCATTGCTATTCTGTATGGTCGTTTTCTGGTCCGCGGTATTCAGCGACTTGAGATAGGCGTCGAACGTGGGATACGGATTGGCGCCCGCGCCGTAGGAGGAGGGCCCGATATAGCGCAAAATATTTCCGCTGAAGATCGGCGTGGCCAGGGCGCTGCCTGCCGTCAAGGCTTGGAATTCACTCGCGAGCCGCTTCGTGCCCGCGGCCGTCCCATTGTAATAGCCGCGGGTCTGGAGCAAGGTTCCCGCACTGCCGCCGTTGTAGCTTTGAATGCAGATCGGGGCGGCGAAATAGTTGATGTTGGTGAGATTGCCCTGTCCGTTGGTGGCTCCTGCGACGTAGTCGATTTCGAACGGCTGGTAGGCCTTCAGGTAATTCGCGCCGCCGCTGCCAATGTAACTCGGCTGCGCATTCCCCGAAAGGTCCCCGCTCATCACGAAACCATTGTAGGCTTGGGTGGCCGCGTAGGAAACGAACACGACCGGCCCCTCGGCATTGGCGATGCTTAGCCCGTCCGCGCCGATCGTCGCCAGATCAAGGGATTGCGTCATCATGTCTCCCGTGTTAACTCGCCCGACCGACGTTCCGCCCCCGTAAGTTGCGATCAAACTTTGACTGGGGTCTTGAAAGGTGATGAACACCTGCTCGTCCGGGAGGCCGGTATTGTTGACAAACAATATGACTAATTGCGGATTGCTCGCCGCTGTGGGGGTATTGTTCTGGGACATTTCTACTCCTTCTGGAATATTTCTACTTAAAATGAGGCGAACCTCGGTTGTGCGGGGCGGAGGCGATATGCTCGTTGGCTCTTTCGACCGGTTTCTACACGGTGGACCTGGCCGCCACCCGTGCATTAACGGATAGAAAAGGCGAGGCTCATGTCTTGAAAAGTCACGCCAGCATGCTAGTGCAAGATCGGATAATTACTTACCCGCCCCTTCTTAAATTAGCTGCAATGATAGGGTATTCGATTTATGCGGCCTATTGCTGACAAATGCTGACCATCCCTGGGTGTTTTAAATTTCCACGATCCGTAACGTAACCCCAAACAAATAACCCTGTCCCTTCACGCCCCGAATCGAAAAATCCTCAGGCGCATAAGCAGCCAGCTTTCGGCGCAGACGGCTAATCAGCGATTCGAGTCGGCGTTCGTCGTAGTGCCAGAAATCCTGGCCCAAGGCTTCGATGAGCCTCTTGCGGCTGACCAGATTTCCGTTCGCGTTGGCGGCGGCTCCCAGAACGCAACTTTCGTTGTGCGATAGCGGGATCGGTCTGCCGCCGGGGGGAATCAATTCCAGCTGCGATAAATTAAGCCGCCAGCGCGCTTGTTCATTGCCGTTAAGCCTTTCGGGTTTCGCTCTGATAGGGGAGGTGGCCGGGCGATCATGTTCATTCGGCAAGGGCAGTGCCAACATATCGACCCCGTGCGTTACCAGCCAAGCGCTTAGGTTTTTACCGTCGAGCGCTGTTGTAGCGGTAAAGTCTGTCAGTTGCAGGTTGGGAGGGATGTTTTTGAGCAGATAAGCATTGTGATCAAGGATGGCGATGAGGATCATAGCGAGACGGCCTCAATGGTGTCGGTCGCCTGATCGGCGCGAAGAATAAAGCAAAACATTGTGACTCCCCTGTGTTGGAACCAGTTTGATGCTGTCGGTAATTTCCGTCCGATGAAAGGACCGATAGAGTTCAGTCATCGCTTATGTGCGGGAATCAATAATTAATGGGACGGCATGTTTTCGTCGCCCACCTTGCTTTCAGGCCCTGATTATTATTGCCTGTAGCTCGAAGTGCCGAGAGCATTTGCGAGGCAACACGGTCTTTGTATTGGGCCTGTCGAAGCAACTTGCACCCGTTTCTATGATCGGGGTTAAGCCGTCAGCTCTGCGTTGTGCTGCGGCGAGTTTGCAAGTTAGTAGGGTGCGAACCTGGAATTATTGTCTGCCGCCAACCGAAGATTGCAATCGGCAGAAACGCTGAAAACTTTAGGGAGTTTATAAAATTAAGTGATGTTCATGGTTAGCAGGCGCACCATAAACGTAACTTATAAGCAAAGGAGCGGAGGCTTGCATATCGCAATGGGATTGTTGATGCGCAATTTTTCAGCTTGGGATTTCGCTAAAAATAACTTTCGCTTATCGTTCCCACGCACGGCGTTCATTTTTATGCACAAGTGGCTAAGTAACTCGTCATACCCGCCGGGATGACGTGCTTTAAAAATACTTGTGTATAACGGCGAGCGCTCCGCGTGGGAATGATAGGTTCAGGTTTCGGGGCGTTATTGCTGACCAAATCCTTATTGAGCAGGCCGGTTTCAAGTATCGGACCTTAGCCTTGATTGACGACTGGTTGAGTTTTAATGATGACAGGGGCAAATTGTAGGGCTGACCTTTACATGCCTACGCGGCCATTGAACGCATGCGATAACGTGCCGCTGTCGGTAAACTCCAGCTCGCCGCCCATCGGTACGCCGTGGGCGATTCTGCTGGCCGGTACCTGGTGTTTCCGGGCCAGTTCGCTGATGAAATAGGCGGTCGCCTCGCCTTCAACCGTGGAGTTGGTCGCCAGGATCAGTTCCTTGATATGGCCGGTTGCCAGCTGTTGTTCAAGCAGATCCAGGCCGAGTTCATCGGGCCCTATGCCGTCCAGCGGCGATAATCGCCCGTGCAGCACAAAATAGCGGCCTTTGAACATCGTTGCCTGATCGACAATCCAGACGTCGGAAGGGCTTTCCACGATGCAGATGAGGGTATCGTCTCTGGAATTATCGGCGCAGATTTCACACAGTTCGCCTTCGGTCAAGGTGCGGCATTGCCTGCAATGGCGCATTTTTTCAATGGCTTGCAGCAGCGTTTGGGCCAGCATACTGGCACCGTTGCGGTCGCGCTGGAGCAGGTGAAATGCCATGCGCTGGGCGGTTTTAGGGCCGACGCCAGGCAAACAGCATAAATTCTGTATCAGCTGCCCCAATAAGCCTTTTTTGTGCATATTAAAAAGGCAGTTGGAATCCGGGAGGCAAGGGCAGTCCTGCGGTCACATCCGCCATTTTTTCTTTTTTCATTTTTGCGACTTTATTGACGGCATCGTTGATGGCCGCGGCAACCAGGTCTTCCAGCATATCCTTGTCATCGCCCAGCAGGGAAGGGTCGATGGTTACCTTTCTGGCTTCGCGTTTGCCGGTCATCAGGATGGTGACCAGACCGCCGCCGGACTCGCCCATGACCTGCATGGCGTTAAGCTCTTCCTGGGCTTTTTTTAAGTCTTCCTGCATTTTTTGGGCTTGCTGCATGATGTTGCCGAGTGCGTTTTTCATTTACTTCTCTCCTGTCTCGTTAAATCGGTTCTATAGTACCGGGCATGATTCTGGCCCCCAAGTGTTCTTTTAAAGCCTGAACGTTTTCGTCTGCATTAATCGCGTCAACCGCCGCCTGCTGCTTGTCTTCGCGCGCCTTGGTCAATTGCACAGCGGGTGTGGCAACCGTGGTTTTTTCGGTGGTGATGACCAATTTCAAAGGCGATTTTCGATAAGCCTGCAACGCCTTTTGCAGGTTTTCTTCGGTACGGGCGCTACGCAGTTGTTTGTGGCCCGGGTCCAGAATCAAGGTGCAGACGCTATCGTCAATATTTTCCAGCACGCAATTATGGGCCAACTCTCTGGTTAAGCCGTTAATTTTCATTGCAGCAACCATTTCGGCCCAATTGGAATCGTGTTGTTGAACGACGGTTTCCTGGGCGGTTGTTTCGGCGACGATAGCGGGTTGCGTCGTTACCGCGGTATGGTGAACAGGTTGCGCTTGATTAGAAGCAGGCTGTGCCGGGGGGGGGTTAATAGGTTGGCGAACCTGAACCGGTTTAGCCGGAGCCGATGCTGTGCCGACCGGTCTGAAAGTCAGCATGCGCAACATGACCATTTCAAAACCGCTGCGCGGATCGGGCGCTAAATCCAGGTCGCGTTGTCCCACCAAGCCTATTTGGTAATAAAGCTGCACATCTTCGGGTGTAAGCTTGGCGGCCAATGCGGCAATCATCTCCACATCGAAATCATGGTCGATAGCGTTAGGTATTTGTTGCAGCAATGCGATGCGATGCAGGACTTGCAAAATTTGTTGCAGCACATCGCTAAAGTCCGGCGTTAAATTGGCTATCTCGTTTATTTTATCGAGTATCGCCGCCGCATCTCCCTCGGCCAGCGCCGTTAAAATAGCCTCGACCGGTTGCTGCGCCACGGTGCCCAGCATCGCGTAAACATCTTCGGTGCCGACCTTGCCGTTACCGTAAACGATGGCTTGGTCGAGTAGGCTTAAGCCGTCGCGCATACTGCCGTCGGCGGCGCGCGATAATAATTTTAACGCGCCGGACTCGGCTTCAATATGTTCCTGCTGGAGTATGAATTCCATCTGGGTGAAAATCTGGCTGGGCAGCAAACGCTTGAGATTAAACTGCAAACAGCGGGATAGCACAGTGACGGGGATTTTATGGGGGTCGGTGGTGGCCAGCAGGAATTTTACATGCGCGGGCGGCTCTTCCAGCGTCTTCAATAAGGCGTTGAAACTATGGCCGGACAGCATGTGTACTTCGTCGATCAGGTAGACTTTATAGCGACCGTGATTGGGCGCGTATTGCGCGTTATCGAGTAAATCGCGGGTGTCTTCAACCTTGGTGCGCGATGCCGCATCGACCTCGATTAAATCCAGAAACCGTCCTTCATCCAGATCGCGACACACGCTGCATACGCCGCAAGGATTAAAATCCTGCAGATTTTCGCAATTGATGGCTTTGGCTAAAATCCGGGCAATGGTGGTTTTGCCTACGCCGCGCGTTCCGGTAAATAAATAGGCGTGATGAAGTCGATCATGTTGCAAAGCGTTCATTAACGATTTGACGACATGCTCTTGTCCGACAACTTCTGTGAAATTATGGGGACGCCATTTTCTGGCGAGAACCTGATAATTCATTGCAGGCTCGAAAGGTAAGTATGAGTTGGGTGGCGATCATGCCAGCCACATCCCGGCACACGAATCTGCTGCTACCGTTGCTCCCTTCCGGGCCTGGCGGGGTTTACAGCGTATCGTTGCGGGAGGACCGACACGATCACCATTAAACATTAGCCGTACTGGCTAAAGGACGGCCATTATCGTTGAATCGGTTTAATAACACAAGTCGAAAATGGCATATTTTTTGAAAATTCACCACGAAGACACGAAGACACGAAGGTCACACGAAGAAAATGAAAGGTAAAACTTCGTGTTCTTCGTGTCTCGGCAACTGCTCCTGCTCCTGCGTTGCTCTACCTCCTGCATCCATGCAGTCGTTCGTGGTGATTAATCAATCTGTCCGATACGGCTTACCCCGGCCAAATAATCACGGCCGTCCTGAGCCGGTTCTTGCCGAAACTGGACATCCGGTCGAAATCCTCGCAGGCAATAGGAATAAACTGGCAATCGATTTCGCTTTGCCGTCCTTCTTCGGGGTCGGGGTCGTGCATGTACAGGCAGTCATCGTCGAAGCCGCTCATCACCACCCAGTGCGGGGCTTTTTTGCGATCCATTTGAAAGGTGCTGATCAGGATCAACGGTATCGCCCCGGACTTGAACGCGCTGATCAGGTCGTTCTGGCTGATATTGGCGTAATGTATCTTGATGCCTTGCTCTTGCGCCTCGCGCTTGAAGCAGTTGTCGACCAGTTCCACAACCTGTTTTTTTTCCTCACTGCGCACGCCGTCGATAAACAGCGTTCCGGTCTGGTTGACCCAGACTTCAACGGTAAATTGCCGACGTTTTGCCGCCAGCGCCAGACCTATCGGGTGGCAGCCGCCATGCCCCGAGGTCATAAAGATGGTTGTGGCTTCGCGCCACAGGTTGATTTCTTCTTCCTGCGAAGGCTGATAAGCCCTGTTTAAGCCGTGCATCGCCATCATCAGCGATGCGGGGCCGCAGGTAAACGGCGTGGTTTGTCTTAACCAGTGTACCGACCGGTGCTGCAAGGTATCGCGATAACGGCGGATACGTTTCTGGTAACGTAGCGCGTCTTTGTGATCTTCATAGTAATCGCGGTAGATGCCGAATTTCTGGTAGCCCAGCGTTTGGTAAAGCTTGATCGCCGGAGTGTTATCGACGCTGACTTCAAGACGCAGATACAGTCTGCCTGCGTCACTGGCGGCCTGTTCGCCTGCCGTCATCAGCAATTTGGCGACGCCCGTGCCTCTTTGCGCAGGCGCAACGGCCAATGAATAGACTCGGGCCAGCCGGGTGCCGGGGTGGTAAATAATAAGCACATAACCGCTAATTACTTTTTCCTGCTCTGCAACCAGCAAGGCGCGATGTTCTGCGGTTATCCAGTGTTTGAAACTGCGCCGACTTAACTGGTCGGTGTCGAAACAGGTTTTTTCAAGCGCTACCAGCTGATCGAGATCGGCTAACAGGGCGGGGCGGATTAATATACTCAAGACGATACTCCCCGCAAGGCTTGTGCAATGACCTGCCTGGCGCGGAACAACACCATTTCCCGCCAGGCCTGATCGTCGGGGCAAAAATGACGGCGCATGACTTTACTGTGTTCCAGGCGCGCTTGTTGGTTATCGGATTGCGCCCACAGTTGGTGGTCGCGCAGCAGGATTTCAAACAGTTGATCGGTGCTGAAAGTGCCGAATTCCAGGGTGACGTAACAACTGCGTTCATTCATGATGGCGTGCCAGGCATAATCCAGCAACCCGGTTTTCGGCACCGAGCTGGACGTGCCCAGCAGCGGCAATGCCACCGAATCGCCGTACCAGTTTTGGGCGGCGCGCGTTCCTACGCTGTCGGGCTGATGGTCGCAAATGATTTCGCCATAGCCGTAAGAGCCCAGCCCGGTGTGCAGATCGACGACCGCCAAATCCCTCTGCTGCAAGGTATAGCGGCGCATCAGGTCTTCGCAGACCCGCCTGCCGTGCGCGGGCGCTGTTCCGCCGTAAAACGGTCCGGACGGATCGCTGTATTGTCCGGCGCTGACCGCCTTTTCCAGCGCCACGCGGCCATGCTGTTGTTCAAATTCGGCAAGGGCGGTTTTCCGTTGTGCGGCATCCGTTAGATAAAACGCATCTTTGAGCCGGTCATAGTCTTTGTTTTCAGGCAAAGGGCCTGAAAAATCGACGATATTGCGGTTAAGGTCAACGCCGTCCGCATCGCAACGCCGTTGCCAGGCATAACCCCATGGCGTCAGCGCATGGACCATCAATACCGCCGTATCGGCCGGAATAACGACCAGACCTTCGGCAAGCAAACCCAGAAGGTCGATCTGTATCGCGCTGCCCGCAAAACCCTCGATGCCGTGCGTTCCGCCGAGCAAAACCAACACGCTTGATGCGTCTTCCAGGCCGATCCAGACCGTATCGGTCACCAGCTCTTCGCCTTCAGGCCCGATGCCGGTGCATGGATAAGGCTGGAATCGCGTATGACCGGGTAGTTTATTTGATTGGGCCAGCCAGCGTTGCCGACCGGCGGCATAGCTGCCGGGAAAAACGGCGGTATCGATAGCGGCAAGAGGAAGACAATAGGACATGACGGTTACCTGAAGTTTTTCTTAAGCATAGCCCCAGTTAAGTCAATCAGGAAATATTTATCAATACCCATAAAAACTCCTTGTGCAAACAACTGACTGGTTCCAGAATTATGGCTTATCTTACTACAGGATCTTATTGTTATGGCGCGTACCCTTCTGGTTGTTGATGATCTTTCCGACTGGAATCCCTATTATCCCAGCGACCAAGTCATCACTTTTGAAACCTATCTTGCGACCGAGCAGGGTGAGTCGCATCAGCGTGTTCGCATCATCAATCTTTGCAGCAGCTACCGTTATCTTTCCGACGGATATTACTGCTCGTTGCTGGCCGAGGCCAGAGGCCACCACGTCATTCCTTCGGTTAAGGTGCTGAACGATCTGGGCAAAAAGGCGCTGTACCGGTTACAGCTTGAAGACTTGTCGCAGACACTGGCGCGCGCATTTAAAACCACCGACAAGGACAGTGAAATAACCTTGATGAGTTATTTCGGCACCACGCCGGACCCGGCTTTTCAGGAACTCACCAGACTGCTGTTCGAACGCTTTTCCTGTCCCATTCTGGAAGTGACGTTACGCTGCAAGCAGCAATGGGAAATCATCGGCTTAAAGGCCGTGTCGCACCGGCATCTGGATGATGCGATGCAAACCGTTTTTGCCGACGCGCTGGATAAATTCAGCACCAAAGTCTGGCGCAAAGGCCGCGCCCGTAAAGCGGCGCGCTTCGATTTGGCGATACTGGTCAACCCCGAAGAACAATTGCCGCCGAGCAACCGCGGCGCGCTGAAAAAATTCATCAAAATCGGCAGGGAACTGGGCATTGAAATAGAGCTGATAACCCAGCAACATTATGTGCGCCTGCCCGAATTTGACGGCTTGTTCATCCGCGAAACCACCAACATCGATCACCACACCTACCGTTTCGCAAAAAAGGCCGAGGCTGAGGGACTGGTGGTTATCGACGATCCGACTTCGATGCTGCGCTGCACCAATAAAGTCTATCTTGCCGATTTGTTCCGCACCCATAAGGTGCCTACGCCCAAGACCTGGCTGCTGCACAAAGGCAATGCCACCCACTTGGACAGAGTGGAAGCGGAAGCCGGATTTCCGATGGTAGTAAAAATCCCTGACGGTTCCTTTTCTCGCGGCATCGTCAAAGTGAATGACCGGAAAGAGCTGGAACTCAAAGTGGAAGAGCTGTTCCAAAAATCCGCACTGCTGTTGGCGCAGGAATTTCTCTATACCGATTTCGACTGGCGCATCGGCATTTTCAACAACAAGGCTTTATACGCCTGCCGCTATTACATGGTTAAAAACCATTGGCAGATTTACCGCCACGGCGGCAGCAAAATCGACACCGGCAGTTTTGCCACCTTGCCGACCTTTGAAGTCCCCAAAGCCGTGCTGGACGCCGCATTAAAAGCGACCCAGCCGATAGGCAACGGATTATACGGCGTGGATGTAAAGGAAAAAGACGGCAAAGGCTATGTGATAGAAGTCAATGACAATCCCAATATCGACAGCGGCGTCGAGGACAAATATCTGGGCGACGAACTGTACCGGTTGATTATGACCGAACTGCTGCGGCGCATGGAAAATCGCAGTAAGGGGATATTGACGTTGTAGGCTAATCGGTAGCGTTGAAAGAAATTCCTTTTTAAACTTCAAGTGAGTGGCGGCAATGTCCAAGATCAAATTAGTGGTATTTGTGCTTGCGGCAGGAATGTCCGGCCAAGATATTTATGCGGATGACGCTGTCAGCTCGGCGTTACAGAAAACGCAAGACTGTCTTAGGAATCAAAACTGCGATGCTGCGGCAACCGATGCGGGCACGGACGCCGACCAAAAAGCCTTGGCGGCAATGGGCGGTAACGCCCATGATAAACAAGAGCTCTATAATATTTCGGCCGATATTATGCCTATCTTGGTACGGCAAGCGGCTGGCGACCCGGTAAAAATGCAAAACCTAATGCTGAAAGCGCAAACCGATCCCGAGAGTTTCTTGAATTCGTTATCGCCGGATCTAAAAGAGAGGATCAAAAATATTGCGAATGAGTTAGACAAAAATCAGGCTTCGGGGCAAAGGCCGTGATTTTTTTCTTGTAACCCGCATTTTTTGCCTTATAGCATTGATGAATCCAACACCAACCGGTATTTAATAAGTGATGACAGCCATACCAAGTGGCTTTGATATAAAAATGAAGAAAATCAGGAAAACCAGAAAAATTAAGAACACCAATCAGACTGATTTGTTTGAATTGTTAGAGCGGCTGGAGCAATTAAAAGAAGTCGAATCGGAATTGAATATGACCTCTTCGCTTGGGCTGTTGGAGTTAAGCACGATTGTAGAAAAACAAATTGATTGGGTTGATTTGGAGTTAGTCAGTTAATTAAATCTGCGGTTGATCCGGAACTTGTGGGGAGCATTGCGCTATTGACGCCCTATGGATTGCGTCTTGTGCCATTTCAACAATGTTATACTCTTGTTGAATATTTCAACAACCGAGCGACATCATGGCTACCGTAAACTTTAGCGTACCCGATGACATCAGGCAGGAATTCAACCAGCTGTTTGAAAAGGAAAACAAAAGCGCAATCTTAACCCGCTTGATGCAACAGGCGATTGAGGAAAAAAACAACAGCAACGTCGCCAGCTGGCGATCGATAAAATCCTGCAATTAAGAGCTACACAAGCGCCCGTTTCAGCGGCGAATATTGAACAGGCAAGGGAAGAATTGCGCAGATGATTGTAGTGGTTGATGTCGGTGTCAGCAGAGGAACAGGGCGCCGATCAGGCGGTTTCTTTGCTAAGGCAAGTCCAATCCGGTCAGGTGACGCTGGTGCAACCCGCACACTGGCTGCCGGAAGTGGTTGCCGTTATCACCCGCGTTCGTCCGGAAATCGCAGAGCTAGCCATTGATTATTTGAGCGCAATGGAAGTCAAAGTGCAGCAGGATGCAGACATTTTAAAAACGGCCGCTCGTCTTTCCCAGCAATTTTCTCATCATTTATTCGATACGCTTTACCACGCCTTGGCTATTCATCTGAATGCCGTATTTGTAAGCGCTGATGAAAAATATTACCGCAAAGCTGAAACGGTGGGATATATTCAGCTGCTGAGTGATTGGCAGTAGATGTGTTGCACATTAAAATTGGAGGGCATTTATGAATATAGAAACAATTACCGAGCAGGCATTAAAGCTTGCCCCAGCCTCAAGAGCTTATATTGCAGAAATATTGCTGGAAAGTTTGGATTATGAAGAAGACTTTATTGTTTCAGAAGAATGGCGGCAAGAAATACAAAAACGTTGTAAAGATATAGATGCCGATCCTTCTTTATTGATTGATGGAGAACAATTCATAGCCGAGCTGAAACAACGTTATTTATGAAGTTTTTCCTGCATCCTCAAGCGCAAGAGGAACTGGAGCAAACTGTTCTGTTTTATAAAAAACAACAAGCGGGTTTGGAAAAGCGTTTTATAGAAGCTGCGGAAGACGCGATTAACCGCGCATGCCGGAATCCATTGTTATACCGAAAGATAGATGACGATGTTAGAAAATGTCGGCTATTGCATTTCCCTTATGCGATTATTTTTAGACCAAGATCGGCTCAGGTAGAAATAATTGCTCTTATGCACTTAAGAAAACAGCCCAATTATTGGTAATCGAGAAAATAGGGCAGGAGAATGTGCGGACGAAGGAGCTGCATTGTTTTCGATTGACGCGTTTCATTGCGTTCAGCACATCGAGCTGGTTCCCAATCTCCAGATTGGGAACCCAGAAGACGAAGCTCTAGCTTCGTGAAACGGGAAGCTAGAGCTTCCGTAACCGAATTCCCAAGCTTGAGCTTGGGAACTATAGCGAAAGTTGAGTTTTTAAATGCAAGAGATTAAAGACAAATTTCTAAACGAGCTTCTAAATTCGCCACCTGAATTAGTAGCTTCCCTATGGATTCTAGATGGTGTCCCATACCCGTTTAAAGAAAATAAAAAACAATATGCTGAATGGCGTCATAAACTTTCTTCAATGATTAAGGTGGATTCATCGGAAATTGTTATTATAGGAAGTGGGGCCTTCGGTGTTAGTTTGAACCCAAATAAAAATTACCGGTTTTATGATGATAATTCCGATATTGATGTAGCAATAATATCAGAATATTTTTTCAATACATCTTGGCGTCACTTAAGAAATTTAGGTACTGATATTCATCGTATGTCACCAGCCGCAAAACAGTCAGTTATAGATCATGTTCATAAATATATCTATTGGGGAACTATTGCAACTGATAAGCTACTTCCTTATTTACCGTTTGGTCCTCAATGGTCAGAAGCTCTCAGAGAGATGTCAAAAATTGATCCCACGAAAAATAGACAAATAAAAGCAAGAATATATAAAGATTTCGAAAGCCTGAGAACCTATCAGGTTAATAACCTTAAAAATCTCAGGACTCAGGAATTGGAGAAAGGAATAGAAAATGTCTAAATTTCTTACTACAACAAACAAAAATATAATTTGGTTTAAGAAAACCAATGATAATGGCGATCTACAAATGAAGCCACCCTTTCAGAGAAACCCAGTTTGGACTTGGCCTCAAAAAAGCTATCTCATTGATAGCGTACTAAACGGATATCCAGTCCCAGAAATCTATATGCAGGAGTTTGTTGATGAGAATGGAAATGAGCAACACATTATAATCGATGGGCAGCAGAGAACTAGAGCTTGTCTTGATTTTATAGAGGGTAAATTTTCGATTAAAGAAGAGGAGTCGCCTACTTGGGGAGGTATGAAATTTGATGACCTTTCAGGTGATGATAAGAAAAAAATTTTTGGGTACACGTTGATAGTACGAATACTACCTGATATGTCAGACGATGATATTCGCGGTATTTTCCAAAGATTAAACAAAAATGTTGTTGCATTGAATTCTCAGGAGCTTCGTCAAGCAACTTATTGGGGGCCTTTTATCCAAACAATGCAAGAAGTTTCTAACTATAAATATTGGAATACCACGGGTATATTCTCACCTCTTAATGTCCGAAGAATGATGGATATTGAATATATCTCCGAGCTAGCAATAGCCATACTACATGGTCTCCAGAACAAAAAAGAAACGTTAGACAAATACTATCAGGAATATGAAGAAGAATTTGAGTCAAGGGATGATCTAATTTCAACTTTTCAACATGTGATATATGAATTTGAGCAACTTTATCCTGATATAAAAACTACAAGGTGGAAGAAGAAAACCGATTTTTATTCATTATTTTACTATTTTGCATCCAATGAAAAATTGTTGCCCTTATCTAGCGAAAAACGAATCGAAGTAAGGCAAAGCTTGGATGAGTTTTCAAATATGATTGATTCCTATCTTAGTTCTATCTCAGATATTAAAGGTTATTCCGAAATTGCTGAAGACTATGCCAAGTCCATTCGTGCTTCCTCGGATTTGGGAAGCAGGAAGCGACGTCATGCAGCACTTTGTCAATTATTAGATCCTGTGCTAAACATCAATTCTATTAATATGCCTCTGTCTAAGGTGACACCTCTTCAACAAGGACTATTTGATGACAATGATGATGACAATGGCGACTAATAAGTTTCTGTAGATTGAAGAATAACTTCCTGCATTCCTAAACTTACCGGTAAGCTTTGTGTTATCCCCCTTTCAAATGTCGGTTTTGGGTTGTTAGTTACCATAACTGAATGGTAGCTAACAAGCTTCTTGGCCTTTTGAAACTGTTTGTGGTTGCGGCAACCATTACAAATCAGCCATTAACAGAGCATTCAACATCCCCAATTAAAACCACTAATCCATGCTAGCCACACTCGTCCGCTTCTCCATCCGTTTCTACGGCATCGTCATCGCGCTTGCGCTATTGATCCTGCTCTACGGCAGTTACCGCTTCGCCACCGCAGGTCTGGATATTTTTCCAGAATTCTCCCCCAAGCAGGTCATTATCCAAACCGAATCGCCCGGCCTTTCTTCGGAGCAGGTTGAGGTGTTGGTGACCCAGCAAATCGAAACCTCGATCAGCGGCTTGATCGGCATGAAGTCGGTGCGCTCGGAATCCATCCAGGGCCTGTCGATTATTATCGCGACCTTTGTCGAAAACAGCGATGTGTACCGCAATCGCCAGCTGATCAGCGAGCGGTTGACCTCGCTATCGGGCCTGCTGCCTCTGGGCATTACGCCGGTTGCGATACCGTTGTCCTCGTCTTCGGCGACGGTTTTAACCATCGGTTTAAACAAAGACGACCAAACCGATTTGATGGCTTTGCGCAGTCTGGTCGACTGGACGATTGTGCCGCGCTTGAAGGCTGTTCCGGGCGTTGCCGATGTTAACGTGTTCGGCGGCGATATTCAGCAATTGCAAATCCAGGTCGATCCGCTGCAACTGCATCGCTTTAGCCTGACGCTCGAGGATATTATTTTGGCCGCCTCAAAGGCCGGAAATATCCAGGGCGGCGGTTTTATCGAAAACGGCAACCAGCGCTTCACCTTGCAGGTGACGGGGCAGCCCGCCACGCCGGAACAATTCGCCAAGATTATCGTCAAGCGGGATCAGGGGCGCAATGTTACGTTGGGCGAAGTCACTACGATTGGCTATGCGCCGGAGCCGCCGATCGGTGCGGCGCAAATCATGGGCAAACCTGGCATAGTGATGATGGTGATCGGCCAGTACGGGGCCAATACCTTGTCGGTGTCCAGACAGGTTGAGCAGACGCTGCGCGAGTTCGAGCCTATTTTCAACAAGCAGGCGATTAACTTTTACTCGCACCTGTTCCGCCCCGCCGATTATATCGAGCGCTCGCTGAGCAATTTGTCCGGGCATTTGCTGATCGGCGGTTTGTTCGTGCTGATTATCCTGTACCTGTTTTTGTTTAATTTTCGCACCGCGTTTATTTCCGCGCTGGCTATTCCGGTGTCTTTGGTCGGTGCAGTGATTGTGCTGCTGGAAAGCGGCGTTAACCTCAATATCATGGTGTTGGGTGGCTTGGCTATCGCGTTGGGCGAGGTGGTTGACGACGCGATTATCGACACCGAAAATATTTTCCGGCGTTTGCGCGAGAACCGTCTGTTAGCCCGACCGCTGCCGGTCGCTGGCGTAGTTTATAACGCCTCGCTGGAGGTGCGCAGCTCCGTGGTTTACGCCAGCTTCATCGTCGCGCTGGTTTTTGTGCCGTTGTTAACCTTGAACGGCGTTGCCGGGCGCTTGTTTGCGCCGCTGGGATATTCCTACATTCTGGCGATTTTAATGTCGCTGCTGGTGGCGCTGACCTTAACGCCGGCGCTGTGCTATGCGTTGCTGGGTAAGGCCGATCTTGCCAATGACGATCCGCCGCTGATCAAACGTATCAAGCCTCTGTACAAGGATTTGTTGGGCAAGGTTTCCAGCCATTTTAAACCGGTGCTTGTCGGCAGCGTTACCGTTTGCCTGTCCGGCTTGCTGGCCTTTTTCAGCCTGGACAGCAAATTCCTGCCCGAATTGCGCGAAGGCCATTATATCGTCCACACCACCAGCATTCCCGGCACGTCGTTGCAGGAGTCGATCAGGATCGGCAGCAAGCTGACCGAACAGTTTATGACTATTTCCGGCATACAATCGGTGTCGCAATGGGCGGGCAGGGCGGAGCGGGGCGCGGACACTTACGGCAGCCATTACAGCGAGTATGAAGTGCGGCTGGAGCCGATGTCGGGAGCCGAACAACAGCAGATCAAGGACAGGCTGCGGGCGATTCTGGTCGGTTTTCCCGGTATTTTGTTTGAAGCCAACACTTTTTTGACGGAGCGGGTCGATGAGACTATTTCCGGCTACACCTCGCCGGTGGTGGTTAATATTTACGGTAATGACCTGAATAAGCTGGATGCCAAAGCCCAGGCGGTCGCTGAAATCATGCGCGACATAGACGGCGCTACCGATGTGCAGTTGCGCTCGCCGCCCGGCACGCCGTTGCTGCAAATTGTGCTGAACCTCGACCAGATGGGCTTCTGGGGCGTATTGCCCGCCCAGGTTGTCGATACCTTGCAGGCCGCTTACGAAACCCGGGGGGTCGGCAAGAACATTCAGGGCAATAAAATCTATAATGTCGCGGTGACCTTGACGCCGGAGCTGAGACAGCAGCCTGAATCGATAGCCAAGTTGCCGATCAGGACCCTGGACGGCGCGGTGATTACGCTGGACCAAGTCGCGGAAATCAGGCATTCGGCCAGCCGCTACAACATCCTCCATCAAGGCTCGCAGCGGCGGCAAACCGTGACCGGCAATGTGATCGACCGGGATCTGGATGCTTTTGTCGAGGAGCTTAAAGCGCGGGTATTAAAGGAGATTCCGTTCTCGGCGGATATTTACCCCGAGTTCACCGGTGCGGCAATTGAACAGGCGCAGGCGCGGAAAGAGTTAATCCTGCATTCGCTGCTGGCCGGAGCCGGGGTGCTGATTTTTATTTATATCGCGATCGGCAGTATCCGGCACATGTTGCTGACGCTCGCCAATCTTCCATTTGCGCTGATCGGCGGGGTTGCCGCTGTGGTGTTGACCGGAGCCACCTTGTCGGTCGGCTCGGTCGTGGGCTTTGTGACGCTGTTCGGCATTACCGTGCGCAACAGCATCATGCTGCTGTCGCATTATCGCTATCTGGTCGAAGTCGAAGGCAAGAGCTGGAATTTGGACACCGCCGTGCTGGGTGCGCAGGAGCGTTTGCCGTCGATCCTGATGACGGCGCTGGTTACTGCGTTAGCCATGTTCCCGATCGCGTTCAACAGCGATAATCCGGGGCGCGAGATCATGGGGCCGATGGCGGCGATCATCATCGGCGGCTTGGCCTCTTCAACGTTGCTGAACTTATTATTGCTGCCCACCATTTTGCTGCGCTATGGAAAATTTAACAGCCAAACTGATACCGATAGATAAAGACTCGGAGGCGATTATTCTGCTGCACGGTCTGGCCAGAACCAGCCGCAGCATGAATAAAGCGGCCAAACTGCTGGCGGCTTACGGCTATAAAATCGTCAATGTGGATTATCCTTCGCGCAGCGCAGACATCGGCGCCTTGGCGCAATCATGCATCGTTCAGGCATTGAAACAGTGCGAGTCGGAAACTATTAAAAAGATCCATTTTCTGACCCATTCGATGGGCGGCATTTTGTTGCGCGATTATTTGGCTAGCCAAAGCATCGACAAACTGGGGCGCGTGGTGATGCTGGCCCCGCCCAATCAAGGCAGCGAAGTCGTGGATAAACTCGGCGGATGGAAGCTGTTTAACTATTTAAACGGCCCGGCCGGGTTGCAGTTGGGTACCGGCAGCAACAGCGTGCCGAATCGGCTTGGACCGGTGGATTTTCAGCTTGGGGTTATTGCCGGTAGTAAAGCCGTCAATCCTTTTCTATCAAGATTAATTCCCGATGTTAACGACGGCAAGGTGTCGGTGAGCCGGGCGCAAGTGGAAGGCATGAAAGATTTTATCGTGATGCCGTATTCGCATTCATTTATCATGCGGCACGAGGCTGTCATAGAACAGGCGTTGTATTTTATTCAACAGGGTTATTTTGCCAGATGAGTGGCGTGTTAAGCTGATGTAGAGGTGTTAGCCCTGCTTTCTGCTTGGGCTGTTGGACATTAACTCGGCTTGAAGAAGCTCGCACATTTTTATCGCCGAATCACGTTCATTTTCGATTTTTTTAAGCTCGTCCTTCGCGATTAAAACTTCAAATTCAAGTTTGATGGAACGCCTGAACCACTCGTCGCCTGACGATTTAAGCGCCTTGTTTTTTTGCATTAACTCAAAAATTCGTTTGTTTGAAAGGTCTAAATGCGCCGCTACGGCTTGCAGTTGGTTTTGAACGACGTAAAGCGATTCAACGCATTTTTTTACGCCTTCAGTCATTATGGATTGGGCCTTGCAGCTTTGGTTTAATTCATCTGTTTTTTGGGATAATTCGTCCTCAAGCCGTTCGATTTTTATTATCGCGGCATCGTACTTTTCGCTTATTCCGGCGGTTTTGTTATTCGCATCGGCCAGAGCATCGCTGTATTTTTTAGTGAAATTGAACATAGTCGGACATTTATTTTCACGAAGACGAAATACATTAATCTAAAAAATCGGTTGGCGTTGTACAGAGGTCTTTAGGATAGAGAATTCAATGTATCCAATCAATAAGTGCAGTTACCTATCGGGCTGAATCCGCTATTGAGCTGAACGTCTTGCATAACTGAAGGATCAGGTATGTTTTAATTTCGGATAGGTTGGGTATTAATAACTGATGTTACGCAGTTATTCGAATTTCGACCGCTTTAACATTAAGGAGTCGCTAGCGCGACACTTGATTAAATCGGGTTGTCGCACCCGAAGGCGAGTTACTTTCTTTTGCTTCGCCAAAAGAAAGTAACCAAAGAAAAGGCGACCCGGTTACCGCTTATTTCCTGCGCTCCTCGCTTTTATCGAGGGTCAGCAGAAGGGGCTCCTGCCCCTCTGCTGACGCGCGGCATCCCTGCCGCGCTCCTAACGGGCTGTTCTCGACAAAAGCTCCGGTGCTCGGCGCGGCAAACGGGAGAAATACCAGCCGTGCGTAACATCAGATAGATAATATAATAACAGTTCTGTTGTGTTTTTAAATAAAAATAAACAGCTGGGTAGCCCTGAAATAAAGAGGTCAGACCCCTTACTCCATTTCGACTGGCTGATGTCGGCGTTGTGCGTTGATTAGCGGTTTGCTACGCGAAACCGCCCTACCCATGCTACGATAATTGGTAATGGGTTAAATATGTAATTTTCCCGTATAATGTTCCTATGACCTGTTATCAAGAAATTACCTGCCCGGCTTGTGGCAGCAACCAAATTATGAAGTCTGGCCGTAGTGCAGAGGGTACACAGCGTTATCGCTGTCAAAATCCAGATTGCAGCACTAAAACGTTCATGCTGGCTTACCGCTATAAGGCGTGCGAGCCGGGCATCAAGGAGCAAGTTGTGGACATGGCCATTAACGGTAGCGGCATCCGTGATACAGCGCGAGTTCTCAAGATCAACAAAAACACAGTCATTAGCACGTTAAAAAAAAGTCGAGCCGCTTAGTCCAGGTAAATCCCAACATTCAGACCTTAAATTCAGGAGGAAATGTGGAGGTGAGATTGGAACTCGCGTGTGAAGCCGCTGAAATGGATGAACAGTGGTCTTTTGTCGGCAACAAGTCCAATCAACGCTGGCTCTGGTATGCCGTTGATCATGCGACGAATAGCGTACTGGCTTATGTGT
>Ga0208510_100262_pt1 | contig 22077 bp, 18 predicted proteins | sample LakWasMet33_HOW6_2_FD_183875 | JGI IMG/M metagenome (GOLD analysis project Ga0208510, IMG submission 183875) | Freshwater sediment methanotrophic microbial communities from Lake Washington under simulated oxygen tension - Sediment Metagenome... | ecosystem: Environmental > Aquatic > Freshwater >...
GGGCGATTTCGTACAAATCCAGTTGCACATCCTTATCGGAACTGGGTTTTACGCTGACATGCCCGGCGGCGTTGATCGAAAAATAGCCTTGTCCCCAACTGTCTATCGCGTAGGTTTGGGCGGATTGACTGGTCGTCCAGGTATTATTCACTGCTTATCTCCGTTTGGGTAAATACTATGAAATTCACAAAAAACATCGGCTAAAAAATTAAAAGATCATCACCACGAAGAGCAAAACATAAACTTCGTGTCTTAATGTAGGGTCAAATTCCACGGACTTATGGCATTCAAACGAGAAAGTAAATGCCCGCGGCCAGCCATGTCAGCAGCAGTAGCAGCCAAGGAAGCCAGTGCTGTCGGTAAACTATACGCTGTTGTATTTCAGGATCATCCGACTCTATCGATTGCTGCTTTTGAGTTGATACTTTCTTGAGCTTTCTGTTCAAGTCCCTGGCTTTTTCTTTTTGCTGTTTTTTATAGAGATCAATGCCTTTTTGAATGCCTTGAGCAATCAGCCTGGTTTGCTCTTTGGTTTGAGCGGGACGCTGAGTTCCTCGGGCTATTTTCAGCGCGTCCTCTTGAGTCTGCGGTGAGGGTTTTTGATAACTGTTTTTGGTCATGATGGTATTTTGATAATGAATGCTTCGCTAAATTATACTGTGTACGGTCACGGATGAGGATAATCAAATTACCCATGCCGCTGTTCAACGCGAAACACAACATTCCTTTCTAACAAGCATCCCAGCGATGCGTTGACTAACCTGCCTGCAAAAGAAGCATTGCTTCCCCGGCCGCATAAATTTAATGGGACAATAGAACACATTTTCATTACCACAGTAAGTACAATGCTACAAACTCAAAGGACAACATGATAACGGGCAAACTTAGAAGCCAGGTTGATTAAATAGGGGGCAGTTAAGCTGATTGATGGGGTTAATCGGAATGCGTTGGTTGCTGGCAAAGCGGCTTAACGAGGCGCGTTGAAAAGCCGGAAACGGGGCAAGTTGCTAATCAACTACTTCACATTCATGTAACTTGATTCCGGCATAATAAAACACGGCGCTGTGAATATGCGCTGCGGCCAATAGCCGCAATCCGTTATGCCGTGGCTTGCCAAATCTAATATAATGCCCGAATCTTTATTTTTCCAGGAACCTATACCATGAACCCAACCGAATGGTTTACCGAGCAACACTCAGACGCCGGCTCGGCCTTTTCGCTAAAAATTAAACAAAAGTTGCACGAGGAGCAATCCGAGTTTCAACACCTTGAAATCTATGAAACCGAAACCTTCGGTAATTTGATGATTATTGACGGTTGCACGATGGTATCAACCCGCGACAACTTTTTTTACCATGAAATGATGAGCCATCCGGCGTTATTCACTCACCCCGATCCAAAAAGGGTATGGATTATCGGCGGCGGCGACTGCGGCACGCTAAGAGAGGTGTTAAAACATCCATCGGTAGAGCAGGCCGTGCAGATTGACATCGACGAGCGGGTCACGCGTCTGGCGGAAATTTATTTTCCTGAATTATGCGAATCCAACAACGACCCCAGAGCCGACTTGAAATTTATCGACGGCATTAAATGGGTAAAGGATGCCGAGCCGAATTCGGTGGATATTATCATCGTCGACAGCACCGACCCGGTTGGTCCGGCTTTAGGCTTGTTCAGCGAAGAGTTTTACCGCGACTGCTTCGCCTGTCTGTCTGAAAACGGCATGGTCGTGCAGCAAAGCGAGTCGCCTCTGTACCACATGAAACTGATCGGCGAAATGCGCGACGCGATGAGCAATGCCGGTTTAAGTCATCTGCAAACCTTGTTCTTTCCGCAATGTTTGTATCCGTCAGGCTGGTGGAGCGCAACGATTGCCAGCAAAGGCGATCTGAGCAAGTTCAGGGAATCGGACAGTGCGAACAAGCCGTTCGACACCACTTACTATAACGTCGATATACACAAAGCAGCTTTGGCCCAGCCTGAGTTTGTTAAAAAAGCGTTTAATTTATAGTTATTAATTAACCACGAAGACACGAAGAACACGAAGTTTTTTACTTTGCTTTTCTCCGTGTTCTTCGTGTCTTCGTGGTGATGCTTTTATTAGGTTACTCGGTTACCCCTTTTACTATGAGATTGCCATAATGTTTGATCCTAAATCCCTTGATGATATTGCCAACCGTTTGGCGGGCGCCATACCTCCCGGCTTGAGCAGCCTGAAAGACGATCTTGAAAAGAGTTTTCATGCCATTTTGCAGGGTGCGTTAAGCAAACTGGATTTGGTGACCCGCGAAGAGTTCGAAGTGCAAAAGCTGGTGCTGGCAAAAACCCGCTCAAAGCTCGAAGACCTGGAAAAGCGCGTCGCCGAAATGGAACAGCAAACGCTCAACAAAGAAGACATGTAGGTTGTAGGATAAAGCCGCCATGTCTTCCTTAGCGGTTGTTTACAGCCGCGGTCGCTCCGGTATAGAAGCGCCTTTAGTGACCGTTGAGGTTCACATTTCCAATGGCTTGCCTGCACTCAATATTGTCGGCCTGCCGGAAACGGCGGTTAAGGAAAGCAAGGATCGCGTTCGCGGAGCGATATTAAACTCCAAGTTTGAGTTTCCGATGCAGCGCATCACCGTCAATCTGGCGCCTGCCGACTTGCCCAAAGAAGGCGGGCGATTCGATTTGGCTATCGCGTTGGGCATTTTGGCCGCATCCGGCCAGATTCCGATCGCTCACCTTCATCACTACGAGTGTGTCGGAGAGCTGTCGCTGGGCGGCGAACTGCGGTCTATCAACGGCGTTTTGCCGATTGCGATACAAGCCAGGAACAACCACCGAAAACTGATACTGCCCAAGGAAAATACCGCCGAAGCGGCGCTGGTCAAGGATATTGAAATCATCCCGGCCATGCATTTGCTGGAAGTCTGCTCCCATCTGGCCGGGCAGCGCCTGATACAGGTCGAGTTTCAGCAGGAAGAACAGGACGTACCGACTATCGATATAGACTTTGCCGATGTCCATGGCCAATATCACGTCAAACGGGCCTTCGAAATCGCCGCAGCCGGTGCGCATAACCTGATCATGCTGGGCCCGCCCGGCACCGGCAAATCGATGATCGCATCGCGCTTGCCGACCATATTGCCGCAGTTGACTGAGCAGCAGGCACAGGAAACCGCGGCAATCGCATCGATCAGCGATCAGGGACTGGATGTTGCCAATTGGCTTAAGCCTCCGTACCGTGCGCCGCATCATACTGCTTCGGCGGCGGCCCTGGTTGGCGGGGGCAGTAATCCAAGACCCGGCGAAATTTCGCTGGCGCATAACGGCACCTTGTTTCTCGACGAACGTGTCGTTTAACTTTCTGTATAATGTTGTCCATAACTTATTTTCTCTTTCTATGTAAGGAGTTATGAATCTTATGGCTGATAATAACAAACAGACAATTGTCCAAAAATATTTTGCGTACTCTGACTACCCGTTCATTGCCTTGGACAAGGGTGTGTTGGATCTTTTCGATCAGGTGGTTCCGTTAATCGCTCAACACAAACAAAAAAGGATATCCGTTGTATTACGAACATTTGAATGCTTTCTACAGATAACAAATCAACAAATTACCATTCTTACGATAAATAAAGCGTCATTTACAAGAATCTGTAATGAATTTATAGGAGCTATTTACTCAGATCATTTTGTGTATTTTGATGCTGATGCTCGTTACGCATACGCCGACGTATTTCTATGCCTACTAAATGCATTAAAAACGGTGGTCCCATTAATTAAGACTCCATGTTATAAAGTTTCAACTATTGGCCCGACGAAAGAAATTTGTGGGTTAGTGAAGGTGTTCGAATCTCTTCCTCTTAACGACGAAAAGAGGTGGGTTTGGGCAGGATGGAGAACCGAGAACCGAAAGGGGAGAGTTGTTTGGCTCCAACTCTATCCAGTGTATGAGCGACTCGGGCGTGATTTTACACAAAAGCTATTTGACGTTTGTGACACATACTTTAGAGCAAGAAAAGCCCACTATGTTGGTTGTGCCAAACCATTAGCTCGATTCATAGGTCAACATCCAGCTGAATTAAAGGCTCAATATTTTCTAGATCCCGTGTTTATGAGTAGATTCTGGCGCGAATTTTTCGTTTTTTATATGGTCAATGGCTATGCGAATGGCGAAGGAGCGAAGATTTCAGGACTTACTATACGCTGGCGGAGACACATCCTGCCGTTCATTAATGATCATTTGATTGCAAGTGGTCTTTTTGTTAAACCATGGGGAGAATTACCTATTCCTGAATACAAATTTACTCCTGGTGGAAACACCAACATAATCACAACGGCTAGTGGCGAAAAGGTTAAAACAAAACTTATTACTCATATTCCTCTGCAACTAAGCGATGAAGAGGCCATCCAGCTTTTATTTAGACAGATTGAAGCCGACGTAACCACAATTGAGAATTGGGCCAAAAGAGAAATATCAGATATCTGGGAACGCTATCAACGCCGTCTAAATCTAGCTAATAACGGGGCTGTGTGTATGTTACAAGAGCCATGTTACTCAGGGTCTGGAGATATGTATCTAACCGATCGAGCCAACCCAGATCACCTTCAAAATGCCGCAGCAACATTCCAATTCCATGGTTTTGTGCCTAGCAAAGTTACTACCTCGATAGCTCATATCCTTCCAAAACCTTTACGACAAACAGCTTTAGAACTGGCATTACCTACCAGCCTTGCACTTATACCTTATTGTACCCTTCTTATTTCTAAGTATCCTGTAATCACTGAGGCTTTTCTATGTGACTTAGAACTCTTCGATAGAAATGGTAAACAGATTGGATTTGCGTCAACTGATGCTGGATATAAGTTAGTGGGCCACAAGGATAGGCGTGGGGCTAATTTAGCTCAGCAAATTATTCCGCTTGATGATTATCATGCGAACTTAGTGCAACAGGTTATCAAACTTACGCAACCCCTTCGCGACTATCTGAGAAATTGCCAGGACGATAACTGGCGATATCTATTTCTTTCGTGTGGGGGAGGATTCTCGTATCCATCAAGAATCCGAAGGTTTTCCTACCTAACTAGTGGTTCCGCTTGGAATGAGTTTTTTTCTAATAGTCTAATTCAAACATCAGAGCTATCCCTAGAACAACGGTACAGTTTGAGCGAAAGATTTAGCCTAACCAGTTTACGAGCTAGTGCAGGGGTTTTAGTTTACCTAAAAACCCATTCGACCGAAGAAATGGCAAAGGCACTTGGTCATGCCAGCTATGACGCAGGCTTGTTGAGCGTTTATCTCCCTGAGCCAATTTTGGCATTTTTCCAGGAACGCTGGATTCGAATTTTCCAGGAAGGAATTGTCGTTCAAGCTCTTAAGGAAAGTGCATATCTTCTTGAAGCAAGCAGTTTCAAAACTATAGAAGAATTAAATGAATTTTTAAAAACGCATGCATTCAGGAGTATGCCGTTACACCTTGAAAACCCTAATTACATATCCGATGTTGAGAAAACATGTGCTATGAGTACGACTTCGAGCGAGGTTTGCTTTGGTGTTAATACAGGTATTTTGGTTATTCTTTTGAGCTTACAACTGGCGGTTGAGCATGCTCAGAAGCAAGTTAACGCATTGGCAAAATATTGGTACGGTATTAGCCACCGTTTGATCTCACATATCGAAACCAATTTGAAAGACAGGCCCGATATCCAAGGCTACTTAGTAGCTGCTCGCGACCTCGCTGATCCGGTCTCGATGGAGGCGATGATATATGGTTGAATCTACGTTGCCTGAAGAACTTGACTTTTTGAACAAATTTGTCGGTAATCGCGGGAAACAATATTATTGTGCCGATTGGTTGGAGAGCGAGTTTAGCGCTTCTATATGGGAAGGGCGATTTGATAACTACAGCACCATCAAAATTAACTTCGACGTTGAGTTAGATAATGGTGGCCTGCTTACTTCTCCAAATAACGAGAGTCTTCTGGAAGTATTCAAATGCTGGCTATGTGTCCAGACTCACTTTGACGCAACAGGGGGCCGCGTTTTAGCTCCGGCAGTAAGATACCATCGTGTTACCAAAACTCTCAACCTTATTGACTATTTCCTATTAAATGCAAAGCACTTCGAGCTATCAAAGCAGGGATTAATGCTTGTAACTCAAAATGACCTTGTTGGACTTCTTAAGTGTTTGGCCAGCTCACGTGATGTTGCATCAAGTATTTATCGTTGGCCCGAAATGCTTGAGGAGTTCTTGAGAAATCAACTACTAACTCTAGATGCAGCGAAGATAAAGAATACACTCGAGCTTTACCCGTTTTTAAGTAGAGAGCTACCAGACAAAGAAGAGCGTCTGTTAGATCTCGATGATGATCAAATTGTACTAGCCCGGGTCTGGCTATGGGTTAATGGTTATTATAAAAATACCACTGAACATAGGAATTACCGTTATGTCCCCAATACACAAAAGCTCGCAAACACCATCTATCCTAATACGCTTTGGGGGCGCTATAAGAAACCAGTTCCGCCAGAATTCCTAGTAGAACCAATTGACAGATATTATCGTGAGTACCCATCAGCCCCATCGAGAAACCTATCGGATAAAAGGCTTTCAGAGAAGATATTAGCCGGTTACAAACGCTCACTACGCTATTTAGGACTACTTGGCGAAATAGCACTCCCCGTACCACTGTCATCTATTATGGCAATTGAGCATACTAATATCGACAACCATTTGAATCTGAAGTCCCCTGGTAGGACTTTGACGCTTCCTTTGGATACGGTATTGTCCAATTTCCGCAATGCTATTGAATTTTCGCTTGAGTATGGAGAAGACATACTAGAATCATCTTTGGCGGTCTTTTCTAAAGCTGCCGAGGCAAACACAAGCTGTGAAATATATTGTCGACAATATGAGATTTCGCCATTGTTAACAGACAAACTAAGGGCTCTGGGGGTGAGAACATGGTGTCTCAAACAAGACGTTAGCTTTATAGAAGCTAATCCAAAACAAAAAAACTCCGTTAGGGCTGAAAAGAGCGAATATTTTCGGCGGTTTCGTGCCAACGAAGGGCTCCTACAACTGATACGTGTCTTATTTGGTGCCATCCAGTTCTGCACCGGATTATTAGTAGCGCGTCGACAAGGTGAACTGATTGACCTTGTAGCGGGTAAGTGTCTTGACAAAACCGAAACGCGGCTGGTTTTCTACAATCGGAAATCCGGTGAAATGGGATTTCGAGAAAAGATTGCGAGACCGATTCACCCTACATTGGTAAGACTCATTAAATTGCTTGAACGTTTTCAACTGTCTCTAATAAAGCTTGGGATACTGGAACAGCATGCTCAACTGTTTTCGTATCCCGATAATAATGGCATGCAACTCGTCAAAGTCTTCTCTGGTAGCTATAACGACTCGCTTAATATTTTCTGCGATTACTTCGAAACTCCACTCAACAAAGACGGCGAACGTTTCTATTTTCGGCAGCACCAATTGCGAAGGTTCTTTGCAATGCTGTTTTTCTGGGGTAACTCATTCGGAGGGATGGATACGCTCCGGTGGTTTCTGGGGCACACCGACATACAACAATTATACCGCTACATCACTGAGTCAACGCCTGGTAAAGTTTTACGTTCCGTTAAGGCCAATTATGCGGGCGAGCTGACCAAAGCTGGCGCTGAAGGAACCGAGCCATTGGCCGATTTAATAGCCGAGCATTTTGGCACCCAAAACTTCTCTATTTTGGACGCAAACGAGCTAGATGAGTACATTGAAGAATTGATTGCAACGGCTAAGGTAGCGATTGAACCTGAATTTTTAGAAACACCAGAGGGTCAAAGCTACCGTATACTTATCAAAGTTACTTCAGCTGACGCTACATCATGAAACAAGATAAAAGGATAGAACGTAATAGCCAGTCTATTCTAGCTCTCCGTGATTTACTTAGAGAGGTTGCAAGTAATCCAAAACCATATCTCACTAATGACTCACTTCTTAAGGCATTGCATTCACAAGGAAATTTGGCAAAGTTTAACGACATTTCAAGCGGGATCCATGCTTCTTCATTGAACACAGTAAAACGCATGGCAGAGGCCGTTATAGAAGGTGGGTTCGATACTATCGATAGGCTACGACTTGCGGCTCGAGAAGCTGTCACCCAAGAAGAAACCAAGGGTAGCCGATCCAGTAAGCGTAACAAACTTGGGCTTGAAAAGCGCCTAAAAGAGCTTGAGCTTGAAAATAAGTTTTTGAGAGAGGATTTAGCTCAATTGACTCTAGCCTTTCAAAAATCGCTAGTTCAAGGACGTCACTATGCACTCAGCTCAGATAAATCGGCTGTGCTCGCTCTTTGTGATCGCGAACAGAGAATAATTCTTGACACGCTTTCACTACTCAAGCGGCCTATATCGACAAATTTTTCCAAGTTTAGAGATGAGTAAAAAGAAGCTATATAATTTAACATCCTCAACATTCGAGCTTCCGTTTTATGTAGATCATCAGCATCGAGTATTTACTACACCTGCCCAGGATTTGCCAATGTTGGCTTGGCCAAACGGCAAATGGTGTTTACTTGCTAACATTTATCTTCTAGAGCTTTATGCTCGAGGATTATCGAGAAAAAATCGAGGAGGAACCCTCCTTACATACGCTGCCAACATTAGCCACCTTATTCGTTTTTGCTACAATAACAAAACAGATTTTATCGACTTAACTGATAACCAATTTACATTTTTCATCAATGGGCTGATTTCGGAACGATCAGGTGTATCGCCTGAGCGCCTAGCGAGAACCGCGAATTCCGTCATAGCCATTGGTCGAAACTGTCTTGAATTCTTAGCAAGTGTCGGTCGTACTTATACGGATGACGGTTTCATTGGATCAAATGGGCGCATCCGAGCCGAGCAAAAAGAATTTAATATTCGACAAGAAAGTCAACCCAAAGGAAAAGGCAAGCTCGTACGAAAGTTTTGGCATCATCGAGCTTTTCCCACACCAGACGCAAAAAACAAACGTTTACCAATTAGTACAGATGTAATAAACAGATTACGTGAAGCCGTAGCATCCGTCAGCAACAGCATCTATCTGCGTAAGCGCCGATATGTGATGCTAAAGCTATTGGAAATCACTGGAGGTCGACGCATAGAAATTTCTGAACTCACAGTAGAGAGTGTTTATCAAGCAGCAAAGATGTCTGAGCCCATGCTCAAACTAATAACAGCAAAAAAACATGAAGAGAAGTTTCGTTATATTCCGATTTCCCGCCATGATGTAATTTTTTTGCTCGAATTTATCGAAAAAAATCGACGTCGGATTATTCGAACAACTTGTGGATATAAGCTAGATGATGGTTATGTTCTTGTAAGCGAAACAACTGGCAAAAAGCTACAGCCAAATACAATTACCCAAGAAATCTCGGCCCTAGCCTTAGCAGCAGGCATCAAGGAAAAGTCATGCCCCCATATGTTTCGGCATCGTTTTATCACGAAGTTGTTTGTTGCTCTTATCGAACAGCATGAGTTCGAGAATGCTGATAATTTTCGTCGAGCCCTGCTTGACACGGAAAGTATTAAACAAAAGATACAGGAATGGACGGGGCACACCAATATGAGTTCTCTTGATGTTTATATTAATCTTGCTTTTGAAGAGGTAGCAAATTTTCAAAAGACCTACGACATCATAAAAGCGCAACGGTCAATTGACTCTTTTAAAGAAACACTAAAGCAACTGCAAGAAGAACTTAGGGTAGGGTCTTCACCAGCAGAGATCTCCGACAGGCTCCAATCATTAATAGAAGCATTGAATACTGATCTTGAGATATAAACTATAGCTGATGACAAGAAGCTATAGCGAATTTAGTGTAAAGAAAATTTTAAATGTCCTCCTATTTTGCAAAAGGGCGTCCATTATTTGCCGTTTTTAACATCGATTTTTGGAGTTAACTGGAGCAGTAAGCCGAACCTGAAAAAACAATGTCCATCAAGGCTAGCTATATGCTGGTTTTTGTGCGTTTGACGGTTTTACTCGATAGTATTAATCTATAAAAAGTATACTTATTGTCTTCAATTAGAATAGCACTATAGCACTGTAAAAAATCTTAACTAAGCTGTTGGATGCCACAAACCGGCCAATTTCTGCCAGTCGCGACTGGCTGCTATATGGTGAGGAATATGGCAGAACGAAGTTTGGCAATTGCCAAAAACTGCCGTTCAATGACGCAAGTAATTGGGCTCAAAATACGAAATTTACTTAAGTACAATCAATTCCTATTATTTCTTTAGTCCAGAGAAATAATGCTTCAATCAGTTGTCGAAGAAAAATAATTGCGGGGGATAAGCATTGATCCTGCGATTCATTCATAGCGTTGTTCTTTTTGTTTTTAAGCGGTGTCTGGACGCTCAGGTGCTGGACTTGCTTAATGATTTCTTCATCGGTCTGATGATAAGTTTTATTGCCATACGCCCCGTGTTCATGGAAGCATGGAATTGGTTCAATACCTTTTCCATGGAGTTTTCAGTCGGAATATGTGAAGATAGCAAAAGACCGTTGCCGGGATATTTATTATTTTTTGTATTTCAGTTAGTTAACGAAGAAGGTTATGGCCAGCTCAGAGCAATTAAAAGCATTACTGCAATCCCATCTTGACAAAGATGACGATAGATTTATGTCTATCGCATTGCAAGTTGCTGCCCATGAAGCCCGAAGTGGACATGGGAAGTTGGCTCAAGAGCTCAGAGATATTGTTGAATTGGCGAAGAAGAAAGCCAACAGCAATAAAAATACCCCAATTTCTATTGCAAAAGGTATTCAGGATAATAGCGGACTCCTTTTTGTATCTCACCCAAAAAATAAGTTAGTTGATTTAATAACGAAGGATGAATTAAAAATAAGGCTTGAGCGATTGATTCGTGAGCAAAAGCTCAGTATAAAGCTGAAAAGCCATGGATTATCCCCGCGTAGAAAAATCCTTTTAGTTGGCCCTCCGGGTACAGGTAAAACTTTCACTGCCTCAATTTTGGCTGGAGAATTGGATTACCCTTTATTTCAAGTCAGATTGGATGCTCTCATTACAAAATTCATGGGAGAGTCATCAGCCAAGTTACGCCAAGTTTTTGATGCCATTAGTGATGTACGAGGCGTGTACTTTTTTGATGAATTTGACGCGTTAGGCTCACAAAGGACAGTAAGTAACGATGTTGGTGAAGCTCGAAGAATACTCAATAGCTTCCTTCAAATGATTGAGCAAGATGACTCCAATAGCCTCATTATATGTGCAACGAACCATATCGAGATCTTGGACCATGCCTTATTTAGGCGATTTGATGATGTAATTCGCTATGAGTTGCCCACAGAAGAAGAGATCATTACTTTGTTCAAAAACAAACTTAGTCCGTTTGTAGTTAAAAATTTCCCGTGGAAAAAGCTTTCTGAAAAGGCATCGGGCTTAAGTAGTGCTGAAATTACGAGAGCATCTGAAGAAGCTATAAAAGAGCTTATTATTCATGATTATAACAAAATTACAGTACCTATCTTGGATGCAGCAATTGCGGACAGGAGAGATATGCGAAACAGTCTTTTTAAGAATTAAGGGTAGTTATGGCACCAAACAAGGAAGTTAAAAAACATATAGTGATTGGGAAAAATGGCAAACCTGAAAAATATACCTATCCAGGCACAGTTGTAACAACATCAAATATCCCCTCTCAAGACAGAGCCATCCATGGGGCTAATTTGAAATCTCAGATAGATGCAGTTAAAGCAATTGAGCATGATTTAACGGCTAGAACTGATGATTACGAATTAGAAACAGTCATCGGGATTCAGATTTGCTTTGAGAGTTTTCCTGGGGTAGAACTTGCTTTTGAAAGTCTGGCAGACGCTAAGCAAGGAATTGAACTTCTCAATGTTCAGATAGTTAATGATAAATATGTTGCTACAGTTCTTGTTCCTGCCGGAAAAATCTGCGTTTTAGAAAAGAAAATCGAAGCCTATATGGCTTATAAAAAAGATTGCAATGGCAAGTCCCGGGACAATAGGACTTTGATTGATGCAATAGCTAGCATACGTAGAGCAGTATTGGTAAATTTGTGGGCAGATGACCCGGAACTATATCCAACTGATTCCGAGGAGGAAGTCTGGCTTGAGGTCTGGTTACCAGTGCTTGGTGATCGCCAAGCTGTAATAAATGACTTCAAAAAAATCGCCAAGATTGCTGGTATTCGTGTGTCTAACAATGTTCTTGAGTTCCCAGAGCGTTCTGTTTTTCTTGCTAAAGGTAGTATAAATGCCTTTGGTTCGTCGTCTCTTCTCATAAGTAAAATTTCTGAGTTAAGGAAGGCAAAATTTACTGCCGAGTTCTTTGATCACCTTAAGATAAATGAGCAAAGGGATTTCAGTTCTAGCCTATTGGAACGAGCAACATTTGCATCAGATAATCCACCTTATGTTTGTATTTTAGATACAGGCGTCAACAGCGGCCATCCATTGTTAAGTCCAATATGTTCGGAGGATGATTTATTTGTAGTAAACCCGGATTGGGATGCCGCTGATGGCAATGGCCATGGAACAGCTATGGCAGGGCTCGTTATCTGGGGTGATCTCTCAAATATATTGACTGAATCCACCCCTTTGCAAATTGGACATCGTATAGAGTCGGTCAAGCTTTTGCGCTTCTCTGGGGACAATGAAGAAAAACATTTAGGAATTATTACTTCTGACGGTGTTTCAGAAGCTGAAATTGCCAACTTTGAGCGTACCAGAGTATTTGCACTGGCGCTTTCCGCTTTGGAATCAAGAGATCGAGGAAAACCTTCAGCCTGGTCGGCCACAATTGACGGGCTCACTTCTGACTATCTTGGAGAAAACCTTCAAAGGCGATTAATGATTGTTTGCGGGGGTAATACCGGCGATGATTTGACCGGATTGAAGGAATATCCACAATACAATGAATTGCAAGACATTCACGATCCTGGACAGGCATGGAATGCATTAACGGTAGGGGCTTACACGAGAAAAATTGACATCAGAGATGATGGTGCTGATTCGTACAAGCCATTAGCCCCAGAAGACGGCTTGAGTCCATACAGCACAACATCAGTGACATGGGCCTCGTCTATGCCGTTGAAGCCAGAGGTGGTTTTTGAGGGAGGTAATATGGGAATTGATGCTTACAGTGCGGCATCGATGTCAAGCCTTCAACTTTTAACAACCTACCATGATACCACTAACAGATTGTTTTCGAGTTTTAACGCAACAAGTGCAGCGACGGCATTGGCCGCTAAATTTGCTGCTGAGATATATGTACAATATCCAGCATTGTGGCCTGAAACAGTTAGGGCTTTGATGGTGCATTCGGCAAATTGGACAGAAGCAATGATGTCTCAATTTAATTACCCGAATAGAACAGAAAAACAAAAATCACAGCATTTAGTTCGAGTTGTCGGTTATGGTGTACCCAACATCAACAAAGCGCTTTGGAGTTTAGGTAATTCTCTGGTGATGATTGTCGAAGACGAACTGCAGCCATTTGAAAAACAAAAAGGTAAGTTGCCCTCCACTAAGGATATGCATCTCCACGATCTACCATGGCCAAAAGAACAGTTGATGTCTCTAGGCGAGACGCAAGTCAGGATGACAGTAACTCTTTCCTATTTTATTGAGCCAAATCCATCAAGTCGTAATGTTTCAAGTAAGTATCGTTACCCGAGTCATCAGCTCCGATTTGAAGTAAAAAGGCCCACAGAGTCCACTGAACAGTTTATGCAAAGAATCACGCGAGACGCGCGTGATGAGGAAGAAGGAACGATTAAACCACCTAAAGACCCAGATTGGCTGTTAGGCGACTTTAGAAACAAAGGTTCTATACATAAAGACATATGGAGAGGTACCGCTGTTGACTTAGCAGCAAGAGGATTATTAGCTATATATCCAGCGATGGGCTGGTGGCGAACGAGAACAAAACTTGAAAGATTTAACAAAGCAGCTCGTTATTCATTGATTATTTCAATTGAAGCGCCGGAAGTAGATGTTGATTTATATACTCCCATTCAGACTGAAATTGAAAACAGAAATAAAGTGTCTGTAGAAATCACCGCTTAGTTAATACTTTGATGGAATGGCAGGTATAGGGAAAGGTAAAACCATAGCCGAACGTCGCATTTGGGTCGACTGCGGTCTGTTGAGTTTTCTGCTACCGATCAATAAATAATCGGCTTATAGTAAGCTTGATTTCTGCATTAGTAATTTTCACTAGAATATAGGATTAGCATGCCACTCGTTAATATTTCGATATTGTCAGGTAAGTCACCCGAATACATTAAAGCGGTTGGCGATAGCATCAACTCTGCGGTCATTGAAACCATGGGCTTCCCGATTGATGACCGTTATCAAATTATTCATCAGATCGATTCGGAACGATTACAGCTTCAAGGTCGAGAAGGTGACCGAGTGATGATGCATTTAGTGATGCGTGCTGGTCGTTCAAACGAATCGAAACAGGCGTTTTACAAAAAAGTGGTGGAAAATCTAGCGGCTAATCCGGGTATTCCACCAGAAAATGTAATGATAACAATTTCTGAAAACCATGATATTGACTGGTCTTTCCGTGATGGTTTAGCGCAATTTATCGTTAATCCAGATTGACTGGCGCACCTGTGAACAATTGAAGCGCTACATCTAGACGAAGATTCAGTGCTAGCGTAAACAACGCTCATCATCATGTCGGGGATTATTGACCCAACCGCTGACGGGGGTTGCCGCCATTTCTGTGTAAGCTTGGTTGTCGAGAAATTCAAATGCCTTGTCTTCATCAATCGTTTTATCTAACCAATGCGAATAGTAATCGGGAGGCATAATCACCGGCATGCGCTGATGAATAGGCCGCATAAAGTCAGTTGCATTAGTGGTGATAATTGCGCATGAATAAAGCATTTCTTGTTCCTGTTGCCAATGCGCAAAAGCAAATAGGTGATTGTCTTGGCGGTGGATATTGAAAGCTTGTTTACCAGATTCTAGTTGCTGCCATTCATAAAAACCTTCGGCCACGATCAAACAGCGGCGTTTATCAAATGCCGCGCGAAATGACGGTTTTTCGCGAATGGTTTCAGCCCGGGCATTGATCAGATGATGACTGTTCTTACTATTTTTAGCCCACGAAGGCACGAGACCCCAGAATAAATTCACTGCCTTTAGCGATTTATCTTCCAGCTCAACAATACTGAGAATCTTTTGCGCCGGGGTGATGTTGTAGCTGGGTTGGAAGCGTGGCGGTCGCTGCAATTGAAAATGTTCGGCTATTGTTTCTGGTGTTGCTGTGAGATTAAAGCGGCCGCACATAAACTGCCTCCTAGACGGTTTTATTGGTGCAAGTGGTGATTGCTAGGTGTAACTGGTAATCGCAGCTACTAAAGAACATCACTCAGCTTCTATCTTGAAAGAATAACACTGCCGCTTTGCTAACGGTACATTTATAAAGAGTGGATTTTTAATAGTAATTGACAGTAAGAACAAATAGAGAACAAATGCCGTTTTTGGTGTACTATCTTGAACCCACTCAAGACACCCAATGAACCCCATGAAAATTGCCTCTATTCTGTTAAAACAGCAACATTCTGTTACTCGACATCACAGCGAATGGCTGATCGCTGACAATTTGCAATTGCCGATTTTAGAATTAAGTCAATTGCCGATGCTGCTTGACTTGCCGTTGTTTGGATCAAAAATACCCGCCGGTTTTCCTTCCCCAGCCGACGATCATCTTGAAGCTACTATCGACTTAAATCGACAGTTTGTGCGTCATCCGGCCGCCACGTTTTTTGTGCGGGTGAAAGGTTTCTCAATGATTAAAGCTGGTATACATGATGGCGATATGCTGATTGTGGATCGTTCACTAGAAGCGCAATCAGGGGCAATTGTACTTGCCATCGTTAATGGCGAATTCACACTTAAGCGTTTAGTAATTACTGGTAATGAAGTGTGGTTGATGCCGGAAAACCCCGAGTTCCAACCGTTACAGATTACTGAAGGCATGGAGCTGCAAGTTTGGGGTGTAGTTGCGCATGTTATTCACTCCTTTTAAGTCATGTTTGCAATAGCCGACTGCAACAATTTTGTGCGACGTGGAAAGTCGCTTGCTTGAATGTTCTGACGTAAGGAGACGGGCAGAACCGGTTGTCCCATCAGCCGTACCCTAAGAGGAAGCGCGAGAAGGTAACGACTCGTGTTAAGCACTCTGACAACGTATCCCGAGCCGTAAGGCTCACCTGATCCTGTGAAGGAAAGGAATTCTGCCAGCACCAAGGCGGAAAGGGGCTAGGGTCGGATAGTATGGCTAACCTATGTGAACCTTTGATAAACGCCGTTATCGCAGAACAAGCCAAAGGTGCTGAAAGGCTTGAGCCAAAAGGCAACGTGGTGGGTACAGGGGTTGAAGTTTCCCCTGTCATGGGCAGCCAACACCACCGGCGGAAAGAAGGAGCCTAACCTATCCATTGCGGTCAAGCAGGCGGAACACGGTAAGCCCGTAATCTTCCTCATTGAGGACGGCGCAGCCGTAAGGCTTCGCTATCGGGTTGCGGGTAAAGGATGGTGGAAAAAGCGAACGCCAGTCTGTAATTGACCGGATAGGGATTTAGGCGTTATCCCATGCGAAAGCAGGCAGACTTCCACCGGGTCTTTGATCACGAGAAAGCATGACTAACTGTTTCAGGAAATAAAGCAGATGACAGCCTCGACTTTACAGACTGGTGCGATTTCCCACAATTCAATGCAATGGCACGCCACCGACTGGCGGGCGGTTCAGCGTAATGTGCAACGGCTTCAGGCACGTATCGTGAAAGCAATACAGGAAGAACGATGGGGCAAGGTCAAAGCTTTGCAACATCTACTGACTCACTCGTTCAGCGGTCGTGCTATGGCCGTGAAGCGGGTGACGGAAAATGCGGGTAAACGAACATCAGGTGTAGATCGGCGACTTTGGGATACACCTGAAAGCAAAATGACGGCGGTACTGACACTCAAGCAAAGAGGGTATAAACCGGCTCCGCTCAGACGCCTTTACATCCAGAAAAGCAATGGCAAATTGCGTCCGCTCGGTATTCCGACGATGAAAGACAGGGCCATGCAGGCACTTTACCTGCTAGCCCTTGACCCCATCGCGGAAACCACGGGCGATCCCAATTCCTATGGATTCAGAAAGGGGCGTTCGGCAGCCGACGCCATTGAACAGTGCTTCAAAGCATTAGGGCACAAATTTTGCGCCCAATGGATACTGGAAGGCGACATTCAAGCCTGCTTTGACAGGATTAGTCATGGCTGGTTACTGAAACATGTGCCCATGGATAAAACCATCTTAGAAAAATGGTTGAAAGCGGGATATGTGGAGCGTGGCAAGCTGTACCCAACCGAAGCGGGTACACCGCAAGGTGGGATTTGCTCACCGGTGCTAGCCAATTTGGCACTCGATGGACTGGAAAGCGCATTGAAAACCGCTTTCCCTAAACCGAGTCATGGTCAAGCGCCGTTGGTCAATCTGGTGCGTTATGCGGATGACTTCATTATCACCGGCAGAACAAAGGAATTGCTGGAACAGGAAGTCAAACCCTTTATTGAGCGATTCCTTGCCGAAAGAGGATTGGTGTTGTCAGAAGAAAAGACACACATCACCTCGATTGACGAAGGATTTGATTTTCTCGGGCACAATATTCGCAAATACCATGGCAAGCTGCTGATCAAGCCCGCCAAACGGAATGTGCGGACGTTCCTGGACAAAGTCAGGGCGCTCATCAAGGCGAACAAAGCCACATCGGCGGGCGATTTGATTGCCTATCTCAACCCGCTCATTCGCGGTTGGGCCAATTATTATCGCCATGTGGTGAGTGCGCATATCTTTTCCAGAGTGGATAGCGCCGTCTTTCATTGTTTGTGGCGCTGGGCGCTAAGACGACATCCCAATCGATCCAAACGTTGGATCAGAAGGAAGTATTTTGGCACTCGGCAGAATGATCATTGGGTATTTCAAGGTTACAGTCTGCGCAGGGATGGCGCTATCCGCCTTAACCAACAGGAAAAAGCGGCACGCATACCGATCCGTCGCCATATCAAGATCAGGGGGCAAGCGAATCCTTATGATCCTGCATGGGAAACCTACTTCGAACGGCGTATTGCCCAGTCGATGCAGGCAAACCTGAGGGGCAAACGGCAATTGCTTTACCTTTGGAATCGACAGGCTGGTATCTGCCCAGTTTGTGGTCAGAAAATTACCACAGAAACCGGTTGGCACAGCCATCATACCGTTTGGCGATCATTAGGTGGCTCCGATGGATTGGATAATCGGGTACTGTTGCATCCCAATTGCCATAGGCAAGTTCACTGGCAGAACCGTACCGTGTGAAACTGCGTCCCCATAAGGGCGTTACAAAGGCTTGAGCGGTATGATGGGAAACTATCACGTACCGTTCTTAGAGGGGTGGACGCCGGTAACGGCGTCTGCCTACTCGACTACGCCTCCTGTGAGCGGGTTTTTCAGCCCAAACTAGAGGGAAAACCGATAGTGGTACTATCCAATAATGACGGCTGCGTGATCGCAAGAAGCTCCGAATCAAAATTATTGCAAGTGGCCATGGGGGCTCCCTATTTCAAGATTGAGCAATATTGCAAACAGAAAGGTATCACCGTTTTATCCTCTAATTTTTCCTTATACGGTGACCTGTCGCAGAGAGTAATGCAAATCATCTCCGGTTACGCGCAGAGATCTGAAATTTATTCGATCGATGAAATATTTTTAGACTTGTCTGGTATGCCGGGGGACTTAACTGTTTATTGCCAGGGGATATGCAGCACGGTTAAACAATGGACCGGTATTCCAATTTCCATCGGCATTGCTCCCACCAAAACACTGGCAAAGTTGGCAAATCGTTTGGTCAAAAAAGGCCTTTCGGCACACGGGGCAGTCTTGGATTGGCGTACACTGGATGCATATGATGAGGTATTAGCAACCATTGCCTTGGATGATATTTGGGGCATTTCCAGACGTTGGTCAGAAAAATTAAAGGCATTAGGTATTCATAACGCCCTGACACTGAAGCAAACCGAACCCAAGCGCATGCGTCAGCACTTTGGTGTGGTCATGGAACGCATTGTGTGTGAGTTACGCGGCATCTCCTGTATTCCGTTAGAGGCAATGCCGACGACCAAAAAACAAATAATGACCTCGCGCAGTTTCGGTGAAAAACTAACTGAGTTTGCCGACCTCCGGGCAGCGGTCACCCATTTTGCTGCGCGTGCCGGGGAAAAATGTCGTCGTCAAAAACTGGTCGCACAAGCCTTGACGGTGTTTATTCAAACCAGTCCGTTTGATTCCCAACATCCACAATACGGCAACAGTGCAACCACAGAATTTGAGTTGCCGACGGATGATTCAGCGACCCTAATTCAAGCGGCACATCGCGGCCTAGAGCGTATTTTTAGACAGGGTTACAGTTATCAACGGGCAGGCATTTTATTACCTGATTTGTTACCGGCAGGTGTTGCGCAAATGTCATTATTTGATACCTGTGAACATTCGGCTCGCTCAGAACAATTAATGGCCACGCTGGATAACATCAACCGACTTCATGGCAAAAAAACAATTCAGTATGCCAGTGAAATCCTCAGTAACCGCTGGCACATGCGCCAACAGTTCAAATCACAGTCTTACACGACGAACTGGCGGGAGTTATTGACCATTACAATCTAGCTGTTTAACCCGACACGGGATGAGAAGTTGATTTAAGGGTATCGAGCTTTAGGAAAAAGCTTTTCAACAGGTCTAGTTCAAATCTCCATTGGGAGTATTCAGATCGCCTCAGATCGCCTCAGATCGGCCATTACCTGCCCATCGAGTTTGATTTTTGAGTGACCGGTTAAAGCTAAAATCGACCGTTAATGCCTAAATTAAGCCGCGCCGCGAAGCGGAGTCGGCTTGAATGAATTGTTAGGCCGCACTCGAGGGAGACATTTCAAATTGCGGGATGTTTGTGTCCACGCATGTCCAAGGTTGCGCACGGGAAACGAAGATATCAAGCATCGGTCTGAACGTAGTTGGATCATCTAAGGTGGAGAACCGAATGGATATGAAATCTGGAATGGCCTCGCCGCGAGTGAATAGCGGTGTTCCACATGTGCCACAAAACGAGCGAACGGTTTTGCCCCCACTTGTTGCTGTAACTGTGTAGGTGTTTGGTGCGCCTTCTACTTGGGTAGATGCCAACGCAACGATGATACCGGATGCGAATGGAGCGCCGCTGGAAATTTGGCAATCCTGACAATGGCAGTTCAGCATTGCAATGGGAGCGGCAGTACATGTGTAGCGAATTTTTCCACACGCGCATCCACCAGAAAATGGAATTGTCATGAAGTAAGTCTCCTGTGGCCTAACAAGGAATTAGATAGTTTCCGTATATCTACCGAAAAATAATCATCGGCACGATAATTTATTGATCTGCATGTGATCTTCCTTTCAGTATAGCATTCGACGGAGAAATAATGACCGGTAACGACCAGACTGCTGCCATTGAATCAGATCGGGCGATAGTCCGCAACGGGTCGTGTACTGACTTTCACGAATAGCGGAAGTCGGCCAAAAAACCGACGATCACGAATTCGGGTTGAATGGCCGATCAAATAGTGAAAGCAGTCATTCAGAGACCGCCAGTGATCGTCAACCACCGATCCATAGGAGCAGCTGTTCGTAAGTAGGGTAATGTGAAATTTAAGCTCCCAGTCCTGGAACAGGTCGTTTTATTTCTTTGATAACTACAATGAAAACCAGTAGACTGTAAACAAAACGACTCAGTCAGATAATGCTTAAGCAAAGATTTTTATTATTGTTAATACTCATAATGGTTATTACGCCGGTTTGGTCGGCGCATGGCTATTATTCGAGTATGGCGAGTTCACTTTCTGCTGAATTCTCTTTCGAACAAGCTATTGCTGTAACTGACTCGACCGACGCTGCACCACACAATTCCGATCACTGTCTGCATCAGGATAAATTTAAAATAACCTGCCATGCCAGCGGGAGTTGTACCTTTCATATTTGTGGTGATGGAGGCATCGCCACCGTTTTTTTATTGACTCAAACCTATAGTTCGTACCGCTACGAACATTGGGAAAAGTCCGCTTCCCGATCTCTGTCATCCTCCCCCGAAATAAGACCCCCTATTAATAGCCTCCAACAGTCGTAGGATTGGCAGCTTTTTTTGCCTTTATTACCCAAGGGATCAAGGGCTCTTGGGTAACATCTTGCGCCGACTCAACATAACATATCCGTTTCACGGACTTTATAACGAGTATAGGAGGACCTATGTGGTCACAAATTATTTGCAGGTGCTTTGGCTTGCTTCTGCCGATGCTGTTTGCCTGCGCATTTGCTGCCGAAGAACCGGCAACCAGGCAAGTATTGACGCTAAAAGCGGCAACCGATCTGGCCGTCCGGGACAATCCCGATCTGGCGCAAATGCAGGCCAGGGCTCAGGCCATGGCGGCTATTCCGTCGCAAATGGGGGCCTTGCCTGACCCTGAAATCAGTTTCAATGCAATGAGCCTGCCGGTTAATACGTTTAACACCCGGCAGGAAGACATGACGCAATTGGGCGCAGGCATCTCGATGGCCATCCCTTTTCCCGGCAAGCTTAGCTTGCGCGAACAAGCGGCGGCTTTTGAGGCCGAGGCCGCAACGCAAAATACCAATGAAGTACGCTTGCGATTACTGAGCGAAGTTAAAACCACATGGTGGTTGATCTTTTACCTGGACAGGGCGCTCGGGATTGTTAACAGCAATTATGCGCTGTTACAGCAGTTTGTTGAAATTGCCAGGACTAAATATGAAGTCGGCGAAGGGTTACAGCAGGATGTATTGCTGGCTCAACTGGAATTATCCAAACTGCTCGATCAGCAATTGATGCTGAAAGCCTCGCGGCGCAATGCCGCTGCTAGCCTGAACGCGCTGCTGGATAAACCGGCCAACGAAGAAATCCGTTTACCGGACAAGATTGACTCGCAATTGCCGACCATCAAGCAGGAAAACCTGCTCTATCGACAGGCGGAAACATCGAGAGCC
>Ga0208510_100274_pt1 | contig 20904 bp, 21 predicted proteins | sample LakWasMet33_HOW6_2_FD_183875 | JGI IMG/M metagenome (GOLD analysis project Ga0208510, IMG submission 183875) | Freshwater sediment methanotrophic microbial communities from Lake Washington under simulated oxygen tension - Sediment Metagenome... | ecosystem: Environmental > Aquatic > Freshwater >...
TCTGCTGGTGCTGATGGGCCCGGCCGGGGCAATCGGCAAATTTACGGCTTGGCTGGGTTTGGGCACCTTGCCGTTCACCTTTCCCGGATTGGTGGTGGCATCGGTACTGTATTCGTTGCCGTTTGTCGTGCAACCGTTGCAAGCTTCATTCACGGCCATCGGCGAGCAGCCTTTGGAGGCGGCCGCAACCTTGCGCGCCGGCCCTCTGGATACGTTTTTCAGCGTCGTCGTGCCGCTGGCGAAACCCGGCTTCCTGACCGCGTCCATTTTGGGCTTTACCCATACCGTCGGCGAATTCGGCGTAGTGCTGATGGTCGGCGGCAATATTCCGGACAGAACACGCGTCGTGTCTGTGCAAATCTACAATCATGTCGAAGCGCTGGAATATACCGAAGCCCACTGGCTTGCCGGTATCTTGATGCTGTTTTCGTTTAGCGTGCTGCTGGTTCTATATACCATGCTGAAAACGCAACCCGTCGCTCATCCGCTTAAATAATCATGACTACAATCCAGGCCCGCTTCCAGCTCGATTACGGCGACTTTAAATTGGACGTCGATCTGCAATTGCCCGGCACCGGCATTACGGTGTTGTTCGGCCATTCCGGCTCCGGCAAAACCACGCTGCTGCGCTGCATTGCGGGACTGCAACGCGCGCCGCAGGGTAAGCTGGAAATCAACGGCCATATTTGGCAGGACAGCGAGCGCGACCTGTTCCTGCCTACTCATAAACGGCCGCTAGGGTATGTGTTTCAGGAAGCCAACCTGTTTCCGCATTTGACGGTACGGGAGAATCTGCACTACGGCTTGAAACGGATCAAACACAATTCGGGCACGGTCAAACTGGAGCAAACCCTTGAACTGCTGGGCATCGGCCATCTGCTGGAGCGCATGCCCGGACACTTGTCCGGCGGCGAACGGCAACGGGTCGCCATCGCTCGCGCCTTGGCGTTGAACCCTGAAGTCCTGCTGATGGACGAACCGCTGGCGTCGCTGGATTTCAAGCGCAAGCAGGAAATCCTGCCGTTTTTAAGTCGCCTGCATCAGCAACTGGACATTCCGGTGCTGTACGTCACCCATTCCCAACAGGAAGTCGCGCAATTGGCCGACACGCTGGTGATTCTGGAGGACGGTCGGGCGCTGGCTTCGGGGCCGCTGTCGGAAACGCAAAGCCGTCTCGACGTGCCGCTGGCGCAAGACCGGGAAGCCGCCACAGTTTGGCAGGCGACCGTCGCCGAACATGAAGCCGACTATCATCTGACCCGCGTCGCCTTTGCCGGAGGTTCACTTAGCCTACCGGCGGTCGATGCAGAGATCGGTACACCGTTACGGGTACAGATTTACGCCCGTGACGTCAGCATCGCCCTTGAAGCGCCGACCGCCACCAGCATACTCAATGTGCTGCCCGCGACCATCACCGGCATCGCCGAAGGTCGCGACGGCCAGAGCATAGTGCAGTTGCGACTGCCAAGGATGGCGGCCGAGACAGCTCCCGGCGGTCCTCGGCATTCCCTCCATCCATGGAGATCAGAACTCTCGCAATCGGTAGGGAACCGATGCGACCAGGTCGGCGATCAGGCGCTGCTGGCGCACATCACCCGCAAATCGGCGTTGTTGCTGGGTTTGCAGATCGGCATGTCGGTTTATGCGCAGATCAAGGGTACATCACTATTAAATTAACCAACACCCCGGAGATTCATCATGAAAGCAAGTGCTCGTAATCAGTTTGTAGGTACCGTCACTGAAGTGCTCATCGGCGCGGTCAATGCCGAAGTTCATGTCGGCTTAAAGGGCGGCGAAACCATTGTCGCCTCCATTACCAAGGAATCTGTCGAAAAGCTGGCGATCAAAACCGGCATTGAAGTTATCGCTCTGGTCAAGGCCCCGCAAATCATCATCGTCACCGATTTCGGCGGCTACCGGCTTTCGGCGCGCAACCAGTTGCAAGGCACGGTGACCCAGGTCAAACCCGGCGCGGTCAACGCCGAAGTCGATATCGAGTTAAAAGGCGGCGAGCAGGTTGCCGCCACCGTGACTAACGACAGCGTCGAAGCCTTGGGCTTGAGCAAAGGCAAACCGGCCACTGCGGTGTTCAAGGCCGGTGCGGTGATTCTAGCCGTCGCCGGTTGATTAACTGGAGATAACATCCGCTTCTCGTTCCCACGCGCTGCGTGGGAACGCCATATAGGACGCGCTGCGTCCTAATTTATAAGGTTTGCATTCTCTATAATACGCTGACGGTGACTTGCGGCGCAGCGCGTGGGAACGAGAAAAACATCTCTTAATTAACGGAGGTAACCATGCTGCTGGAAATGAATGTAAAACTGCACCGCGGACATTTCGACCTGACCACGCGCCTGTCGATCAGCGACTCAAGCGTCGGCCTGTTCGGCAAATCCGGTGCCGGTAAAAGCACGGTACTCGGTCTGATCGCCGGTACCCTTCAGCCGCAAAGCGGGCATATTGTGCTGGACGGAAAAATCCTGTTCGACAGCCGCAAAGGCATCATGATGCCGCGCGAACAGCGTCCTGTAGGCGCGGCATTGCAGATCGACTGTGTCGATTCGGCCGAAACCGTTCGCGACAACCTGACCGCCGTCTATAACCGCACCCTAAAACACCGCCGCATTTTCAAACTGGATTTTTTAATCGAGCTTTTGGAACTGGGCCCTATCCTCAATCATGTCATCGAACTGCTGTCCGCCGGTGAACGCCAGCGAGTGGCATTGGCCCGCTCGCTGCTGAAATCGCCGCGGCTGTTGTTACTGGACGAGACCTTTGCCGCGATCGGCAACGGTTACCGAATGCAACTGCTGCCGATTCTGAAACGCTTGCAGAATGAGCTGGGCTTGCCGGTGCTGTACGCCAGCCAGTCTCTGGGAGAAATTCTGGAGCTGACCGACCGGCTGATCGTTCTGGAACAAGGCAAAGTGCTGCACAACGGCTCGTTGCTTGATGTCGCCAAGCAGCAAGGCATGCTGCGCTATCTGGGCATCCGCCAGATCGACAACATTTTGCCGGTGACCGTCAGCCGTCACGACTATGTGTCCGGTTGCAGCCAGGCCCACAGCTTCGGCCTGCCGCTGACCTTGCCGCTACGACCGCATTTAGTTGTCGGCAGTCAGGCCCAAGTGTCGATACGCGCCAACGACATAGCCCTATCGCGCAGTTATATCGACGGCATATCGATACAAAATCAAATCAAAGGCCGAATCTGCGCATTGATTCCTAGCGGAGAAAGCCTGATCGTGCAGGTCGATTGCGGCACTACGCTGCTGGCCGAAATTACGCCGGGCGCTTGCCGCAACATGGCCTTGCAGGAGGGCGAAGTCATCTACTGCCTGATCAAAACCCATTCCATTGCTTACCTTACCGAACTTGACGCCCTGCCCTGTCAGCGGGTCATCAGCCATGGCGATGGCCATTATTATCTCGATGCCGCCGGACCGACTAGCGACTTATTGCCTTGAATAACCCGCCGCCATTAGCCGCTCAGTAATCCAACGCCTTGCCGCCTCCGGCGCTTTCCCATCTATCTCCCATGTTCATCCGTCAAATCCATTACCTGCTGGCGCTGTCGAAAACCGAACATTTCGGCCGTGCAGCCGAAGCCTGCCACGTTTCCCAACCGGCCTTATCCACCGCCATTCAGCATCTTGAGGAAGAGCTGGGCGTTACCATCGTCCGTCGCGGCCAACGTTTTCAGGGCTTTACCATGGAAGGCGAACGCCTGTTGCAATGGGCACGAATCCTGGCGCAAGACTGGGAATGCATGAGACAGGAAGCGGCGCAATGCAACCGTCAACTCACCGGTACGCTCCGCATCGGCGCCATTCCGACTACGCTGGCCGTGGCGCCTTTATTAACCGAACCTTACCAGCGCGATTATCCGGGCGTCGGCATCAAACTGGTTTCGTTGTGCGCCGACGACCTGATCCGCCAACTCGACAACTTCGAGCTCGATTTGGGGCTGACCTATCTCGAAGATCCCGGACTGAAAGGCTTCCGAAAGCTGCCACTGTACCGCGAACGCCATGTGCTGCTGGCTCGCAGCCCCGACCCCAGACTTATTAAAGACAACTTAGGCTGGGCTGATATTGCGCAACTGCCGTTGTGCCTGCTCACGCCGAACATGCAAAACCGCCGCCTGATCGATGCGGCCTTCCGCCAAGCGGGCATAACTCCCAACATCATGCTGGAAACCGACTCGGTGTTCGCGCTATACGCCTATGTTCGCAGCGCAGGCTTGTACAGCGTGGTTCCGCACAGCCTGTTAAGCCTGTTTGAAATGCGCCAGGAAGTCACCGCCCTGCCATTGAACCCTGAACTATCGCGGGAAATCGGCCTGATCGCCCGCCGTCAGGATTTGCCGCCACCGTTGCAGGATGCCGCCTGGAACATCGCCCAAGGCCTCAATCTGCAACACCGTTTCGACGGCTTGATAACTACGATCAATTAAACCATACGGCGAAACGATTAGACGCTGACACCGCCGCTGCCGGACAATACTGCTACCCGGCCGGGATAAATCAGGGCCGATCGCCTCGCGGTCGTGCCCACCCCCAAACATTATTAAGGCAAAGCAAAATGGCGAAAATTATTCTGGTTCTTTACGATGATCCTATCGACGGTTATCCAACCTCCTATGCCCGTGACGACCTGCCCCAACCGGAGCGTTACCCTGACGGGCAAACACTGCCTACACCCAAGGCCATCGACTTCAAACCGGGCGCGTTGCTCGGCAGCGTTTCAGGCGAGTTGGGTTTACGTAACTACCTGGAATCGAACGGTCATCAACTGATCGTGACGTCCAGCAAGGATGGTGCAGACAGCGTTCTGGACCGTGAGCTGCACGATACCGAAATCGTCATTTCCCAGCCGTTCTGGCCGGCCTATATGACCGCCGAACGCATCGCCAAAGCGAAAAACCTGAAGATGATTGTGACCGCAGGTATCGGCTCCGACCACACCGATCTTCAGGCCGCGATGGAACGCAACATTACCGTTGCCGAGGTCACTTACTGCAACAGCAACAGCGTTGCCGAACATGTGGTCATGATGACGCTCGCACTGGTGCGCAACTATATTCCGTCCTACAACTGGGTGATCAAAGGCGGCTGGAATATCGCCGACTGCGTGGCGCGCTCCTACGACCTGGAAGCAATGAACGTCGGCACCGTCGCGGCAGGTCGTATCGGTCTGCGCGTATTGCGCCTGCTCAAACCGTTCGACGTGAAACTGCATTATCTGGATCGCCATAGGCTACCGGAAGCGGTTGAGCAGGAACTTAACCTGACTTATCACTCCAGTTTGGAAAGCCTGACCAAGGTATGCGACGTTGTGACCTTAAACTGCCCGCTGCATCCTGAAACCGAGCACATGATCAACGAGCAAACGCTGAAGAACTTCAGACGCGGCGCCTACCTGATCAACACCGCACGCGGCAAGTTGTGCGACCGCGATGCGATTGTCGATGCGCTGGAAAGCGGTCAACTGGCAGGTTACGCGGGAGATGTCTGGTTCCCGCAACCGGCGCCAAACGACCATCCTTGGCGCACCATGCCGAATCATGGCATGACACCGCATATCTCAGGCACCAGCCTGTCGGCGCAGACGCGTTACGCTGCCGGCACCCGCGAGATTCTGGAGTGCTACTTTGAAGGCCGACCCATCCGCGACGAATACCTGATTGTTCAGGGGGGCCAGCTGGCCGGTGTCGGTGCGCACTCTTACAGTAAGGGCAACGCCACCGGCGGATCGGAAGAAGCCGCCAAGTTCAAGAAAGATTGACAGCAAGCGCTTGACCTGAAAACGGGGGATGCGCAGGTCAATGCTCGCATCCCCTTTACCGATTTGGTTGGAAGGGCTTAATTTATGACGCTTAAAAATAAAAAAAGAAATGGCGCTAAAGCTCTTCCGCCAATCCCTTCCCTATCGCACATAGCTTTGGCCGGATTGGGATCTAGCTTAGCCATTGCTGCTATCGCCGCCTTGAGTCAACTTTCCGGTCAGCCGTGGATATTGGGCTCTTTCGGTGCATCCTGTGTGTTATTGTTCGGATTCCCGGATGCGGTATTTTCGCAACCGCGCAATCTAATCGTCGGCCACGTCCTTTGCTCTTTAATCGGCTTGGGCTTTCTCAAGTTCATCGGTCCCGACTGGTGGAGCATGGCTTTGGCTGTCGGCACCGCCTTGGCTGCGATGTTGGTCACGCGTACCGTTCACCCGCCTGCGGGTTCCAATCCTGTGATCATTTTTTTAACCCGGCCGGACTGGTCGTTTTTATTGTTTCCGACCCTGGTTGGCGTAATAGTTTTGTTGTTCCTGGCGCGTCTTATGCTCAAGGTAACTCGCACCGTTCATTAACCGGCTTGTATCTTAGCTGCGCAAATGCGTTGCATAACGGCAGGCCGTGGCGTTTTCTCTTCACCCTGCTCAAACGCGATTATATTCAGCACAGGCGAATAGACTTCCAGCAGCTCATCCGGCTGCAACAAGAAATCGGGGTTGCTGGGCTTGCCATAACGCTCGTTACCCGCCATGAAGGTTTCATAAATCAGTACTCCGCCCGGATTTAGCATTGCGGCAAGCGTGTGTAGCAACGGCCGATACAGATAACGGCTGACGATTAATCCGTCATACTTCCGGTCTGAGTAAGGCCAGTCGCCTGCTTCAAGGTCAACAATAAAAACGTTGATATTGTCCATCCCCTCCATGCTTGATACCACCTGCGCATCGCGATCAATCGCATCGACCTGATAGCCTTGCTTGGCAAGCCAGATTGCATGGCGTCCGTTACCACAGGCAAGGTCGAGTACTCGCCCTGCTTTAGGTATCAACGGAGCGTGTTTAACAATCCAGGGCGACGGTTTTTCCAGCAAATAGTGTTTCATCATGAGTGAACCTTGGCTATAAGTTGTTGTCGTTATTCCGTAAATACGGGGTTATTGAATCAGTGGAATTTAACCAAAGCTACCGGTTTTTTATTATTTTACTGAGTTTTGATAAAAGCCGACATGTCTGCATTTGTCATTTTAAGGCGATTGTCTTGATAATTTATTAACAAATAGAGTGCGAGGCTGCGCCAGAATGGGGGCATCCCACCGAAGACAGCCCCGCACATTGGGCAGCAAATCGACCTCAATCCTTCACCGATCTCAATTTCCAGGCCGCCCTGACGACCAGCACCACGGCAGTGAGAAACCCGACCGTCGTCAGCGTGAAACTCAGTCCCGCCTGAAACGGAAAATGCGCTTCAACAGGAATCGCCGCGACAACCGAAGGCTTCGGCGTCAAGCCTCTGACCAGAAATGACAACGGATTGAAGAAAGCGCCGAAACAACAGGCAGCAACGACCCAGACCGGCGGATCGATCGCATACTGCCGAAACAGCAGGAAAAAGATAAACAGGAATTGGGACATCATCAAATAGTCGATATGGGCCCTGATAATGTCGGCCCGTTCGACGAGCAATCCGGCCAAGACGCCATCGGGGAAAAACAGTGTGACGCCTAGCACCCAGGCGATGGTAAGCGCCATCGCCAGACACAGTCCGGCAAACGCCACAAGAAAAAGGTTGGTCATTGTCATCTTTTGGTTTGTCATGGTTATCCTCATCGTTATACGGGGACTTGGGTCCCGCCTTGTTGGACGCCAATGTCGGCGAATTGCTCAAGCCGCTGTCAGTTGTCAATCGGCGGCGATTTGACTAAACTGCATCGCAAACGCCTACGTTGAAAACGGGTGGCTCAAGACAATAAGGAGTATAAACAATGGCAGACAGTCCTCGCTTGTATGAACGTGCTGCGACGGAGGCCGTCAAATTCGACGCGCTCTGGGACATCAGCGACGGCCGCACGTTTTTTACCGGACCACTGTATTACAACGCGAGCCATCAGCACGGCGCGCCGGTTTTTCTCGCCGGAATTTACGGCAATTTTCGCCTGCGACTGGATGGCGGCGATTGGCTGTCCTGCCGCACCGCGGTTATTCCCGCCGGTGTCCTGCATGAGCTGGATATAGGCGGCGATCCGCTGACGGTGTTTTATATCGAACCGAATATCGCCGGAGCCGATGCCCTGAAGCCGCTGATCAGCAATGCGCGCGAGGTAAAGGGCGCTTTGGTCGGCACGGCCGGAGAGATTTCGTTCATGCGCGACCTTTACGAAGACCGCTACAATCCTCAATGGACTGCGGAACCGTTGGCCGACCTGATGGGCTTTGCCAAACGGCGGGCAAGCGCCGAACTGATCGATCCGCGCATCTCCCAGGTGGTGGAGTTTTTATTCGAACACGGCGACGATCTCACCTCGGTGGCAACGCTGGCCGGAACGGTCGGGCTGTCCGCCTCGCGGTTCCAGCATCTTTTTACGCAACAGATCGGCGTTCCTTTCCGCCGTTACCGGGGTTGGAACCGGATGCGGAAGGCGATACGCGAAATCATAAAAGGCAACAACTTCACTAACGCGGCGCACGCTGCCGGGTTTTCAGACTCGGCCCATTTCAGCCATGAATTCCGCAAGACCTTCGGTGCGCCGCCCACTGTAGGCCTGCAAAGGCTGGCACGGTTACAGCGCTGAACAACAAACGGAAAATAGATGACTGCAAAACCTGAACTCGGCATTTCTTCAATGGAAACCGGCGAATTGGGCGCACTGCACTTGCGGCGCTATTGGTGCAAACGGCTGCTGGAAGTCGGGGGGCGGCTTGATCAGGACAGCGTACGGGACGAATACGGGCTGGATTTTACAGTGATGCAGGGCTTGGGACTGGGCATCGTCGAACCGGCGGAATACCTGTTCCAACAGCGTCCAACTTATGCCGAATTCGAACAATGGATTGTGCAAAAGCTCGGCGGCGTCCCTGAGCGCACTTTAGTCGAGCGCCTCAATAAAATGGTTAGACATTATCTGGAACAACCGCACCGTACCTATCCCGTCGAGGGAACAGATATTCAAGAACCGGTATTGTCGGCAGCGGACTTGGCGTTTTGGCAGGAAAACGGCTACGTGGTGTTACGCAACGCGGTTTCAGTAGAAGATTGCCGGGAAGCCGAAGCGGCGATATGGGACTTTCTCGGCATGGACCCGCAAAACTCCGAGACTTGGTACGACGGGAACCATACGTTTTGGGTGCCGCTGTTCCAGCATCCGGTCCTGAATAAAAACCGCGCCGCACCGCGCATCCGCAAAGCATTCGAGCAGCTTTGGGGAGCCGATGACTTGTGGACTACCGTGGATCGCTCCAGCCTGAACCGGCCGGAGCGCGGCGGCATCGATATATCCGGCCCCAGCCGCCTGCACTGGGATGTCAGTATTGCCTTGCCGATTCCGTTCGGCGTCCAGGGCCTGTTGTACCTGAGCGATACCAGCGCCGAACAGGGCGCCTTCCGTTGCGTGCCGGGGTTTCATCGCCGCATAGATCAATGGCTGGAGGGACTAACAGCTGAACAAAACCCGCGCGAGCAGGATTTGGAAAGCCTGGGTCCGGTACCGGTCACCGGTTCCGCCGGGGATTTCGTCCTCTGGCACCACGCCTTGCCGCACGGCAGCGGCCGCAACCTGGCGCATTATCCGCGGGTGGTGCAATACATTAAGCTGTTCCCCCACGATTACGGCATCCATCCGCTTTGGAAATAATCGGCTGCTGCGAGGGACCTTGGCCTGTATGGAGCCTACGTAATACGGGATTTAGCGGCCCGCTGCCTCGCCTTTCCATTACCGGATTACAACTTTAATAGCCCCGCCCTAAGCTTTTAACTTCTTTTAACCTGCCGTTTTCGAAACGAAGATATTGCCGCAAACGTAAACGACCTAAATTGTATACCCACTCATCCACTTGTATCTCTTCGTACTGTTGCAAATCAATGGTTCTACCCGAAAAATGTAACGTTCTGCCCACTATTTTAGTGTGAGTTTCAACGAAATCCGGTTCACCGCATCGAGCCAGAACATCATCTTTATAATCGCCCGGTTTAACCAGGTGGTTCCCGCATCTCATCGCATAGGCTGCATTGAAAGAACATAAACTCAGACCTAAGACCCATATAGTGATATTTTTCATCGCATAAACCTTAAAGCAGTTAAAAATCATACCGATATTAAAAATATGTTCGTATGATTTTCGATGAGGCGGCAGAAATTCGATGCTGGTTTCGAGTTCCGTCAATATTTGCTGATATGCCTTAAAAAACTTCTTCCGCTAGAGATTTCAGTATAACGCTTTAACTCTTTGCGTACTTTTTTGGTTTTTATTGGCCGGAATGCATTGGAAATGGGTACGCGATACGTACCCTTGTATCTTAATCATGTCATGATTAACAAGTGGCTGGTGTTACGTTGCACCTGACAGGCAGCTCAACGAGTCCTCATCTGAGAAGGCGCGCGGCGCGCCTTACGCAGTTACCCAATCGCAAGCCGAACCGACTTACCGACACGACTCAACATATTCACCAAGGCATCGATAGTAAATTTACTCACCTTTTTATTCATCAAATCAGAAACGCGCGGACGGGAAATCATCAATATCTCAGCGGCCTCTGCTTGCTTAAGATGATTAGTTGTAATCCAACTCGACAATTCATCCATGAGCTGTTCTTTGAGAAGCTGGGTATCGCTGATGCGCTGCTGTGATTCGGCATGAAGATGAGCCGCTTCATCGGCATCAAAGCCAAGTTCCAAAAAAAGATTGGCTCCCGGTTTGGTGATATGGCGGACTTCAGTATCAATAGTCATTTTTTACCTTCCTTTATTTCATTTACAACGGCACGGTAACGTGTTTCTGCAATCGCTTTATCTTGTTTTGTTGTTGCTTCAGTTTTTTTCTGGAAGCAATGCAATACATAAATTACCTGCTCAAACTTGGCTACATACATCACGCGATAAATACCGGTAGCATCGCGAATACGAATTTCTTTTGTGCCTACACCTACGTCATTAAAAGGTTTCCAGTCATCAGGCTCTAATCCCGCCTGCACTTTCCCCAGCTGAAAACCGGCCTCCTTGCGCGGCTCTACTGGAAACTTGAGTATGTCTTGATAAGAAGCCCCTACCCAACGGATTTCTTTTTCTTGATTCATGGATGCCCTCTTAATTATGTATAAAATAATATACATCACCGCTCTGCAAGGCAAGCTCCTAATATAAAATAATAGAGCGTCGAACCTAATCGTTTAGCAAGTAACAGGTAGCCCATATGGAGCTTGTGTAATACGGGATTTCGTGACTCCGATGCTGTACCATTGTGAAAGATTAGTTTATCTTCATTACAATGTATTTCCTGATCTCCACGGAGCCAGGGGGATCAGGAAATAAGCTTTACGTTAGGCATTTAATTTTACTTCACCCTCAATTATTCAATTATTTCTATGAAATGGCTCCCATCTCCACCTACTGACAACCTCTATAAGTTCATGTCCATCTTTGGCCTATGGTTACTGCTTGGACTCGTCTTGCTCTTTGCATGGCTCGGCTATTTGAACTTTCAGGTCAAAAAAGAGGGTGAGCGGTCTCAAGCTTACTTTATCTCGACAAACATGGAATTAAAAATATCTACCCGCTTAGCTTCAATCAAAGCAAAGCACTTTAACGAAAACCGACTTGAATGGGTTCTACCAGACACTGGTATTGAGCAAGAACAAAAAATCTTGCAAATGGCGCTTGATAACCATAGGCAAATCATAGAGAAGAATAAGGACGCTCTAAATCATAATATTGATGGGATGCTGGAGATGCTGGAGTCCATGGGCTTTTTGTGGATAATGCCTATCTACGTCTTTCTTGCTGTAGGCTGTCCGTATTTTGGGTTCACTCGTTGGTACAGATATATACAAAAGCCCAGCGAAGCTGCCCATGAACTCGATTGTAGACTGAAAGAAGCCACGCTTCGGAAGATTGAGTCGGAAATACGCCAGTCTCGACCTAATAAATTCAGTGTTACGCGCTAGCAAGTAGTGTGTTTTTTATACAGAAGGATGTGGTGTAATGGAAGGCCTTAAAGCAATAAATGTCTTTATCGATTCGTCGGTTTACATTAGAAAAAATTACCAGTACGAACACCCATCTTTTGAGGCTTTAAAGGAAAAAGTAGTGCAAGGTCACGTAAGAGTTTTAATAACGGACGTGACTATTGAAGAAGTTAAAGCGCACATCAAGGAAGACATTTCTCGATCAATTCAGGAAATCACAAAGGTACGCAAGTTTGCCAAGATTCTTCGAAATCACCCAGAATTCCAAAAGTCACCAATATTTAACAATATTGATAACTCATTAGTCGAAGAGCAACTGTTTAAACAATTTGATGAGTTTTTATCGGTTATAAGAGCAGAAACGGTTTCAGTTTCTGACGCTGACACCAGCTTTGTGTTTGACTGTTATTTTAATCATCGCCCCCCATTTGGAACAGGGAAAAAGAAAAATGAATTCTCCCTGACGCGTTTGCCTTGTCTGCGCTTAACGAATGGTCAGACGGATATTGCGAAGAACTATACGTAGTCAGCCATGATTCCGATATGGACAAAATTCGAACGCAGTTCCCTCGTTTAGTTACGATCAAATCGATTGAAGAATTTCTCGATAAGGTTACTTTGCATTTTGAAAAGCTTGCTCCACTTGCCCAGCAGTTTTTGGAGGAGCATCTAGGCGAAATTGAGGACAATCTTAAGGAACACTTTGAATATCTAGGGTTTGTCTTAGCAGATCAAGACGGTGATGTGAGCGAGATCAATGTCAAAAGGATAGGTGATATTCATGCATATCTCATCTCTCTGGAACAAGATGAAAATGGTACGTCAGCAATGGCACATTTCGAACTAACCACCTCAATAACTTATATAGCTGATGTTTCTTACGCTAACCTAAAAACTGCAAGCTACGACAGTGAAGACAAGGTATTAATTCCTTGGGAAACTGTTGAGCGAACAGTTGTCGGATCAGAAGTGATTCAAGCTAATTTAAAATTCTCATTTTCTGTGAACGAGCCACACCAATGTAAGCTTGTAAAGCTTGACCTTCAGACACCAAATGAAGTTTTGGTAACCACGGAAGATTATGATTTTCATGATTAATAGCGCGGTAGGATGGGTAGAGCAACGCAAAACCCATTGCGTAGATGATCGATTGCGAGGGGTGGGGTTTCGACTATCGCCTTTACCACATCCTACATAAATGGCAATTGCCGAGCCAGCAATAGCAAAGGATGCTCCACCCTACCCCCATCGGCATTCAGATAAACCCCGCAACCGAAATTTCCGCTAACCACCACATCCGCCGACGAATCGGCGATGACTTGCTGTTTTAAAGCCCGCAACTGCCCGGCATTGTCGGGATGAGTCAGCATGTAGCTGCCGCCCGCGCCGCAGCAGATATGGTTGTCGGCCAATGCGGCAATGCTTAAACCGGGGATTTTTTGCAGCAGCGCATAAACGGTTTGCTGGTTTTTGAGTACGTTGCGCTGGCTGCATGACTCATGCACTGCAACTTTCAGCTCGGATGCCGTCAGTTGCAAATCGTTCGGCCAGTGTTTCAGCAAAAATTCGTTGATGTCGCACAAGTGTTCCCGGAACTGCTGTCCCGCTTCATCATGGTTTTGATATTCGCTTAACATCGCCCCGCAACCGGTGGCGGTGTGGAGCACGGCATCGACATCCAGCGCATTGAACACCGACATGTTGTTGTCGATCAAACCGGCGGCAGGCTGGCCGTTGTGCTGGTGTATCGCTCCGCAGCAGCCTTGTTGCGGCGGCACCAGCACTTCGTAACCTATTGCATTAAGCAGCTTGATCGCCGCCAGCAAAGTCTCGCGGTCGAAATGTTCGGCGATGCAGCCGGTGAACAGCGCAACCCGGCCGCTTTTCGTGGCGCTGGCCGGATAAGAGGCCGCCATTGCCTGTAATGCCGGTTTACCCAGCAAGGCTTCGGCCTCCGCCAAATGCAGTTTTTTCAACAATCCGGTACTTCGTAACGGTTTTTGCAGACCCGATTTCAGGTACACAGCCAGCAACGGCATTAACCGCCTCAGCCACTCCTTGTTTTCAATCAGCTTGAATGCCAGTTTCGCCAACCAACCCGGATTAACCTTTAACTCTGCCTGAGCCTGATCGAACAACTGCCCGTAAGCCATCCGGCTTGGGCAAACGGTTTCGCAGGCCCGGCATTGTATGCAGTTATCCAGATGTCGGCGCTCATCGGCGCTGATCGGCAGTTTTTCAACCAATATCTTGCTGATAGTGCGAATGCGGCGGCGCGGGGTTTCTTCGTCAATCTGAAACAGGCGGAAGGTCGGGCAACTGCTAACGCAGATGCCGCAACGCATGCATTCCGCAGCATCCGGGATATGCGGCCCCGAGCCGATCGGCTCGGCGGGTTCATCGTAGCTCATGTCCATAAAATCAAACATCTCGGGGCCTACATCACTTTGGCATAGGCGCGGCGCAACAATTCCATTTCCGCAGGCGGCCTGCCGCGCAGCTCCGGCAAGGTTCTCATCCGGCAATCCCGGCTTTGCATCAGTTTGTGCGGCGGGTCGAGCAGCATGAAGCGCGCCATGTGGACGGTGATAATGCCGCCGGGGGCGTCGATTTGCTCGCTAAACTCCGGTTCGACGCGCAACAGGTCGTTGTCCAGTTGCAAAAGCCGGTTGATGTTGTTAACCAGCATGGCCGGATGAGTGCTGACTTTTTCGCTGATGAACTCTTCAGGCTCCAGTGCGCTGGACAACGCGGGCAGCGGCTCCGGAAAGCAGATGCTGCCGTTGCTGTGCTGGGCGAACAGCATCAAGGCGCTGATGTCGCCTTTGTAGTAAAGCAGCAGACGATGATGAGTGAATGCGTCGGACTGGGTCATTAGACAAGTACGGTAGCCAGTAGTTCTTCAACATCCACATCCAGGATTTCCAAGCCTATTTTTTTACAATAGCGGATTTCCTTATCGGTCGGGTTTTTGTTTAAAACCCAACCTTTTTTCTCTGCCGCGCCGTAAACGATGTCGCTCATCACCATGCGTTCCGAGTCCCTGTTTAGCGGCACGCCTATAAACAGGTATTGTTTGCCCTTGCGATACTCTTTAAGAAAGCCAGGGATAGCGAAGCCTCCCATTAGCTCGGTGATGTAATCGACATAATCGGCATCCGAAGCGATGTAGTTGGCTTCCGGCTTGGGCGTACCCAGTGGTTTAAACAAAATGGGCACTCTGTGGTCGACCTGTTCCTGCGGGATTTCAAAATAATCGCTGCCATCGAAGTGATATATTTTAAAGCGGAACTGGCTGGCGGTGATTCTTGCAACACCGACAATCAGCGTATGCTCTTCATCGGAGTAGGTGTCTTGCAATTGGGTATCCCTGTTTATGTCAACAACATAAGCAGGCCGCCACTCAGCCAACCAATCGTGTACAGCTGCCCGCGTATATTCGGTCTCGCCATAAAGCTTGGTCAGAAACTGCCCCAAAAAGTTCCTGCCTCTTTTTAGTTCCTGATTCATCGCCGCTCTGGGAAACTCATACATCAACTTGGGCGCCATCGGGTTGCCGTTATTCATCGCCAAAATCAGGCTATGGCTATCGGCAGGCATCGGTGCTCCGGTTAATTTATTGGTTGCATCAAAAACCGCGCCCGGCCCCAGATAAGGTACAACTTTGTTTTCGTACAACCCATCAAGTATTTCAGAAAAATCGGTAGAAGACATTGCAAACTCCATTATTAAGTAGGTGTATCTTTTTACTTAAGCAATAATTAATCCAGTTTTTACCGATTTATGATAAACAGCGTAACTATATGATTATGAAATGATTAAATGAGTCTATTCGCAAATAGGCGGTTGGGATTTTGTTCTGTTTGTAACAATTCTTCTGTTACTTGACCTATCTACAAACACAAAATCTTCAATAAATTAGTATCAACACTCTTAATATAGGCGCAGGAACTTTAAGGCAGGCACGAATATTCGATTTAGACTCCAATAGGTGGCATCGTCCCTCGCTCCTCGTGGAATACATCCGGCACACTTCAGAGTTACTGCCATTAAGTTAAGAAACACGCTGGTTCCCAAGCTCCAGCTTGGGAACCCAGATGACGAAGCTCTAGCTTCGCGAGACGGGAAGCTGGAGCTTCCCGCACCGAGTTCCCAAGCTGGAGCTTGGGAACTAGCACACAAAGTTCTCTTTTCCCACTGCTTGAAAAACCTTGATATCCCTTTGGCGCGCACTGCGCGCTCTACTCGATTAACATTTTTTCTTAACTTAATGGTAGTGACGCGCTACGTGGAAACGATAAAACCATTTGTTGAATAGTTTGTCGTTGGAGGCTCTCACATCCCTGTGTTCTGGATTCGCTACGCGCTCTAACGGGTCCGCCACAAATCTGTCTGGAACAGATTTGCATTAACCCGGCAGGAGCTTGACGTGACCCGATAGAGCGCGTAGCGAATCCCTGCCGGAATGACGGCGATATAGCCTGCGTAGATTCCTATGGATATTAGGACAAGGTTAAATAACCGTACTGTTACTAAGCTTACAGAACATAACAAAATGTTTGAAAGACAACGCGGCTTACGCTTTGCCGAAACAACAATAATCAATACAATTCAACAACATAAATACAATAAAAGTAATTGGCACACCCCTTGCTTTATCCCTAATGTCATTAACAACAACGTCCTATAAGAGGAGAAGATCATGGCATTACGTCAATGTGCAATATATGGTAAAGGTGGAATTGGTAAGTCTACTACAACTCAAAACCTGGTTTCTGCGTTAGCGGAATTGGGCAACAGTGTAATGATAGTTGGCTGCGATCCTAAAGCTGACTCTACCCGTTTAATTCTTCATGCAAAAGCTCAAACTACTATTATGAGCTTGGCTGCTGAAGCGGGTAGTGTTGAAGATTTAGAACTTGAAGATGTACTGAAAGCGGGTTACCGCGGTATTAAATGCGTTGAATCAGGCGGTCCTGAGCCTGGTGTCGGTTGTGCGGGTCGCGGCGTTATCACTGCGATTAACTTCCTTGAAGAAGAAGGTGCTTACGATGATGAACTTGACTTCGTTTTTTATGATGTACTTGGGGATGTTGTGTGTGGTGGCTTTGCCATGCCAATCCGTGAAAACAAGGCGCAAGAAATTTACATCGTTTGCTCGGGCGAAATGATGGCGATGTATGCGGCTAACAACATTGCCAAGGGTATTGTGAAATACGCTAACTCAGGCAGTGTGCGTTTGGCCGGTTTGATTTGTAACTCACGCGAAACTGCGCGTGAAGATGAATTGATCTCAGCCTTGGCTGCAAAAATCGGCACCACCATGATTCACTTTGTACCCCGTGACAACGTTGTACAACGTGCTGAAATTCGTCGTATGACTGTTATCGAATACGAACCGGAAGCCAAACAAGCGGAAGAGTACCGTCAATTGGCTATAAAAATTCGTGATAACAAGAACTTCGTCATTCCAACACCTATCACTATGGATGAACTGGAAGAATTAATGATGGAATTCGGCATTATCGATCAAGAAGACGAATCTATCATCGGTGTAACAGCGGCCGCGGAAGCAACTGCTTAATAAATGACCAACCGTAGAGACGCGATTTATCGCGTCTCTACGGGATTCCCGTCCTAAAACCTGTCTGTTGGGGGATTACCCACGGCATAAGTAGGAGACACTCATGGCTGCTCTAACAAAAGAAGAGACCGAAGCGCTTATTCAAGAAGTGCTGGAAGTCTATCCCGAACAAGCAAGGAAAGATCGCGCCAAGCATTTGGCGGTTAACGATCAATCCCTGGAAAAATCGAACAAATGTATTACTTCAAACCGTAAATCCCAACCCGGCGTAATGACTATTCGCGGTTGCGCTTACGCCGGTTCCAAGGGCGTGGTTTGGGGCCCGATTAAAGATATGATTCATATCTCGCACGGCCCGGTCGGTTGCGGACAGTATTCGCGCGCCGGTCGCCGTAACTATTATGTCGGAACTACCGGTATCAATACATTCGGCACGATGAACTTTACTTCCGATTTCCAGGAAAAAGACATTGTTTTCGGCGGCGATAAAAAGCTCGCGAAAATAATGAACGAAATCGAAGAATTGTTTCCCTTAAACAAAGGTATCAGCATTCAATCTGAGTGCCCGATCGGTTTGATTGGGGATGATATTGAAGCGGTCGCCAAAAAAGCCAACAAGGAAATCGGCAAACCTGTGGTGCCGGTTCGTTGCGAAGGTTTTCGCGGCGTTTCCCAATCACTGGGCCATCACATTGCTAACGATGCGATTCGCGACTGGGTATTGGAAAACCGTGACGGCGACGAAAGCTTTGCCACGACGCCTTATGATGTCGCTGTTATCGGCGACTACAACATCGGCGGCGATGCCTGGGCTTCGCGTACGTTGCTGGAAGAAATGGGTTTACGCGTAGTTGCCCAATGGTCCGGTGACGGCACCATTGCGGAAATGGAAAAAACGCCCAAGGTGAAATTGAATTTGATCCATTGCTATCGCTCAATGAACTACATTGCGCGGCACATGGAAGAAAAATACAAAATCCCCTGGATTGAGTACAACTTCTTCGGCCCCACCAAAATTGCCGAATCATTACGCAAGATTGCTGCGTTATTCGATGAAACGATTCAAGCCGGCGCTGAAAAAGTTATCGCTAAATACCAAGCTGAGTACGATGCGGTTATCGCCAAATACAAACCACGTCTGCAAGGCAAACGCGTGATGCTCTATGTCGGAGGCCTACGCCCACGTCATGTTATCGGTGCCTATGAAGATTTAGGCATGGAAGTGGTCGGTACCGGTTACGAATTCGGTCATAACGACGACTACGACCGTACCATCAAGGAAATGGGCAATGCGACGCTGATTTATGACGACGTAACCGGCTATGAATTTGAAGAGTTCGTCAAGAAAGTCCAGCCTGACTTGATCGGTTCCGGCATCAAGGAAAAGTACATTTTCCAAAAGATGGGCATTCCGTTCCGCCAAATGCACTCCTGGGATTATTCCGGTCCTTATCACGGTTATGACGGCTTTGCCATCTTCGCCCGAGATATGGACATGACACTGAATAACCCTTGCTGGAAACAGGTGAAAGTGCCCTGGAAAACAGCTGAAAGTTCAGATGTAGCGGTCGCCGCAAGCGCTTAATTTTAAGGTAACTACTCAAATGGAACGCAGATGACGCTGATGATTATGATGACCGCTGATCATCTTAAACCGGCGAGCAAATGATGTCTTTAGGATCATTCAAAAAATCTTATTTAATCATAAATGATCTGCGTCATCAGCGTTCTATCTTTCTAACTGCTGAGTAGTTTTTACCGTTCCTTCAACCGTCGTCCACAGATTAGTGGCGCGTAGGAGATTATCATGAGTCAAGAAGTCGAAAATATACAACCGAGCTACCCTTTATTCCGTAACGATGAATACAAGGAAAGCCTCGCCAACAAACGTGAAGCTTATGAAGAGCGTCATCCCCAGGAAAAAATTGATGAAGTGTTTCAGTGGACAACCACCAAGGAATACCAAGAACTCAATTTTAACCGTGAAGCGTTAACCGTAAACCCGGCTAAAGCCTGCCAACCCTTAGGCGCTGTACTTTGTGCGCTGGGTTTTGAAAAGACCATGCCCTATGTCCATGGTTCGCAAGGTTGCGTCGCTTATTTCCGTACCTATTTCAACCGTCATTTCAAAGAGCCTGTTGCCTGCGTTTCAGACTCCATGACTGAAGATGCGGCGGTTTTCGGCGGCCAGAAAAACATGATGGCCGGTTTGGAAAATGCCAAAGCGTTGTATAAGCCTGACATCATTGCCGTATCAACCACCTGTATGGCTGAAGTTATCGGCGACGACTTAAATGCGTTTATCAATAACGCTAAAAAAGCCGGACATATCGAACAGGAATTTCCAACGCCTTATGCGCATACCCCAAGCTTTGTCGGTAGCCATACTACCGGTTGGGATAACATGTTCGAAGGCATGTTGCGCTATTTCACCCTGAATCATATGGACGACAAGAAAGTCGGTTCAAACGGCAAGATCAACCTGGTTCCCGGCTTTGAAACCTATCTGGGCAACTACCGCGTCATGCACCGCATGATGAAGGAAATGGGCGTTGATTACTCGTTATTGAGCGATCCTTCCGAAGTTTTGGATACACCGGCAGACGGCACTTTCCGCATGTATGCGGGCGGCACGACCCAGGCTGAAGTGAAAGACGCGCCTAACGCGATCGACACCTTGTTGCTGCAACCCTGGCAGTTGGAAAAAACCAAAAAGTATGTGCAAACCATCATGCATCAACCCGCTACCGCCATCAATATTCCGATGGGACTGGAATGGACCGATGAGTTCCTGATGAAAATCTCCGAACTGACCGGCAAACCGATTCCTGCTTCTTTGGAACTGGAACGCGGCCGCTTGGTGGACATGATGACCGACTCGCACACCTGGATGCATGGCAAGAAGTTTTCCTTGTACGGCGATGCGGATTTTGTGATGGGCATGACCAAATTCCTGCTGGAAATGGGCGCTGAACCGACCGACGTATTGTGCAACCATGCCAACAAACGTTGGGCGAAAGCGATGGATAAAATGCTCAAAGATTCGCCTTATGGACAAAAAACCGTCGTCCATACCGGCAAAGATTTATGGCATTTCCGTTCATTGGTCTTTACCAACAAACCGGACTTCATGATCGGCAATTCTTACGGCAAATTTATTCAACGCGACACCTTCTATAAAGGCGAAGAGTTTGAAGTGCCGTTGATCCGCATTGGCTTCCCAATCTTTGACCGGCATCACCTGCACAGAATGACAACGCTGGGTTACGAAGGCGCTATTTATATGCTGACAACCCTGGTTAATGCCGTTCTGGAACAGTTGGATAAAGAAACCAAAGGTATGGGTACAACTGACTAT
>Ga0208510_100279_pt1 | contig 20541 bp, 11 predicted proteins | sample LakWasMet33_HOW6_2_FD_183875 | JGI IMG/M metagenome (GOLD analysis project Ga0208510, IMG submission 183875) | Freshwater sediment methanotrophic microbial communities from Lake Washington under simulated oxygen tension - Sediment Metagenome... | ecosystem: Environmental > Aquatic > Freshwater >...
CGCTACGCTGCTATGTGTATCGCCCCGGCAATAGCTCTGCCCCTATACAGCTCCCGATTTACCCATACTGAAATAACTCCACTCATAAATAATACAATAATATCGGAGAGATGTATTCCACACGCTCAATGCCGATGACTATGGGGCTTTGCCGGGGCGAAAAGCGACGTAAAGGCCGACCGGTTTTCTTCCTGTTTAAAATCTTCAAATCTTGATGCGAAGTCTTTGCGGGCATTACATCTATGGGCATCAAGATCCTGAACCAGTACGCCCATGGCCAAAAAGGTATTGGCGTGGGTGTTAAGCGCCATCATTTCTTCACTGAACAATTTTAGATTATGCTCTTGAACGGCGTAATCCTGGAAGTCGCCCAACACTTCCTGAAGTCCTTTCAGGTTTTTAATCAGGCATTTTATTTGATTCTCCGGATAAAGGCTTTGAAAGAATTCCATCAGATAACGCAGTTTTTTACAGGATTTCCTTAAGTCATGTAATGCTTCCGCCGGTGATAAATCGGTAATTGCCTCGCCTTCCTCCAACACGCGGGTAAAAATTTTCCATATTCTCCGGTCCGCCAGTTCTTTAATGGTCAGTTTGGCATTTTGCTCAAGCGGTTTTTTGTACGAGGGTTCTTTAAGGAACTGTTCCCATTCGGCCAGCGTGGACAGATACTTGGGAGATTGCAGTTTCTTTGCCAATTCCTTCTGGGATTTTTGCTGTTTGGCGAGTAAAAAATCATATAGGGGATTGAGATCTTCCCTGATTGAAGCGGGCAGGCTGCTTTTGTAACGCTCAAAATTCAGCAGATAAACATCCAAATCTCGCGTTGGCCCGGTGATCTGTCCCAGCCAGGAGAAAAAATCGGCATAGTATGCGCTGCTGTTAGCGGGCAGTATGCCTTTAATCTGACTGAGTCCCGCGCGGGTTCTCCTGACCGCAACTCTAAAATCGTGCAAAAACTCGCTATCGGTATCGGCAATCGTGCCCTGCTCGTTGGTTTTGATGGCTTTTAGCAGGTGACTGTAAATGTACTTGCCGGCAATATCGGCGCGCATGTCGGGATCCAGGTTGATATTCAGTTTTGATGAGTAATCTTTAGGCTTGCGCCCCTGAACTTGCAGAGCGGTTAGCAGAACGGGTTTATCCGTGACTGTTAATCCCAGTGTTGCGGTCAATATTTCAACAATATGTTCCGCAGCCTTGTCGTAGCCTCTTACGGGTTGCAGCAAGACGCGGTTATTGAATTGACTGTACTCTTCGATTAGCAGCCGGAGTATAGTTTTTTCATCTTTATTAATGAGGTTTAGATGATAGATCTCATAATCCAGTGTGCAAACCGGTAATAATGCGCGCATGTCCAACAGTGGCGCCAAGGTGTCGCGCATTATGACCGGTTCGAATGCTTTGCTGAATAAAGGAACCTTCTTAAGCTCTGCGTCGGCAATAACCAAACCGTTTTTAATTGATCTTAATGTTAAGGATGAAGCGGATTTTGCTTGATTAAACTCGCAAGTGATGTCGTTTGAGTACAAGCGCCAGTCAAAGCTGTCGTAATAGGTTTTGCGGGAAGACTGCCTTGAAGCCAGCCGCGTGCTCACCTCATGGCTTAATTCGACGATAAAATTTTCAGCCGTTAAATTCACGGGGAATTCAAATTGTAAGGACATATTCATTAAAGAGTGTGAGTTCAGGAGTAATCTGATTGATAAGCCCTCAAGCGTAACAGCTTAGTATTAACATTTAATGACACTTGGATATGAATGGCGCGGCAGAAATAGATTCCAACTAAGCCGCTATTTTGCGCTGAAGCCCAAGCATAGCAAAAAAAACTGTATTGTAATATCCTTGTCATATTCTATTTCCATAATAGTCCCACTTTAAATTATTTTGAGAGTTCATGATGAAACTATCTTTTAAAACTAAATCGTTAGTGACTGCGATGGGTTTTGGTATCACCGCATTAGTCAGTGGTGTTGCTGGTGCCGTACAAACTGTTGATGCAGGTATTCCCGAGTATCAAAAAGCCAGTGGTATTTCCGGCAACTTGTCCAGTGTCGGTTCCGATACGCTGGCCAACCTGATGACATTATGGGCTGAAGAATTCAACCGCGCTTATCCTAACGTAAATATTCAAATTCAGGCTGCGGGTTCATCTACAGCACCCCCTGCACTGACTGAAGGCACATCGAACCTGGGTCCTATGAGCCGCGAAATGAAGGATGATGAACTTGAAGCCTTCGAAGACAAGTACGGCTACAAGCCAACCGCTATTCCGGTAGCTGTTGATGCGTTGGCGGTTCTTGTCAACAAGGACAACCCGGTCAAGGGCTTAACCATGGAACAAGTTGATTCGATTTTCTCTTCCACAAATAAATGCGGCGGCGAAAAGAGCATTGAATCATGGGGCGACGCCGGTGTTGCCGCTTGGGGATCAAAAAGCATCCAGTTATACGGACGTAACTCGGTTTCCGGCACTTACGGTTATTTTAAAGAACACGCTTTATGCAAGGGCGACTTCAAAAACAACGTAAACGAGCAACCCGGCTCAGCTTCCGTAGTTCAATCAGTTACTTCATCAGTTAACGGTATCGGTTACTCCGGCATGGGTTATACGACATCGGGCGTTAAGATGGTGCCTTTGGCCAAGAAAGGCAGCAAGACTTTTGTTGAAGCAACGCCTGAAAATGCAATCGCAGGCACTTATCCTTTGACACGCTACTTGTATATATATGTTAACAAGAAGCCAAACCAACCGCTGGCACCGTTAGACAATGAATTTATCAAAATGGTATTGTCCAAAACCGGTCAGCAAGTGGTTATAAAAGACGGCTATATCCCTCTGCCTGCGAAAGTTGTCGATAAAGTACTGGCTACGCTTAAATAAGATTAGGATTGGATGTAGTGTTGCGCAAGGATGCGCAAACAGGGATGTTGGGTTTAATGTGTTGTTATCTTCCCCCTCAGAAAGTAAAGGCGCATCGGACAAAAATACGGCTGAGATTTGCTTTGTGAATCTTGGCCGTTTTTTTTGGTTTTTTGTTATATCATAGTTACATTTAATTTCTAGTATCTTCAGCATGTCAGAATTAAACACATCCATACAATCCCCCCCTTCCATAAGAATCAGTGCCGGTGAGTATCATCAGCGCTGGCGACTCATAAAAGATGCATTGGCACGCTATGGCGTAGTGGCTGGCGGCCTGGGCGTGATCGTCGCGATCGTGCTGATTTTCTTTTATTTGCTGTATGTGGTTTATCCCCTGTTTATATCGGCTACTGCAAAATCGGTCAGTGAATACGCGGTGCCGGAGCAGGCGCTGGGCAATACATTACTGCTGGAGATGGAAGAACAAAATGAGGTGGGCGCTCGATTTACCGACAGCGGGCAAGTGGTGTTTTTTGAGGCGGCTACCGGTAAAACCATATTGACACAGGCCGTAGCAATACCTGAGGGTACACATATCGCCAGCTTTGCTCAGGGCAGCCCTATCAATGAGGGCGCAGTCATTTACGGTTTATCCGATGGCCGGGCGGTCATCGCTAAACATCAATATAAAGTAACTTATCCAAACAATGTGCGGGTTATTACGCCATCGCTAAAATACCCATTAGGCGAACAACCTTTGGTGCTGGATGATTCCGGCGCAGCGTTGGAGAAAATCGCGGTTAAAGTGGGCGAAAACGCAACGACGATAGTCGCAAAAACCGCCGACACCCCACAGGGTCCCGGTAAAATCCGCTTAATCAACTTCCAAAAAGAACAATCGTTATTTGCCGACGAGGCCGCGTTAACGCGTACCGATTCAGTGCTGGAGCAGTCGGCGACAGGTATTGCAGGTATTTTAATCGACAAAGACGAATCTAATCTGTACCTGATTAGCAATGACGGACAGTTGGGCTTTTTCGATATTAGCGACAAAAGCAGTCCGGCCATCAGGCAGCAACAGAATGTGGTCGATGCCGGACAAAAAATTACCAGCGTGGCTTTTTTAAATGGCGACCTTTCGCTGATGATAGGCGACTCCAGCGGCCTGGTTTCACAGTGGAGCATGGTTAAAGACAAGTTGAACCGTCCCGCCATGCAAAAAACCCGGTCGTTTAAAGTCTCTGATAAAGCGGTCGTTTCAATTAATGCAGAGCAGCGGCGTAAAGGCTTTATGACGACCGATGCCGATGGGATCGTGGGCATTTATCATTCAACCGCTGAAAGGCAAATGATTAAAGAACGCGTAAGCGATGCCTTGCCGACAGCAGCGGTTTTGTCGCCGAGAGCGAATGCGTTGTTGGTTCAGTCGGCGGACGGCAAAATGCATTTCTGGCATATCGATAATGAGCATCCCGAGGTTTCTATCAAATCGCTTTGGCAGAAAGTCTGGTATGAGAGCTATCCAAAGCCCGATTACATCTGGCAGTCTTCTTCGGCAAATAGTGATTTTGAGCCTAAATACAGTTTAACGCCGTTGGTTTTCGGCACCCTGAAGGCGGCGTTTTATGCCATGCTGGTGGCCATGCCTCTGGCGCTGATGGGAGCGATTTATACCGCTTATTTTATGGCTCCGCGCATGCGGCAGTACGTAAAACCCTCCATTGAAATCATGGGTGCATTGCCGACGGTTATTTTGGGCTTTCTTGCCGGTCTTTGGCTGGCACCGTTTATGGAAGAGCATCTGGCCGGACTGTTTGTGATGCTGATGATTATTCCTGTCGGTGTCATGCTGTTTGCCTTTGCCTGGCAATTTGTACCCAAGGCCATTGCTCATAATCTTTCAGGAGGCTGGGACGCCGCTTTATTGATCCCCATCATTTTACTGAGCGGCTGGTTTGCCTTTAAGGTGAGTGTGCCCCTGGAAGCATTTTTGTTTCACGGCTCGTTGCGCGACTGGTTTAAGACTGAACTGGGCATAGGCTATGACCAGCGCAATGCCTTGGTGGTTGGTGTGGCGATGGGCTTTGCGGTTATTCCAACCATTTTTTCGATCGCCGAAGATGCCATTTTCAGTGTGCCGAAACATTTGACCGTGGGTTCTCTGGCTCTGGGGGCTACGCCTTGGCAAACCATGGTTAGGGTTGTGCTGTTAACCGCGAGTCCGGGCATTTTTTCCGCAGTGATGATTGGTTTCGGCCGGGCCGTCGGGGAGACCATGATTGTGTTAATGGCAACAGGAAATACCCCGGTGATGGATTTAAGCGTTTTTCAGGGCTTGCGTACCCTGGCTGCAAACATCGCTGTGGAAATGCCTGAATCGGAAGTAGATAGTACGCATTACCGGGTCTTGTTCTTGGCGGCTCTGGTGTTGTTTATGTTTACCTTTGTTTTTAATACGCTGGCCGAAGTCATTCGTCAGCGCTTACGTGAAAAATATAGCTCATTATGATCAGATTATGGTTTAAAAGCGGTACTCCCTGGGTATGGCTCAACGCGGCGGCGGTCAGTACCTCCCTTATTATGGTGGTTGGTGTGTTGGGCTTGATTTTAGTCCGGGGAGCCGGTCACTTCTGGCCGTCCCCAGTTGTACAGTTCACCTATCAGGAACCGAACGGGCAAATCCAGACAATTATCGGCGAACATGTCGATACCAGCATTACCCCGGCCGCGATGGCTAAATCAACCGGTTATGCCATGGCCGATGATGAAGATACCTTGGTGCAATACCTGATTAAAGCCGGCAACCGGGATATTACCGGCACCGATTTTCGCTGGATATTGGAACGCAATGTTAAGCAGCAACAGTCTCCTGCCGAGCTGATGGTGGTGGAACGCCGGGAATGGGGTAATTTTTACGGCCGACTGGTTGCCGTCAAGGAAAACGGCAAGATTATCGCTGAAGGCGCGGAGGCTTGGCCTACCGTTCAGACTAAAATAGATGAGGCCTTAACCGTTTTTAAGAAAATAGCCCATCTGGAAAAAAAGGAAGTCGGCGCGATAAACTACAGCCTGGAAAAACTAAGGCTTAAGCAAAAGAAGCTGCAACTGGAAAATCTCTGGGATACAGAGACAGAACAACGGGTAGCCGCTGAAAAGGCCGAGTTGGAAGTTGAATATAAGAAGTATCAAGCGCAATTGAGCGAGCTGTATCAACAAATAAGACGGGACAGCCTGGTTGCAAAAACCGAAAGCGGCGCTGAAATTGAAATTCCCTTGAATAAAGTAGTCAGGATTTTCCAACCGAACACCATGAGCGTGTTCGATAAAATCGTGCATTACGGCGTTAAGGTGGTTGAATTTTTAACCGACGAGCCGCGTGAGGCCAATACTGAAGGGGGGATTTTCCCGGCTATTTTCGGTACGGTGATGATGGTGATGATGATGTCGATTATAGTGACCCCGTTTGGCGTCATTGCGGCGGTGTATTTGCGGGAATATGCAAAACAGGGCTTTATCACCCGGTTAATCAGGATTTCGGTCAACAATCTGGCCGGCGTACCTTCCATTGTTTACGGCGTATTCGGCTTGGGCTTTTTTGTCTATATCCTGGGCGGCAACATCGATCAGCTGTTTTTCCCGGAAGCGGCTCCTGCGCCGGTCTACGGTACGCCGGGGTTGTTATGGGCTTCAATCACGCTGGCTTTACTCACCTTGCCGGTGGTCATTGTTTCAACCGAAGAAGGCTTGGCGCGTATCCCCAGGTCTATACGCGAAGGCAGTCTGGCCTTGGGCGCTACCAAACTGGAAACTTTATGGCTGACGGTGTTGCCGATGGCAAGCCCTGCGATGATGACCGGATTGATTCTGGCTGTGGCGCGGGCGGCCGGCGAAGTGGCTCCGTTAATGCTGGTGGGTGTCGTTAAACTGGCCCCCACCTTGCCGCTGGACGGCAATTACCCGTTTTTGCATTTAGACAGAAAATTTATGCATTTAGGATTTCATATCTATGATGTCGGCTTTCAAAGCCCCAATGTTGAGGCGGCGAGACCGTTGGTTTATGCGACATCATTATTGTTGGTACTGGTCATTGTTGGGCTGAATTTATCAGCCATTTTAATCAGAAATCATCTGCGAGAAAAATACCGGGCACTGGAAGGTTAAAGAAATGACAGCACAACACACACGTACACATACCATCGATGTAAGTTCAATTTTACGCGACCAGAAAACAACTGGTGAGCAGAATGAGGCTTGTATCAAAGTAGAAAATTTAAACCTTTTCTACGCGGAAAAGCAGGCTTTGCATGGCGTTAATATGGAAATGCCCAAGAAAAAGGTAACCGCCTATATCGGCCCCAGCGGTTGCGGCAAATCGACGCTGCTGCGCTGTATTAACCGGATGAATGACCTGGTTGATAACGTGACCATCGAAGGCAAGATCCTGCTGGATAATGAAAACATCTATGACAAAGCCGTTAACGTAGCCGCTTTGCGCAGACGCGTCGGCATGGTGTTTCAAAAGCCCAATCCGTTCCCCAAGTCTATCTTTGAAAATGTCACTTACGGCCTCAGGATTCAGGGCATTAATGACAAACGGATATTGGAAGAAACCGTTGAAAACGCCTTGCGCGGCGCAGCGCTGTGGGATGAAGTAAAAGACCGCTTGAATGATAACGCCTTGGGCTTGTCGGGCGGACAGCAGCAGCGTCTGGTTATTGCCCGGGCGATTGCGATAGAGCCCGAAGTGCTGTTGCTGGATGAACCCGCGTCAGCGCTGGATCCTATTTCAACATTAAAAATTGAAGAACTGATCAACGAGCTTAAAGAAAAATACACTATAGTTATCGTAACCCACAACATGCAGCAGGCCGCGCGGGTTTCGGACTACACTGCATTTATGTATATGGGCGAATTGATTGAGATGGGTACAACCAGCGAGTTATTCACCAATCCTCGAAAAAAACAAACCGAAGATTACATTACCGGTCGGTACGGCTAACCAGGAGCAAGCAATGGACAACAGCAAAATAGGACACCACATATCAGGCCAGTTCAATAAAGAGCTGGAAGATGTGCGTAACAAAGTTTTAACCATGGGCGGACTGGTTGAGCAGCAGATAGAACTGGCTGTAACGGCTTTCTCGACCGGTGACGTGGAAATGGCCGAGCTGGTCATCAAACAGGATAATCAGGTCGATGCGCTGGAAATGGCTATCGACCAGGAATGTATGCAGATTTTTGCGCTGAGGCAACCTGCGGCATTCGATTTAAGATTGTTAATCACGGTAATCAAGGTTATCAATGAACTTGAACGCGTCGGTGACCTGGCCGAACGCATCGCCGAGATGGCCATACAATTGTCGGGTGCCGACAACAATAAACATGACCAGTATTTTGAATTGGAACACATGGCGGAATTGGTTCAGGAAATGCTGCATGGCGCTCTGGATGTATTTGCCCGGATGAATGTAGAGGACGTAACCACGATTACCGGTTTGGATGAAAATGTCGATCGCGAATACGCCAGTATTATCCGGCAGCTGATTACCCGGATGATGGAAGATCCGAGAAATATTACCCGGATGCTGGATGTACTCTGGATTGCCCGCTCGCTGGAAAGAATCGGCGATCATGCCTGTAATGTTTGCGAGCATTTGGTTTACATGGTCAAAGGCGAAGATGTGCGGCATTTGACCCAGGAAGAACTTGAAAGGAAGATGAAGGAATAACAAAGTGTAGCAGGTCGTAGGCCGGAATAAGCCAGTTCGAGCGGGAGCGAGAACGGGCGTTTCCGGCAACTGTTCTATTTCGATTACAACCCCAACTGAAAACTCAAAGCCTCAATAATTTCATTTTTAACATCGTCATCTTTTATCCCACCGATTTTCTTAATTAAACGCTTTTTATCAATAGTGCGTATTTGATAACAAAGAACAATCGAATCTTTATCGAGATTCGATTGTTCTTTGTTTAAAAAGACTTCATTGGGATAAATCTTTCTGCCTTGTTTATAAGAGGTAATCGGCAATATATTTATAACAGGCAAAATCGCGTTGATGTCATCGTCACTAATGACTAAAACAGGGCGAGTTTTACCTTGTTCAGAACCAATGGTTGGATCAAGATTGACTAAATAAATGCTCCAACGATAATTCATTTACCAACCTTCGCTATCAACATGGGCAAAATCATCGCTGATTGTTTGCATATCATTCAAAAAAAGCGGGTCATGCCGGCTGTCTCTTAACTGCTCTATTTTGTTAGCTTTATCATTTTCGGGTAATTCCTTACACAATAAAATCACCTCCATCATTTGATTTTCCTGAATGGTATCAGGAATCTCAATCACTATTTTATGGTTCTTAGGCACTCGCTTAATTTGTCTTAACGCTATCATCTTATTTCCTTCAATAATTTTAATTTCATCTGTCATCAACTCATACAATGCATAAATCAATATATCGAGCACTTTTATGGCTTTAACAGTTGTTCACCATTGGCTTATATGCCCAGCTTATGAAAAAACACTCTATTTCTCATATCAGCGTCTTTTAAAACTTTGTCCCAACTAAGCACCTCAATGTACAAATTGATATTCTCGCGCCACTGAAACCACCCCAGACGATCAGGCATAGGTTTAAAATCCTTTTCAGTTTTCAGCCATTTTTCTACTTTCATTGTTAAATCGCATACAACATACCCATAAAATGGCGTATTTTCAGAGACCAGAATTTTACGACCTTCTGGGGTTTTGTAATCTCCATCTCTTATGCTGTTCACATATCTCACTATCTGCTGAACAGGGTCTTCCTTTGATGAAGGGTTAACAAAATTATCACGCTGAGGTTTCTTAAATTCAAAGATAGTGACCGGATTGCTGGGGTCATTATCGCCCCTAAATAATACCCGCCTGTCATATACCAATAAATCAGGGCGCTCCGAATTACCTCCGTTCAACGGCAAATCAGAAGAAACATAATCTGTAAAATTTAAACGCTCATCTATAATCCAAAGATTGTGGTTTTCAAATGAAGTTTTTTCACTGTCACCCTTTCTTGGAAAGATGATGTCATGAACGATCCCTTCGGACGAATAGCTCCCATCAGGATCAAGCTCCAAGCTCTTTTTAAATATATCCAGAACATTGCGCCTTAATGCTATGTAGTGAATAAGATCATTCTTGCCGGTTTCAGAGATTTTTTGAACAATCTCCGTTACATTGGCTTTAAGATTTTCTACATCACTTTCGGCTAATAATTGGCTAACTTCTCGCTTGATTGAAACTTCCTGATGATATTTTTCTTTCTGTAGCTTAAATTCAATTTCTTCATTACTAGGGTTATAAGGCATATCTGACAAATCAATGTCTTCGAGCATCCCCTTATGCCAGGGAGCTTGCTCCTCAACATATAAATTAACACTCTGTTTCTTCTTTTCTTGCCTTGCAGTTATATCATCGCCAACTGCATTTTTCGCTATAGCTAATGCAGCAAGTTCTATTTCATTTTGAGAAACTCCATACAAACCATCATTGTCTTTTTGAAACTCAAAGCCACCGCGTTCTAAAGACACATTGTTATCAAGATATTCTCCAAATACATAGGCTTTAACAATATAGTTCCTATCTCCATCACTACTTCCATTCGAATTTTTTTCGTAAAATTCTTCAATGAATTCAGGAATGTGATTATGTATAGCTGTATTTGTAACCTCTCTCTGATGAGCGACCAAACTAATTTTGCTTTTTTGATTTTTTGGAGAATAGAACTTAAAGACTCTTACGTTAAAATTGTACTCTGATGAGTTGCCATTCAATGAGAATTTGTTTTCAGGAACAGGAATTTCTTTGATACCATCGGACAGTTGATTATTGACATAATCATTCAATATGATTGATTTCTTGCTGTCTTTATCGTTAATGATAATTGTAGGGCAAATATAGTCATCACTTATAAAGTAGAGTAAAAGTTTTTCAACTAGGTTTTTAGCAATGGTTTCAATCTTTTTATCGGTAAACTTTCCGTCCTTAACAGAAAGCAAACGAATTATTGAGCCAGAATTTATTGAATTTGATAAATCCATGTGTTCATTTTCAATAATGTCGTTATTCTTCCCCATAGAGAAAGTTCGCCTTTTGAAAGCACCGCCATCTTTATAAACGCTATCTACACTCACGTTTTCAAAGTATTTTAAGCAGGTAAACCTTCCAAACCCTTTACCGCCTTCCTTAATCTTCTGATCTGTGTAAAGCGTATCAAAAGATTGTCTATTTTCGTCTGTGAAACCAATACCGTTATCAGTAACTTCAAAATTTTCAACGCTTGGAATGCCTCCATCCATATCCGACTGATTAGATCGCTCTACAAGTATAGTTATCTCGCCATTTCCTTCTTTCTTGCTTTCGATAGCTTGAATTGCATTGACAATGACCTCAACAACAGGCGTGTAGACTGTCGTTCCCGATCTTATATTTTCTACTGCACGTTTAATATTAACATTACTCATATTTTATCTCTCTCATGCAGGACGGTGGTTTGCAATTCCGTCAGGCAGAATTGAACGCTGAATAGTTACTAATGTTTCTGTTTGTGTCTTCGTGGTGAAAAAACGAATTTAATTCGTAATCATACCCGCATCGGGTATTCATTTCAGGCTTTGAATTTATCAACCAACCCGGTAACTCTCTCGATTTTTTGCCTGACTGTCGCGATAAATACCGCCTCCCCGGCAACCAGTTTGATGGTTTTCTTGGCTCGGGTAATTGCGGTATACAGCAATTCCTTGGTTAACACGGGATTGATCGATTCGGGCAGAACGATTAGCACTTCCTCGAATTCAGAACCCTGGCTTTTATGGATGGTCATCGCAAAAACGGTTTCGCAATGCGGCACACGCGCAGGCAGGTATTTTTTGACGCTGCCGTCGGCGCGTTGGAAAAACACCATCAGTTTCCCTGTAGAAACCTGTCCTGAGCTTGTCGAAGGGATGCTGTCCGGCATGCAAATGCCAATATCGCCGTTATAAAGATGCAGCGCCGGGTTGTTTTGCGTAATCATGACCGGCCGCCCCGGATACCATAAACCGGACAAATCGATGCGCTTTTGCTCGGCCAGTTTTTGTTCAACCCGATCATTGATGTCGGCAACGCTGTTTTTTCCCTGCCGGTTGGAACACAACACCTGAAAGCGGCTGAATGCCTGAAAAATCCGCTCGAATTCGGCGTCGGCTTTAATCAGCTGTAAATAATCCGCTTGCTGTGCGGCGACATAATCGATTAAATCTTCATCGAGACATTGCACTGCATCGTCTCCACCGTCACTTAAAATCTGCCAGGCCAGCTCATCCTGCTGAAAATTGACCGCCTCGGCCAGTTCTTTTATAGCGCCGCCGAAACGGTGCGATTTCTTTAAGGTGTAGACGTTGTTTTGCAGGGTCTCGGCCATCGCTAAATCGGCTAGCACCGCGCCGGACTCCACCGAAGCCAGCTGATCCTTGTCGCCCAACAAGATCAACCGGGCGCCGGGTTTTAACGCGTCAAGCAGCTTGCTCATCAATGCCAAATCGACCATGGATGCTTCGTCAACCACGACCAGATCATACACCAGCGGCTTGTCTGCGTGATGCCGAAAATACGGGGAAGGCGGCATCGCACCCAGCAGGCGATGCAGGGTGGTTACTGTTTCCGGAATGCGATTTTTTACCGCCTCCGAACACGGCAGCTTCGCCTTGCTCTTACCTATCGATTCCTGAAGACGCATGGCGGCCTTTCCGGTCGGCGCAGCCAAGGCGATATGCAGCGGTTGTTCGGCCAATTCCTGCAACAACGCCAGGATTTTAACGACGGTAAATGTTTTTCCGGTTCCCGGTCCGCCGGTGATAATGCTGAACGACTGTTTGGCCGCCATTTTTGCCGATTCGCGCTGGTCGTCGGTTTCATCAGTCATATCGAAATAGCAATCCAGCAGGGCGTCGAGTTTTTCAATCGGATGCTCGGCTTGAGTCATTGCCTTGATCTGCATCGCCAGCCGGTTTTCATAATTCCAGTAGCGGTGCAAATACAGACGATCCTGTTCGATAACCAGCGGTAAGGGATCAGCTTGGCTTTCGGGGGTCGGCTCTACCAACCCGGAAGCAAGTAGCAACGCCCTCGCTTTATCGTCTATTTGTATGCAGCTGTGGCCTTGGTTTTGCTCGTAAGATGCCGTCATCACGATAGTTTCGAAGGCCTGTTTTTGCAAGGGATCGAAACCGGTGCGCTGGCTAAGGAATCGGGCAAAGGCGACATCCAGACGGCTGAATGATCTTGGTTCGGTTTGTACCTCCAAATCCTCCATCACTGAGTCCCCCCAAACAACGACGCCAACGCTTCAACCCGTTCCAAGTCGGGCCGGTCCTGATAAACGCCGCTCATAGGCTGGTCCGGTTGCATGCCGCGCACGAACAAATAACGCACGCCACCAAAATGGGTTTCATAGTCGTAATCCGGCAAGCGCATTTGCAAATAACGATGCAACACGACGGTGTAAATCCAGTATTGCAGGCCGTAGTTATGTTCGCGCATCGCATGGGTTAAGCTGTCGGGGCTGTAATCTTGCAGGCCGTTGGTTTTATAATCCATCACATAATAACGGTTCGTTCCGGAATCCGAAATCGCGCAAATGAGATCGATAAACCCGGTCAGATAACCGCACATCTGCTTGGCGGTCAATGGCTGAAAAGCCGGTGTGTCGCGCAAAATATGATTGATCTGCGCGGCATCCATCGTTTGCATGGATAAATAAAACGGCATTTCCTTTAGGCACTGATTTTCCGCCAGATTCATCAGGCAAAAATCGACATTGGTCCCGGACAGCGGCGTTGCGACCACGGCTTGCAACAGCTCATTCAGCAGTTCCGGCCGTTCGAGTTTTAAGCCATAGCGTTGACACGCCTTGTCCCGCTGGGCAGCAATATCCTTGCACCGGGCCAAGTCGATGAACGCATGTTTTTCCAACAGCTCATGCACGACATTACCGGTATGCGCGCCTCTGGGCAATTCAAGCGCTAGGCTGCCGGACTCGGGCTTGGCAACAAGCGTTTGCTCTCCCGCCTTGTCTTCCGGCAGCTCCGGCGCATCGTGCCGGCTTAATGCCGACAAGGCCGTATAGCTGCTCATTTGCCAGCTGGTATATAGCGATCTTTTACGCTTTTTTACCTGCATTTGGGTGTGTGCAAGCGTTTTTTGATAGCGGCCGTTTAACGCTAAAGGCACCTCCAGCAAGCGGTAAGCAAATGCCTGCCCGGCTTGATCCTGAAAGGCTTGCAGTCTTGCCTGTTGCTTGGAAAAATCGGCCGCCGCAAATTCAAGCAGCCAAGCCATCGACGAATCATTCGCCGTATCCTGTGAACGCACATCGCCCCAGGCAATATAACAGCGGTATTTGGCGCGGGTGACCGCCACGTAAAATACCCGCAAATCCTCGGCCAGCTCTTCGTTTAAGGCCATTTCGCGGTGCCGTTCGAAATCATCCGAACCCAAATCGACTATGGTCCGGCCGTTTTCATGGCATCTAATCAACAACCGTTCGCTGTTTAATCGATCACTGCGCTGCCAAAGATAAGGGCAAAATACGATTGAATATTCCAGCCCCTTGGAGCGGTGCATGGTAACGATTTTGACCGCATCGTCGTCGCTTTCAAGACGCAACTGCTGGTCTTCCGCGCTGCTCGCCTTGGCAATCGCGCTACGCAGCCAGTCCAGGGTTTTATTGATGCCCAGATGTTCATCGACAGCGGCCTGTTGTACCAGCTCGATCAGATGGTGCAGGTTGGTCAGTTGTCTTTCCGCCATCAATGTTTTCGATACACCGGCCCTGATTTTTTCCTGCGTCAGCAAATGCAGTATCATCGCCATCAAACCGGTTTGCTGCCAGTCCTGAAAATAGCCGAGAAACCGTGACATCCAGGCGTCCAGCTCAATCTCGTTATTGATCAGCCGATGCAGCGTTTGCCCATCCAGATCGAACCAGTCCAGCGTCAAAGCCTGTTTGAGCAGTCCGCTATCGCCGGGATGAGCCACGGCCTGCAACAGAGTGTATAAGTCGATCGCTTCTTGCGAAGCAAAAACCGATTCCGTACTGTTTAACACGGAAGGTACACCTGCCAGACGTAGTGCCGCCTGGTACTCTCTGGCTTGGGCATTTTTTCTAACTAGAATGGCAATGTCTTTAGGCTGCAAGGCCCGGTTCGCAGGTTGCAAGGTGTAATCGCCAGTCAACAACTCTACGACTTCATTAACAACAGCGATCATGATTGCTTCCGCTGCATCCTTACGGTCAGGTCTCCAATATCCCGTTTTGCTGTCGCTTTCCGGCAACTGCCACAACACCATCGGAGCCGCCGCCTGTCCTGCATGATGCAGCTCGCCGTTCTCCGTCGACAGGCCGGGCTTAACGTCGATAAACTCCAGGTCGTCCAGAAAAAACGCCCGATCCCGCTGGAACAAGGCGTTCACGGCTTCGACCAACTGCGGATGCGAGCGCCAATTATGGCCCAAAGTGAATTGGTGTTCGGCGTGTTTTTGCGCGTCCAGATACGAGTAAATATCCGCACCGCGAAACTTGTAAATCGCCTGCTTGGGATCGCCGATTAAATATAAATACTGACTGGGGGCGGCAAATAGTGAAGAAAAAATATGCCATTGGCTGTCATCGGTATCCTGAAATTCATCAATCAAGGCCACTTCAAAACGTTGTTGCAATTCAGCCGTCAACAATGCGCCTTTTTCGCTATGCAGTGCCTCCGACAAGCGGCTGATTAGATCATCGAACGACAGCACATTAAGCAGTTGTAAGCGTTTATCCAACTCCTCGCGCAAGCTGTCCAGCAGGGTTTTGCGCAATACCAAAGCGATCTGTTTGAATGCCGCGGCCAGCGCATCGAAAGCTGAGGTATCGATGGCTAATTCGGCTAGATAGTCGGCTTTACGCTGCTCGCCGGATTGAGTTTTATTGGTCCTGAATTTGTTGCCATGCAGAGCTTCCATCAAACCGTTTCCGGTCAATAAGGCAAATGCTTCAGCGTCGGGGATATGTGTAGTCGTACCGTGCAGCCATGCACTTAGCGAGTCATGGTGATAGTCAAAAGTATCGGTATAACCGGTCTTGAATTTTTCGTCGGCGAAGCAGTTGCGTAAAGCATTTGCGCAATTATCCAGTTGATCTTTGGCCAAACCCGCCAGTCGTTGTAATTCTTTTAATGCGGCATCCAGACTCTCGCAATCTGGATAAACTGTAGTTTCCAAGCCGTTCCCGGGAAACGCGGCAACGCTGGCAAGCAACGCATCCGGGTTTTTAAAGTCCGCCGTTAATACCTCAACTTCCCAGGCCGAACGTCGGTAAATCTGCTTGCGCCAGAAATCATCTGCACAAGCTTGTTTAATCGATGCCAAATCGCCGGTTAATTCGGCATCGAATAGTTGCCCGCTTTCCAGCGCATGTTCCCTTAAGACTCGCTGACAGAAGCCGTGGATGGTGAATATTCCTGCCTGATCTATATCCAGCAATGCCGCAATCAAACGCTGTTTGATCAGTTCTTGCGCTATATCCAGACTATTCAGCCAATTGGTAATATTGCGGTCGATATTTTCAGTATGTCCGTCCAAAGCCCGCCTCGCCTCAGCCAGCCTGGCGCGCACTCGATCTTTAAGCTCTTCGGTTGCCGCCTTGGTAAAAGTGACCACCAATAACTTATCGATTGACACATCCTGCTCGACCACAAAACGCAGCGCCAACATCGCTATGGCGTAAGTCTTCCCCGTACCGGCACTGGCTTCGATCAGGTTTACGCCTTTTAGTAACCCGGTTTTTACCGGATCGAAATTATTAATTTTCATGCGTAAACACTCTAGGCCTTTAGGAGTTGCTATTTAAATCCCGTCAGTCATTAGTGCCTGACCGAAAAAGCCACAAGCCACGACATAAAAGGGATGCAGCGATTTAATGAGCCCGAAGATTTTTTGCATCATTCATCGTTTTGCTTCAGGAGCGAGGTGCAACGGCACTTACGAGCCTACCGCTATCGAAGATTCAGCAATTCATTCGATTTCTTATAAATCTTCGTTTCAGTAATTTGTCTGAACAACCCGATATACATGCTGTCCGGAGTTTTCGGTCAGGCACTATATAGAATCTAGCTGACTGTAAAGTGGTATTTTCAACAGTAACGACCCTATCAGCGGAGTTGAAAAGCTACCTTTTGATTCTTTTTTGCTACCTTCATCGAGCCCATTTAACAATCAAGCACCTACAATGTTTCCCACAATTCCTGTGGATAACTCTGTGTACAAGCTATAAATAACGCTACTCAGTTACAATAAAATCTATCTCTAAGTTAAATTGTAGCATTTTTATACAAAACTTAATATATTAATAATCAATAAGTTATATCTACATGCTTTGAATAGGTTACGTCTGCCTAAGTGAATGTCTGCATTGATGCCCAGACACTCAATCTGTGTATAAGCAAGGTTGTTAAACTCAACGCTTAAGATAAATCTCAGGCAAAAAAAAACCCAAGCGATGAAGCTTGGGTTCTGATTTAAGAGCTTGGCAATTCCCTACTTTCGCATGGCAAACTGCCACACTATCATCGGCGCTAAACGGTTTCACTTCCGAGTTCGGGATGGGATCGGGTGGTTCACGTTCGCTATGGTCACCAAGCAAACTGGTGTGGTCGATTCGGCTTTCGTGGCTTTCGCCTTTCGTCGCTATTCCGACCGTCTTCATCCGGCAGTGATGCCGAATGTTGGAAATCTGTAACCTCTCGGCAATTGCTCCTGCATCGCCTAAAGCGCCTACTTTTGGTGCTCTACGGCCTGCATCCATGCAGTCGTTGGTTAATCTTTTCTAGCTTGCGATTATTCAGCTGTGACTAAGGCTACTTAGTTGTTACAACACATCCAAACTGATTGGGTGTTATATGGTCAAGCCTCACGGGCAATTAGTACACGTTAGCTACGCCCATTACTGGACTTCCACACCGTGCCTATCAACGTCGTAGTCTCCGACGGCCCTTCAGGGGACTTATAGTCCCAGTGAGATCTCATCTTGGGAGGGGCTTCCCGCTTAGATGCTTTCAGCGGTTATCCTGTCCGAACATAGCTACCCGGCAATGCCATTGGCATGACAACCGGAACACCAGAGGTTCGTCCACTCCGGTCCTCTCGTACTAGGAGCAGCTTCCCTCAAATCTCAAACGCCCACGGCAGATAGGGACCGAACTGTCTCACGACGTTCTGAACCCAGCTCGCGTACCACTTTAAATGGCGAACAGCCATACCCTTGGGACCTGCTTCAGCCCCAGGATGTGATGAGCCGACATCGAGGTGCCAAACACCGCCGTCGATATGAACTCTTGGGCGGTATCAGCCTGTTATCCCCGGAGTACCTTTTATCCGTTGAGCGATGGCCCTTCCATACAGAACCACCGGATCACTATGACCTACTTTCGTACCTGCTCGACTTGTACGTCTCGCAGTCAAGCACCCTTATGCCATTGCACTCATCGCCTGATTTCCGACCAGGCTGAGGGTACCTTCGTGCTCCTCCGTTACTCTTTGGGAGGAGACCGCCCCAGTCAAACTACCCACCATACACTGTCCCCAATCCGGATAACGGACCTAGGTTAGAACTTCGAACATACCAGGGTGGTATTTCAAGGTCGGCTCCACAAGAACTGGCGTTCCTGCTTCAATGCCTCCCACCTATCCTACACAAATAGGTTCAAAGTCCAGTGCAAAGCTATAGTAAAGGTTCACGGGGTCTTTCCGTCTAGCCGCGGGTATACGGCATCTTCACCGCAATTTCAATTTCACTGAGTCTCGGCTGGAGACAGTGTGGCCATCGTTACGCCATTCGTGCAGGTCGGAACTTACCCGACAAGGAATTTCGCTACCTTAGGACCGTTATAGTTACGGCCGCCGTTTACTGGGGCTTCGATCAAGAGCTTCTCCGAAGATAACCCCATCAATTAACCTTCCAGCACCGGGCAGGCGTCACACCCTATACTTCCTCTTTCGAGTTTGCAGAGTGCTATGTTTTTGCTAAACAGTCGCAGCCACCATTTTATTGCAACCCTTTTTAGCTCCATCCGCGAGGGACTTCACTGACTCGGGGTGTACCTTCTCCCGAAGTTACGGTACCATTTTGCCTAGTTCCTTCAGCCGAGTTCTCTCAAGCGCCTTAGAATTCTCATCCCATCCACCTGTGTCGGTTTGGGGTACGGCTACTGGTAACCTGAAGCTTAGAGGTTTTTCTTGGAAGCAGGGCATCAATCACTTCGTCGTTCCTAAGAACAACTCGTCATCACGTCTCAGAATATAGGTTCCCGGATTTGCCTAAGAACCCTCCCTACTCGCTTAAACTACCTATTCCAACAGGTAGCTGACCTAGCCTTCTCCGTCACCCCATCGCAGTTACCACCAGTACAGGAATATTAACCTGTTTTCCATCGACTACGCTTTTCAGCCTCGCCTTAGGTACCGACTAACCCTGCGTCGATTAGCGTTGCGCAGGAAACCTTGGATTTTCGGCGTGGGGGTTTTTCACCCCCATTATCGTTACTCATGTCAGCATTCGCACTTCTGATACCTCCAGCAAACTTCTCAGTTCACCTTCGCAGGCGTACAGAACGCTCCTCTACCGCCACACTAAAAGTGTGACCCGTAGCTTCGGTACTATGCTTAGCCCCGGTAAATCTTCCGCGCAAGCCGACTCGACCAGTGAGCTATTACGCTTTCTTTAAAGGATGGCTGCTTCTAAGCCAACCTCCTGGCTGTCTGTGCCTTCTCACATCGTTTCCCACTGAGCATAGATTTTGGGACCTTAGCTGACGGTCTGGGCTGTTTCCCTTTTCACGACGGACCTTATCACCCGCCGTGTGTCTCCCGTGCTCAAACTTGTTGGTATTCGGAGTTTGCATCGGGTTGGTAAGTCGAGATGACCCCCTAGCCGAAACAGTGCTCTACCCCCAACAGTTATACACGAGGCGCTACCTAAATAGCTTTCGAGGAGAACCAGCTATCTCCGAGCTTGATTAGCCTTTCACTCCGATCCACAGCTCATCCCCGCATTTTTCAACATACGTGGGTTCGGCCCTCCAGTAAGTATTACCCCACCTTCAGCCTGGCCATGGATAGATCGCCCGGTTTCGGGTCTAATCCCAGCGACTAAACGCCCTATTAAGACTCGCTTTCGCTACGCCTCCCCTATTCGGTTAAGCTTGCCACTGAGATTAAGTCGCTGACCCATTATACAAAAGGTACGCAGTCACGGAACAAGTCCGCTCCTACTGCTTGTACGCATACGGTTTCAGGATCTATTTCACTCCCCTCTCCGGGGTTCTTTTCGCCTTTCCCTCACGGTACTGGTTCACTATCGGTCAGTAAGGAGTATTTAGCCTTGGAGGATGGTCCCCCCATGTTCAGTCAAAGTTTCACGTGCTCCGACCTACTCGTTTTCACTGCACAGCGTTTTCGTGTACGGGGCTATCACCCTGTATCGCCAGACTTTCCAGACTGTTCCACTAACAACTGTACAACTTAAGGGCTAATCCCCGTTCGCTCGCCGCTACTAAGGGAATCTCGGTTGATTTCTTTTCCTCTGGGTACTTAGATGTTTCAGTTCCCCAGGTTCGCT
>Ga0208510_100280_pt1 | contig 20468 bp, 15 predicted proteins | sample LakWasMet33_HOW6_2_FD_183875 | JGI IMG/M metagenome (GOLD analysis project Ga0208510, IMG submission 183875) | Freshwater sediment methanotrophic microbial communities from Lake Washington under simulated oxygen tension - Sediment Metagenome... | ecosystem: Environmental > Aquatic > Freshwater >...
GCAGCTGTTTTTGCTTTTGTGCTGCCTGGATCTTGGTTTCCACATGCGTTGCGGCAAGCACGGCCTGAAAGGCGACTTCAATTCTGCCGGTCACATCATCGGGCTTATGGTTGATGTAGATACCGTGGGTCAGGCGATTTCGAGCTGGGGAATTTTTCAGCAGCAAAGCAGCCGTCTGGTGAATCAAATGCTCGGCCGGCGGTGAGTAAGGTTTGCCGCCGGGGAAAAGCACAGCTCTTAATAGATAAGCCGGAAAGCGCATCGGCAAGGCGTGGAAAATAGCCAACAAGGATTGCTGGGCGCGGTGCAGCGTTTGTTGGCAAGCCCAATGCAGCAACGGCAGGTCGTCTTGCTGACGTCCCTGATCCTGATAATGTTTCAGCACACAGGAGCATAAATAAAGATTACTCAAGACATCGGCAAAGCGCCCGGAGAGCCGTTCCTTGCGTTTAAGCGAGCCGCCCAATGTCAGCAACGCAAAATCCGCGACCAGCGCAAAGCCGACGCTGAGTCTGGCAATCTGCCGGAAATAACCTTGGGTATCCTGATCGCCCGGCACATCGACAAAGCGGGCATTGCTGAGTCCCAACCAAAAACCTGCCGCCAGATTATGCAGCACCGAACCGATATGCTCAAACAGTACTTCATCAAACTGCTGCAAAGCCAGTTCGGGATTTTCCTGGCCTAGAGCTTCCATCTCCCTCTGGATGTAAGGATGGCAACGCACCGCGCCCTGGCCGAAAATCATCATGGTGCGGGTCAGAATATTGGCGCCCTCGACGGTAATGCTGACCGGAATCACCTGATAAATCCGGCCGAGATAGTTTTTAGGTCCCAGACAAATCCCGGAACCGCCTTGTATGTCCATTGCGTCGTTAATAACCCGGCGCATTCTTTCGGTGAGTTCGTATTTGATAATGGCGGAAATAACCGACGGCTTTTGCCCGTCATCCAGCGCGGCGGCGGTCACTTTGCGCGCGGCATCGATAATATAGGTTTCACCGGCGATGCGCGACAGCGGCTCTTCAATGCCTTCAAACTCGCCGATCGGCAGGTTGAATTGCTTGCGGATACGGGCATAAGCGCCGGTATTGCGGCTGGCCATTTTTGCCGCGCCGGTGCTGAGCGCAGGCAACGACACTGCCCTACCGGTAGCAAGGCATTGCATCAGCATCTTCCAGCCGTTGCCAACCTGATCGACGCCGCCGATAATCCAGTCCACCGGGATAAACACGTCTTTGCCCCAGTTCGGGCCGTTCTGGAATGCCGAATCCAGCGGAAAGTGGCGTCTGCCGATCGAAACACCGACAGTATCGGTGGGAATCAGCGCGACGGTAATGCCGATGTTTTCCTTTTCGCCGATCAGGTGTTCCGGATCGTAAAGCTTGAATGCCAGCCCTAGCACCGTGGCGACAGGGCCTAAGGTGATGTAGCGTTTTTCCCAATTGAGGCGTATGCCCAGCACCTTGTCCTGGCCTTCGAATTTGCCGTAGCAGACCACGCCGGTATCGGGCATGGCTCCTGCATCGCTGCCTGCATGGGGGCCGGTCAGCGCAAACGCGGGGATTTCCTCGCCTTTTGACAGACGCGGCAGATAATGATTTTTCTGTTGCTCGGTGCCGTAAGCCAACAGTAACTTGGCGGGACCTAAGGAATTGGGCACCATGACCGTGACGGCGGCGGTGCTGCTGCGGCTGGAAATTTTCATCACGATTTCGGAATGCGCGTACTCGCCGAACTCCAGACCGCCGTAGCGTTTGGGAATAATCATGCCGCAGAATTTATGCACCTTGATATAGTTCCAGACTTCTTCCGGCAGATCGCGGCGATTGTGGGTAATGTCCCAGTCATCCAGCATACTGCACAAGGTCTCTACAGGACCGTCGATGAAGGCCTGCTCTTCGGCGGTCAGCTTCGCGGCGGGCAAATCCAGCAAGACTTTCCAGTCGGGATTGCCGGAAAACAATTCGGCATCCCACCAAGTATTGCCCGCTTCCAGCGCTTCGCGTTCGGTTTGCGACATTTGCGGCAACATTTTTTTCATGATCTTGAAAATCACACGACTGAATAATTTTTTGCGGATAGCCGGAACATTGAGCGGGATAAAAACAGCATCGAAAATAAGCCAGAGCAGAATGACAAAGTTGCCGCCCCCTTTCGCCATCGAATAAAGCCCTAACCATCCGAACAAAACCAGCGTAGTCCAGCGAAGGGATGCCCGGCCATAAGCCAGAACACCGACGAGAATGAGTAATGCGATTAACCAGATCATGGAATGTTCCTTAAGTTAATTACTGATGTCACACAAGCCATATAAAAACACCACCAAGCAGGAATCGTAGGTCGGGTTAGCATAGCGTAACCCGACACATCGAAGCGGCAAATGTCGGGTTACGCTACCGCTAACCCGACCTACATGACTTATTATTTAATTCTTCGTGTTCTTCGTGCCTCGGCAACTGCTCCTTGCGTCGCTTAAAGCACCTACTGTTGGTGCTCTACCTCCTGCATCCATGCAGTCGTTCGTGGTGAAAATTTCTTAGTCATTGCGTAATATCAATTACGTAAAGGCTTTCCTGTTTTAAGAAGATGCTCCAGCCTAGCCAGAGTGCCCGGCTGTTGAACTAAATGCAAAAACGCGTTCAGCTCCAGATTTAACAAATCGTCTTCGGTCAGCGGCTCGGTGATGTCGCACTGGCCGCCGCTAAGCACGTCCGCCAATTGCTGAGAAATTTCCACGTCATAATCCGTTATTTTTCCAGCCATCTTTAAATTGTTGATTGCAATATCCATTGCCGCTCTGGCGCTGGCTCCCGGCAATGGATAACTACTGGATTTAGGTGGCATATAACCCGGCACCAGCCGCAACGCTTTGGCTTTGGCGTCAGCCAATAATCGGTCTTTGTTCATGGTAATGCCGTCGGCGGTGGACAAAAACAGCATCTCCTTGGCTTCCGCCGCCGATTTGGATACCTTGGCCATGCCGATCGTTTCAAAAGCCTGGGCAATGCCCGGCATCGGGCCGCCGGGACGCCTCGCAAACTCCAGCCAGCGGCGCAGATATTCCTTGCATCCGCCCCAACCCGGAACCAGCCCCACGCCCACTTCGACCAGACCGACATACAGTTCTGCATGAGCCTGGATCGCATCGCAATGCAGCAGGATTTCGCAGCCGCCGCCCAAGGCTAATCCTGAAGGCGCGCCGACCACCGGGAACGGCGCATACTTCAAGGATTGATAAGTCTGCTGGCCCTGTTTAATCAATTGCTCTACCGCAGGCCAGTCCTGGCTGTGGATCGCCTGCACCAGCAAGGTTAAATTAGCCCCAGCCGAAAAATTGTCGGCATCGTTATGAATGACCAAGGCGGAAAAATCGGTTTTGACCTTTTCGACGCTTTGCCGAACCAACGCCAGACTATCCATATCCAGCGTATTCATTTTGCTGTGAAATTCCAGGCAGGCAACACCGTCGCCAAGATCCCACAGACTGGCCGACGGATTTTCCAGTGTCGCCGGAGCCTGCAATTTAATATCGGCCAGCAGCAGGATACCGTCGGGGCGATGCACAGCATGGTAATTGCCGGATAAATCGACAAACCAGCGTTTGCCGGAATCGACCTTGTACAGGCTGTGATGTTGTAGGGGCGACTTTAGTCGCCCAGGGCGACTAAAGTCGCCCCTACAGGTTACTAGCAATGGCGGTACATCACGGTTTTCCGCGAGCAACCGGTCAACGAACCAATCCACGCCGATCCGATCCAGCAGCTCGAACGGCCCGAATTTCCAGTTATAACCCAGACGCATAGCGGTATCGACGGCAACAATATCATCGGCAATTTCGGGGATAAGGCTGGAGCTATAAGCCAAGGTATTGGACAGCACCTGCCAGGCATACCGGCAGATAGACTCATCACTCGATAAAAAAGTCCTCAATTCGTCTTGCGTTTTTAGCATTACCGGCAAGGCAAATTTTTCGCTAGTCTGATAAGCGCCGGTTTGCAGGTTAATCGATTCCTTGACGCGCTTTCCGCCTGTTTCGTTCAAACGATAAAAACCGCCCTTGCCTTTCCTGCCTGTGTAACCGTCGGCTATCATGGCCTGAACCAGTTCGGGCAGAAAATTGACCTGATGAAAGGCATCTTCCTTGGGTAAAGCCAGTTTCATGCCGCCCAAAATATGCGGAATCAAATCGAGCCCGACCAGATCCAGCAGGCCGAATATGCCGGTTTTCGGTATGCCGAACGGCGCCGACATCACCGCATCGGCCTGCTCCACGGTCAAACCCAGCTTGATCGCCTCCAGCAGTCCGCATTGCAACCAGTAAATACCGATGCGGTTGCCGATAAATCCCGGCGTATCCTTGCAGGTAACGCTGTCTTTACCCAGATGAGTGTCGGCAAAACGATGAACCGTCGCAACCAGTTCCGGCCGGGTCTCGGCACCTGAAACCAGTTCCAGCAGGCGCATATAGCGGGGCGGATTAAAAAAATGGGTGATCATGAAACGCTGTTTGAAGCTGTTCGGCATGTCGCGGGTCAGCAGTTTCAACGGCAAAGTCGAGGTGTTCGATGAAATCAGGGTATCGGGGCGGCAGATGTTATCCAGTTTCCGGTAAAGTTCCTGCTTGATCGCCGGGTTTTCAAGCACCGCTTCAATCACCCAGTCAACCTCCCTCACCCAGTCAATATGGTCTTCAATGTTGCCGGGAGTCACCAAGCGGGCATAGTTCTTATGCATGAATGCGGCGGGCTCGGCTTTAAGCAGCTTGGCAATGGCTGATTCGGCAATGCTGTTCCGGTTATCGGCATCTTTAGGCACAATATCCAGTAAATAAACGGGGATTCCGGCGTTGGCGATATGGGCGGCGATACCGGCCCCCATGACCCCCGCGCCAATCACCGCGACTTTCTTGATGTCCATTAGATAGCCTCCAAAATAGTCGCTATGCCCTGCCCGCCGCCGATACATTGGGTGGCGAGAGCAAACTGCTTGTTTTCCCGTTTCAGCAGGCTGGCGGCTTTACCGGTAATTCTGGCGCCTGACGCGCCCAACGGATGGCCTAAAGCAATCGCGCCCCCGTCCAAATTCAACTTTTCCAGCGAAATCGGCAACTCTTTTAATACCGCCAAAGATTGCGCGGCAAAGGCTTCGTTCAGCTCAGCGATGTCGATATTCTGTAAAGTCAAACCGGCCCGTTTCAAGGCTTTATGGGTGGCGCTGACCGGTCCTATGCCCATGATTTCGGGCGCACAACCGGATACTGCGATAGCCCTGATGCGGGCAAGTTTTTCCAAGCCGTGAAGGTCTGCATATTTTTCACTGCACACCAGCACCGCGGCCGCGCCATCGGTTAACGGCGAGGAGGTTCCTGCCGTAACACTGCCGTTTTTAAGGAAGGCCGGTTGCAATTCGGCAAGCGCCTGAAGCGTGGAATCCGCCCTGATGCAGCCGTCGTATTGGACGGTTTCGCCGTCAGCGCGTTTAATGGGAATAATTTCAGTGGCGAACAAGCCGTTTTGCTGGGCCGCGCCCGCTTTTTGCTGGCTGGCTACGGCGAAAGTTTCCTGGGCCAAGCGGTCGATATGATATTGCAAGGCCAGATTCTCTGCAGTCTCGCCCATGCCGATATAGGCTTGAGGATAGGCTTTATAAAGGCCGGGGTTGGGCAGGTAATTAAAGCCGCCCATCGGCACCCGGCTCATGGACTCAACACCGGCGCAAATAAACACCTCACCGGCATTCATTTGAATCGCGCCCGCCGCGTTATGTATAGCCTGCATTGAGGAGCCGCAAAAACGATTAATGGTAGTGCCGGCTATGGTCATAGGCAACTCGGCAAGATGAACGATTAATCGCGCCAGATTCATGCCCTGTTCGCCTTCCGGGAAGGCGCAGCCTAAAATTAAATCTTCAATATCTCCCGGATTAACGCCGGTATCATTGATTAAGCCTTTGATGACTTGTGCGACAAGATCATCCGGCCTGACTTTAGCCAATTGGCCTTTTTGCGCCGGAGTGAAAGGCGACCTGCAATATCCTGCGATAACTACATTTTTCATTTTACTGCCCCCTATGTGAAGCATAACACCACGAAGGCACGAAGTTCACGAAGGAAAACTTCATGCTCTTCGGGGTGAATTAAAAATACTAAAGTTACATTTTTATTTTATTGTCAGCACTTAATTCATTTAAAAAGTCATCAATCACACGCCAAGCGCCGCCGATATTTTCCATTAAAATACCGTGGCGCTGGGATTTAATGGCGTGGATTTGCTTATGTTTGGAACCGAGTTTAGCCATAAGGATCGGCGCGCCTTTGGGAGAGACAATAGGATCCTCATCACCATACATGATCAGTACAGGCAGGCTAATCTGCGGCAGTAATTCATCAAGCTGTGCGATTAACAGCCTCAGCTCATAAAGCGCCCTGACCGGCGTATTGCGATAGTTAATGCCGGGGTGTTCCGGTTCGTTATCAATAAACGGCTTTACGCCTTCAAAAGCCGAGACCCAAGCGACCAGCTTGTTGGTGCCATGCAGTAACGGCACCAGCATAAAAGCCGGATTAACGAATTTTAACGGCACCGAAACGGCAATAACACCGATCATTTCAGGGTAGTGTTCAGTGGCCAGTTTTAACGCCAATGCGCCGCCCGTGGAAAACCCGGCAACAAGAATACGCGAACAATGCACCTTGAGTATATTGAAACCCCGTTGCACGCAACGATACCAATCTTCCCAACTCTGGTCGCGCAACGCATAAGGCGATGTGCCGTGGCCTTTCAGCCGGACACCCAATACCGTGTAACCTTGTTTAACCAGGTATTCACCATAAGCTCTTAATTCAGCGGGGCTGGCGAGCAATCCGTGAACCAGCAAAACGCCGAAGCCGTTGGCAAGTTCCGGCTGGATGAAAAAAGGCGAAGGATCGGCAACCGCCGCTTCTTCATAGCTGATGTCGCCAAACAACGGTTTAGAGTAAGCCTGCTTTTCCCATGCCAGAGTGCGGCATTCATCTTCAAAATGCCAGGCGGCCAATTTGTCTTTATCGGCATTTGAGCATTCGCCTATCGCATCAATCAGGGTATCGCGAACGGTATGCTGAGGCGCAGCTTCGTTGTTGTAAACGGCAATCGGATTTTCCAGGCGGATGGTATCAAAGTCGGATTCGACACAAAGTTTGGGTAAAAACCGGTAGTAATTTTCATCCTCCTTGATCAGACCGGCTTCTTTTGCGACGCACATGAAATAATCGAAACGCTTGTTAGCCGCCTTAAACAGGTCGCTATAATCATCGGGATTAAGCAGGCTTCGGTGCAGATGGATCACCGTGTTGTTTTGCAAATGTTTGATGGCAATATACAAAATGCTGTAAAACTTGTCTTTCTCGATATACATCCGTCCCTGACCGACGTAATGCATGATCAGCGTTGCCGCCAGATGGCTTAAATTGATAGTAACATTGGCATAAATGCCTTCCATGTATCGATCGCGGGAACATTGGGCATTTTTTATAAAATACGATCCCAGTAAACGTTGCCTCCAGTTTTTAGGCCTGGAATTCAGCGTAAAAACATCGTCTATCGTGTTAATTTCCGGAATAACCTTGTTCATCAGATACCGGGTTCGCCAACCCCAGGCCCCACAAGGATCGACAGGATTGCCCATGCGTATATCCATATCGGTATTCTTGAGCATAATATTGCCTTCAATCAGCAATTCCTCGGATTGGCGCAAACTCAGGCCATTAGAAAACAGCTCAACGCTTTTAAACAACAGGTTTTCAGAGGAACGAATCGGATAAAAAGTAATATTGGCAGGAACCATCAGCGTCGGTTTATTCGCTACGGCTATCAACTGATCGATACTGTCGATTTGCAAAGCATCTTTCCATTGCCGAAGCAGCGCAACATCGTTTTGACTATGCGCGTGACGGATAGCCGCTTTAAAGGTTTCCAAGCCCTGCGCCAAAACAGCGGGTCCCGTGTGCAATTTGCGCCGGTTGCCGGTGACCCGTGAGTAAATGCTGTAATGACCGCGCTTGTCGATGACCCGCCGGTCTTTTACCATGCCGCCTTCAGGAAAAATAATGACTTTACGACCGCGCAGAATATGCCCTGCCAGCAACGCAAACAGTCGGTCATGGTTGTGAGGAAAAACGCCAACGTGTTTTAAATACCGCGACAGTACATTGTCTTCTTGAAAGAATTCCGCAGAGGCAATGGAACAGCTGTAAGCCCCGGTTTTCTCGTAAATAAGAAACTGCGGTATGAACGTTTCAAACCGGGAAAAATGATTGAACAAAAAGATGTCGCCTTCCAAAACCTGTGGATCGGCGTGCAGATCAAGCTTGACGCTCAGCATGTTTTTGACGGCGTTAAACAACTTGACCGACCTGTTGTAGAGCTTGGTATCTATATCGGGCCAGTCATCGGGGTAAGGTGTTTTATTCATGTCACCTTCTTTGTCTAAAGGTAGAAGTCTAAAAAATCATCCTTGTGCCAAACTCACACTTTCAATATAGATCTCTCTGCAAGCCAACCCGATGATACCCCTTACCTTTCATAGAAGATATTATTTCTACCATCTTGCGGGTAAAGATTCCAGGCCTCTAAGCACCCAAGTCGGTTCCCACTTTAGTTGCTCTACATTGTCGATAGTCAAATTCGGTAACCGGCGAAATAAGGTTTCCAGCGCGACTTCTACTTCCATGGTTCCCAGCTTAGCTCCCAGGCAATAATGACTGCCATGACCGAAAGCGAGTGACTTTTTAAGGGCTGGCCTCTCAATCCAAAAACGATCGGGTTCGTCGAACACTTCCGGATCATGGTTTGCCGAATCAAGGGCTAGATAGATAGCGTCCCCGGATGCAATTTGAACACCATTAAATTCAAACGACTCCCGAACCGTACGGGCGGTAATTGGCGCCGAAGAATTAAAACGCAAGCCTTCCTCTACACAGCAGAGTAAAAGTTCCGGTTTGGCGATTAGCAATTCCCGTTGGCCAGGGTAAAGAAACAATAGGCGTAAGGTGTTGCACAATGCGTTGGCGGTGGTTCCGTATCCAGCCACGAACAGTATGATAAGGTTGGAGATAATTTCGTCTTCGCTTAAACGCTCACCATCTTCCTCGGCTGCCAGCAACTGCGAAACTAAATCTTCACCGGGTTGCTTGCGTCTTTGCTGACAAATTTCGCGGAAAAATTCCTCCAACCGTAATGCCGCAGCATTGGTAACATCCAATTCCGCCACAGTAAGCAGGTTGGGTTCAGCAGTTCTCGCCATCAGTTTAGTTTCCGCCAAAAAATCAAGACCCTGCTCCAGTTCGATGTTAAGCATATTGCAAATGACCTGTACGGGTAGCTGATAGGCAAAAACATTCATTAAATCAGCTTGTCCGCAGTCTACCCATTTATCCACCAATTGTTCCGCGCTTCTTTGTACCAGCGCACGTACCTCGCTTATTTTACTTGCATTAAGTGCTTTGACGATCAACTTACGCCGATGAAGTAAATTCATCGATGCCCAGAAATTATTATGAATACGATAAACAGGTTCAACATTCATGTCTCGCCCATAACGTTGATCATAGATAGAAGGAACATCTTTGTTTAAAAAAGGATTTTTCAACAATTGCTCAATATCGTGGTAACGGGTTATTAACCACACCCCGGGTTCTAACTGGTAAACTGGAGCTTGTTCGCGTAATCTGGCATAAGTAGGGTAAGGGTTCTCTATAAATTCTGGAGATTGAAAATCTAGTTGCATAAGTTAGGTATCTCTTTTAATTAGTGAATATTTTTCAACCCGGCAAGGGCTTTCTATAGTTTCCAATCGTACCGCCCGGCAACGCTACGCAAACGCTGAAAATGACAGAGGTTAATCTACTTCAGCCTTGGCAGCATACTTCCAACGTTATAGCGTACAATATCGCCCTTGCCATGTTAAGGTATTTAATCCAGGTTAGAGTGATAAAAATTTCTATGTTTATCCAAGATAGCCTTCACCCGAAGCATGCGTTATTCATTTAATTTTAAGGAAGAGTTTTTATGCTTAGTGATTTTAATAAAGTTTCAACTCGAAAATCATCATTTAATGAAAACCAGCAGATAAAGAAAATTGCTGAAAATGACCGCAAAGTAAAAGATTTTGGCTTAGGCAAGTATCAATTATCGAAAACAGATATTAGCTACATTATATATGGCGCATGCTTTTTAGCATCCGGCGGAGGTGGGTCAATTGGGTTGGCTCTGCTTTTTATGGACAAAATGATTAACAACGCCGATGTTATGCATTATGTAAATCCTGATAACCTTGATGCAAATAAAAACATAGCTTTTGTCGCAGGTTTAGGTTCACCCGATAAAGTATTTGAAGGTTTCGGGCAAACCGCTTCACTAAATGCTTGTCTAGAAATGGATAATTATCTAACTCAATCTGGTCAAGAACCGTTAAGCTACTTGATCCCCGTTGAAATGGGGGCAATCAATGCCTTAATCCCCTTTATAATTTCAGCCAGAAAAGGGATTAAGGTAATTAATGGTGATCCCTGTGGCAGGGCAATGCCAGAATTGAGTATGACGCTGTTCAATATTAATAAGTTACCCTTAAATCCAGTTATCTTAACTTCCGATACAGACGAATCGGGGCATTATCAAAAAACAATTGTACAAGTAGACGATGCAAATGATGCCGAAAACCAGGCAAGGCGATTTGCCAAGTCACATAACAGTACAGCTGGTTTGGCATGTTATCCAATGCAAGGTGCTGATTTAAATTGTTCAATTTTATCTGACAGAAATTGGGCTAAATTCAATCAATGGACAGTAGGACTCGCATGGAATCTGGGACAACATATGATTGAATTCAGGAACTATAATAAATTTTTAGAGTTTTTGGATAGCTTTTCACTAACCAGCTATACATTATTTGAAGGCATTATTACCAATAAAGAAGAGAGAAAAATAAGCGGTTTTGATGCAGGAAAAATTACTGTATCAAATAAAGATGAAACATTTTTTATCTATTATAAAAATGAAAGCTTGTTAGCATGGAATGCAACAAAAAAATGCAATGTTGCTATGGGACCCGATTCCATTAATTTTCTTGCCCAGAAAGATGCTCAACCATTGTCGAATGCCGATATAAATAGCGATCCCGAAAAAAACCCTAAACACATACCGTTAGGAACAGCAATTGGTATTATTGGACTATGTGCTTTTGAAAAGTTGCAAAATACTGTACTCGTTGACTTGTTTTTATCCAATATTCAAGAAATCCTAGCGGCATTCCCTGAAGATCGTGTACCCGTTCCCGATAGTTATACCCCCCTATCGGACTTAATTTCGCATTAGAAACATAAGGAATAACTCGCTATATGACACTCAGGATCGCCCTTCTCCTGATTGCGTTTTTGATGTGGGGCAAACCAGTGCTCATACTTAATGAGCTTTCTATATAACCCTTTTAAATGGAGAGATAAGATGTTCTATTAATATTCTGATTTGTAGGTGGATTCGCCGAAAGGCAATCCACCTCTACGTCATACTCGTTCCTTAATTAAAATCTCAGGCTAACATGCCCAAAAAACGCTCTTCCCGGCATTTGATAATCGCCTATAAAACTCAAGCTGGTCGGAGCCGGATCGTAATAACGTTTATCAAATAAGTTATAGACGTTAAAACTGATGTCAACTTTTTTACCGAACATATTTTTCCCCAGCAAGCCCATATCAAATAAAGCGTATCCAGGCACATCATTGCGCGTATCGCCCAAATTACGTAATGTATTGCCTTTGATAAGAACATGGGCAAAGCTACTCCAGGTATTGTCAAATGCCCAATTTACTATCAGGTTGGTGCGATGCCGTGGAACATCCGCTAACTGTTGACCAAGCTGAACGCTATGCTGAAGAATATGATTGGCGCTGATATAGGATCCTTGCAGATTGCCGTCGAAGTCATAACGTGTCTCCAATTCAACACCCTCTGCGACCACGCTGCCATTATTGTCGTAACGAAAAGCCGTTGTTTGACCGGAAACTTGTGAGATAAGCTGATTGATGGCAGAGTGATAATAGGTTGCCTGAGTCGTCAAGCCCGCTACGGGATGGGCAATAATGCCCGTTTCAAAGGTTTTAACCTCCTCCGGTTTAAGCATTGGATTGCCCAATACCACAGGATTATTGACGAGACCGAGCTCACCGAAAGCGGGTGCTCGGTAAGCAGTGCCGTATGAAAACTTCAGTGAATAATTTTTAATAAACTCCCAATTAAACCCCATTCTGGGATTGAATGTACCGCCAAAGTCGCTGTATCGATCATAGCGGGCTCCCAAGGTCATACGTACGTTTTTAAATGGGTCCCAGACATCTTCAATGTAAACACCCCAGCGTCTACGTATTCTTTCTTCTGTAGTAGGCAGTGTCGGTATCAAGTGTTCCGAATCAATACCTAATTGATCAATAAGGTTGTCCTGCTGTTCTTTTGCATAAGAAAATCCGCTGATCACAGTTTGGGCATCGCTGATATGATAATTAGCTTGAATTTCACCCCCCGTACGGGTGTCCTGAAAGCCGGTACGAAAAAATTGGGTAGGTGCGATTTGCCATATGTTATCAGCACTATAAGAGTCGTGGAATACCTGAGTATCTACCGTAAACTTATCTTGAATCTTCCAGGTGCGACTCAAACGTAGAAAATAATCGTTATAGTCTTGTTGAGTTCTGCCATCGCTAAGAACAGTTGCTACTCCAAAAAATGTACCAGTTTTTTTATTAATAAAACGCCCGTCCAGTTTAAAGTCCTGATAACCTAACTGCCACTCCAAGTCGTAGCGGCCTTCGGTGAGCTGGCTTTTACCGGGCGCTGCAGAACTAAGGCCTTGTACGCTCAAACTGTCGGCAGAAATTGGCGATTTAATACCGTTGGTATCGGTAAAATTAAAATGCAACGCCGCTTCAGCGCTGTTCTTAAATTGCTTGCCCCAAGATGCCCGATATTGCTGGGTATCGAAACTCCCCCACCCGGCAGAGGTATGCAGTCCATTCAAATCCTTGGCATTTTGGGTGATGATATTAATAACGGCAAGAAAGGCATTAGCGCCGTATAAAGCGGAACCCGGACCACGCACAACTTCCACCCGTTTAATTGTATCAACCGGCAAATCATCATAGACCCAAGTACTGCCGGCATTTTGCAGGTTATGGTCCAGCGGGTGACCGTTCAACATAACCTGCACTTTTTCAGACGCCAATGTTTTAACTCCGCGAACTTCAATTTCACGAATCCCTAGCTGAGATTGAGTAATACCGATACCCGGAACCAAACGCAACACATCCAACAAATTACGTGCGCCGATATGTGCAATATCGTCCTGGGTAATGACGGTAGTTGTTGCGACAGTCTTGTCCACATGCTCTTCCATTTTCGAAGCCGTAACCACGACTTGCCTTTCGGCGGCAAGATACGCCAATTCCTTTTCCAAATCGTCATTCGATGCTGACGCGTCTGCAAAAGCACTCGAATTCAAGACCAAGGCGCCAACCAGTAGGGTATATAAATATTTAATCATTTATTACACTCCACGATTTTATTAACCGAATCCAGGGCGTCTTGATTGAAATTGAGCCGCAAGGCGTCGAGAGCACATTTATTTAAAGTAACCGTTGATCCCGCGGGGTTTTGCACCGTCCCCTCCGACACTTTATCCTTATCCACCATCAGGGCTAAACTTGCCGATTGTCGCCCAATCGTTGCAAGATCGGCAGAAATTGCCAAAACCGCGCCTTGTTCTATAAACACGTCGCTGTAGGCGTAAACCGGCTTTTGCCGTTGTTGCGCCGCTTGAAAAATTTGCTGCACTGAGGCTTTACTGCTTAAAACAACCGGATCGGAAATAATCCAGAACATATCTATTTTCGGCAGCAATTCATTGAGCGCATCGCCGATCTCTTGCGCATCATTAATGGGCTGATTAATGATATTTATGCCTAAGGTTGAGGCATCTTTTTTAATGGTTTCTACGTATTCACGACTGAATTTATCATTGTAAAGTAAGCCGATTGTTTTAATCGTTGGAAAGAAATAGCGTAACAACGATATTTCTTGCGCAGATGACAATTCATTGGCTACACCATAAGTTCCTTCGCCAATATCCAATCTTCGCCAATTAATAGCGGCTGAAAATAACAATTTCTTGTTAGAGGCAACATTACGCGCTAATGAATAAGCTTTGGTTCCTATGCAATAAATAAGCACAGGATTTTCTTGTTGGATAAGCTGTTTCAGCTCCGCTTCGGCATCGGCATGACTGTTTAAATTAAACTCAGTCCATTGATAAGCGTTTTGCTGCAAGACTTTTTTAAATTCAGAGGCGATTGTTCCATATCGGAAAACGGTATTATCACTATTAACAATCAGCACCTTACTCGGCTGGGCAAAACCGGCGCTAACCCAAAAGACACTCAATAGGATTAAGACCTTACAAAAATCCATTATTTTCATAGGGGGTTCCTGTCTTTATAAGACGCGCGGCGATTATTGAAGCATTTCATTGCATTGCCCTCCAGCCATCTATGCCCAGTAACTTTAAATTCTCTCCACCGGCATCGGCTTCCGACATTTTTCGTAACACTTCAAGTAATTCCGCTTCTTGCTGCTCCGGCTTTTTCAATGTTGCCGCAACTAATAAATAATCCTTTTCGCTAAACCCCAAGCTATGTAATTCTCTAAATTGATTGGGATTAATCATCGCCAGCTTATCTAAACCGCTTTCTGCGGAAATGGCGGCACTCGCCATGCCAAAACCCACCGCCATAATTGCATCGATGTCTTTAGGCACAATGAGTATTTTGATGTCTTTAAGCAACGCTTCCTGCTCTTTGCCGAGTATTTGCTTCAATACACTGTGAATGTATTCTTCACTTCCTGCGCCTGCAACTACGGTATTCTTAAGCATAGTGACATTGGCAATGTCTTTTTTCGTACTTAATACCTTCCTTTGCATGGTGTTGCCCTTTGACGTGCCGACCAAGGCTATTTTCAGCGGCACATTTTTCTGCTGCAATGCCTTTAAATGCCAACTGGATAATAAATAAATATCGCCTTTTTTTTCCTTGATTACCGCTTCAAAATTTTCCCTGCTATCAAAAGGCTGGAAATAATAACCGCCATGGTTCACCAAATACGTATCAAAAGCTGTTTTTAGCGTGGCAAAATTATTGATGTTTGTTTCCGGATTATAAAAATAGATAATCGACCCTACATTGGAATAGGCAGACCAGTAACTTCCGGTAATAAATACAGAAAAGATAAAAAAGACAGGCAAGATGCGTTTCATTTCTAGTATCTTTCGTTAAAACCGCACGTTAATACCAAGAAAGAAGCCTTTGGGGAGATCATTTATTATTCTTTTAATTATAAGAAGTCGCAATAATAGCCTTTAAAGAAAAATAAAGCACCGTAAAAATACCACTGAATCCTCTTCCAATGAATCATTATCACCGTCGCTTGGGGACTCAAAAAAACATCGAACCGGATTGTTCTCAGTTCATATTTTTTTGATACACATCACAAATTCGTTATTTAAAGCAGCCTCATCCCAACCCAGCGTTGTTGCAGTCATTTCGGCGAGAGACCGTAATTCGGACTGCGTCATTTTTGCCAGGATTAACAAGGGAATCCGCCGTCTGAGCAAATCTTCCAAATGAACGACCATTTCATTACCGGCACAAAACACCAAATCAGCGAGAATAAAAGGCAGCGAAGGCGTTATCCGCCTTGCCAACGCCCCATCCTGTTCGATTAATTGAAAAATCATCGACACGCGTTTTGCATGTCGCCGTATCAGCCATTGGGCGCTTTCCTTGTCTATGCCCAGTGTTACGGCTTCCGCCAAAGCCGCCTTCGACCACAGCCGATAATCCTGATCAGGCAGCCACGGAAACGGTCTGCCGTTAGTTTTGCAAGGTTCACTGATGCCTAAGTTTTCACAAAGCATATTGACTATTTGGGCTGCGTCTTCCCGCGCCGAAGTGATTTTTCCGCCGATGGAGGTCAAGAGGCCGTTATCAGCGACTTTCAGCTCCCAGTCGCGACTGATCACAGACGGCGTAGTTTTTGAACTTTGTTTTAAAACGCGCAGTCCTGCATAACGCCCGATAATGTCGGCCTCTGTCCAATTTATATCCAGCACACGATTGGCCTCGGTCAACAGATAATCGACTTCATCCGCTTCGACGCAAACCTGGTCGACATCGCCGCTATAATCGGTATCGGTGGTGCCCAGCAGCGTCAACCCGTACCACGGAATCATGAAGAACACCCGCCCGTCCGCTTTCGCGGTCAGCAACAGCGCCTCATTGCCCAGCGCCTTGGGCAGGATTAAATGCACGCCCTTGGTTAGTCGGCATCCGCTTTCAGCCGTCCATTGACCGATTGCGTTAACGATTTGCCGTGCGTAAACGACTGCTGTTTTGCCGTCGACCCTGTTTTGAATTTTAGCGCCGCAGACTTGCCCTTTATCTTCAATAAAACCGGTTACTTTGCAGTAATTCACACATACCGCTCCAGCCGATAACGCACCATCGATCAATTCCAGAACCAAGCGGGCATCGTCGGTCTGCGCGTCGGCATACGTAAAGCCGCCGGTTAATAATGCCGGATTGAGACAGGGGAAACGCTCCGCGAACGCAGCCCGACTGAAATGACGATGAACTTGGTCGGAGCCAAGCGTTCCGGCCAGAAAATCATAAAGCATCAATCCGACTTTAAGGCGAATACTATTTAGTCGACTGTCCTTAAAAACCGGAATGCCAAAACGCAACGACCAGACGCGATGCGGAGCGACTTTCTTCAACATCTCGCGTTCACGCAAGGCTTTTTTAACCAGCTTGAAATCCAGCGACTCCAGATAGCGCAGGCCGCCGTGTATCAGTTTAGTGGAAGCGGATGAGGTTCCCGAGGCCCAGTCGCCCTGATCGACGATCGCGACCTTGAGACCTCGCAAAGCGGCATCATACGCCGTCCATGCGCCGTAAATGCCGCCGCCGCAAATCAGCACATCAAAATGCTGATCGGCCAGTTGGACAAAATCCCGTTTCACGAATCGCGCAGCTGCAATGCCAGTTGCGGGTAATCGGTAATCAGGATATTGGCCTTCAGATCCAGCGCCTTTTGAATCTCCTGCTCACTGTTGCAGGTATAAACCCCAACACCTTTGTCGTGGTCACGTAAAAGCTTGGCTATGGACTCGTTATGGATGTCGATGGGCAGGCAAAAACCGGCAAGAAAGCTGTAATCTTTCAGGAACTGCTCAATATCAGCTTGAGTGTGATGGCCGGACAGCAGATAGTAAAGCGGCAAATCCGGTGAGTGTTGATGAGCAAAAATCAGGCCGGGCAGACTGTATGAGGAAATAAACACGCCATCGGCGGCCGATGTGCCGATGATCGCCAGCATTTGCAGTATCTTGCTTTCCAGCCGTTGCTGCGGTTCCCCGTCGCGGCTTTTAAGCTCAATATCCAGGCCGCAACGCCCCCGATAAGTGGCGATAAACTCCTTAAAACTCAACGCGCCTTCCGACACCGCATCGGGCGAGCTGTATCCCGCAAAATCCATTTGTTCAAGCTGCGCGAAGTTAAAATCGTCGATGCATTTTCCCGAATGCCCCAGCTTATCCAGCTCCCAGTCATGCCAAAGCACCGGCACCTCATCCAGACTCAGCTGCACATCCGTTTCAATACCGTCAATAGGGTGTTGCAGTGCTTTATTGAAGGCGGCTCGGGTGTTTTCGGCAATTGCTCCATGCATTGCTCTACCTCCTGCATCCATGCAGTCGTCCGCCGCTTCCCTGTTTGCGCCGCGGTGGGCGAAGATTAAGCATGTGTTCTGGTTGCTCATTGCGCTATGTCCTTATTAACTTGCTACTCAGCTATTAACGCCGATAAACCTTCTTGATTCAAAATATCTATAGCCTTTTGATATAATTTAGGTCGATCCAATTTAAAATCTTTTAAAGGTATGTCTTCATCAGCTGTTTTAAATTTGAAAACACTCCTATCTCTATGTGACCACCAGTGGTGAATATGAGCTGCAGATTTATCATCTGAAATTACCAGATTCCACTCATCCTCGTTTCCCATTTTTATATCCTGTGAATGTAATAAAAACTTCATTTTTTACCTTCTGTATATTTATGAATGCCTAATGAAAAGCTCAGCAAGTGCTTGTATGGAACTTGTGTATCACGGAGTCCCGATACCCTGAATCAGCTGTACTTTGCGAACAGGAAGCTGGAGCTTCCAAAACTGAATTCTCAAGCTGGAGAGAGAACCGGCTGGCACGGCTTTATCGCGCCACTCCTTGTTGAATGATTTGTTAGACATGAAAATCAGACATATCTCGCTTTCCATGCCAGAAACGGATAACTTCGATTTTGCGACTTTCATGATTTATACGATAAATCACTCGATACGAACGAGCAACAATCTCTCGGATAACGGGATTTCCAAACTCAGGCACGACTCTTCCCTTTTCTGGAAACTGCCCGAGCGATTTAACGCTGGAAATAAGAAACCGACCGAACTCGATTGCGCGCTCCGGCGCATCAGCTGAGATATATCGCACGACATCTTCAAGATCGCGGCGGGCTGACAATGACAGCGTTACCTCATAATCCATGATGGCAGTTCTTTTTCTAGTTGCTCAATTGTGACGCTGTCTCCGCGATCAAGCTCCGCCATTCCTTGCCGTACAGCCGCAATAAATTCAATTTCTTGCGCAATCTGATGTAAAGAAACTTCGTCCGGTAACCGCAAAAGCAAATCTTTGATAATTTCCTTGCTACTCATGTTGGCGGTATTCATAAATTGCCCCCTAAAGTTCAATGCCAATAATACGGCCTAACTGTTTTGATTGGACCGAGTATAAGACAACAGGGCATGACGCACAAACAAATACGACGCTTGACTGGAACAGGTTAGCGCTGGTTCCCAATCTCCAGATTGGGAACCTTAAAAGCGAAGCTCCAGCTTCGCGAAACAGGAAACCGAATTCCCAAGTTGGAGCTCTGATCTTTATACCGCAAGTATCCACGTAACTCGTCATACCCGCCGGGAAGCGGGTATCCAGTGCCATGGATGGCGACCTTAAATACGTCCGTGTAATCTGGTTTCCGGCAATCCCTGCCGGAATGACGGTCTTCCCGTAGACTTGTGTATAACGACGAGAGCTGGAGCGTGGGAACTAGCGAAATTCAAACAAGCCCTTCTTCCTTCATCGCTTTTTGCACAGCGGGACGCGCGGAAATTTTAGCGGCATAGTCCGCCAGCACCGGCCAACGGGAAATATCAACATCGACATAAGCGCCCCAGCCCAGCATGACAAACAAATAAGCATCGGCCACGGTAAACTGTTCGCCAAGCAAAAATGCCCGGTTCGAAAGATGCTCTGCGACGGTTTCCAGACGCGAAGCCAATGTCGCAATCGCCATCTTTTTAGCGACCTCAGGCGTGGCGGAATTAAACAAAGGCGCAAACCCTCCTTTATGAATCTCGGTTGAAATAAAATTCAACCATTGTTGCAGCTGATAACGCTCGAATGTGCCTGCCGGTGGGGCTAATTCTTTATCCGGCGCCTGATCGGCAAGATACTGCACAATAGCGGGACCTTCCATCAGCTTGTTGCCGTCGTCAAGGATCAGCACCGGCACGTAACCGTTAGGATTTATCAACCGGAAATCCTCCCCGATTTCGGTACGTTTTATTTGCAAATCGACTTCAATCAATTCAATCGGCAGTTCCGCTTCGCAAGCGACGATATGGGGCGATAGCGAACATGCGCCTTTGCTGTAATAGAGTTTCATGGTTTTTTCCTCTGAGCCGTATTAACAAACAAAGCCGATCAGTCGTTGATCGTTTCAACTTGAAGCACGATGTTGACTGCATCAGCAAGGGTCGGCGCATAGTTGTCTACGCCAAAATCAGATCGTTTGATAGTCGCCGCCGCGGGTGTTGTTCATGGCGACATACTCATTCCGCAATAAAAACAATCTACCACCAAATGCACCGGCTTGGTAATACCGTGTAAGCTTAAATTATCATCAACGACAATGAGTTAACCTTAATTACAGCAGGATTGTCCGATAAAAGGTAATCTGTAGATAGCCGGTAGAAGTTTGCGTAATAGCGCTTATTTCGTCAGCGTTACTTTGTGTGGGGCGCGCCGCGGCGCCAGAGAGGATCAAGCTTCAATCCCACGCCACGAAGAAGGCGCGCCCTACGCTGCGACGGCTTCATTCGTGAATCATAGCCGCCTTTTCGCCATCCACCTTCTTTAGAAATGGCGCAACAGCAAGCGAAACCAGGAAAATAACGGCGATAACCTGAAACAGGTTATTAAAGGTCATCACTTCCGCTTCCCGCAAGGCAAGCCCGGTGATTTGTTTTAACGCGGCCAAATCAGGATCAG
>Ga0208510_100289_pt1 | contig 20075 bp, 6 predicted proteins | sample LakWasMet33_HOW6_2_FD_183875 | JGI IMG/M metagenome (GOLD analysis project Ga0208510, IMG submission 183875) | Freshwater sediment methanotrophic microbial communities from Lake Washington under simulated oxygen tension - Sediment Metagenome... | ecosystem: Environmental > Aquatic > Freshwater >...
AGGTGACCGATATTATCGGATGAGCGGAGTATCAAGTCGCCGGCGGCTCTTGCGGCACGGACGGCAGTATTTAACATGGGTTGCATAGGCGGATTTATATTGAGTACGGATGTATGGACAGATATTTGCTGCTGCAATATCTGCATTCCCCATGTCCCTGTGGGTTATGCTGAAGTTAGAGCACCCAAAGTAGGCGCTTTACGACTGCATGGACGCAGGAGGTGGAGCAATGCAGGAGCTATTGCCGAGGCGATGCAGGAGCAATTGCTGAAAACGCATATAATACCAAATATTTTGCTAAACTTAGGCTCTTTTTTTAACTAAGGACAAGGCATTGCTGTCTACTATAAAAATTGTACTGGTCGAAACAACGCATCCGGGGAATATAGGTGCTGTTGCCCGTGCGATGAAAAACATGAAGATGCATAATCTCTGGCTGGTTGCGCCTAAAATCTTCCCCAGCGCCGATGCCACCTCCAGAGCGTCCGGCGCTGATGACGTATTGGCGGGCGCAACCGTTTGCGCGACCTTGCAAGAGGCCATTGCCGACTGCCAAGTGGTGATTGGCGCCAGCGCCCGAGGCCGGACCATCAGCTGGCCGGAAATGACGCCTAGGGAATGCGCGGAAAAAGTGCTGATCAAGGAACCCGGCAACAAAACGGCTATCGTTTTTGGCCGGGAAAATTCGGGCTTAAAAAATCACGAACTGGATCTGTGTCACTTTTTGCTGCGCATCCCGTGCAACAGCGAATACAGCTCTTTAAATATTGCCGCCGCGGTACAGGTGGTTTGTTATGAATTGTTCGTGGCATCCGGACTGGCCGAGCAAGAACAAATCGTGGTCGGCGACAAAGGCGAAGACCCCTTGGCTACGGCAACGCAAATGGAGTCTTTCTATACGCATCTGGCCGAAGCATTAACCGATATAGGCTTTATGCATCCCGCCAAATCAAAATCCATCATGCGGCGTTTGCGGCGGATTTATAACCGGGTACAAATGGACACCAAGGAACTGGACATACTCCGGGGTATCTTACGGATGTCTCAAGGCCACAAGAGGAATAACGATGTTTAACCGAATAAAAGAAGATATTGCCTGCGTCTTTGACCGAGATCCGGCCGCGCAGACGATCTTTGAAGTAATTACCACCTATCCCGGATTTCATGCCGTTTTGATACACCGAGTCAGCCATTTTTTCTGGATCGCCGAATTCAGATGGCTGGCCCGATTTATCGCCCACATCGGCCGCTGGCTGACCGGTATTGAAATCCACCCCGGCGCAGTCATCGGCAGGCGTTTTTTTATCGATCACGGCATGGGCGTGGTAATCGGCGAAACCGCCATTATCGGTGATGACTGCACCTTGTATCATGGCGTAACCTTGGGCGGAACCAGCTGGGATAAAGGCAAACGTCATCCGACCCTGCATAACGGCGTGGTGATTGGTGCCGGGGCAAAAGTTTTAGGACCTATCGATATAGGCGAAAACGCCCGAGTCGGTTCAAACTCGGTGGTCTTAAAGCCGGTACCGGCTGGATCAACTGCGGTTGGAATTCCCGCTCATATCGTCGATCCCAACAGCAGAGCCGTAACAGCCGAGCGTGACAAGATCGCCTACAAAATGGGCTTTCATGCCTACGGCGCAACAACCGACGTGCCCGATCCAATCGCCTACGCCATCAATCACATGCTCGATCATATTCATGACATGGATAAACAGATAGAAACCCTGCAAAAAGCACTTAATGATGCGGGCATTAAATACACGGAATCGCCTATCTCCACATTGGACGGTTGCGAAATTGAGGACGGCTATGAAAAAGGCGAACGGTAAAAAGGTAAAAACGGTTTCAACGTGATTTGCATCCAGGTATTCCTCAGAGAAAAGCAACCTTATTTGAGGAATACCTGTGCCTACCAAGGGTACAATAGTTGACTATTTTGCTAGGTTAAGTATAGTAACAATATCTTAACGGTATTTATAGAGGATACTATTGTGCGCTTAACAACTAAAGGCCGCTATGCGGTTACTGCAATGCTTGACTTGGCTTTTCACAGTCAAATCAAGCCGGTAACCCTGACTGACATTGCGGCTCGTCAAACCATTTCCCTGTCTTATCTGGAACAACTGTTTGCCCGTTTACGTCGGGCCGGTATGGTAAAAGGCGTGCGCGGGCCTGGCGGCGGTTACAAACTGTGTCGCAAGACCAGCGATATTAATATTGCTGACATTATCGCTGCCGTCAATGAACCGCTTGATTCGACCAAATGCGGCGGAGAGGCCAATTGCCAGAAGGATCAGGCCTGTTTAACGCATGACCTGTGGATGGGATTGAGCGAACAGATTAGAGATTATTTGAAGGGCATTTCTTTGGCCGACCTGTTAGAAAAAAACCAGGTTCAGGAAGTTGCCATAAGGCAGCATCACGATGCGCAGCAAGTCATTGAAATTTACCGTCACCCGGATTAATGCCCGACCTGAATGATCTATTTTGATCATAACGCGACCACACCGTTAGACGATCGCGTACTGGACGCGATGCTTCCCTTCCTGACAACATTCTACGGAAATCCTTCCAGCTTATATCGTCACGGCAGAGTCGCAGGCGGCGCCATAGATGCAGCTCGTGAACAGCTGTCGGCACTGCTTGGCGTTCAGCCCGGACAAATTATTTTCACCAGCGGCGGCACCGAAGCCAATAACCTGGCTTTGGCAACACTAGCCCCTCAGGCCGGACTCGCCGTCTCAGCCATTGAACATCCCTCGATTATCGAGCCTGCCCTGCATTTAAAAAGCACGGGACATGAGCTTACCCTGCTCAATGTCAACGCAAACGGCCTGATCACACAGGATGCTATCGACGAGGTGATTCAGCTAAAGCCCGGCCTAGTTTCAATCATGCTGGCCAACAATGAAACCGGCGTGGTGCAGAATATCGTTCACTATGCCGATCAGTTAAGAGCCCATGGCATCAGGATTCATACCGACGCCGTGCAGGCGCTGGGCAAAATTCCCGTAAATTTTAATCACCTCGGCGCGCATTTGATGTCGCTGTCCAGCCATAAAATATACGGACCTAAAGGCTGCGGGGCGCTGGTATTTGAAAAATCCGTGGAGATAAAGCCGATCTTGCGGGGCGGCAACCAGGAACAGGGATTCAGGGCCGGGACTGAAAACGTCGCCGCCATCGTCGGCTTTGGCAAAGCGGCGGAACTTGCCAAAACCGAACTTGCCGAACGCCACACATATCTGCTAAAACTTAGAAAACTGTTGGAGCATGGCTTAAGCGCCATTCCCGGTCTGACTATTTTTGCCGAGCAGGCCGAACGACTGCCCAATACCGTCCAGATGGGCATCAACGGCATCGATGGTGAAATGCTGCTGATGCAGCTGGATCAGAAAAACATCGCCGTTTCCAGCGGTTCAGCCTGCGCCAGCGGTCAGAGAGAACCCAGTCCGATATTGGTAGCCATGGGTATTGAACCTAGCGACGCAAAAAGCGCGATTCGCATCAGTTTGGGGAAAACCAACACTGAAGCTGAAATTTTTGAATTTATTAAACAATTAAAATCCTTAAACGTAACAGGATAAAGAGGAAATCATGTCTGTCTCATTAACTGAAAGTGCCGCTCGGCAAATTAAAAAACAACTGGAAAAACGCGGCAAAGGACTGGGTTTAAAGCTGGGCGTAAAGCAATCCGGCTGCTCCGGGTATGCTTATACGATTGATTACGCCGACATACTAAACGAAGGCGATGCCGTATTTGAAAATTTCGATGTAAAAGTCATAGTCGCCGCAAACGATCTGCAATTTGTGGACGGAATAGAACTGGATTATCGCCGGGAAGGCATTAACGAAGCCTTCCAATTCAATAATCCGAATGTAAAAGGTACCTGCGGTTGCGGCGAGAGTTTTTCTGTTTGATCGATAAATTTCGCGATAGATACCCTGCCGGAGCTGGGGCTTGCCCATCGAGATCGATTAAACAAAAATAGCGGCATCAGCTTGAGATTAAAAGGCGAGTTAAACTCAAGCTAAACCTTCTCCTGGTCTTTACACAATTTGCATCACCGTCGATCCGGCAGGGATCCACTCCGGGCCACCTTACCCGTAGCTCTCTCTTCGGGCTAATGAAAAGCATTTGTTCCAGAACCCAACTTGGGGCAGTCCAAAGTATTTTCCTAGGCAAGTTGATATTTAAAGGTGACATCGCTTTTTCTTAAGTGCTTGTTTAAAAAAACTACCCGAGAAAAACTGTTATCAACCGCACATGGATTTAAATCCCGACAAAGATTTGACTTACCGGGATATGGCCGCTTAAACTAAATGTTAATTCAACCTCCAACACAGACTGAACCCTAGACATTAATCTCAATTTTTATTTTGATACCGACTGTTTTCGTGTTCCCACAACAAGACTAGATAGAAGCTTTATTCGTATTTTACCCAGTAGGATTGACGCTTAATCTTTTAGTCAAAATATGGACACGGCGTTGAACGTCATTCAAAAGTTACCGCTTTTAGAGTTGGTGTGATAAGAGCAGCGAATTCAGATAAGAAAAAACCATCATGCTCGGCAGATACGGAAATCTTTAGTTACGCAGTCAAAACAAAAAAAGTAATGACATGAACAGAGAAACCGAAAATCAAAACTCATCCGCCCAACTCCTGAAAACGGATAGGGGAAAAACAAAATCCAATGCCATAGAAACGCCCTCCATTGCCCTGCCAAAGGGAGGCGGTGCCATTAAAGGCATTGATGAGAAGTTTTCAGTGAATGCCGTAAACGGCACCGCCTCTTTTTCCATACCCTTGCCGTTTTCGGCTGCTCGGGGCGCTTCACCCACATTAGGTTTATCTTATAATTCCGGCGCAGGCAATGGCGTGTTTGGCTTGGGTTGGGCATTGAGCTTGCCGTCCATCAAACGCAAAACAGACAAAAAACTCCCGCAATATTTTGATGATATAGATTCGGATACATTTTTATTTTCTGAGTCCGAGGATCTGGTACCGGAATTCGGAAAAGGGCTGGACGGCACTTTCAGCAAGGACAGCGATGGCAATTATGTCATCAAAGAAAACGATTCGCCGGATGGCCTATTCACCATACGATACTATAAACCCAGAATCGAGGGTCTGTTTGCCCGTATCGAAAGATGGTCGCATAAAACAGCCGCTGAGACTAAATGGAAGGTCGTTACCAAAGAAAATGTGACTACGCTATTCGGATGGTCTACCGGCTCAAGGATTTTCGATCCCAAGGATGCCCATAAAATATTCGAATGGCTGCCCGAATTTGTCTTCGACGACAAAGGCAATTGCAGCCAATATCTTTACAAAAAAGAAGACGATAAAGAATTCGATCCGGGCCTGCTACACAACAAAAACCGATCTGAAAACGGCAATATTACTTACACCAACCTGTATTTAGAGAAAGTTTTATACGGCAACAAAACGCCTTATAAAGATTTTAATGACGCCTACCCCAATGCAAGCGATTACCTTTTTCAAACGGTATTCGATTACGGCGAATATGATACCAACACGCCCTATGCAAAAATAAAGGACTGGGATTTTAGGCAGGATGCTTTTTCAGAACACAAATCCGGCTTTGAAATAAGAACCACAAGGCTTTGCAAAAGGGTTTTACTGTTCCACCATTTTACCGAACTCCCCGGCGCTTCGGCCTTGGTAAAATCCCTGAATTTCAACTACGATACTGCAAGCGAACAAAACTTTACCTTCCTGACAGCCATCACCCCCTATGGCTATATCAAAAAGCCGGACGGAACCTACACCGACAAAAAACTTCCGTCCACTGAATTTGGCTATCAGAAACACGTTTGGAATAAAGATGTTAAATCCATTGCCGCCGAAGATTTGGTGCATGCCCCGATCGGTCTGGACGATTCAGAATACCAATTCACCGATTTATTCAATGAAGGCCTTTCCGGCATCCTGACCGAACAAGGCGGCGGGTTATTTTACAAACATAATTTGGGCAACGGTAAGTTTGCACAGGCCAAGTTGGTATCTCCCAAGCCTTCTTTTGTAGGGGTTGGCTCGCAATTGCAATTGATGGACTTGGACGCAGATGGCGGCAAACAGTTAGTCAATCTGAACAATGAGCCCAAAGGATACTTCGAACTAAGCGACGACGAAGAGTGGCAAGCTTTCCGAACTTTCGAGCATCTACCCAATATCAATATGGGCGATGCCAATGCCCGGATGCTTGACCTAAACGGCGATGGCAAGCCGGAGGTTTTACTTACCGAAGATCATGCATTTACCTGGTATGAATCCGAGGGCAGAAAAGGCTTTGCAGCAGCCCATAAAACCGTAAAGCCTGTCGATGAAGAAACGGGGCCGCATATTGTATTTGCCGATTCCAAGCAGACCATTTTCCTGGCTGATATGTCGGGAGACGGCATGACCGATATTGTAAGGATTCGTAACGGCGAAGTGTGTTACTGGCCTAACTTGGGCTATGGAAAATTCGGCCGAAAAGTGGCTATGGATCACGCCCCTGTTTTCGACTATCCCGATGCCTTCAATCCCGCTTATTTGCGCTTGGCGGACATAGACGGTTCGGGTACCACCGACATTATTTATCTGGGCAAAAACAAGTTCAACTGTTGGATGAATTTGAGCGGCAACGCCTTTGCTACCACGCCTTTTGCAATAGACAACTTTCCTGAAATACACAACCAGTCGAAAATTACGGTAACCGATCTGTTGGGCAATGGTGTCGCCTGTATCGTCTGGTCAAGCCGTTTGGCTAAAGATTCCGGCTCGCCTTTAAAATACATAGACCTGATGGACAGCAAAAAACCGCACATCATGGTTTCCTACAAAAACAACCTGGGAAAAGAAGTCTCGCTGGAATATACCCCTTCCACTCAGTTTTACCTTGCCGACAAGCTTGCCGGAAAGCCTTGGGCGACTAAACTGCATTTCCCGGTGCATTGCATATCCAAAACAGAAACTTACGACAAAGTTTCAGGTTACCGCTTTGTCAGTTCCTATACCTACCATCACGGCTATTACGACCATGCCGAGCGGGAGTTTAGAGGCTTTGGCAGGGTCGAACAAACCGATGCGGAGCATTTTGAGCATTGGCAAAAGGACAATGCCGCTAATATTGTCGATAAAACCCTGCATCAACAACCGGTCATTACCAAATCATGGTTTCATACCGGGGCATTTTTAAGTTGGGAAAAAGTGCTGACTCAATTTTCTCATGACTATTGGTATGAGGAAATGCACCGGCAAGGTTTTACGGTAGCCAATCATGAAACGCCTTTACCCGACGCCCGGCTTATTGCAGCTCCAGGATTAGATCCCGCCCTCATAAACAACCTCAGCTTCGAGGAATGGCGGGAAGCCTTACGAGCCTGCAAAGGCATGGGGCTACGCTCCGAAGTGTTTGCCAAGGATGCGCCGCTAGCCAACGCTACGCCAGATCAACGCCGGAAAGAATTAACGCCCTATTCCGTTGCCACGCACAACTGCACGATTGAACTCTTGCAGCCGAAAGGGCAAAACCGGCACGCCATATTCATAGCCAAAGAAAGCGAAGCCATCACCTACAGCTACGAGCGCAACACCGAAGACCCGCGCATCGCCCATACCCTGAACATCAAGCTGGACGAATACGGCAATGTTTTGGAATCGGCTTCACTGGTTTATCCAAGACTGAAAGCAAACACATCCTTGCCTGATGAAACCCAAGAAGCCCAGGACAAAACCCTGGTTAACTATACGCAAAACCGTTTCACCAATGATATCGATACCGCCGCAACCTACCGGCTTAGACTGCCGTCAGAAACCTTAACTTACGAGTTAAAAAGTGTCGCTAAAGCCGGTTCTGTATACTCGGTGAAGGATTTCGACAGCATCCTTACGGCTGCCGTTGAAGTCGAATATCATCAAATCGACATCAATCCAGCACCCGGCACTGCACAGAAAAGATTAATCGAGCAGATACGCACTACCTATCGCAGCAACAATCTAAAAACGCCTTTGCCATTGCATCGTTTGGAGTCATTGGCATTGCCTTTTGAAAGCTATCAATTAGCTTATACGTCAAGCCTTGTCGCCCATATTTTCGGCAACAAGGTTAATGAAGACCTGATGCTGGAAGGCAAGTTCACCCATGGCGCGGGTGACAGCAACTGGTGGATTCGCTCGGGAACGACGCAATTCATTGACGCGGCAGAAGCCGTGGCCGATGCCCAAAACCGTTTCTATGTGCCAATTTCCTATACCGATCCTTATGGCTCTAAAACCAAGGTGAAGTATTACAGCGACTATTTCCTGTTTATGTTTATTGAAGAAACAGAAGATGCAGTAGGCAATAAACACAAGGTTGAGCAGTTTAATTTCCGCACCCTTGCAGCGAAAAGAGTGCAAGACGCCAACGGCAATTTTTCCGAAGTGATGGTGGATGAGTTAGGCCTGGTCAAAGCCATGGCGATATTCGGCAAAGGCAATGAAGCCGATGATTTGATCGGCTTGAATGAGTTTTCTTCCGCACCGGAAACTGGTTTGGTCGATGATTTTTTTAATGCGCAAGCTTCCGATATTTTGGTTGCTAAAGGGAAAAGCTTGCTGCAACACGCCACCGCCCGGTTTGTTTATGACTTCGATGTCTATAAAAAATCCGGCAAGCCGGTTGTAGTCGCCTCCATTGTCCGGGAAGAGCATTTTCAGGACAACAACAACTCTCCCGTTCAAATCAGCCTTGAATATTCAAACGGCCTTGGACAAGCGGTGATGAAAAAGGCGCAGGCTGAACCGGGGCTGGCAAGGCAAGTTCAGGTCGAAGCAGACAACACCTACACCGTCACCGAAATTGATACGTCCACGCTGGTTCCCAAGCAATTGCGCTGGATCGGCAACGGCAGAACCGTACTCAACAACAAAGGCAATGCCGTCAAACAATATGAACCGTATTTCTCGGTAAACCATCACTACGAAGACCAAAAAGAGCTGGTTGAATCCGGTGTTACGCCCCTCCTCTATTACGATGCGATCGGACGGCTGATCAAAACCGAATTGCCCAATGGTACCTTATCCCGCACAGAATTCGATTCATGGCAGCAAACCGCCTATGACTCCAACGATACCGTCTTGGAATCCCCTTGGTATCACAAGCGCACCAATCGCCTGATGGATGCGGAGCTGATTGCCGCAGGCAAAGACCCCGAACGGGAAAAATCGGCAGCCGATCAAGCCGCCAAACATGCGGGCACCCCAGCCATACAGCATTTCGATACATTGGGAAGGCCGGTACTGTCGATAGACCATAACAAGCATTTGAAAGCCGATGAAGATGAATTTTACCTGACCAAAGTACGCCTCGACAGTGAAGGCAATCTGCGTAGCGTTACCGATGCCAGAGGCAATGTGGTGATGCGATACCAATACGACATGCTGGGCAACAAGGTTTATCAACAAAGCATGGATGCAGGACAGCGTTGGTTGCTGACCAATATCCTAGGCAATCCGCTACGCACTTGGGATGAACGCGATCATGAGTTCCGCTATTTTTACGATAGTTTGCACCGGCCGACCCAAAGCCAAGTCATAGGCGGCGATGCTGGCACACCGCTTAATAATATCGTTGAGCGAATTTTTTACGGCGAAGCCGAAGCCAATCCCGAACTAAAAAATATCAGGGGGCAAGCAGTCAAGCATTACGATACCGGCGGACTTGTGGAAACGCCGGAATATGACTTTAAAGGACAGCCCATAGCCACCACACGCAAGCTATTTAAAAATTACAAAGGTGTCGCCGACTGGGTAGACGGCAATTTAATCAATGACCTGGAAGCAGAAAGTTTTACCTTTAGCAGCAAAACCGATGCCTTGGGCAGAATCACCCGCCAAACCGCACCCGATGGCAGCATTATCACTCCTTCCTATAATGACGCCGGATTACTCAATGCCGAAACCGTAAAACATCCGCATCTCGCCGTTCCCACTCCTTACATCAAAGACATCGACTACAACGAAAAAGGCCAGCGCAATAAAATCATTTACGGCAACGATGTCATCAGCCGGTTTTATTATGACAAGGAGACCTTTCGGCTCACGCGCCTAGAAACCAAACGGCAAAACAACGACCCGCTGCAAGATTGGTATTACACTTTCGACCCCGTAGGCAATATCACCCACATCGAAGATAAAAACATCCCGACAGTATTTTTCAACAACCAAAAAATAATCGGCGTTGCCACTTACAGCTATGATGCCCTTTACCGTTTGATCGAGGCCAAGGGCAGAGAAAATGCCTCACCACTGCTATTTGACGGCAAAGACAACTGGAGTGACGCCGCTTTCATGAAGCAGTTGAGCCCCGGCGACCCGTTGGCGATGCGCGAGTACACTCAAAGCTACCGATACGACGAAGTGGGCAACATCCAGCAGATGCAGCATAAGGCGGACAGCAACAACTGGACGCGGGATTACACCTATCAGGCCGCCAACAACCGTCTCATCAGCACCCAAATAGGCCCGATCACCTACAGCTACCCGCACCACGCCAAACATGGCTATGTAACCGCCATGCCGCATTTGGACGAGATGGGCTGGAACTTCAAAGAAGAGCTGGTCAGAACTACCCGCCAAAAACGCAGCGATGGAGGCACTCCAGAAACCACCTATTACCAATACGACGGGCAAGGACAACGCATCAGGAAAATAACCGAGGACCCGGCCAAGGCAGGTGCGACACCCGGCAAAAAAGACGAGCGCATTTATATCGCAGGCTACGAGCTTTATAAAAAGCACAGCGGTACCGATGCCGGACTGGAGCGCACCAGTCTGAGCCTGATGGATAAGCAGCACCGCTTTGTGATGATAGACACCGAAACCAAACCCAAGCTGATCTTCGGCATACCGGTAGGACGGACTGCGCCTAAACAGACGCAACGCTACCAGCTCCACAATCACCTTGATTCTGCGGGTTTGGAATTGGATGGCGATGCTCAAGTGATTTCTTATGAGGAGTACCACCCGTTTGGTTCCACGGCTTACCAGGCTAAAAACTTAGCCATTAAAGCGGCTGCCAAACGCTATCGCTATACGGGTATGGAGCGGGATGAGGAGACGGGGTTGTCGTATCACTCGGCTAGATATTATTTGCCTTGGTTGGGGAGGTGGATAAGTACTGATCCCAAAGGGTTGGTGGATGGAACAAACTTATACGCGTACGTAAGGCAGAACCCACTTCGGCTGTCTGACCAGGAGGGGCGAGAGGCAAAAACGACGTACTTGGGATCAAGCAGGGACGAGAAATACGTTGGCAGGTTGGAGAAGACGTGGAGTGGAAATCAGTACTGGTCCGAGAGCGGATCACATAATGCAGGCTGGTATGTACGCACAGAAGGTCGTGAGATTCTTGCGCCACCGCAGACATTGCCCCGATTCAAGTTAGATTCAGCAACCCTGGATTTGGAGTCGTCCGGCCTTGCCTGGAAACGAGCTCCAATCAACTTGCTCGATACCCAGCTCACTATCAAGAAGCCGCTATCTTTTGAGACAATGCAATTGGAACCGTCGACGACTAAGCCCTCCCCCACGGATCCATATAAAGCCACGTGGTCTCTGATCGCAGACTATGAGCAAAAAGGCAGCGAAGCTGCGTCGCGTGGGCAAGAATCAGGGCAAGTTGGGAACGATGTAAACGAACGATATCTGTCTTGGAACTTTGCACGTGAAGACTATCGAAAAGTAAATTTAAAAGGGGGCGATCCGATCCTTCGCAATGCAGAGCATTACCTGTTTCGAAAATGGACTGCGTCAGAAAAAGACAACGCTTTTGTAAAGATTCCTGATGGACTTCCGTTCATGGATCCAGGGAAGTGGAATCCAACGCTGATGATGAATGCAGGGGTCATGGGCGGCATCCACGATCCTCTCTATAATTGGCTGCGCACGCATATCCTCGAACATCTTATAAATATCAACAAGACTACGCCGGACATGTATTTCTTTGAACAGGCGGGTTACGAAGCGGGCGAGCATCAATGGAAAGAGTACGACTGATGTGGGATCCCAGTCATCGGCAGCCGGTGGTGCATTATGAAGTCTTTGAGCAGGACGGGTTATACCCGGCGGTAGGCAATATCGCCCCACTCGACAGGCAATTTGAAACGTTAAGAACGGGATAAAAATCCCAAAGCAATAAAACCGTGTAATGAATTAAACCACCTCTAATAAACGTGAGAAGACAACATGGCAAATCAAATTGAAACCCCGAATTTAGTTGAGTCGAAAATTGAATTGTTCAAATTCGATTTAAAAGCCGATAAGCAGCAAAAGGCTTTTGAAGACATCTACAAAAAAAATAACGGCAATTGGTCTGCTGTCAAATCCGAACTTGCCGAGGAAAAAGGATTTACGGACGAGGTTATCAAAAATCTGGAATTCACCCATAACCTGGCCGAGTGGAGCAATAACAACGCCGATCTGGTTTCTATTTTTCAAAAGGACGGCCAGATCTATTCGATGAGAGATATTGCAACAAAATTCAATAAAGCCGCCTTCATAGAAAAAATAAAGGGCGTAGCTTCGACGGAAGCAGAGGAAGACAAACAGGCTTATGCCCTCGACCTGCATCGCGAACTTTTCCGCATGGAACCAACCGCTATGTTAGTCAATATGGTCAAAGACCCTCTGGTGCCTATGTTGAATGATGCCATCGGGGGCAATGTAGCGGCGGTATTAGAAAACCAGCCCGATTTCAATATTAAAACCACTTCTGTGTATGAGGTTCTCAACAATGCCGAGGCCTTGAAAGACATTCCAGCCGACGCTCAGGACGCGGTTAAAACCCAGCTTAAAACCTTGCAACGCATCGTCGCGGTCAGCCCAATATCTGATGCGGTGCCAGTGCTTTACAATGCCGAGCTGAACACGGCTTTGCAAATTTCCGAGATGCCCTCAACTCAATTCATGACCCTAATGAGCGGTAAAGAGTTGGACGATAACACCCTGATGCAGATTCATAGCAATGCCCAACAGACGCGCGTACGCAACGAACAGGCAATAATGGCTTTAAGGGAAGCGAGCCAAAATACCGGCATTGCCATGATTGATAAGAGCCTGAACCTGAATGGTAGTGCGCAACCGGAAATGAATTTTTCTGAGTCGCGTACAATGATGTACTCGACTAAAACTACAACTGCAAATAAAGCGCAAGAGGCCATTACAAAACACAACCTTTCCTGGGATTTGCTTTTTGCCGATGCCGATTTTTGCAAATGCGGCGAGTGTAATTCTGTATATAGCGCGACATCCTATTATGTTGAGTTGTTGCAATATTTACGCAATAACAATCTTGATCCCGATCCCGCCAATCCGAACCCTGTAAAACCCAACCCCAAAGATATTACTAACACACCTCTGGAAAAACTCTTTGCCCGCAGGCCCGATTTAGGTTGTCTGGAACTGACCTGCAAAAACACCAATACGATTTTGCCTTATATCGATTTGGTTAATGAGGTCATGGAAAACTACGTGGCCTTCAAACACCTCAAGCCTTTCAATGTCGAAAATGAAACCAGCAGCGAGCTGCTATCCGAACCGCAGCATACCGAATACCAAGCCTATTGCATTTTGAAAAGCGCTGTTTACCCCTTCACTTTGCCTTACCATCAACCCATTGATGCGGCAAGAATCTACTTGAAACATCTGGACACCAGCCGCCACGAACTGATCGACACTTTCAGGAAAAATAATTCAGGAGACGATGCGGCGCTTACTGAGCTTAAGGATGAAGCTTTAGACAGGGCCGCCGATGCCGAATTTTTAGAATTAAGCAAAGAAGAATATGTGATCTTGACCAAAGAGTGCTTTGAAAGCAAAGCCTTGATGGACAAGCTGAAGAATAAAACCTTCACCGATGCCGAATACCAGGATTTGATTGGCGTAAATCCGGTCTGGCAATACTACGGTTTTGATGATGACACAATCTGGTTAGGCGATAACGGGCTTACCCTGATTAAGCGGGAGTTTTTGCGTCGTACCGGGATTGATTACTTCGATTTAGTCGACCTGCTAACAACCGAGACTCTCAATCCCTATATGCCCAAAGGCAAATCGAAAGCGATCATGGAAAGTTTGCGCTTTAGCTATCGGTTTTTGCAGAACTACGCCAAGGCCTTTGGTATAGATAAGATGGCGGAAGACTTGGTCAACATGGAAAAGTTTGCCGATCTGGTGCCCTTAATCAAAGAGCAAATTGAATTACTTACCGACAAAAAAGCGCTAAGTTGCCCTAAAACAGGCCGGAATCAAGCCGATATAACCGATAAAGACATCATTCACTGGGTTAAATGCCACTTTGAAAAGGTCGGCAAGATGATTGTGATTGAAAGCGGAAGCGGTTGTGTGAATGGAGAAATTAAACTCAAGGGATATGGGGCGACAGCAGGCCGAAATGGAATAACCGTCGAAAATTGTAAAATCTTCTCCGAAAACGCAAATGGCTTTCGTACAGAAATAGGAAGTGTTGATAAAAAAACCGGGAAAATCACTTTCACAGATGAGCAAGATTCATCATCTGTAAATGCCTTGAAGAATGCCGAGTTCATTGGCGATAAGGGCGAGAAAGCTATTTTCCTGGTCATTGACAATGAAGTTTATCTGATCGTTTTAGAGCAAAAAGACAGCTGCGATCTTGATAGCGCCCTCCTGCAACATTTAGACGGCACGTCCCTGACAGTTGAGGAATATGACAGGATTCATCGCTTTATCCGTTTATGGCGTAAGTTAGACTGGACGATTGACGAAACCGACAAAGCCATTGTCGGCCTGAGCCCAACGCAGGAAGCCGGTCATGCCACTGAAGCCATTTGCGATGATTGCGCAAATGGAGGGTGCGGCTGCGATGACTGCGAAGAAGATACTATCGCCCTGCAACATTACGACATCAACCCGAACCTTATCCACCAGCTTGCAGCGGTAAAAAAGCTGCTGGACAAAACAGGTCTTGAGCTGATCAAACTACTTTCTTTTTGGGCCGCTATTAATATCAGAGGCGAAAAGTCACTCTATCAACAACTATTCCTCGCTCATAATGTTTTAGGAATTGACAAGATTTTCAAGGCGGATAATAAGGGCAATTATCTGACCGGCAATGCCAAACTCCTTGAGCATATCCCCGTCGTAATGGCGGCTTTCAATGTTTCTGCCGATGATATTCAAACCATCATGCTGGCGACTTCGATGGAAGACAAGTTAACCCTGGACAACTTGTCCCTGCTCTATCGTTATCGTTTATTAGCCAAACTGTTAGGCTTAAGAATCCCGGCTTTTGTCGGTATCTTGCCCTTGTATGGCGATGTCTTTAAAGATGCCGATGCATCACTTCAGTTCCTAGAACGATGGGCGAAAATGGAAGATGCCGGTTTTAGCCATCAGCAACTGAATTACATTATCAATGATAAAGATGACGAAAAGAGGCCCTTCACTCCCCCGCAAAAACAGGTTTTGCAATTAAGCAAGGCTTTATATGACGGCTTGAATGCCATTGACGAAGCGCATAAAGACTTGCAAGCCGATGCGCTTATTTCTGATAGTGCGTTACAAACAATCAACATTCAGGAACAAGCAACCAGCGTTTTGGTACGAACAAAAACCGGCTTGGTTTTTGAAACAGGCATTGTCGAAAAAATAATCGGCTTATTGGAAGGCACAAACGTATTGACTACCAACGCGCCTAAAAATATGGATGTTACGTTACTCGATACCCAGACGCTTAAAAAGAAACTCAAATACGACAAAACTCTTGGCTCGATTCAAATTACCGGCATTTTAACCGAGGCTGAAGTTAATGATTTTAAAGCCATCAGCAATGATCCCAAGTGGATCGAGGCACTGACACGTATTCAAAAACAACAAAACAAATTATTCAAAGAACTTTTATCGGGCGTTTTCGAACACGAAAAAACCAAAGCAGCGCCCGAAAAAGCGCAATTAGAAACCATTATCAAAGCGGGCGACGTAAGCATTCCGCTGGATAACATCCCCGAAGGCGAAGCAGACGCCAACACCGCGCCGCAAAAACGCGTTGCCTTTTTGGAAATCTTTTTACCCTATTTACGCCAGCAGTTAACCCATCGTTTGGTCATCGATACACTGGCCAATTTTGCAGAGCTTGATGCAAAAATTACCGATGTTTTGGTTTCTAAAGTACTCAAGCTCGGCATGCCCGTTACACCGATTTACACCATTTTTGAGAACATCAAGGACAGCAGCAAGCCGGATCAAAACAACTGGAGCGGCTATTTAATACCGGCTGCTGATGCCGGCTATACGTTTATTGTTAAAAACAGCGACCCCAAGCCCGTGCTCAGTCTGGATGGCGTCATCCTGGATTTCATTCAACAGGAAGACCCCACTAATGAATGGTGGAGCGCAGCCTTAGCGTTGCAGGCCGGAAAACTATATAAACTGGCGACAACAGGCGTTGAACTTAAAAATATTTTCTGGAAAACCCCGGCTTCAGCCATTACAGCAATCCCATCGTCGGCATTGATACCCGATTTTGCTTCCGAGCAATGCAAACCCGCCTTAATCGCCTTGAAAAAAGCAGCCATGCTGGCATCTACCTTTGCTTTAAGTGCCGATGAGATCAGCTTTTTAGACCTTAACAAAAGTAACTTCGATAACCTGGATTTTAACGCGCCAAGCCTTGAACATTGGCTACGCTTAGAAGCCTACATACGACTGCGTAATTCTTTGCCGCCGGCCAAACTGAACCTGCTGGATTTTTGGAGCTGGACGTATGATGCCGCATCGGTTGAGTCATCACTCAGTGACAAGATAGCTGAACTTACCACTTGGAAAAAACCACGCATCGACAAACTGATTGCCCTGAATCATTTCAATATCGTCAAGTTAGCCGATTATCGCAACGAAGAAAACCTGCTAAAACTACAAGAAGCCTTAACAGCCGCTGACAAAATCGGTGTGGACATCGATTTTCTTTTCGACTGGGCGGTTCCTGTCTCCAAGTTTAATGTCTGCCGCAAAATTGCCGACAGCATTAAAAATGCCATTCGCGCAAAATACAACCCAACCGATTGGGAGCAAACGGTTAAACCGCTTCACGACCAGCTTCGTAACAACCAGACACAAGCGTTGCTTGCCTACCTATTGCAGCAAAAAGAATTGATAGCGTGGAACGTTACCGATGCCGACGGACTATTCGAGTTTTTCCTGATCGACGTACAGATGGATGCCTGTATGGAAACATCGCGTATCAAGCAGGCGATTTCATCGGTGCAGTTATTTGTGCAGCGTTGTTTCTTGGGACTGGAACAAGAACATAACGGGATAACAGCCAATATTTTAGACAGGAGCCGCTGGGATTGGATGCAACGTTACCGGGTTTGGGAGGCTAACCGCAAGGTATTCCTTTATCCTGAAAACTGGATCGAGAGCAATCTTCGCGATGATAAAAGCCCTTTCTTTAAGGAACTTGAGAGTGAGCTATTGCAAAAAGACATCAGTAAACAAAATGTCGCCGATGCACTTAAGTCTTATCTTTATAAGGTGGACGAGGTCGCCAATATGGAGGTAGTGGGCCTGCACATCGAAAATGAAACTTATGATGAAAAGCACGTAAACAAACTTCACGTTTTTTCCCGCACTCGGAATGCGCCATACTTCTTTTTTTATCGGCATTTCGACTTGACGGAACAAAACTGGTATCCGTGGGAGAAAATGCAGGTAGACATCCCAAGTTATGATGTGGAAGATGCGAATGGACAGATTACGGGCAACGGTTGCTATTTGACGCCGGTAGTTTGGAATGGGCGGTTGTTAATTTTCTTTCCACAATTTATGAAGAAAACAAAGACTTCGCCCTTGGCAGATATTCCTTTAAAGTACGTTGCCAATATGTCGACCAAAGCCAATAAGCCTATTGATTATTGGGAAATCAAGATGGCCTGGTGCGAATATCGAAACAGCAAATGGACTCAAAAGCAATTGAGTAAATATGCAATTAACGACATCCAATCTACCACTGCTATCGAAAATGCGGCGGTGGTAGTTAAAAACAAAGTCAAGGCCGCAGCTGATGCTGCGGCAGCGGCTGAAACTGCTGAGAATGAGTTAAAGAAGGCCAAAGCCGATTTGGAATCGGCTGCTGAGAAGGTCAGACAGCATCCAAAAGATGCAGCGACTTTAACGGCTTTAAATGCCGCATTGACATCCTATATGAATAAGGCTGTTAATGCAGAGAATAAAAATAATCTTAAAATACAGGCTGATAAAGAGGCGGTTACCTCATTTTCTGCTACGGATTCAATTCCCATTTTGCCCATTTCAGCAATTTCAAATTATGAATTTATCCCGCTATTGTCCGACGATTCGAACGATAAATTGTTGGGAATAAGGATTTTTTACGATGTCCGGGAAATTGGTGTTTTTGAATTTACCGGAAGCGGCATTAAAAATAAAAGTAGAGTTTACTCAAGCAATAATACGATTGAAGTAGACAATTTTCATCACAAGGTATCGACTATTAAGTCCTTACAAATCAGCAATCAAGTCGACAACCATTCATTTAATGACATAAATAATACAACGTATAACGCAAACGACTTCTACCACCCTTACACCCATGACCTACTGGGTAAAATCAATTTCGGGAATTTAGAAACTTTTTTCAAATACAATACTGAAAGTATTTCCGCCACAACCGATGCTTTTGGGTTAAGCGGAAATAATATTTACCACGAACTCAAACGCCCCTATTCTCTCTACAACTGGGAGTTATTTTTTCATACCCCGATACTGTTGGCAGATGCGCTCAGCAAAGCCCAGCAATTTGAAGAAGCCATGAAATGGTTTCACTTTGTATTCAATCCCATTGCCCATGGCAATGAAGATAATCGGTTTTGGCAATTTCAGCCTTTCAAGGAAATCAATAGTCAGCAAGTTTTAGACAGCATTTTCAACAACCTCCAGCCCAATGCGGCGGATCAAAGTATTAACGAATGGCGTAATAAGCCTTTTATGCCCCATGTGGTCGCACGAAGCCGTCCGGTTGCGTACATGAAATGGGTAGTGATGAAATACATCGAAAATCTCATCGCTTGGGGAGATTATTTGTTCCGCCAAGACTCCATTGAAAGCATCAATCAAGCCACCCAGCTCTATGTTTTGGCGGGCCATATACTGGGGCCAAAACCAATGATGATACCGAAACGCGGTAAAATCAAGCCGCAAACCTACCTGAGTTTATTGGACAAATGGGATGCCTTCGGCAATGCGATGGTGGAGTTGGAATTGGCCGCCCCCTTCAGCAACCAGACCGCTTTCCCTTTAGGCGTGGTGAATAATGAGATTGCTTTTGCCAATATCTTTGGCATGGCCTCTTCTTTATATTTCTGCATCCCAAACAATCCTAAGCTTATGGGCTACTGGGATACCCTGGCCGATAGGTTATATAAGATACGGCACTGCGAAAACATCGAAGGCATCTTTCGAAAACTTCCCTTGTTCGAGCCGCCCATAGACCCCGCTTTACTGGTTAAAGCGGCAGCGCAAGGGTTAAGTATCGCGTCTGTATTGAATGATCTCAACACGCCTTTGCCCAATTACCGCTTTTACTATTTATTACAAAAAGCGCTGGAGCTGTGCAATGAATTAAAGTCATTGGGCGGAGCCATACTGTCCGCCATTGAGAAAAAGGACAACGAGACTATTGCCCTTATTCGTGCAAAACACGAAGGTGTCATGCAGAACTTGGTAATGGAAATCAAGAAAAAGCAATTGGAAGAAGCGCAAAAGAACCTCGAAAGTCTGGTGCAAAACCGCAAGGCTCCGGAACAAAGAATGAAGTACTACCTAAAGTTAAGTGGATTGGACGAAAGTCTGGTGCCCGATGAAACAGCAGGATTCGCTGGGCTACCCAATGACATTGCGACTGTGGACGGTGATAGCGGTTTGAAATTGATTTCTTTTGAAAAGGAAGATATGGATAAAGCAAGCGAAGCTCAGGATTGGCAAAGAGGTATTGGCGTGGTGGAAACATTAGCAAGTATTCTCCA
>Ga0208510_100295_pt1 | contig 19567 bp, 20 predicted proteins | sample LakWasMet33_HOW6_2_FD_183875 | JGI IMG/M metagenome (GOLD analysis project Ga0208510, IMG submission 183875) | Freshwater sediment methanotrophic microbial communities from Lake Washington under simulated oxygen tension - Sediment Metagenome... | ecosystem: Environmental > Aquatic > Freshwater >...
TGAGCAAATAACCGGCCGGGTGTTCGGGCCGGTCGGCTTGGATATCGGCGCGGAAACGCCGGAAGAAATTGCGTTGTCGATTATGGCCGGGATTCATGCCGAGCTGGGCGGACGCAGCGGGCGACAATTGAGTACCAGATCCACAGCCGATTTACATGAATGCAGCCATCGATAACGTTTACGCCATTATTTTAGCCGCCGGTGCGTCCAGCCGCATGGGCAGCCCCAAGCAATTGCTCGAATGGCGCAATCGCCCATTGCTGGAGCATACGGTTGTCAATGCTCAAGCAATTTTGAACGAACGCATTATTGTCGTGCTGGGAGCCCATGCCGAATCGATACAAACAACTGTCGATCTTGGCGGCGTTAGCTCGATTGTTAATTCGGATTGGCAGGAGGGCATGGCTTCTTCTATTCGTGCCGGCGTTCAAGCATTGCCGGAATCGGCTAGTGCAGCGCTGATCCTGCTGTGCGATCAACCGCTTATTAACGCAGCACATATGCAAAACCTGTTGAATGGCTGGCAAACTACGCCGAACCGTATCGTCGCCAGTCAATACGATCATTCCGTCGGTGTTCCTGCGCTGTTTCCGGCCGATTTTTTTGAGCACTTGTTGACGCTCAAAGGCGATCGGGGTGCCAAGCCTGTTTTGATGAAATTCGAAGACAGCTTGTTGAAAATTCCCTTGCCGGAAGCGGAACTCGATATTGACAGCGCGGCAGATTTCGACCATTTGACAGGCCATTATTCTGCCGATCAGTAACCCCCGCTCAAAACTGATATGGAGTGAATGCACCGCCGATGTAGCTACATTGCTTGACCTGCAAGATGCGCCTATGAAAAAAGCGGAGATTAAGAGGATACCCCGTTTTGTCCGCTAACAAACTGCATGACCTCCTGCCAGTAGGGAAGCTCATCCGCTAGTGGCAGGGTGTTGTGGTTTGCTCCCTTAAATGACCAGAGTTTCTTAGCGTGGTGCAATGAATCGAACAGCTTTAGACTGAGTTTATTGGGGATGATTTCATCTTGTTCTGCCAGCAAAATTGCCGTGTTTCCCGAGTAATCTTGCAAGTTTTTAATGTTGTCGAATTTATCGCGGATCAGCCATTTGGCCAGCAAAAACCAGTAATGGTGTTGGGCAACAGCGGCCATGCTGTCAAATGGCGTGACCAGGACTATGCCTTTAACCGGAACTTGCCCGCTCTGCACAATGCCACAGACCACGCCGCTGCCGAGCGATTCGCCCCACAGGAAAACAGGCCCGCCAAAATCGTTCAAGGCCTGTTTTGCGGTCTGGATGCCGTCTGAAATCAATGCCGCTTCCGATGGTGCGCCGCTTCGGGCCGCATAGCCCGGATATTCGGCCAGGATCACCCGGTAACCCAATTTTTCCAAAGCATCCAAATAATAAGTCCGGTCGGTTGCCGACCCCACATTGCCGTGAAAAACGATAACCGTACCTTTGCCTGTCATTTGAGGCGTTTTTGCGATAAGTCCCCGATAATCAGCCGGTGACGGCCAGAGCTTCAGGTTGGATTGATCGGCCAGCTGTTGTTGGTCTTCAATCGAGTAAGTATCGGGGAAATAGATCATTTTTCGTTGGAATAAAAAAACGATCAGCAGGAGCAGTGAGTAGGTTAGCAGTATTGAAAGCATAGGCTTAAATGTTGGCATTTTTTGTTTGTTCTGCTCAGCGTAGGCCGGAATAAGACCACCCAAGCGTAGCGCGAGGTGGCGTTTCCGGCTTGGCGAAGAGGTGTATTGCCGGGAACGCTATTCCTCGCTGTCGCTCGAACCAGCTTATTCCGGCCTACGGAACTACCAAGGCTTACCTTCCATTCCGGCTAGATCCCGGCTACCATGAATGACGGCGATAATAGTGATCAGCTCTGGCTGGATCAGATAGATAATGCGGTAGCCCTGAAAAATCAATTCCCGGATATCGGTTCTTTCTTCGGCTTCCGGCACTCGTCAGCCTATCTCGGGAAAAGGTTCCAGTTTTGTTGTGGCATCAAAAATACGCTCAATAAATTGTCGGGTATAAAAGCTGGAGTCTTTGGCGATATAAGCTTGAATCGCTTCTAAATCCTCTAATGTCGGTTCTGTCCAGTTAACTCTCATTGCCCAAGAGCCGTTTTTTAGCCTCCTCATTGGATATTACGCGGCCTTCGTCAATAGCACTCAGTCCTTTCTCAATTTTCTGTTTGACATACAGCTCATACATGATGTCATCCCACGTTGCCTGGTCAGAAACATGATCAATAATCTGTTTTGCGGCTTGTTTAGCGGTTTGCATGTTTTTCTCCTTTTAGGATGTTGTCTTGTAGTTACGATGCCAAAAAGGGCCGTGAGGCAGCTCCTACCGGGGTCACGATTCTTTGGTAGAGTCTTCCCACGGGGAGCCAGATTTAGGATTCTGGTGATATTTTTCCAGCCGTACATCAATTATGCTTTTCTCCTCGGGGGGCAGTTCTATAGAAGAGGCTTTTGCAGTTATCGTATCCCAGATGTCTTCTACCAATTGAATCCTTTCAGGTATTGATAATTCGAGCGTATCTGCTGCGGTTATTTTGCTCATATTCTTGCTCCCATTTTCGCCATATAAAAGTTTCTATATCTCCACGTTTGCATGTAAGCGTAGGGCGGTTTCGCGTGAGCAAACCGCCATTTAATGCACAAAGCCGATGACTGTCTGTCGCAGTTTCGTAGGTTGGGCAACAGCTTTTCGTTGTCCAACATTTTTGTATCCGATGGACGAATAGCTGAGGTTAAATCCAAAATCTACCTCCATATTGAAACAACGTAATGTTGGGCATAAAAAGCATGCTCAACGACAGGGCTACAGCTGCATTTGGTCAAGTACAAGACGTATCTTCTAATGTCATTTTCGCGCAAAGAGCGTATGCAGCACTTTGGTATGCATAAGCGTATCCGAAGAAGTGCTCAGGCACCGCTAGGAGAAGAATTTCGGAATCAGTAACCATATGCCAATTCATTGTGCGAGCCTTACGCTTTGCTCACCGGAAAATTGCGAGCGCAGCGAGTAATTTTTCCGCGTGAAGCAACTTGTTAGCTTCAACAACTACAACTTAACAGATTCAGGGTCGAGTCTTATAGCTTCGTCAAAGCTAAAACTCATGGGTAATATTTTGTCATTTACCAATTCATCGCTAGTAAGATCTTGCTGACCAAACTTAAGCTCTCCATATGGCCAGCTTTTCTCAAATGGCAAGGGGAACCTATATAATTTAATTGTTTTAGTACCTTCAGAAATATCAACATCAGACGGCACCACAATTTGGTAGGCAATATTCCCAAAGCAAATTACTAAATGGCAATATGGAAGTATTTCGGATCCAGGCTTCCTTCTCAGAACAAGCACTGTTACAACTCTATTTGGCCTTGGGCCGGGGATAAAAGCATTGAGCAGTATTTGTGGTTTGCAAATCGTTTTTGAATGGTCTGTTTCAAAAAGCCATGCAATGGCATTATTGAAATTTGAAAGCTCGCTATCATCAATTACAGAGAGAGCTATTTTTACCAAGCACTTAAATACCGCGCTGGGAATGTGAGGTTCTAGGTGGAATTTTGTTTCTATCGACTTATTTTCATGATCTAGCGTTGCAAACTCACTATCTTCCCTGTCGATGATCTTCGCCCCTTCTGAGGGAGAAAACTCATATCTTGATTTTTTATCTTTAGTTTTATAACTCGGTACTTTTTTCTTCCCCTTGATTTGAGCCGCCAGTCGATAGGGCTTGGTATATTTGTCTAAGTGGTTTTCCAGATTATTTGATACAAAGGTGTTACACGAGTCACACTCATTTCTTAGGATCAGTTGCTTGTTTCCAAGAAACTCAGGAACCGCATGAGCTAAGTTTTTAAACGTTACATCAGGTTCGCTTTTGCCACAAAAACGGCATTTTTTATCATCATTTCCAACATAGAGCTTTCCGCCTTTATCAAGGTGATATGTTGCTATAGGTTCATAATTTTCTTCATAAAAACTCAGTCGTTCTTCAATCGAAATTGACACAGATCACTCCTTGAGAAGCTAACGTAGAAATAACGGGACGCGGCGCGAAGAATGAAGATTAAACATAGATTGAATCTGCGTTCCCGTTGATTGTTATGTTAGGTTTATTTTGCATAAATGGGGCGCGATGCGCTCCCTACCGGGCTTTAGCCAGTCCCTTTTGAATGATGGGTTATATTCAACATTTGCAATTTGTTGATAATTTTTCATCAATTGAGGCTAATAAGCCATCAATAGGCATGGCGTAGTTCGCACCTTGAGCACGCCCGCCTTTGTAGTGAAAAAGGTACTCTTTATTAGATTCAAGCGAATTTCCAGCAATAACCTTTTTCCCGCCATGAACAATAAGGTTTCTAAGTTCACCGAGCTCCTCACACGTGAGATGATAGGTCATATCGCAGCTTTGTTCTGTCTTTATAACTATCTCAATAGTTTCCATATTCAGTCCCGAATATAACAAGTAATTATATAGTTTCTGTATATCATCCCTGCTTGTTGTTAAGCGCCCACATATTTTTGTCTATCCCGCCCCAACCAATAACCCGTCGCCAATTGCTGTGCCTGCTCCTGAGTATCGGCTTTAACCAACAACTTAAGCGCAACCGCAGCCGTACCGATGATGGAGGCTGTTGCAAACTCATCTTCCACTTTGCCCTGCCAGATCAGCGCCAGTTGTTCCGGCTCAAGCAGCTCAGGCTTGACGTGTCGATGCGTAAATAAAGCAGGCCAGTTCTCGTCGGATAGCTCACCGTTGTGTACGCTTTGCACTAGGCATTCCATATCGGGATTGCGTTCGGTCTCGCCGCCTTCGCCTTTTAATACTGCCATGTGCGGCTGGTTTAAAAGGGCTGCGGCTTGTTGATGCACCGGACGGTAACCGGGATGGAATATGCCCTGGATGCTGTATTGCGCATAAAATGGATTCAACAAACGCACCAGGGTGTGAACCGGTGAGCGCAAGCCCAGTATCGGGCGCAGTTCGATAATTTCATGCAGTTTGGGGCAAAAATGCTCCAGCGATAAATAACTGAAATGCTGTTGCTCAAGTTGCTGTTTGGCCTCGCTAATAGAGCTTGCGCATTTAAGACCCAAATAGCCGAGCATATTTTCAGTATAAAGCCTGCCTGCGGTATGACCGCTGGCACCGTGCATAAAAACGGTGATGCCGTTTTCGGCCAGCAGCAAAGCCGACAGTAAAAACCAGGGCAAATGCCGACGCTTTCCGGCATAAGATGACCAGTCGAGGTCGACTTTCACGGCATTATCGGCAATATCAAACGATTCCCGTGCCGCCTGTGCAAAACCGGCCAACTCTTCCGGGGTTTCTTCCTTGACGCGCATCAACACCAGGAATGCGCCCAGCTGAAGGGGCAGCACTTGGTCGGCCATGATCATGCCCATGGCCCGATAGGCTTCTTCCTGCGTTAGCGGTCTTGAGCCTTTTTTGCCTTTGCCCAGGATACGGATGAATTCAGCAAACGGATGTTCCGGGTGCGGCGTTTGTTCGTGATGAGTGAATGTCATAAGGTAAATTTAAAATAATGGTCGATTAACAAGGCGATAAACAGGACGGTCAGGTACATCAGCGAATAAAAGAAAGTTCGCATCGCGGTTTTGTCGTCTTTCCGGCGTATCATCAAAATGGCGAAATAAATAAAACCAAGACCTAACGGCACCACGGCAGACAGATAAATCAGGCCGCTCATGCCGGTCAGATAGGGCAGCAGGGTAATAATGAACAGCAGCAGGGAATACAGCAGAATATGTAGTCGGGTATATTCTACGCCGTGCGTGACCGGCAACATCGGTATGCCGACTTTGGCGAATTCTTTGCGTTTGGCGATAGACAGCGGCCAGAAATGCGGCGGCGTCCAGGCGAAAATAATCAAAAACAACAACAACGAGTAAGGATGCAGTTCACCGGTCATAGCGCACCAGCCCAGCATCGGCGGCGTGGCCCCGAAAGCGCCGGCAATAACGATATTTTGCGGGGTCATACGCTTAAGGTAGACCGTATAGATAATCGCGTAACCCAGCGCCGACAAGAAAGTCAGCAATGCGGTCAAGGCGTTGACCATGACGATCAGTAATGCCATCGAGATAACGCCCAGCGCCAATGCAAAAGTGATGACATTGGTAGAGCTTAATTCGCCTTTGGGCAAAGGACGGTTCTTGTTGCGATCCATCAGCGCATCGGCTTCACGGTCGATATAATGGTTAATCGCGGCGGCCGAGGCGGCTGCCAACGCAATCCCCAGGCTGCTGTAGATAAACAGGCCGATAGGCGGCATTCCCGGCACGGCTAATAACATTCCCGCAATAGCCGTAAAAACGATCAAGGCGACCACTTTGGGTTTGCATAACTCAAGATAACTTTTCCAGGAGGGCCTAGGAGATTGGCTAGTCATTATTTAATAGATTCCAACTTTTAGTTTAGGGTGCGGTTCCCATGGAAACCGCAGGAATGGCGTTGTGATGTCCCATCCAGCGCTGCCGGAGTAGGGTATGGGAACGATGATCAGTTACTGTATAGAATACAGTGAACTATTGATTATTGAAATAGTTCAGCTCGCCAACGCTTTCATAAAGAGGGCGTTATGATCAATCCATTCCAGAGCTGCCCGGATATATCTGGTCCCTGTTTTTATCAGAATTAGTCAGTGTCACCGTCTTAAAAATAGGACAAAATTTTTCCTGGCTGCATATCCGGCGACGCAAGGGTTGCGGTATTTGAATCTTTTCCGGCAAATCAACACTATCCGAAGCCCTGTCTGTATGTGATAATAAATGATTTGATTTTCGGCGATATTTCTTTCTAACCAACATAGCCGCAGGGCATAAAGGGCACTACATAATGGATGAGAACAAAAAGAAAGCGCTAGGCGCGGCGCTGATGCAGATAGAAAAGCAATTCGGCAAGGGCTCGGTCATGCGCATGGGTGATGTGGCGGCTTCGCGTGACATCGACGTGGTTTCTACGGGTTCTTTAGGCTTGGATATTGCGCTGGGCTGCGGCGGTTTGCCTCGCGGTCGTGTTATTGAGATCTATGGCCCTGAATCATCCGGTAAAACTACATTGACGCTGCAAGTGATCGCCGAAATGCAAAAACTCGGCGGCACGGCGGCATTTGTCGATGCCGAGCATGCTTTAGATCCCAGTTATGCCGAAAAAATCGGTGTTAATGTCGATGACTTGCTGGTTTCCCAGCCGGATACCGGCGAGCAAGCGCTGGAAATTACCGACATGTTGGTGCGTTCCGGTGCGGTTGATGTGGTCGTGATTGATTCGGTTGCGGCGCTGACGCCCAAAGCCGAGATTGAAGGCGATATGGGCGATTCCCACATGGGCTTGCAGGCGCGTTTGATGTCTCAGGCTTTACGGAAGTTGACCGGCAATATCAAGCGATCCAATACGCTGGTTATTTTTATCAACCAGATCAGGATGAAGATCGGCGTGATGTTCGGCAGCCCAGAAACCACCACCGGCGGTAATGCGCTTAAATTTTACGCTTCCGTGCGCCTGGATATTCGGCGTATCGGTTCGATTAAAAAGGGCGAAGAAGTTATCGGCAATGAAACCCGGGTAAAAGTCGTTAAAAACAAAGTCGCGCCGCCTTTTAGACAGGCCGAGTTTGAGATTTTATACGGTGAAGGTATTTCCTTTCTGGGCGAGCTGGTTGACTTGGGCGTAAGTTACGGTTTTATTCAGAAAGCGGGTTCCTGGTACAGCTACGGCGATGAAAAGATCGGGCAGGGCAAGGATAACGTAAAGGCCTTCTTAAGAGAGCATCCTGAAAAAGCAAAAGAAATTGAAGCCAAAATAAGAGCCGAGGCTTTCGGTAAGAAAGTTGCTCCTTTAATTGAAGCGCCTGTAGTTGATGAGGACGAGTAATTCGTTTTGATTGAAGGGGCTCATGTCGCCAAGGAAATCGAGGGCGTTTGTTTGCGCCTTTTGGCGCGCAGAGAACACAGCCGGCAGGAATTGCTGGCTAAATTGGCTTTAAGAGGTTTTGACAGGGATGACGCGCTGCCGGTCATTGATGAACTGGCCGAGCACGGCTGGCAGGATGATTTAAGGTACGCTGAAAGCTACGCCCGGTTCCGAATCCAGAAGGGCTACGGGCCGATTCGAGTGAGCTATGAGCTTAAACAAAACGGCATAGCGGCGTTTGATCTTGAAGGCATCGTGCAGGAAGAGGCCGGTAGCTGGATGGCACTGCTGGAGCAGGTTTACAGCAAAAAATACAGCCATGACACGGTGTTGGAACGCAATGAGTGGGCAAAACGCAGCCGTTTCTTATTGCATCGCGGGTTTTCCGGCGCAATGATCAGTGCGTTATTTGATGAGTTGAATATTAGATTTCTCTAAGTTTTGGGTAAGCCTCGCGCAACCCGATTTTTTTAAAAGCATTTATTTATTATGAAAAAGATGACTAGCGCCCAGTTGCGCACCGCCTTTCTGGAATTCTTTCGCGAGCGAGGGCATTCCGTACAGCCTTCAAGTTCGCTGATTCCGGGCAATGATCCGACCTTATTGTTCACCAATGCCGGTATGGTGCAGTTCAAGGATGTGTTTTTAGGTCGGGATCATCGCGACTATAACAAGGCCGCGACCAGCCAGCGCTGTGTCCGGGCGGGCGGTAAGCATAACGACCTTGAAAACGTCGGTTATACCGCAAGGCATCATACTTTTTTTGAAATGCTGGGTAATTTCAGCTTCGGCGATTATTTTAAAAAAGAAGCAATCCATTTCGCCTGGGATTTTTTGACCAAGGAGCTGGAAATCCCTGCGGAAAAATTATGGATTACCGTTTTTGATGAGGATTCGGAAGCGGAAAAAATCTGGTTGGACGATGTCGGTGTATCGCCGGTTCGATTCTCAAGGATCGGCGCCAAGGATAATTTCTGGTCGATGGGCGATGTCGGGCCTTGCGGGCCTTGCACCGAAATATTCTACGATCACGGTGCGGATATTGCCGGCGGACCTCCGGGATCGCCGGATGAAGATGGCGACCGCTATATCGAAATCTGGAATCTGGTGTTCATGCAATATGACCGTTCCGCTGACGGCTCGTTAACGCCGTTGCCGAAACCCTCGGTCGATACCGGCATGGGGCTGGAACGCATCGCGGCGGTGTTGCAGGGCGTGCATAGCAATTATGAGATCGATTTGTTCCAAAAACTGTTGAAAGCGGCGGCCAAGCTGGCCGATACCAGTGATTTGACGCAAAGTTCATTGCGGGTGATTGCCGATCATATTCGCTCTTGCGCATTTTTAATAGCCGATGGCGTGATGCCGTCCAACGAAGGACGCGGTTATGTGGTGCGCCGCATTATTCGTCGCGCGATTCGGCACGGTTATCGTTTGGGTATCCGTGATGTGTTCTTTTACAAACTGGTCGCGCCGCTGGCTGAAGAAATGGGCGAAGCTTTCCCCGAACTTAAAGCCGCGCAAGAACAAGTTGAGCGGGTGTTGAAAAAAGAAGAAGAGCGTTTTGCTGAAACATTAGAACAAGGCATGAAGATTCTGGAAGCCTGTGTCGCCAAGATGGAAGGTTCGGTCATTCCCGGCGATACCGTATTCCAGCTTTATGATACCTATGGTTTCCCCGTTGACTTGACCGCTGATTTTGCCCGCGAAAATGATCTGACTGTTGATCATGCCGGATTTGAAACCGCGATGTCGGCTCAGCGGGAAAGGGCGAGGTCTGCCAGCAGCTTTGGTGCCGATTACGATCAGGATATAAAGCTCGATGCGCAAACCGAATTTACCGGTTATGATCATCTTGATGATCAAGTACATATCATCGGTCTTTACAAAAAAGGCCAGCCGGTAGACAGCTTGGAAGACGGTGAAGAGGGCGTTGTTATTTTAGATAAAACGCCGTTCTATGCCGAGTCCGGCGGTCAGATCGGCGACTGCGGCAAAATCGAAGCGGATGGCGCAGTCTTTGAAGTCACCGATACCCAAAAACAGGGAGGCAACCTGTTCCTGCATAAAGGTAAATTGCTTACTGGAACCCTGACCAATGGCCAGTTGTGTGATGCCCGAGTCAGCGAAGCAGATCGGAAGGCAACCGAGCTTAACCATTCGGCGACCCATTTGCTGCATGCCGCATTAAGGCAGGTTTTGGGCGATCATGTCGCGCAGAAAGGCTCGCTGGTTAACCCTGAGCGCTTACGGTTTGACTTTTCCCACTTTGAGCCGGTTACGGCTTCTGAAATCAGCACCGTTGAACGGATTGTTAATGAGCAGATTCGAGCGAATAATCCTGTTAGCGCTCAGGTCATGGCAAAAGACGATGCGGTTAAAGCCGGTGCGATGGCGTTGTTCGGCGAAAAATACGGCGATGAGGTCAGGGTGTTGAAAATCGGCGAATTTTCGACCGAGCTTTGCGGCGGCACGCATGTTGAACGGGCAGGGGACATCGGTTGCTTTAAAATCATTAACGAAACCGGTGTTGCGGCTGGCGTTAGGCGTATCGAGGCGGTAACCGGCGGCGGCTGTATCGAATGGATAGCCGGTCGGGACCATGCGCTTGCCAGTATTGCCGGATTAGTCAAAAGCGCGCCTGAGAAAACGCCTGAAAAAGTCGAGCAGCTGATAGAAAAAAACCGGCTGTTGGAAAAGCAGCTGGAACGCTTGAATGCAAAGCTCGCCAGTTCTGCGGGTAACGAACTGGGCGCTCAGGCTGTCGATGTCGGAGGCATTAAAGTATTGGCGGTCAAGCTCGATGGCGTTGATTCCAAATCCCTGAAAGACATGGTCGATCAGTTAAAAAATAAATTAGGCAGCGCCGCAATTGTGTTGGCGGTCGTCGATGGTGACAAGGTCAGTCTGATTGCCGGTGTCACTAAAGACCAGATGGAACGGATAAAAGCCGGTGATCTGGTGAATTTCGTCGCCACCAAAGTCGGCGGAAAAGGCGGTGGCAGGCCCGATATGGCTCAGGCCGGGGGCAATGATTCGTCCGGTTTGGCTGACGCATTGGCTCAGGTTCCTGCCTGGATCCAAACGCAACTTGGCGCATAGAAGGTTTTATTAAATGGCATTATATGTATACAAATTTGGCGGCACCTCGGTAGGAAATGTCGAGCGCATTAAAGCAGTCGCCGAAAAGGTTAAGCAAGCCCACGATCTGGGCGATCAAATCGTGGTCGTGGTTTCCGCGATGAGCGGCGAGACCAATCGTTTGGTTGCGTTGGCAAAAGATATGCAGCAACACCCTAACGAGCGGGAAATGGACGTGTTGCTGTCAACCGGCGAGCAAGTCACCGTTTCGCTGCTGAGCATGGCTTTGCATGAGCTGGGCTGCGATGCGTGCTCTTATACCGGCAGCCAGGTGAAAATCCTGACCGACAGCAGTCACACCAAAGCGCGGATTCGCAAGATAGACGATGCACGGATTCGGACTCATCTTAACGAGGGCAAAGTGGTCGTGGTCGCAGGTTTCCAGGGTGTGGACGAACACGGCAATATCACTACTTTAGGGCGCGGCGGGTCTGATACTACCGCAGTGGCGTTGGCGGCAGCCTTAAAGGCCGACGAATGTCATATTTATACCGATGTTGACGGTGTTTACACTACGGATCCCAGAGTTGAGCCGAAAGCCCGCAGGCTTGATAAAATCACTTTTGAGGAAATGCTGGAAATGGCCAGTCTGGGCTCGAAAGTATTGCAGATCAGATCGGTAGAATTTGCCGGCAAATATAACGTTGCGTTACGCGTATTGTCATCATTTAAAGAAGGTAAGGGTACGCTCATTACCTACGAGGAATCACAAGTGGAAAGTGCTTTAATTTCAGGAATCGCCTTTAATCGGGATGAAGCTAAATTAACCATCACTGGAGTGCCTGATTTGCCGGGTGTTGCGTTTAAAATTTTGGGGCCGATTGCCGATGCCAACATCGAAATTGACATGATTATCCAAAATATCGCCGATGACGCGACTACTGATTTCACCTTTACGGTGCATCGCAATGATTATCAGCGAGCCAAAACCTTGCTGGATAAAACCTGCGCCGAACTGGGGGCCAGAAACGTTACCGGTGACGACAGCATCGTCAAAGTGTCGATAGTCGGCGTAGGCATGCGTTCCCATGCCGGTATTGCCAGTACCATGTTTAAGGCATTGGCTGACGAAGGCATTAATATCCGTATGATTTCAACGTCCGAGATTAAAATATCGGTTGTCGTCGATGAAAAATATCTGGAACTTGCGGTTAGAGCGCTGCACTCCGCATTTAAATTAGATCAAGAAATAGAATCTTAGACTTTATTTATACGAAAAAGCTGCTATAATTGCTCGTCTTGGTTGGATGCTGTTTAAGAACAGTACGTTTTTAACATATATAGGGAGTAGCCATGCTTATCTTGACTCGTCGGGTAGGGGAGACTTTGATGATCGGTGATGAAGTTACAGTCACTGTTCTTGGAGTTAAAGGAAATCAGGTTCGCATAGGTGTTAACGCACCCAAAGAAGTTTCTGTGCATAGGGAAGAGATCTACGAAAGGATCAAAAAAGAACAGAATGGGCCGGCTGGCTTGACTGGATCTGAAGAGTAAATCGCAGCAGGAATTTTTATGAGTGCCATAGGCACTCACCAGCTAATGGATGTAAGCTTAGTATTAAGTGGGCGCGAATTATTTTGTAAACTATTTTTTGTGAAGTGGTTTAGCAATTGCACCTTAACATCGTTAGTCAAATGGAATTACGTTAGTTTTTTAAGAGCTTAGCTCTTGAAATGATCTCTGGGCACAAGGCTGTAGCTTAAAGAGATAGACCATCTATTTGGAGAGTTGGCCGAGAGGCTGAAGGCGCTCCCCTGCTAAGGGAGTATGGGTTTTATCGCCCATCGAGGGTTCGAATCCCTCACTCTCCGCCATATAGATCATCTACTGAATTCAAAAATAAGATGTTCCGGAAATTAGCGATTGATAGTCGTTACTCATCGGTGTCTCAGTTCGAAAAAGCTTTACCAATTCCACTCTTTTTGCCGGCGATACTGAGCAAGTATTGTTTTTTATAGGCAAAATTACTTCTCAGAAATTCATGCGCGTTCTTTCTCTTTATGAGCCGGGATTTATTGTGCGTGAATTGGATAAGCTCAATATTTTGCGGCAAATATTTTATAATTCTGCCAACCTACTGTTCCTGATTATTTTTTGGAGATCGGCAGGCGCATAATATGAAACCACACACTGCTGAATTTCGTTTCTACGCGGGACTGAACGATTTTCTTCCTCCGAAACAACGCAAAAGAACTAATAGCTATCGTTTCAGCGGCCATCCGGGAATCAAAGACCCCATTGAAGTTTTCGGCGTGCCTCATACTGAGGTGGACCTGATTGTCGTCAATGGCCAGTCGGTGGGATTCGACTATTGCCTGCAAGCCGGCGATCGTGCCGCGGTATACCCGGTTTTCGAAACGCTGGACATCGCCTCTTTGGTCCGGTTGCGCGAAAAGCCTTTGCTTACCCCCCGCTTCATCCTGGACGTGAATCTGGGCAAGCTTGCCAAACGCATGCGTTTGTTGGGTTTCGACAGTCTCTATCGTAACGACTACAGGGATGCCGATATAGTAAAAACCGCAGTGAGCGAGCGGCGCATCGTGCTGACCCGTGATCGTCGCCTTTTGTATATCAAGCAAATCGACCACGGCTACTGGGTGCGTGCGGTCGACGTAGAGACTCAGGTCGATGAAGTCCTGCGCCGTTTCAACCTATACGGCTCGATTCATCCCTTTGCTCGATGCCTGATTTGCAACGGCGTGCTAACGCCGGTCGCCAAAGCGGATATTTGGGATCGTCTCGAACCCAAGACTCGACTTTACTATGAGACTTTTCATCAATGCGTCGATTGTCAGCGCATCTACTGGCAAGGCTCTCACATGGAGAACATGCGGCAACGCTTGGCCGGTTTTAAACGATTAGGCCAAAAAATAAAATAATCAAACGGTTTAACGTATAATTTGGCAAGCCGTAGCGGAGTGAATTGTGCCTATTAAGTCTCTTAAAAACCTCAAATATCAGTTGTAACCGCACACGCTTTTTCCAAAACGGATTTATATTCCGGGTACGCTCAGTCTTGGATAATATCCGTTATTAGAGCAGGTTCATTAACTAAATCATGGTAATAAAAATTTAGAGGCTGTAGATTGTGGATGAGGTCAATATGACGAAAACTGAAGATCGACGCGGTTTTTTTCGAATCGATGATGAAGTTAATCTGTTTTACAAAAAAATAGATGAAAAACTGGTCAACGAACCGCACCATGTTTCCGATAATATTTTGAATAGCTGTTCATTGTCTACCGCGCTTGAAGTGGTATCGCAGGAATCGACACCATTATTGCACAGGCTGGATAAAAGCCTGCCGGACGTGGCGGAGTACTTAAGGTTAATTGACAGAAAAATCGATCTTCTTGCCCAGGCTATTACGATGCAGGGCTTTCAATTTAAGGAAAATGACACTCGCAACGTTAACATGAGCGCAACCGGCATCGCTTTTAATTGCGAAGAAGCGCTTAAAGAAAACGATTATCTGGAAATCAAAATACTGCTGATATCTTGTATGACGGTCATCGTGACTTACGGCAGGGTTGTGTATTGTAAAAATAGCCAATCAAACGATAGTCAGTATCCTTATTTTGTGGGTGTTAATTTTATTAATATGAAAGATGAGGATCGGGAAATGTTGATTAAATATGTGGTAAAGGAGCAATTGCAACAGATCAGGGATAAAAAACAGGTTGGCAATAAAGCTTGAGCGTTTGTGAATATTTCAGATAAGCAAAAAAAAATCCTTGCCCTCTTGGCTGACGGAGCGTTTCATTCCGGCACTGAATTGGCCGATGCGTTGGGTATCAGCCGCTCAGCGGTCTGGAAGCAGCTGAACGGCTTGGCTGAATTGGGACTGCAACACTCGGCAGTCAGCGGTAAAGGTTATCGGCTGGATAACTCGCTGGAGTTGTTGGAGGCATCGCAAATCAATGCAGTGATTAACGACGGGGTCGGCGCGTTAATTTCATCATTTGAAATTCATGATCAAATCGATTCCACCAACCGCTATTTAGTGGAACGCTCGCAAAATAATGCGCTTTCAGGCTCTGTGTGTTTTGCAGAGTATCAAACAGCCGGGAAAGGCAGGCGAGGGCGGCAATGGGTTTCGCCTTACGGGAGTAATATTTACCTGTCGATACTCTGGCGCTTTCAGCAGGGGCCTGCCGCCATTTCGGGCTTAAGTCTGGCTGTCGGCGTGGCGGTGATCAGGGCTTTAAAACAGCATCAAATCAATGATATTGGCCTCAAATGGCCTAATGACATTTACAGTCAGGGTAAAAAACTGGGCGGCATTCTGGTTGAAGTCTCGGGAGAGACTGACGGCCCGTGCAGCGCCGTTATCGGTGTGGGCTTGAATTTATTCTTGCCGGAAACCCAAGCCGAAAGCATCACTCAAGCCTGGACCGATTTAAGCAAAATCACCGGGCAAAGCCAACTGTTCAGGAATCAATTGGCCGGCGCGCTGTTAAACCATCTGTTGCCGGTTATTGCCGGGTATGAAGGTATCGGCATTCAAGCCTATCTAAACGAATGGCGCGGCTATGATTGCCTGACCGGAAAATCTGCAACCTTGTTTATCGGTCAGCAACAATTTGAAGGCATAGTGCGAGGCATCGACGATAACGGCATGTTATTGATTGAACGTCCGGATGGCCATGTGCAGGCGTTTGCTTCCGGTGAAATCAGTTTTAATGGTTCGGTACGGCAATGAATTTGTTAATTGATATGGGGAATACCCGGCTAAAGTGGGGAATCACGACAGGCGGTCAAATTATTGCCGGTCAGTCCCTGCTTAATACCCGGATTAATCGGCATGAACTTATTGAGCTCTGGAAAGGCATCCGCCCACCCAGACGGCTTGCCGTTTCCTGCGTGAGCGCAAACCGGCTGCTCGAACTTGTCCAGTCGGTAGCCTTTGAGCTTTGGCTTGATGTGGATGTTATCCTGGTTAAATCTCAAGCACAGGCGTTCGGCGTGATTAACGCTTACCAACAGCCGGAAAAACTGGGCGTTGACCGCTGGCTATCTTTGGTCGCCGTTTGCCAGCAATATCAAAGTCCGGCCTGCATAGTCGATTGCGGAACGGCAATTACCGTGGATGTAATCGATGCCGACGGCAGGCATCAAGGCGGCCTGATTAGTCCCGGTTTGACGCTGATGAAAAAGTCCCTAGTTCAAGGGACGGAGGCGCTGCCTGTTAGCGAAGCAAGCTACCCATTCGGTCTGGCCCGTTTTACCGAAGCCGCCATCTACAGCGGCGCCTTAACGGCGGCTATCGGCTTGATCGAGCATGTGCTGGCAAAACAACCTGACAATACGAAACTGATTTTAACCGGCGGAGATGCCGAACTTATCGCCGGACAGCTTGGTGTTGTATCCATCGTTGATGCTGATTTGGTGTTGCGAGGACTGCTGTGTGTTTTGGAAGGACATACATGAAGGTTTTATTTCTTCTGGTGTCATTGGCTAATGGAGTGCAGGCTTTGCTTGCCTGTGATACGACAAACAATAATGAGGAATGAGAACACGTTATATGAATTTTTCTCGTTCCCATGCAGCACGTGGGAAAAGAGGTAATAATACTTTTTCAAGGCCTCTGGAGAGGTTGGGGGCCAGCGCAAATTTCGTGTCCTTCGTGCCTTCGTGGTAAAAATATTTTAATTATTCCTAATATTTATTTATCGTGCTAAACATCATCTGGATCAGCTTTTTCCTCGCCGCCTTTTGCACCGCGCTGTTCAAACTGGTTTTCTTGGGCGACCAACAGGTTTTTGCGCAAATCATGGAAGCCATGTTTGCGTTGTCGAAATCTGCTTTTGAAATAGCCTTAGGTCTGACCGGCGTACTGGCCTTATGGCTGGGCATTATGCGCATCGGCGAAAAGAGCGGTTTTATCCATTTATTAACCCAAGGCCTCACACCGTTATTTAGCCGGTTAATGCCCGATGTGCCCAAGGGCCATCCGGCTCTAGGCGCTATCGTGATGAACATTTCTGCCAATGCGCTGGGGCTGGATAATGCCGCAACCCCGTTGGGCATCAAGGCGATGCAGGAGCTGCAAACGCTCAACCCCAACCCCGAAACCGCCAGCAACGCGCAAATCCTGTTCCTGGTGATCAACACCTCAGGCGTTACACTGTTTCCGGTGACGATTTTCACCTACCGCGCCCAGTTGGGCGCCGCCAATCCGACCGACGTATTCATCCCGATCCTGATTGCCACGTATATGTCGACGCTGGCAGGTTTGCTTGCCGTCGCCTTCGTGCAAAAAATCAATCTGCTGGATAAGGTAATCGTGGCCTATCTCGGCGGTTTTACGCTGGTAGTCGGCGGCATACTGGCGTATTTCTCAAGCCTGCAGCAGCAGCAAATGCTTGAGCAATCCGCGATTATCAGCAACTTCATCCTGTTCTCGCTGGTCATCACCTTTATTCTCGGTGCTATAAATAAAGAGATTAACGCCTACGAAGCTTTCATCGAAGGCGCCAAAGAAGGCTTTCAGACCGCCACCACGATCATTCCTTACCTAGTCGCGATGCTGGTCGCGATCGGCGTGTTCAGAGCCAGCGGAGCTTTGGATTTATTGGCTGATTTAGCGAGGCTTGCCGTGCATTACTTTGGACTCGATGACCGCTTTGTCGATGCATTGCCTACCGCGTTGATGAAACCGTTCAGCGGCAGCGGGGCCAGGGCTATGATGATCGATACCATGAAAACGATGGGCGCGGATTCGTTCGCAGGGCGCTTGTCGGCTATCGTGCAAGGCAGCACCGAAACCACCTTTTATGTGTTGGCAATTTACTTCGGCTCGGTCGGCATCAAACATATTCGTCATGCCGCCGCGTGTGGGATAATAGCCGACTTTGCGGGCATTGTTGCGTCACTATTTGTCGCCTACTGGTTTTTTGGATAATTCTGATATTACTGGAATTTTCACCACGAAGACACGAAGGACACGAAGTTATATATTGTTTTCTTCGTGTTCTTCGTGCCTTCGTGGTGTTCTTTTTTATCTGTGTTCTATTTTTTCTAGCTGCTTAATCCTTAATGAAAGTTCACCTTAAAACCCTCGGCTGCCGTCTTAACGAAGCCGAACTGGAAACCTGGGCTCAGGCCTTTCAAAAATCCGGTCATCAAATTACCAAGCAAGCCGAAGCGGCTCATCTTATCGTGATCAATTCCTGTGCGGTGACTCAGGATGCGGCCAGAAAATCGCGCCAGCTGATCCGCCGCATCCATCGTGATAACCCGCAAGCCAAGCTCGTGGTCAGCGGCTGCTACGCGACCTTGAATGAAGATGAGGCCGCGTCTTTATTGGGCGTTGACCTGATAGTCAGCAACAAGGACAAGGATCAACTGGTCGAAAAAACCCTGACCGGACTGAACATGGATAGCATGCCCGTCCTCTCCGCCGAGCCGGGGGAAATATCGCTGTTCACCCGCGGCAGGCAACGCGCTTTCGTTAAAGTGCAGGACGGCTGCCGTTACCGCTGCACGTTCTGCATCGTCACCGTCGCGCGCGGCGAAGAAAACAGCCGCCCCGTGCAGGCGGTCATAGACGAGATCAACGCCTTGCACCGGCAAGGTATCACCGAAGTCATTTTGACCGGCGTGCATTTAGGCGGCTACGGCAGCGACTTGGGCAACAACCTGTCCGATTTGATCAAAGCCATTCTGGCGGAAACCGAGATTCCACGATTGAGATTAGGCTCATTGGAACCTTGGGAACTGCCGGACGACTTTTTCAAACTGTTCGATAATCCACGCCTGATGCCGCATTTGCATCTGCCCTTGCAAAGCGGTTCGGACACCGTGCTGCGCCGTATGGCCAGGCGCTGTAAAACCGAGGAGTTTGCTGCCATCGTCAAGCAGCTGCGCGCGCAAATTCCGCACTTTAATATCACTACCGATATTATCGTCGGCTTTCCCGGCGAGACCGAGCAGGAATGGCAGCAGAGCTTCGATTTCATCAAGCAAATCGGATTCGGCCATATCCACATCTTCACCTATTCAAGCAGAGAAGGCACCAAGGCCGCAAGCCTACCGGATCAACTGAACAACGACATCAAAAAACAGCGCAGCAGGCAGTTGCATGAGTTGGCGGAAGAAATGAAGCTGAAGTTTTTTGCCGATAACGTAGGCCATGAATTTCCGGTGCTATGGGAAGGCTACAGCGAAGCGTTGGACGATGGCAGACAACGGGTGTTCGGTTACACGCCGAATTATCTTAAGGTTGGCTGCGTGATCGGCAGCGATGTGTCGGTGGAAAATCAGACGCTTAATTGCATGGTCGCAGCAGTGGATGAAGGCTGGGTTGTTGGGGAGCTGGTGGAATAGCTAAGAAGCTGTTTAAAAACCTAACAAATTCCGCGTAAAAGACGATGTACCTCAGTAATTTTGATAAATACTTCGGCCGTATCGGTTAGGCGCTCATAATCCTTGGAAAGCCGTCTGGAGTTTCCAAGCC
>Ga0208510_100297_pt1 | contig 19484 bp, 15 predicted proteins | sample LakWasMet33_HOW6_2_FD_183875 | JGI IMG/M metagenome (GOLD analysis project Ga0208510, IMG submission 183875) | Freshwater sediment methanotrophic microbial communities from Lake Washington under simulated oxygen tension - Sediment Metagenome... | ecosystem: Environmental > Aquatic > Freshwater >...
AGCAATAAATCGCCGATTTCTTCCTGAATATGGGCCTGATCCCCGGATTGCCAGGCTTCTTTAACCTCATCCAGTTCTTCCAGTACCTTATCGAAAACCGGCAACGCGTCCGGCCAATCAAAGCCGTAGTTTGCGGCGCGATCCTGTATTTTTTCGCACTCAATCAATGCCGGAAGATTGCGGGCCACGCCTGATAACACGCTGTCTTGCTCTTCCGTTTTGTTTTTTTTCCGGCGTTCGTCGGCTTTTGCCTGTTCCCAAGCCTGATGACGTTCTTCATCGGTATTGAAAACGGCATCGGAAAAAACATGCGGATGGCGGCGGATCAGTTTGTCGCAAATACCTTCCGAGACCTGTTCAAAGTTGAACAGTCCTTGCTCCTCGGCGATCTGGGAATGGAATACCACCTGTAACAGCAGGTCGCCCAGTTCCGAGCGTAAATCGTCCAGGTCATTGCGTTCAATCGCATCGACCACTTCGTAGGCTTCTTCGATCAGGTAAGGAATCAAACTGGTGAAGTCCTGTTTGACGTCCCATGCACAGCCCTGTTCCGGGTGGCGCAGGCGCGACATGATGTCTAAGAGGTTTTGGGTGTGTTTTAGCATGAATGGCTTGTTGTAATGATTTTGAACGTCGCCACGAAGACGAAGAACACGAAAGTTTATTTCTTCGTGTCCTTCGTGTCTTCGTGGTGAAAATTTAACAGTTAACGATTAAAACGAAGAGCCGAAATTCTCACGGTAGCGTTGCTTGAAACTATCCATATCAAATGAATGATTCTGGGTGCCGTTATTTTCGATTTTAATCGCGCCCATTAATGAGGCAACCCTGCCGGTCACTTCCCAGCCCAGGTCATTCATCAAGCCGTATAAAAGCCCTGCACGATAGGCGTCGCCGCAACCCGTTGGGTCGAGTATCGCTTTGGGTTTTGCAGCAGGAATGGTAATGCACTCGCCGTGGGTATAAATTTGAGAGCCTTGGCCGCCCAAGGTAATAATCAGCGCTTCAACCCGCTCAGCCATTTGTTCCAGCGTCAAGCCGGTACGTTCCTGCATTAACTCGGATTCATAGTCATTCAAGGTCACCCAAGTGGCCTGATCGATAAACTTGAGCAGTTCTTCGCCATTAAACATCGGCATGCCCTGACCCGGATCGAAAATAAACGGTATATCCAGTTCTGCAAACTGTTCGGCATGCAATTGCATGCCGTCCTTGCCATCGGGCGATACGATGCCGATGCTGATTTTCCGGTCAGTCGGCACTGAATTTAAATGCGAAAAGCTCATTGCGCCGGGATGGAATGCGGTAATCTGGTTAGCCTCTTCATCGGTGGTGATATAGGCTTGCCCGGTATAACTGTTGTCCAGAATCTGAATAAACTCGCTAGATAACTGGTTTTGGGCCATCCATTGGGCATAGGGTTCAAAATCATGGCCGACCGTAGCCATGGTTAACGGCTCTTCGCCCAGTAATTTCAGGTTGTAGGAGATGTTACCCGCGCAACCGCCGTATTCGCGCCGCATGACCGGCACCAGGAATGATACATTCAGGATATGGATTTTTTCCGGCAAAATGTGATGCTTAAATTTATCATGAAAAACCATGATGGTGTCATAAGCCATAGACCCGCATATTAATGCACTCATTGTGTTGTGTTCCTCTTTATTGCCAGGGATGGTGTGTATGCCGCAAACTGCCGGTAGCAGTCGCGGTTAAAGTAAAATTAATGCCCAGGTTACCGCAGCCCAGGCCAGTGACATCATAACAGCAGCGGAGCCAATATCTTTGGCGCGCCCCGATAATTCATGATGTTCAAGCCCGACTCTATCGACTACAGCCTCAACCGCTGAATTTAATAATTCGACGAGCATGACTAAAACGATACTGCCGATCAACAGCAGTTTTTCGATATTGCTTTGCCCCAGCCAGATTGCCAGAGGGGTCGTTACCACAAACAGGACGACTTCCTGTCTGAATGCTTCTTCATGTGTCCAGGTTGCTTTAAAACCGGCAACAGAAAAAAAGCACGCGTTAATCAGGCGCTTAACGCCTTTTGCATTTGGATTTGCCATTATTTGTTACGAATAGGTGTTATTGAAAAGATAAATATTACACAGATGTGTGTCAGTTTCGTTACAAGTAGGATAAATCCGGATTATTGTTCGATCATTTGCTGATAAGCATCGGCATTCATTAATGCATCCAATTCAGACGGGTCGTTCGCTTTTATGCAAAATAGCCAAGTTCCATAAGCGTCATCATTGACCTGCTCAGGTTCATCTACCAGGGCTTCGTTGACAGCGACGACTTCTCCGCTAACCGGGCTAAACAAATCGGACGCGGTTTTAACCGATTCGACTACGGCGCACTGCTCCTGCGCCGTTACTTTGCGCCCCAGCTCAGGAAGTTCAATATAAACCAAATCGCCTAATTCTTCCTGCGCAAAATCAGTTATGCCGACGCGAATGATATTATCGTCTTCCGTTTTCGCCCATTCGTGGGTTTTTGCGTACTTTAAGTTATCCGGTACAGCGCTCATGATAATCTCCAAATAGTAAGTTAGTTGCTTTGTTTGCCCGGCAACTGCTCCTGCGTTGCTCTACCTCCTCTATCCCTGGAGTCGTGCCTCTTGTATCCATACAGTCGAAGGATAACGTGCAATTTTTTAAAAACAACAAAAAAATGCATTTAAGAAGGGAAATCTTATAACATGAACCCAGTCTATACACTCACTTTCCTGTCTACATGAATGCTCTTTTAATAGCCTGTTTTTTTATGCTCAGTGTCGCTCCCGTTATTGCGGATGATGACGATAAGTCAGTCGCCAACCTGCCGGTTTCCTCCGCAGGGCAAGGAACTATTTTTCTGGCCGCCAAAGCCCAGTCGGTATCGGGCTTGCAGACAGTAACGCTGACTCCGGTCAGCGATCATCCTGAATTCACGGCTTATGGAAAAGCGGTCAATATACAGCCGCTGATCGAGTTGCGACACCGGTATTTGGTTGCGTTAACCGAACGCAGCGGCGCTACGGCAAGGTTTAAGCAGGCCGAGCAGAATATCAAGCGCCAGCAAGACTTGTATCGCGATGGCGCAACATCGAAACGCAACTTGCAAGTTCAGCAAGCGCAATGGCAAACCGATAAAGCCCAGGTTGATGCCAGCGGCGTTCAAGGCAAGGCCATCATTGATGAAGCCCGAATCACCTGGGGTAAGAAGCTGACTGAATGGGCATTATCTACCGAAGCCGAACCGCTGAACGGCTTTTTATCCGGTCAGAAAACACTATTGCAAATTACCTTGCCGGTTAATAAACAATTGGCAAACGAGATTCAGACTATTTATGTTGAAGCATCGGGCAACCGCAGTGCGGCGACTAAAGCCGAGCTGGTTTCAGCGGCCCCGCAAACAGATAATACCGCGCAAGGCGAAAGCTATTTTTTCCAGACCGAGGGTCGCCGTATCAGAACCGGCATGCGCGTTGCAGCGTGGATACCTGAACAAGGTGAAAACCGGTCCGGCGTAGTTATTCCGAAATCCGCTTTAGTCTGGTACATGGATCAGGCTTTTGTTTATATTAAAACCTCAGCAGAGCAATTCAGCCGCCGCACTATAGACCAGTATTCGGCAACGAACGGCGGTTATTTCGTCGGCAGCGGCATCAGTCCAGGTGAGGAACTGGTTATCACCGGAGGACAAATGCTGTTGTCGGAAGAATTCAGGGGACAAATCCCGGATGAGGATGATTAATCAGGAGAAGCGTTGGCACGCCCTACTTGAAGGAGCCAACATTAATCCCAGGGCGGTGCATCGCCGTTATAGGCCACAAAATCTTTAACCGTTGCATGGGTTTTGACCCCGGCGGCGGTCTTCCTGGATGAAGAACTGACTTTGGCGGGTGAAGTTTTCGATCTTGCCGATTCCACCGCGCCGGATTCAGCTTGCCATCTGGCAAACAGTGCAATGTCCTTGTCTGCCGGGACAAACCATTTTTTTGGGACTGCGTCCCACCTAGCTCCGAGCGCTTTTGCCTCATCCTTTTGGGCAAAAGGTACATTCAGATAAGTTTTCGATTCTGCCATTTTATAATAGGGATGGTGCGGGCTTGATGGACTGAGTTGCTGTATTATAAATCATTGTCAACGCAACAAATCGCATTAAGTGCGGAGAATTAGCGCCGGTTTTTCCGGTCATAAAAACCAAGTCAAACTTTTTAAGCAAAAACGCATGATCGAAGACATCAAAAAAACACTCTGGGCCACCGCCGATAAGCTGCGCGCCAACATGGACGCCGCCGAGTACAAACATATCGTACTCGGCCTGATTTTCGTCAAATACATCTCCGACACCTTCCAGACCCGCCGCGCAGAACTCATGCGCAAATTTGCCGACAGCCAGGACGACTATTATCTGGAAGACGCCGATCAAGAATTGATCGATGAAGAACTCGAAGACCGCGACTACTACAAGGAAGTCAACGTGTTCTGGGTGCCCGAAGCCGCCCGCTGGGAAACCCTGCGCGCCCAGGCCAAACAAGCCGACATCGGCAAGCGCATCGACGGCGCGCTATCGCTGATTGAAGCCGAAAACCCCAAACTCAAAGGCATCCTCGACAAACGCTATGCCCGCGTGCAACTGCCCGACGGCAAGCTCGGCGAACTGGTCGATTTGGTTTCGCAAATCGGCTTTGGCGAATCCGGTAATGCAGAAGATAGAGCTAAAAATCATGCCCGCGATCTGCTCGGCCAAGTCTATGAATACTTCCTCGGCCAGTTCGCCAGCGCCGAAGGCAAGCGCGGCGGGCAGTTCTATACACCCGCCTCCATCGTCAAAACCCTGGTCGCCGTACTCGCTCCGCATCACGGTCAGGTGTACGACCCGTGTTGCGGTTCCGGCGGCATGTTTGTGCAATCGGAAAAATTCATCGAAGCCCACGGCGGCAAGTTGGGCGACGTCTCCATTTACGGGCAGGAAGCGAATCCGACCACATGGCGGCTGGCGGCGATGAATCTCGCGATACGCGGCATCGACTTCAACCTGGGCAAAGAACCCGCCGACAGCTTCGTGCGCGACCAGCACCCAGACCTGCGCGCCGATTTTGTACTCGCCAATCCCCCGTTCAACATCTCCGACTGGTGGCACGGCAGCCTGGAAGGCGACCCGCGCTGGGTCTACGGCACGCCGCCGCAAGGCAACGCCAACTACGCCTGGCTGCAACACATGCTGTACCACTTAAAACCCACGGGCCGCGCCGGTATCGTGCTCGCCAACGGCTCGATGTCGTCCAGCCAGAACAGCGAAGGCGACATTCGCCGCGCAATGGTTGATGCCGACAAGGTGGAAGTGATGATTGCGCTGCCCGGTCAACTGTTCTTCAACACCCAGATCCCCGCCTGCCTGTGGTTCCTGGTCAAGGAAAAGCGCGCCCGGCAAGGCGAAGTACTGTTCATCGACGCCCGCAAACTCGGCAGCATGATCAGCCGCGTGCAATGCGAATTCACCGATGACGTTATCGAGCGCATCGCCGGAACTGTCGAAGCATGGCGCGGTTCCCCCTCTCCCCTCGCGGGAGAGGGCCGGGGTGAGGGGGTAATCACTTTCGCCGACATCCCCGGCTACTGCCGCAGCGTCACCCTGACAGAAATCGCTGAACACGGCCACGTCCTCACGCCTGGTCGCTATGTCGGTGCAGAAGCTGTTGAAGATGATGACGAGAGCTTTGCCGAGAAAATGCTAAAGCTGACTGAAACGCTGGGTGAGCAAATGGCGAAAGGTGCGGAACTGGATCAATTGATATGCCAAAAGCTTGGAGGCTTGGGGTATGAGTTCTAAAGCGGCAGAAGTTGGAAACGTACCTGCCATATGGTACGTAGAGGAATTACGTTTTTTTCTCGACTTGATCACATACGGCTTCACAAACCCAATGCCTGATGCGGACGATGGACCGTGGAAACTTACTGCAAAGGATGTTATTGACGGTCGTATCAACTACAAGACTGCCCGTCGAACAACAATTGACGCATTCAAAAACGACTTAACTGACAAAAGCCGCCCCAAAGTGGGTGATGTCCTGCTCACTAAGGATGGGTCGATTGGTAGAGTAGCCATTGTTGATCGTGAGGGTATTTGTATTAACCAGTCTGTTGCCCTTCTTCGTCCAAACGAACTGATTGTTCCAAATTTCTCAAGTATCTTCTTTTCTCTCCCCATTACCAACGCGTTATGGAAGGTGATTCTGATGGTTCAACCATCAAGCACATCTACATCACTCGCGTAGACAAAATGCAGGTGGCGGTGCCGCCGCTTCCAGAGCAGAAGGCTATATTGCAAATCGTTGGATCAATTGACGACCGCATAACCCTACTACGCGAAATCAACGCCACCCTCGAAGCCATCGCCCAGGCCCTGTTCAAATCCTGGTTCGTGGATTTCGATCCCGTGCGCGCCAAACAGCAAGGCCGCGAGCCGGAAGGTATGGACTCCGCCACTGCCGCGCTCTTTCCCGACAGCTTTGAAGAATCAGAGCTGGGCTTGGTGCCGAGTGGCTGGCGGGTTGGAAAGGTTGAGCAGTTACTAGAACTTGCTTACGGTAAAGCACTTAAGGCGTCAGATCGAATTGCAGGGGCTATACCTGTTTATGGTTCTGGTGGTGTTACGGGTTACCACAACGAAGCTCTGGTAAACGTACCGTCAATCGTGATCGGACGAAAAGGGACAGTCGGTAGCCTCTATTGGGAGGATCGTCCATTTTTCCCGATTGATACGGTGTTTTATGTAAAAACCAAGCAACCACTGGCATATTGTTTCTATCAATTGCAGCGACTGGGTTTGGAAGGCATGAACACCGATGGAGCGGTTCCTGGATTAAATCGAAACAATGTTTATCGCTTGCATATAGTATTACCGCTGCATGAGGTATTAATGGCATTCGATGAAATCGTTTCGCCAGTACGCCAGAAAATATTTGCTAATTCAGAACAAGCCCAAACCCTAGCCACCCTCCGCGACACCTTACTCCCCCGCCTGATCTCCGGCCAGCTCCGCCTGCCGGATGCCAATGCCTTGATTGAGGAAACTACCGCATGATCACGCTCGAACAGCTCAATCGCTGGTTGCTGGATGTACCTGAGAATGAACATCTGGAGTTCAAAGAAGCCAAAAAACAGTTCGACACAGGCAAGCTACTGAAGTATTGCGTGGTGCTTGCTAACGAGGGCGGCGGTTATCTGGTGCTGGGTGTCAGCGATAAGCCACCGCGCCGGGTTGTAGACACCAAGGCGTTCCAGAATACGGGCGATATTAAAGCGCGGATTCTTGAAGCACTGCGTTTTCGCGTGGATATAGACGAATTACAACATCCCGATGGCCGGGTTCTTGTGTTTGAAGTTCCGTCGCGTCCGATTGGTCAACCATTGCACTACGATGGAACCTACCTGATGCGTGCCGGAGAAGATTTGGTCCCCATGTCACCGGATCAGTTACGGCGCATTTTTTCAGAGGGGAAAGCGGATTTTCTCGCGTTGGATGCATCGGCAGCCATTGATGCTGATGCCGTTGTTGCGGCGCTGGATATTCAAACGTTTTTTGATTTGCTGAAATTGCCACTGCCCGCATCAAGAGACGGCACCCTTGCTCGTTTGGTCAGTGAAAAGTTGATTCGTGTCGAATCGGGGCAATACAAAATTACAAATTTAGGTGCCTTGCTCCTGGCGAAGGATATGCGCCAGTTTGATTCTTTGATGCGTAAAACAGTGCGGATGGTCAAGTACAAGGGTAAGAACAAACTGCAAACCGAACGTGATTTGATCGGCCAGAAAGGCTATGCCGTCGGTTTTGAAGCACTGATTTCTTATATCAACAGCCAATTGCCAGTTAACGAGGTCATCGGTCAGGCGCTACGGGAAGAGGTACGGATGTTTCCCGAGCTGGCGATTCGTGAGCTGGTTGCCAATGCGCTTGTGCATCAGGACTTTGAAGAGTCTGGCGGTTCAGTGATGGTGGAAATTTATACAGACCGGATTGAGATTACTAACCCCGGTCAACCATTGATTCCGACTGAGCGCTTTGTGGATGAATACAAATCACGTAACGAGAAACTGGCGGATCTGATGCGTCGCATGGGAATCTGTGAAGAAAAAGGCAGCGGTATCGACAAGGTAGTGTTTAGCACTGAGTATTATCAGTTGCCGGCGCCGGAATTTCGGGTGACACCCGTGCATACAACAGTTGCTCTTTTTGCGCATAAGAACTTCGCTGATATGGAGCCAAAGGAGCGGGTGAGCGCATGCTATATGCACTGTTGCCTAAAATACGTCAGTAATGAAAAGATGAGCAATCAGAGTCTGCGGGAACGTTTCAAGCTTGATGATACACGGGCGAAGACGTCGGCTGTTTCTCAGGTTATTGCTGCCGCAGTTGAACAGAGCATGATTAAACTGGATGACCCTGAAAATGCTTCCAAACGTTATGCCAAGTATGTGCCGTTTTGGGCGTGACTTTATTTAATCGCAAATGTAATTTTTTGCATTTGTAGAATGTAAGTTATTTGAAAATATAGGGTTTTTTATTAAATCGCTAATGTCGCTTCCGTGCGTGAAGGTAAGCGGTATTGCCGAAGGTGCAAGTGGGGGCAGTCTTTCCGCCCGCTGACATCATGTAAAGCTTTTTACAGTGGCAAACGTGACCAAAAACTAACTGGAAAGAGTTTTCTGCTTGCTTTGATGTATAAAAAATTACTTTTTCTATACACATCAAAACAGACATGTATAAAAAACCGCATTTTCTATACTCAACAGCATTTAATATATTTGGCGAAATGGAAGTGAACAAATGACCGAAGACCAATTGGAACAAGAAACCCTAAGCTGGCTGGCCGATGTCGGCTACAACTCAGCCTACGGACCAGACATTGCGGTGGACGGCAACACGCCCGAGCGCAGCAACTATACTCAGGTGGTTTTGGTCGAACGTTTGCGCAATGCGATTAATCGGCTCAACCCTCTGGTGCCGCCAGTCGCCCGCGAAGATGCGTTGCAGCAGGTGTTGAATCTGGATACGCCGGTATTGCTGGCGGCCAATCGCCATTTTCACCGCTTGCTGGTCAACGGTGTGCCGGTGGAATATCAAAAGGATGGGGAAACTCGGGGCGATTTTGTGCGCCTGATCGACTGGGACAGCTCATCGGATTCCCCCTCACCCCAACCCTCTCCCGAGGGGAGAGGAAGTTCCTCAAACGAATGGCTGGCGGTCAATCAATTTTCGATCAAAGGCCCGAAATATACCCGCCGCCCCGATATTATCCTGTTCGTCAACGGCTTGCCGCTGGTGCTGCTGGAGCTGAAGAACCCAGCCGACCTCGCTGCCGATGTTTGGAAGGCCTACGACCAGATCGATACTTACAAAGAACAAATCCCCGATGTGTTCCAGTACAACGAAGTGCTGGTGATCTCGGACGGCACGGAGGCGCTGATGGGTTCGCTTTCTGCCGACAAGGAGCGGTTTATGGCCTGGCGCACTATTGACGGTGTGACGCTTGATCCGCTCGGCCAGTTCAATGAGCTGGAAACGCTGGTGCGCGGTGTGTTGGCACCGGAATATCTGCTGGATTTTTTGCGCTTTTTTGTGCTGTTTGAAGATGACGGCACGCTGGTCAAGAAAATCGCCGGTTATCACCAGTTCCACGCGGTACGTTCGGCTATCACGCAGGTGGTAGCCGCATCCCGCCCCGGCGGCAGTCACAAGGGCGGCGTGGTCTGGCATACACAAGGTTCCGGCAAGAGCATCACGATGACCTGTTTTGCCGCCCGCGTGATGCGCGAAATGGCGATGGAAAACCCGACCATCGTGGTGATTACCGACCGCAATGACCTGGACGGGCAGTTGTTCGGCGTGTTCTCGCTGTCGCAGGATTTATTGCGCGAGCAACCGGTACAGGGCGAAACTCGGCAGGATTTACGCGCCAAGCTGGCTAATCGGCCTTCCGGCGGCATTGTGTTTGCCACGATCCAGAAGTTCATGCCCGGCGAGGATGAAGACAGTTTTCCCGTATTGTCGGACCGCCATAATATCGTGGTGATCGCCGATGAAGCGCACCGCACCCAGTACGGTTTCGAGGCTAAACTTAAAATCCGGAAGCCGCCTGCCGGTGTATCTTTGAACGTTGTCGCAGAAGCCTCCAGCCAATATCTGGAGCGCTATCAGGTCGGTTACGCCCAGCATTTGCGAGATGCATTGCCGAATGCGACTTTCGTCGCGTTCACCGGCACGCCGGTATCCTCCGAAGACCGCGATACTCGTGCGGTGTTCGGCGATTACATCCACATCTACGACATGCAGCAGGCGCGGGATGATGGCGCGACGGTAGAGATTTATTATGAATCGCGTCTTGCCAGACTGGGGCTAAAGGAAGAATTATTGTCGGACCTGGATGCCGAAGTGGACGAGCTGGCCGAGGACGAAGACGACGACGAGCAAGCTAAGCTCAAAAGCCGATGGACCGCCCTGGAAAAGGTGGTGGGCGCCGAGCCGCGAATCAAGCAAGTGGCGGCCGATTTGGTCGCACACTTTGAAGAACGCAACAAGGCGCAATCCGGCAAGGCCATGATTGTGGCGATGAGTCGCGACATTTGTGCGCATCTGTACAACGCGATCATTGAGCTGAGGCCGGACTGGCACGATGAAGATCCCGAAAAGGGCGCGATCAAGGTGGTAATGACCGGCTCAGCCAGCGACAAGGCGCTGCTGCGGCCGCATATCTATTCCAAGCAAGTCAAAAAACGGCTGGAGAAGCGTTTTAAAGATCCCGAAGATCCGATGCGTCTGGTGATCGTGCGCGATATGTGGCTGACCGGCTTTGATGCGCCGTGTGTGCATACGATGTATGTGGACAAGCCGATGAAAGGCCACAACCTGATGCAGGCGATTGCGAGAGTCAATCGCGTATTCCGCGATAAACAAGGCGGCCTGGTGGTCGATTACATCGGCATCGCCAATGACCTGAAACAAGCCTTGAAGGAATATACCGCCAGCAAAGGACGCGGACGTCCGACCGTCGATGCCCATGAAGCCTATGCCGTGCTGGAAGAAAGGCTCGATGTGTTGCGCGCGATGCTGCACGGCTTCGATTACAGCGAATTTTTAACCGGCGGGCACCGCATGCTAGCGAAAACCGCAAACCATGTGCTCGGCGTTAAGGATGGCAAGAAGCGCTTTTGCGATACCGCTTTGGCGATGTCCAAAGCCTTTACCTTGTGCTGCACACTGGACGAAGCCAAGGTCGTGCGTGAAGAAGTGGCTTTCTTGCAAGCCGTCAAAGTGCTGCTGACCAAGAAGGAAATCAGCGGCAAAAAGAAAACTAATGAAGAGCGCGAACTTGCGATCCGCCAGATCATCGGCTCGGCGGTGGTGTCCGAAGACGTCGTGGATATTTTCAACGCCGTGGGCCTGGATAAGCCGAATATCGGCATTCTGGACGAAGGTTTCCTGAACGACGTGCGCAATCTGCCGGAACGCAATCTCGCCGTGGAATTGCTGGAGCGTTTGCTGGAAGGCGAAATCAAAAGCCGCTTCGCCGGCAATGTCGTCCAGCAGAATAAATTTTCAGAGCTGCTCGCCAACGTCATCAAGCGTTACCAGAACCGCTCCATCGAAACCGCTCAGGTGATGGAAGAGTTGATCCAGATGGCGAAGAAATTCAAGGAGGCGATAGATCGCGGTGCCGATTTAGGCCTTAACAGTGACGAGTTGGCTTTCTACGATGCATTGGTAAACAATGAAGATTCCGTGCGCGAATTGGGCGATGAAACCCTCAAGAAAATCGCCCATGAACTGGCAGAAAATTTACGCAAAAGCGCCAGCGTGGATTGGTCGGTACGCGAAAGTGTCCGTGCCAGTCTCAGATTGATGGTGAAACGGATATTGCGTAAATACAAATACCCGCCTACCAAACAGGAAGAGGCTATTCAATTGGTGCTTGAGCAGGCGGAGAGTTTGAGCGCGGAATGGGCTTAGGTCTTTAAGTTTATAGGCTGAGGCGTGTATTGGCCTCCCTGGAGCCCATGCGCAGTCATCCCGGTGTACCGAATGAGTATGACTAAGTCAGGATGAGCGTGAGCAATAGACGCATCTCTTGCTCACGCTACCACCATTAACTTTTTCCAGGCAACATGCCGACCGAACCGGGCTTGATGCGTTTGCAGGTAACAACCACATCTTCCAGATGGCACTGATTTTTACCTTGATTAGTGCCGGTGCAAGGTGTGCAGGCCGCTTTGCCTTCATCCTTTACTTTCTCAACATGCCAGCCGTAACCTTGCGACTGACAGAATGTTTTGCTGTATCGGGTGATGTTGTAAGGCTTTGACGCGGTTGCAATGGCTTCGGATTCCACTTCACAGCCCGCCGAGGGTAGTGTGTTGGCCATAAGATCGCGGTATATATATTCTGTCGCCGACGCTGTTCCGGAAAACAAAGCCAACGCCGCGCAAAGGCATATCAAATTAAGTTTCATAGTTCTCTCCTGATTATTATATTAAGTGGTGCATGGTCACGCTAAGGTCGACAGGAACTGCGGCTTATCCATAGGCAAGTGCGCGGGCTAATCAAAATCTGATGTAGCGGCTAAATAAAAACAACGCCTTGTTATGAACATAAGGGCCGTTAAGTTCAGTTCAACACACGGATATTCATCTGGGCCGTCTCCTCTTCCATTTGCTGTTTGATAGGCGCAAATTTTTCGCTTTCGCTTTGTTTGACCATGCCGATGACGACCAATAAAGTAATTACTGTGCAGCCGACATACAGCCAGAATTTGTCTTTTACTTGTGTTTCTTCGTTCATTTTTTATACCTTCTGTTGTTTTTAAATCATCAATGGGTGCGGCAAGGTTGATATGAAAAGCATGGCTCTCATCAACGCCGGGATTGATTCCTCCTGATAAACTACTTCACCTTGATATTTTTGAGCGATCAACAATTTCGTCTGCCAAGTGCGGTGCATGTCGGTAGGCGCGTGACGCGTAAAATATTCTCTTTTGTGATAGTAGCGGATCAATACTATAAAAGAAGCTCAAGAATACTGTCAACTAAATATCGATTCGATACAAGCGGTGTATGCCGAACAGTTTCACCGTCTCTAAATTTAAAAAACAAGCCCGGCGCTAAGGCGGTGCATCCAGAACTGCATCCTGAGGCAAATTCTGCGATAATAAGCGTAAGTTTTCTGCCTATTTGTGCCGGACCGATGTCGGCTATAACTATTTATTCAACAACGCATCTATGAACGAAAAAACAACATTTAAACCTTGTGACCTGGTTATCTTTGGCGCTTTGGGCGATTTATCCCGCCGCAAGTTGCTCATTTCCTTGTATCGGCTTGAAAAGGCCAATTTGATTGAAGCCGATACCCGTATCATCGGTATAGATCAACACGAGGGCGATAATTCAGGGTTTGTCGGGATTATTCATAACAGTTTGCAAGAGTTTTTGAATGAAGTCGTTGATGAACAAATATGGGCGCGGTTTTCGGCACGGTTTTCCTACCTGAAAATAGATTTAACGCAGATGGATCAATACCAGCTGTTGAATACCGTCATTAACGGGCAATCCAGGGTTATGGTGAATTATTTTGCCGTGTCGCCTTTCTTATTCACCAATATTTGTCAGGGACTGGCTAAGTGCGGGGTTTTGAATGAAGAATCGCGCATGGTGATGGAAAAACCGATAGGCCATGACCTTAAATCGTCACAAGAAATTAACGATGTCGTTGCCGAGGTGTTCAGCGAGAAACAGGTGTACCGCATCGATCATTATCTGGGCAAGGAAACGGTGCTCAATTTGCTGGCGTTGCGCTTTGCCAATTCCATTTTTACCACCAACTGGGATCACAATACCATCGACCATATTCAGATCACCGTTGCTGAAGAAGTCGGTATTGAAGGCCGTTGGGATTATTTCGACAAAACCGGGCAGCTGCGCGACATGCTGCAAAATCACCTGTTGCAGATTCTGACGTTTGTGGCGATGGAGCCGCCGGTCAACCTGGAAGCGCAAAGTATTCATAATGAAAAAATAAAAGTCCTGGCCGCGCTACGGCCGATCACCAAAGAGAATGTCGAACAAAAAACCGTCCGCGGATTGTACTCGGCGGGGGCGATCAAGGGCAAACAGGTGCCGGGCTATCTTGAAGAGGAAGGAGCCAATACCGAAAGCACGACGGAAAGCTTTGTCGCGGTGAAAGTGGCTATCGATAACTGGCGCTGGGCCGGTGTACCGTTTTACTTGCGCACCGGCAAACGGATGAAATATAAGCGCACTGAAATCGTCGTTAATTTCAAGCAACTGCCGCATAATATTTTTAAGGAAAGCTTCGAGGACCTGCCGTCAAATAAGCTGATCATTCATTTGCAGCCGAATGAAGGCGTGGAAATTCAGATGCTCAACAAAATTCCGGGCATTGACGAAAACATTAAGCTGCAAAAAACCAAGCTGGATTTGAGTTTTTCCGACACCTTTAAAAACAGCAAGATTTTCGGCGGGTATGAGAAATTGGTGCTTGAAGCGATGCGCGGCAATCCCACGCTGTTCCTGAGTCGCGAGGAAATCGAGCAGGCCTGGACATGGATCGATTCGATACAGGATGCCTGGGCGCATACCAATGCCGGGCCGCAACCCTACCCGGCCGGGACTTGGGGCCCTGAGGCGGCTAATGATTTAATTGCCAGGGACGAAAGGGCTTGGGAAGATGAAGCCGATAAATCAATTTAACTTGGCCCTGATTAACCGTCGATAGACTTTAAGCGGTCGATTTTCGGTTTTTTAGGCAGGGTACGCTGTGCGTGCCTTTAGAAATTACCATAAAAGTCAACGCAAAAGGTACGCACAGCGTGCCCTACGGTGAATTGAAAAAGCCGAAAACTTGACCGCTCAAACTAGAAGGAACAATTATGCATCCTGTATTAGAAAACGTAACTAATGAAATTATTGAACGCAGCCGCGAAACGCGCACTGCCTATCTGGCGCGTATCGATGCGGCCGCTAAAAAAGAGCCGCACCGTGCCGAGCTGGCTTGCGGCAATCTGGCTCATGCTTTCGCCGCTTGCGGAGCCGGGGAAAAAAGCGATTTAACCGGACATCAAAAAGCCAATATTGCCATTATCTCTTCTTATAATGACATGCTGTCGGCGCATGAACCGTTTAAGGACGCGCCAGCGCTGATCAAGGCCGCCATTAAGGAAGCCGGGGGCGTTGCCCAGTTTGCAGGCGGCGTGCCGGCGATGTGCGACGGCGTCACGCAAGGACGGCCCGGCATGGAGTTGTCGTTATTCAGCCGTGATGTGATTGCGATGGCCACGGCCATCGGTTTAAGCCACAACATGTTTGACGGCGCGCTGTACTTGGGCGTCTGCGACAAGATTGTGCCGGGATTGCTGATCGGCGCTTTGAGTTTCGGCCATTTGCCCGCCGTGTTCGTACCGGCAGGCCCCATGCCTAGCGGCCTGCCCAACAAGGAAAAAGTGCGTATACGTCAGCTTTACGCCGAAGGTAAAATCGGCCGGAAAGAGCTGCTGGAGTCGGAGTCCGCGTCCTATCACAGTGCGGGCACCTGTACGTTCTACGGCACCGCAAACAGCAACCAGATGATGGTTGAGATCATGGGCCTGCATCTTCCGGGCAGTTCGTTCATCAACCCTTATACGCCGTTACGCGATGAACTGACCAAAGCCGCAGCCAGACAGGTTTTAAAATTTACCGCGCTGGGCGATGATTTCCGTCCGATTGGACATGCGATCGACGAAAAAGCGATTGTGAACGCCATTGTCGGCTTACTGGCAACGGGCGGTTCCACCAACCACACGATCCATCTGGTCGCCATTGCGCGTGCCGCGGGCATCATTATCAATTGGGATGATTTTGATAAGCTGTCCAGAGCGGTGCCGTTGTTAACCCGTATTTATCCGAACGGGCAAGCGGACATCAATCACTTTCAGGCCGCAGGCGGCATGGGCGTATTGATTGCCGAACTGCTAAAGAACGGCCTGTTGCATGAAGATATTCTGACCGTAGCAGACCAACGCGGCATGAATAATTATCATCAGGAACCCAAACTGGTTGACGGTAAATTGGTTTGGGAGCCTTGCCCGGAAGCCTCTTTGGACGCGGAAGTTATCAGCACGGTCGCCAAGCCTTTTGCCGCCGGTGGCGGCTTGCATGTGATGCATGGCAATTTGGGACGCGGGGTGTCCAAAGTTTCCGCGGTGGCGGAAAAACACCAGATCGTTGAAGCGCCTGCGATGGTGTTTGACGATCAGGACGATGTGGTTGCGGCCTTCAGACGCGGCGAAATGGAGAAAGATGTTATTGTGGTGCTGCGCTTCCAGGGTCCGAAATCCAACGGTATGCCCGAACTGCACAAATTGACGCCGCCTTTGGGCGTGTTGCAGGATAAAGGCTTCAAGGTCGGGCTGGTCACGGATGGACGGATGTCCGGCGCTTCGGGTAAGGTTCCCTCCGCTATCCACATGTGCCCCGAGTGTGAAGAGGGTGGCCCGTTAGCGAAAGTGCGCACCGGCGACATCATCCACCTGAACACCCAAACCGGCGAGGTCAATGTGCTGGTGGACGCGGATGAATTTAATGCCCGCATTCCGGCAGCGAACAGCGCCAAGGGTCACCATTTCGGCATGGGCCGCGAATTGTTCGGCGGTTTCCGTCTGGGTGCGTCCTCTGCTGAAACCGGCGCTTCCAATCTGTTTGTCGTCGATTAATAACTATAAAAATTTGGTAAAACAATGACTAAAAATAACTGGAAAATTCAACCTAACATTATTTTAAACACTTGCCCGGTGATGCCTGTCATGGTCATCCAGGATTTGGAAGACGCCGTTCCTCTGGCGAAGGCCTTGGTCGCAGGCGGCATTAAAGTGCTGGAAATTACGCTACGCACGCCCATCGCGCTTGATGCGATCAGACTTATCAGCCGGGAAGTCGAAGACGCCATTGTCGGTGCAGGCACTATTACTACGCCCGAGCAATTAAAAGCGTCAGAAGATGCCGGTGCCGTTTTCGCCATTAGTCCCGGATTGACACCGAGGCTTTTAGCCGCCGCCAACGAGGGAAATATCGCATTGATACCCGGCATAGCGACGCTGTCGGAGCTGATGTTGGGCATGGAGTACGGGCTGGATCATTTCAAATTCTTCCCGGCCGAAGCGGCGGGCGGCATACCGATGTTAAAGTCGATTGCCGGGCCTGTCCCTAACGTAACTTTTTGCCCGACCGGCGGCATTTCTCCGCAAAATTACAACAGTTATTTGCAGTTAAGCAATGTTGCCTGCGTTGGCGGATCATGGCTGGCACCTGTGGATGTGGTAAAATCAAAAAACTGGGCCAGAGTGACTGAATTGGCAAAACAGGCCATAGATAGCGCGGTTTCGGTTTAATAGCGCATTTTCTACGTCATCATTTATAGGGCCGCATGGCGCAGTTGTATGAATGAAAGATATTTTCCGGAGCTTGTTATTTTATAAGCAAATTTCTTTTAAAATAACAGTCAAGATTAATCACACTCAAAAGGCCGGCGAACTGCAAAACTTCGCAATTTAGCCGGCTTTTTGATGACGCTACAGACCCTGTTTCAAAACTGAGAAAAACCATGACTAAATTGCGCAGTGTTACCTTAAATGAGAAAACTCAGTCTTTATGCGAGTTGCCTATTTTATCTGGAACTACGGGTCCCGATGTAGTGGACATCCAATCTCTGTATCAACAGACCGGCATGTTTACCTATGATCCCGGATTTACTTCCACGGCCAGTTGCAGTTCATCGATAACGTATATCGATGGTGAAAAAGGGATATTGCTTTATCGCGGTTACCCCATTGAGCAGCTTGCAGAACATTGTACTTTTTTGGAGGTTTGCTATCTGTTGCTGAATGGCGAATTGCCCAACACTGATGAAATGCAGCAGTTCGAAGGTACCATTACCATGCACACGATGGTGCATGACCAACTGACCAATTTTTTTAAAGGCTTTCGTCGAGACGCCCACCCGATGGCCATTATGGTCGCTGTCGTTGGCGCGTTGTCAGCGTTCTATCATGACGCGCTGGACATTAAATCTAAAAGAGATCGTGACATAAGCGCTATCCGCCTGATCGCCAAAGTGCCGACCATTGTGGCGATGTGTCATAAATACAGTACCGGCTTGCCGTTTATGTATCCGCAAAACAAGCTGAGTTATGTTGAAAACTTTATGCGGATGATGCTGGGCACGCCGTGTGACGACTTCGAGCCCAATCCTGTCTTGGTCAAAGCGCTGGACCGGATCTTGATCCTGCATGCCGATCATGAACAAAATGCCTCGACGTCGACAGTGCGTTTAGCGGGTTCCAGTGGCGCCAACCCTTATGCCTGCATTACTGCCGGGATTGCCTGTCTTTGGGGGGCCGCTCATGGCGGTGCCAATGAAGCTGTTCTCAACATGCTTGAGGAGATTGGCGATGTCTCGAATATCACTAAGTTTATCAACAAGGCCAAGGATAAAAACGATCCGTTCAGGCTCATGGGCTTCGGTCATCGGGTTTATAAAAATTACGACCCGCGCGCCAAATTAATGCGCGAAACCTGTCATGAAGTGCTCACGGAGCTCGGTCTGCATGATGACAAGATATTTAAATTGGCGCTGGAGCTGGAGCGTATTGCTCTTGAGGATGAGTATTTCATCGAGAAAAAACTTTACCCGAACGTCGATTATTATTCGGGCATCGTGTTGCACGCATTAGGCATCCCCAGCAACATGTTTACCGCCATGTTCGCGATGGGGCGAACCGTGGGCTGGATTGCCAATTGGGATGAAATGATAGCGGATCCGGATCAAAAGATAGGGCGGCCAAGACAGCTTTATACCGGGATAACAAGACGCGATGTACCGCAGCATATTAAAAAGGGTTAGATCGCCCGCAAGATCGGAGCTGATTAAGGCTCAAGTCCCGGTAAGAGCGGTCTTTGCCGGGCGGTTGCAAGTAATGAATTTATCAAGCATGACTGTTCGTCATATAAAAATTGCATTCATAAACGCCGAAATATGTTCGATTTCTTCAACGCAAAGCCTATGTTCCATCAGGTAATCATGCCATTCAACGTTGTAGTCCATTGCTTTAAGCTTATCAAATGCGGCTTTGCCGGATTCAACCGCTACAACGGGGTCTATGATGCCGTGAGCCATAAATATCGGTGTGCCATTGTTGGCGGCTGAACGCTCGGTTTTCAGTTGATCGACGGTTGGTAAATAAGTCGACAGTGCGACGATTCCGGCCAGTTTATGCGGGTGCCTTAGGCCCGCATGAAGCGCAATGACGCCCCCTTGAGAAAACCCTGCCAATAAAATATTTTCCGATGGAATGCCCTTGTCAATTTCCAGCTGGATCAGTGGTTCAATCAAACCGGCTGATTGATAAATGCCGTCAACATCGACTTTACGTTCCAGCGACA
>Ga0208510_100307_pt1 | contig 19205 bp, 18 predicted proteins | sample LakWasMet33_HOW6_2_FD_183875 | JGI IMG/M metagenome (GOLD analysis project Ga0208510, IMG submission 183875) | Freshwater sediment methanotrophic microbial communities from Lake Washington under simulated oxygen tension - Sediment Metagenome... | ecosystem: Environmental > Aquatic > Freshwater >...
CATGCAAAATAAGTGACATTTTGCATAATGTGAATTATGCGTAGTGGGGGCTGCATGCTTTTCGCGGCCCCCACTACGCATAATCCCCTACGTTATGTATATTGGCACGTTTTTGCTTGGCCCCGCACCTTTGCCTGAGCTGTAGGCACAGCCGGAAGCGAGTTCTCACGTCAGCGCGTAGCACAACCGCCAAGCGGAAAAACATCAGTAACGCTGTTCCGCTGTTGTTTTTTCGCTTGTCGTCGAAAAACTGCGTAGCCACATTAGCGTAACAAAATCAGGTTGCGCCGCTTTATCAGCATCCTGATTTTGTTACGCTCAACACCATGCTTTTTACGGCTTTGGGGCGGAAGGTGATCCTTGATATTCACCGGTCTAAAGTTGCGTGGTTGAATTTGTTCCTATAATGAAAAGGCTATTTCGTGCGAGGACATTGGGGTTGGTAAGGATTAATGTCCATTTTTTTGATTGATGGCATAAGCAGGAGATCGAGCAGGAACAGCAATCATAGAATTGATGCGCATGGCCGGCAATACCGAACACAACAACGGAACGCCGGCATTCAAAACAACCGGATGAATTCCCGGACAGCGCTGAAGCCGGTCAAGTCCCGAGCTTCGGAGTAGAACAAGTCTGATCTGTGCAAAGGAAGTCGAGGCGGCACTCACACGGACGTGTGTGCCGCGCAGCCAGGGATGGCTTGTTTGTCCTCTGGCCACCAGCGGATTGAGCAAGTCGGGAGGGAGAGCATAAAAGCTTACACCCGTGTAAGCTTTTATGCCGACCGGACGATTTGCGGGTTATGCGCACTGCTGCTTGAGTGCTGAGTTTCGGCGTGGTGCATAGCTGAACTGTGCGACAGAAGCCGGGGCAACACTCACACGGACGTGTGTGTTGCGCAGCCAGGGATGGCTTGTTTGTCCTCTGGCCACCAGCGGATTGAGCAAGTCGGGAGGGAGTGTTTAAAAGCAGACAGGGACGTTTGCTTTTAAGCCGACCGGACGATTTGCGGGTTATGCGCACTGCTGCTTGAGTGCTGAGTTTCGGCGTAGTGCAACACTGAACTGTGAGACAGAAGCCGGGGCAACACTCACACGGACGTGTGTGTTGCGCAGCCAGGGATGGCTTGTTTGTCCTCTGGCCGCCAGCGGATTGAGCAAGTCGGGAGGGAGAGCTTAAATGCTTACACCAGTGTAAGCATTTAAGCCGACCGGACGATTTGCGGATTATGCGCCGAGGACTGCTAAGTGTCAGTGTTCAATACTATCTGAGCAAAAACCAGACAATCTAACTTGAAGCCGCGAATTACGCAGGATGCAGCAATAATTTCAGTCCTTTTTAACAACCTTATCCACAGTTTTTGTGGATTTCTTAGCCTTCAGCGGCTTGTCGCTTTTGATGAATCGACTCAGGCCGTTATTTTCCATCCAGGCATATAAAGTAGTCGGGGAACAGCCGACGATCCGGGCAATGCTGGTCTTATGCACGTCTTTTTTCAGTAAGTCGCAGATCTCGTCTTTCCTTTTATCCAACTTTTTTTCGGCGCTCACTCCGCCTTTTGGCCGACCCAGCGGCAACCCGGCGGCTTTGCGCTTGGCCAAGGCTTCGGTGGTTCTGGCGCTGATAAACTCGCGCTCTATTTCGGCGGCCAGACCCAGCACCACGGCGGTTATTTTCGAGTTCAGGGAACCATCCATCACCATGTTGGACTTGGCAACATGTACGACGATCTCTTTACGTGCCGCTTCCTGGAGGATTTCGAGCACCTGCAAGGTCGATCTGGCCAGCCTGGATATTTCAGCGACCAATAACACATCACCGGCTTTGGCCTGCTCGAACAGTTTACCCAAGTCACGCTCCCGCCAATTTTTTTTGCCGGTAACGGTGTCGTCAATAAAGGTCAACGGTTCCAGGTTGTTTTTCTGGGCGTAGGCAATGACGCCGTGGCGCTGGTTGTCCAAATCTTGTTTGTCGGTACTGACGCGGATATAGGCATATGTTGACGCGGTCACAGTTTTTCTCCATATTCTGTTTTAGGATTCTATCCACTTTAAACGGTCGTTTAAAGTGGATAACATGATTTTTTGGCGCTTTCCCCTGTATTCCCCATAGCTTTGAATCAAAACGCGACGAAAACGTGACGTTTTTTGAGGTGATCACTATGCAGTTTTTGACGATAAAAAAACACCAACGGCCTCGCAAAGATGGCAAACCACATGCCCAAGCGTTCGTGATAACCAAAACCCGGAAATACGGTCAGGTCATCGAACAAAAGGGCATTTCGATAAAAAAGCCGGTGCTGATCACCGGCGCTCACGCCAGCGGCAAGAGTTATTGGCTGGATCGGCTCAGGAAGGACGCCGCGCGACTCTGGGCAACCAAAGCAGAAGTTGAACCCTTATACCTTGCCGCCGTCCGTCCCCTGTCCGCCTGGACGGATACTAAAGACTTGGCGTTATGGTGGGCTGCCCGAGAAAATCCCGACGAAGATCGGCATTGGACTAAACTGAAAGCCTGGGAACGCCAAGATGCGCTATCCTTGTATCTGGCCGAAACCGGGGCAGTGCTGTTTGTCGATGATGCCCATAACCTAAGCGGGCGTAAGCTAAAGATTACACAAGACTGTGTAAGGTCGGCTAAGGTTTGGGTAATGGCCGCCACCGATGAGGGCCGACTTTCGCCCGGTCTTCGCAAAGACGTACTGGCGGCGCAACCGCAGACCTACCGCTTGGATTCCGAGGTGGCCTATGACGCCACCTTCGCCATTATGTGGGTGCTGATCGCCGCCTGCACCACGATGGGTTATTGGGAGTTGGCCATCGTGCTGGGAGGTTTAAAAATGTTCGCCGGGGGGAGTCGTGCCGCTAAACAAAATTAAAATTCTGCTGGCCTGGGTCTGTTGCTTTTACACTGTAAGCGTAGCTAAAGCACTAGACATTAGGCCCCCGTTAATCATCGATGAACCGGCACCGGTACCGGAACAAGCCAAGCCGCCGCCCGACATCAAACCTTATGAAATACCCACGATGCGTGGCAATAAGCGCGATTTTCATCACACCCCACCCATCAAGCTTGCCCCGGTCATCGATGCCGATGCCGTGTTTAAAATGATCGTGAACTGTTTCCCGGAAAGGCCGGATTGGGGACTGGAAGTTAAAGCCGTTTCCGGTGCGCGTTATACCGATAATGGAGGCATCAGCACTTTCGATACCGCCGGGCTGTCCAAATACTACGCTGGCATTGTTGCGGAAATGCCGTTGTACAGCGCCGAAGAGCTGCACAAACAACGCACCCAGGAATACCAGCGCCGGGGCGAAATCGCCCAAAACGTGGCTAAATTGCTGAAAGGCTTGGCCGACCGGCAACGGGCGCTGCGCATGGTCGGCATCAATGAAAGCGTCGAAGCGCGAAGCCAATACCGGGTCAATGAAGGGCTGGCACCGGCTGAAGAACAGATCGCCAATTTAAAGGCGGTGGCTGACAAGGTCGGCGATTTGGACGAAGCCAATGCGGCGCTGGTTGCGGCCCGGCTGGCCCTGGTCGGCCAATGCCGCGATGACATAGCGGAAAACGTCAACGACTACTTGAAGGAAATCACCCAGTGAAGTGGGTTAACCATATCGCCATTGCCGGATCGGTAACCGCAGTCTGGCGACCGGAACTGGTACCGCTGGCCGTGCTCGGTTCCACAGCGCCGGATTGGTTGGAATGGCTTTACAAGGCGATGGGACGCCATGTTAGACATCGAACCGTCACCCATTACCTTTCTGTTTGGTTTTTTGGGCTGATTTTCGGGATGTGGGTATGGGATTGGCACCATGTCATCGCCGCATTCTGCGCCGGTGGCCTGTCGCATGTCATTGCCGATGCGCTGACCATCCAGGGTGTACCGTTGGGCTGGTGGAGCGACCGGCGCTTTCATCTGTTCGGCGGTCGGTTGCGCACCGGGCAAATGGGCGAGTATTGGGTCGCCGGGGCGTTGGTGCTGGCCTGCGTAGGATTTTCGGTCGTCACAAGGAACTTTGGCGCATCCGAATACAGCCCGTTTTTCTGGGATTATGCGGATTATTATCACCAGGGGCTGATTGATGGCCACGAGTGGAAAGAAAATCGGTTCCGGTGGTTGTGATGCATTAACAGCTTAGCCTACCAATAACAATATTACCTGATTTTCTATTTTCCGCTTGAGGACGGCATTGATATTGTCAGAGTTCTCCACGGATCGAGAGACATTGAAAACTTGTTGTAACGCTGTAAAGTGTAGGCTTGTTTAAGGTGGCCTATGAAACACATCTACCTGGAACGGCACGACCCGGACAAAAACCTGCACCGGTTTTATCAGCTATTCGTCACGCCCGGCATATTCGGTGACTGGTCGCTGGTTCGGGAATGGGGCAGGAGAGGATCGCCCGGAACGGTACGTAAGGATTGGTTTGATACCGAGGAAGAAGCCTGGGTAGCCGGAGAGAAATTAAAAGCCATTAAGGAAAAGAAAGGCTATCAATCCATACTGGCAGAACCATAAGGTACGCACAGCGTATCCTACCGAGCTATATTTACCCATTTACTTAAATAAATTAAACCTTAAAAGAGTAAATGAGTAATTAAATATTTAAGTAAATTACGACAGGTCGGCAATGACCAATAGCCTGTGTCATTTTCAGAAGACGACAGCACTACTGAGGCTTCAGATGATCAGGATTGGACAATTACCAAGCCGACTGGCAAAAAACGCCCCCTATGCGCAGTCAATCCGTGAAGGAGCCGTTGAGAACATCTGTATTTATCCTAATTGCTCAGTTGTTGAAACTATGATAAATAAGAAAATCCAAAGAAGGAGTTCGGTCTGAGGCTGTTGTCTGTTTTACGGCCCTTGGCAGAGATAGCTATATCCGTAGTGATTTCAATCTACTGTTCTAATCAATTCGTTAGGAGAAACAGCATGAAAATATCCGCTCTATTCATAATTGCTTTGATAGCATTTGGCAGTCCCATCGCGAATGCCGTTGAAGAACAAAAGAAGCCAATGACCGAACAGGAGATGCAGGAAAAAATGAAGCAGATGGAAAAGGAATTGGCCGAAATGCGTGAGACTAAGGATCCCAAAGAGCGCATGCGGCTAATGAAGGGGCAAATAGAGAAAACGGAAAAAATAGTACGCTAAGCTAACAAGCTCGAAATAATTAATTAACCCCAAAATTGTATTTACCGGTTTTTTGCGAGCAATCGAACGACTGTTGAAGGGTGCACCCGAAACAACCTAGCGGCATCTGCTCCTGTTTTTTGTCCTGATGTCACCAGAGTAATAATTTCCTTTTGCTGCTGTGGTGTTAGTTTTGGCCTACGGCCACCAATCCGGCCTTCTCGTCTAGCAGAATCGAGACCATTTTTTGTGCGTTCCTTTAACATAGCCCGTTCAAACTCGGCGAACGAACCCACAATTTGCATCATCATCCGGCCACCTGGTGTTGATGTGTCGATGGCTTCTGTCAGGCTTTGGAAGTCAGCGCCACAGACTTCAATTTTTTCCAGTATCAACAACAAATCCTTTAAAGAGCGTGATAAACGGTCTAGTTTCCAGACTACGACGATATCGCCTTTACGCAGGTGATCTAAAAGCTTATGAAGCTCTGGCCGATCCCAACGGCCGCCCGAAACTTTCTCTTGAAATATCTTTTCACAACCCGAAGCCTTTAATGCTTCCAGTTGAGCCTGGGTGTCCTGGTCTTGGGTGGAAACACGAGCGTAACCGAGTCGCATGATTGCATATACCTATTGCCATTTGTTTTCATTTTGCAATATATTTTTGCAACGCGCAATGCCTTATTTGATGTGTCTGGCTTTTCCGTTGCGTAAATGTTCGTTTGCGCAATCTGGTTTATAAAAATTTAAAAATTTCAGTTGATCCCTTAGGTATAAAGTGGTGTAGAATCTATTACATATTTGTAATAGTAGAACATTTAATGAATTGTTCCTGGTTAATTTTCATTGTCAGCCTGCCAACCCAAAATGCCACCGGTCGTATGCGTGTCTGGCGAGCCGTCAAAGCTTTGGGCTGCGGCGTATTGCGTGATGGCGTTTATTTATTGCCGAATCGCAAGGAATTCCGGCAAACACTTCAGAACCAAGCCGAAGATGTGATTTCTGGTGGCGGGAGTGCCCATGTTTTAGTTTTGGAAAGCGAGAATCTGGATCAACAACAGACTTTCGAGAGCTTGTTCGACCGATCCGCCGACTACACAAAACTGGTTGAGACCATTACTCAAGTGAGCCAAACCAATTTTCAATCGGAAGGCGTGGATAAACTGCAAAAACAAATCCAGCGGTTGCGCAAAGCGTTTGAAGCCATCGTCTTGCAAGATTTTTTCCCTGGCGCAGCACGGGAGCAAGCTGCTTCTGCCTTGGAAGATTTGGAACATACCGTCAATGAGCAACTGATGCCGGATGAACCCCACGCCGTCAACCGACGGATTAAACCGCTTCGGCTTGTAGATTTTCAAGGCCGGACATGGGCGACTCGCCAGCGTCCGTGGATCGACCGCCTTGCCAGTGCTTGGCTGATTCAGCGCTTTGTCGATCCCGATGCCCGTTTCATTTGGCTGGCCGAACCCGGTGAGTGTCCTGCCGATGCGTTAGGGTTTGATTTCGACGGCGCATTGTTTACCCATATCGGCGCAAAGGTGACTTTTGAAGTGTTGCTGGCGAGTTTCGGCATGACAAAGGATGCCGCATTAAACCGACTCGGCGCACTGGTGCATTACCTGGATGTGGGCGGCATACCTGTCCTGGAAGCGGCAGGCTTGGAAACACTGATCCGGGGCATGAGACAACGCTGGCCTTCCGATGATGATTTGCTTGCCGAAACGAACAAAATTTTTGACGCCTATTATCAGGCTTTTTCAGGAAACGATGTATGAACCAACAAGACCAATCACAAATACCACCATCGCCCGTTTCATTAAGCCAAGCCTTTTGGTATTGGCTCAAACTGGGCTTCATTAGTTTCGGTGGTCCTGCCGGACAAATTGCCATCATGCACCAGGATTTGGTCGAGAAGAAACGCTGGATTTCCGAACAACGTTACCTGCATGCGCTCAACTATTGCATGTTGCTGCCCGGCCCCGAAGCCCAACAGTTAGCGATTTACATCGGCTGGTTAATGCACCGCACCTGGGGCGGGGTGATTGCCGGCAGCCTGTTTGTGTTGCCGTCGTTGTTTATCTTGATAGGGTTAAGCTGGATTTATCTCGCTTTTGGACATTTACCCGCTGTTGCCGGGGTACTTTATGGCATCAAACCAGCTGTGACCGCGATTGTCCTGTTCGCCGCTTACCGCATCGGCTCGCGGGCATTGAAAAATTGGCTTTTGTGGACAATGGCGGGCTTGGCGTTTGTCGCTATCTTCGTATTCGATACGCCATTTCCCTTGATTGTTTTAATCGCAGGTTTACTCGGCGCCTTGGGTGGTAAGTTTGTACCCCAGAAATTTGCCACCGGCGGCGGTCACGGCGCTTCTAAACAAAATTATGGCAAAGCTTTGATCGACGATGACACGCCAACTCCAGACCATGCCAAATTCAGCGGTAAACGATTAAGCAAATTGATATTGGTCGGTTTGATTTTATGGGGCAGCGCAATCGGGTCTTTGTGCGCAACATATGGCTGGGACGGGGCGCTGACACAGATGGGCTGGTTTTTCACCAAGCCGGCACTGTTGACTTTTGGCGGTGCTTACGCGGTGTTGCCTTACGTGTACCAAGGTGCAGTTGAGCATTATCATTGGCTGACAGCCCATCAAATGATTGATGGCTTGGCCTTGGGCGAAACCACGCCTGGGCCATTGATCATGGTGGTTACTTATGTCGGCTTTGTGGCTGGTTGGACTAAAGAATTGTTCGGTGCTGACCAGCTTTTTCTTGCGGGGGCTATGGCCGCCTGTGTCGTGACTTACTTTACTTTTTTGCCCAGTTTCCTGTTCATTTTAGCAGGTGGGCCTTTAGTCGAATCGACTCACGGTAATTTAAAGTTTACTGCACCGTTGACTGGCATTACCGCCGCCGTGGTCGGCGTTATCCTGAACCTGGCAGCATTTTTCGCTTATCACGTCTTCTGGCCGCAAGGTTTCCAAGGTCATTTTGATGCGGTTGCTGCCTTGATAGGACTTTCCGCGCTGCTGGCTTTATTACGTTACAAAGCAGGTGTCATCCCGGTGATCGCTGTCTGCGGTGCAACGGGGTTTTTATTCACTTTCATCAAACCGTGGCTGGCAGCATTGCTATGAACGGTCTGGACTTGTTATCTCCATCGCACACGGGGTTGCAGTACAGCCCTTGTATCGCAACGCGGAACAGGGAACATCGGTGCTTCGAAACACCGGATTCTGCAAATGCCATCCAGGTTAATTGCTAAGCCATGTTCGCCAAGCCTGCCACCCTGACGCTGACAATAATGTTGTTTTTAGGGATTGGTTTGACACCGCTTATGGCCTTGTTGGTATCGAGCCTGAGTGTTGACGGGGCATTCAGCCTGGATCGTTACCAGTACCTGTGGTCATCGCCCAAGCCTTTGCAACTGTTCGGTCACAGCCTGTTGCTTGCTGGGCTTACCACTTTGATTGTGACTGTATTGGGCGTGCCGCTCGGCATTCTGTTCGGCAAATGCGATCTTCCGTGGCGCACTCCGTTTCTGGTGCTGTTTACCTTGCCACTGTTAATTCCACCTTATTTTCTTAGCTTAGGATGGTTTTCCCTGTTAGGACGAGAGGGATGGCTCGTTCGGTTTTTTCCTGACAATCCGGCAGGACAGCCGGATTGCACGGTGAAGCCGCCCGAAGGGTGCTGGGCAGGGATAGCCCAGCATGAATCTGAAGCCGTCGCCAGAATACTTGCCGATCTATTGTTTGGATTGCCCGGTTGCGCATTGACACTATCCACGGTGTTCCTGCCTTTGATTATATTGGTCACGGCAATGCTTTTGCAAACAGTCAATCCGCACATGGAGGAAGCCGCAAGGCTTTATGCGTCTTGGCGCAGAGTACTATTTTACATCACGCTGCCCGCGATTTTTCCGGGTATTCTGTTCATGACGCTCCTGGTCTTTATGTTGACGCTGGGCGAAGTCACAGTACCCCTGTACCTTCGCTACGATGCGTATCCCACGGAAATCCTGACCCAGTTCGCGGCTTTTTACGATTTCGATAGCGCAACCGCTACTGCATCCCCGCTGGCGCTGCTTGCGTTTCTAATGTTGACGGCGGAATGGCTTGGACGACGACGGGCAATGCCCGATCTTCGTCCAACGGAAACATCACTCATGATCCAATCAGGACTTTGCGGCAAATTAGCGGTGATTATCGCGTCCGGGTTGGCGCTGGTCATAGTGGTCATGCCGTTAGGCGCATTGGGGCTTTATGCCTCCTTGGATGACTTTAGCGAAGCCTGGACTCGCGGTTACGATGCCTTATTGCGAAGTCTGCTTTATGCCGCGATAGGGGCAAGCTTACTGACTGTTACAGGTTTTTTCTTAGGGTTGTTATGGCGGGAACGAACCTGCTGTTCCGGCATAACCCAATTCACCGCCTTGCTACTACTGATTTTGCCGGGCACGGTGCTCGGCATCGGCCTGATCGGGCTATGGAACAAACCTGAAACCGCTTGGTTTTATGCGTCTCCGGGCATTCTTATCATGGGTTATGTGATCCAGTACGCCGCATTGCCGGGCGGTATCCTCCACGCGGCGCTTACGCGTCTGCCCCCGTCCCTGGAACAGGCTGCCGCCCTATCGGGTGCCGGATGGTGGCGACGGTTGTTATTGATTGTCTTGCCCTTGAGCTGGCGTGGTCTGTTATTAGCCTGGCTGGTTTCCTACCTGTTTTGTCTGCGCGATACCGGTCTGGCGATGCTGGTGTACCCGCCCGGCGAGGATACGTTGCCGGTGCGCATTTACACCCTGATGGCTAACAGCCGGTTCGGTTTGGTTGCGGCTTTGTGTACCTTGCTGATGGTCGCGGCATTATCGCCGTTGGCAATCTTTGGGTTATTCCGTAAACGGAAAGAATCGCCATGATTGCACTCGACTTTAAACATGTCTGGGCATCTTATCGGGGCAAACCGGCGGTGCAGGATTTTTCATTGCAACTAAACCCCGGTGAGCGCTGGGTGCTGTTGGGGCCTTCCGGCTGCGGCAAGACCACGGTGCTCCGCCTTGCGGCGGGTTTCCTGGCACCCGACCAGGGCGCTGTCGTCTTGGACAACAAGACTGCGGCGATAGACGGTCGCCTCATTTTAGAACCCGAACAGCGGGGGCTTGGCATGGTATTTCAGGACTTTGCGCTATGGCCGCATCTCTCGGTACACGACCATTTGGCGTTCGGCTTAAAGGCGCGGGGTGTTGACAAGGCGGAGAGGGAACGGCGTATTGCCGAAACATTGCGTCTGGTACGCCTGGACTCGAAAGTGGGCGCTCGTCCGGGCGAGCTGTCCGGCGGCCAACAGCAACGTGTAGCCCTGGCCCGCGCGTTGGTGACGGAGCCTAAGCTGCTATTGATGGATGAACCGTTGTCCAGCCTGGATTTCGAACTGGGTCTTGAGCTGCGTCGCGAAATTCTGGCGTTACAGGAACGGCTCGGCTTTACCTTGCTGTATGTCACCCACAATCTGGACGAGGCCTTTGCCATTGCCCAGCGCATCGTGGTGATGCGGGAAGGCGCTATCGTCAGGGTAGGATCAACGGCGGAAATCAAGGCATCAATGCCGGGCGCATGACCGGCAGTTTTTATACTTTTCACATTGGAGGTTCCCTATGAAGCAAACGTACCTATTAAGCCTGGCAATCGCTCTGTCGGTCTTTTTCGTCCAGCCAAGCATGGCGCAATCCGCTGAAAAACCTCAAGAGACTGTTGCGGCTGTGCGTGTATTTGTCACTAACTATGAAGGCGATGGCATCACGGTCATCGATGTGGATAAAGGGCTTCCGGTTGCGCAGATTGCAACCGGCCCTAAACCCCACGGCGTTGCTATCGCCCCGGATGGCGAAAGCGTTTATGTTTCCAATGAAGGCGACGGCACGCTGAGTATTATCAATCCTTCAAAAAACCAAGTCATAAAAACGGTAAAGATCGGCCAAAAGCCCCATCAAATTGCAGTGTCGGCAGACAGTCGCTACGTGTTCGTGGCACTTAACGGCAACGATGCGCTGGCGGTCGTCGATACTGTTCGGGCAAAAGTGATCAAAAAGATCAAGGTTGGGCGTGCGCCCCATATCGCCCAGCTCAGCCCGGACGGCGCAACGGTTTATGTGACCAGCGAAGGCGACATGAAACTGGTAGCCGTAAACGCCAAAACCTTGAAAATCACTGGCGAGACACCGGTGCTCGCCTGGCCGCGGATACCTGCCATCACGCCTGATGGCGGCAGGATCTATCAAACCATTCGTTGGTTGAACGGTGCACTGGTCATTGATCCCGTCAAGAGAGAGGTCATCGACCGGATTGCGTTGGGCGAACCCAAGTTTGCCAAGGAAGGCAAGGATGCCCACGGCCTTGCCGTGACACCGGATGGCAAGGAACTCTGGTTGACGACGCAAACGACGGACGAAGTGACCTATATCGCTACCGAAAATCACAAGCCTCTCGGCAAGATTCAGGTCGGACACGACCCTAACTGGGTTGGATTCACGCCCGACGGCAGGTTGGCAGCGGTGAGCAATACCGCTTCTGCAACGGTCAGCCTGATTGATGTTGCCCAACACAAGGTAGTGTCCGAAGTACAGGTCGGCAAATCCCCTAAGCGCTTGGCGGTGGGACAGGTGCATTTACAGTAATCGGATGGTCGCCCGTGCCCGAATCACCGGGCTGATTTTTTGGGCTTAAGCCCTGTTTACCAAAGGAGAATATTTATGTTGAATAAGAGTTTTTGCATTTACCTTTCCGGCTTTCTGCTGGGCTTAGCTTCCCAAGCATCCCTTGCCCAGGAACAGCGGTTTAACTTCGATCAGATAGTAGCCGGTGGTATTCCGTCAGGGTGGACCGTCGCGGCCACCAATCCCGATGGCCCTCTAGCGCAATGGCAAGTCAAAGCCGATCCCGCCGCTACTAGCTCACCCCAGGTGTTCGCCATCACCCGTATCCAGAACAAATCCGGGGATGTTTTCAACCTGTGCTGGACACAGCAGGTGCCGTTTCTGGACGGTTCCATCGAAGTGAATGTCCGTGCTGACAGCGGCAAGGAAGATCAGGGCGGCGGTCTGATCTGGCGGTCACAGGATGCTGACAATTACTACGTCGCTCGCTACAACCCCTTGGAAAGCAATTTACGCCTGTACTTCGTCAAGGATGGAAAGCGCAAACAACTGGCCAGTGAGGACATTACCGGCATTAAATCTGGCGAATGGTTCCGGTTGAAAATCGTTCACCAGGGAGAGCGGATAGAGGCTTATCTCAACGGTAAGAAATATCTGGAGGCGACTGATGGCGCCTTCCTGAAAGTCGGAGGGATTGGGCTCTGGAGCAAAGCCGATGCCGCCAGTTCTTTCGATGATCTGGTGGTGACCTCCCCATAACGAATGGTCCATTGTGCTGGCTTCCATGCGCTGGGTCTTGCCGTTGCTTCTGGTCGGATCGGCCTATGCTTGGGCCGGCCCGCCTTTTGTCACCAACGACCCCGATCCGCCAGAACTCGGCCAGTGGGAAATCAACCTGCCCTGGTCTATGGAACGCAGCCGGGACGATTCGACGAGCGGCGAATGGGTGCGCGTGGATGTGAATTACGGTTACGACCGTTACACCCAGCTCAGCATCGAGATGCCCATGTCTTACAAGTTTCCCGCTGGCGGTGGATTGCACTTCGGCGCGGGTGACGTATTGTTGGAATACAAACGGCGCTTCGGCCTCGACGCTAAAGCCGGTTATTTCGGCGTCAATCCTGAGCTCACCCTGCCCACCGGAGATTCGACAAGAGGGCTCGGTGCAGGGCGAGCGACCCTGCAATTGCCGTTGCTGTATCAAAAGCAATGGGGTGATACCGTGGCCTACGGCGATGCGCGCTACAAGTGGCAGGCCGGCGAGCAAGGCAAAAGCTACTGGTTTTTCGGCTTGGCCTTCGAACACGCCGTAAGTGGACGGCTCAAACTCGGTGCCGAGGTTTTTGCCACCACACCCCAGTCGCCCAATGGAGAACACAACGCCGGCTTCAATGTGGGCGGGAAGTGGGTTATGGCGCCTGGACAAGTGTTGATGCTGTCTGCGGGCCGCTCGTTCCTGGACGAGCCGGAACTGACTTTATTTATAGGTCTAAAACTATTATTTTCGCCTGGATCATGAAGGAGGCACTTATGAAAACACAATACGCTATCCGGATAATTTTATTATTGAGCTTTGTGCTGTTTAGAACCGCCTTTGGCGCTGAATCCACGGTGGTGGTCTACGTTAGCGAGGACCAGGTATTCTCGGAACCGATCCTCAAGGATTTCGAGCGCGACACCGGCATCCGTGTCAAAGCGGTGTACGATGCCGAAGAAACCAAGGGCACCGGCGTCATGAATCGCTTGATCGCCGAAAAGAACAATCCGCAAGCCGACGTGTATTGGGCGAACGAGCCGATTCGGGCTGAAGTGCTGAAGCAACGGGAGATTTCGGCGGCCTACCGGTCTCCCAATAGTGAAGGCATTCCGGCGATTTTCAAAGATTCGACAAGCTACTGGACCGGTTTCTCGGCCAGGGCGCGGGTCTTCATCGTCAATCGCAAAGCCGTCATCAAGCCCGAAAGCCTGAATGCCTATGTCGATCCCAAACTGGCTGGCAAAGGCATCATTGCCAATCCGCTGTTCGGCACTACGTCCACCCATGTCGCAGCGCTGTTCACCGTATGGGGCGATGAGCGGGCCAAACAGTTCATGGACGCGCTCAAGCACAACGGCACCAAGCTTGCCTCCAGCAACGGCGAAAGCGCCGATCTGGTGGCGGCTGGTGAATTCGAGTTTGCACTGGTGGACAGCGACGATGCAGTCAACCGCATCCGTCAAGGCAAAGCGGTGGAGATGGTCTGCCCGGATCAGGGCGAAAACCAGCTTGGCTGCTTGATTCTGCCCAATGCCGCTGTGCTTATCCGCAACTCGCCTCATCCCGATGCGGGACGTAAGCTGATTGATTATTTACTGTCCAAGGAGACTGAACGCAAGCTGGCTTTCGCCGACTGCGCCCAAATTCCCTTGCACAGCGGCATAGAAACGCCGCCTGATGTACCGAAAATAGACCGGCTGACAACCATGCCAGTTGAATACGGGGCGGTGGCAAGTAAGCTCCAGGCTATCCAGCCCTGGCTAAAGCAATGGTGATCAGCTGGCGGCAACATTCGCAATCGTTGCGCTATATCCCTAAAAACACCTACAGGAGAAATACATTATGTCTGAAATCACCCGGCGAGAATTCCTCGTTACCGCTGCCACAGGCGTTACCGTGGCAGCGCTAAATCCCCAAACAGTTTTTGCCAACACAGCAAAGGAGTCAACAATGCCCCAAAACACCCCCAGCGCATTTGCCGCGAACCACGAATTGAAACCGCTGCCTTTCGACCCCGCTAAACTCGACGGCCTGTCTGAAAAATTAATCAAATCCCATTGGGAAAATAACTACGGGGGGTCAGTCAAAGCACTGAATACTGTAAAACAACAATTGGCCGGCCTATTAAATGATGACGACACGCCGCCCTTTATCTATAACGATCTTAAACGGGAGCACCTTATGCGCACCGGATCGGTGGTCTTGCATGAATTGTATTTCGGAAATTTAGGGGGTAACGGCAAACCGGATGCAGCATTTATTAAATGGGTATCGGAAGCGTTCGGTTCGGTCAACACCTGGGAGAAGGAGTTTAAACGCATGGGCGCAGGCTTGGGTGGCGGTTCCGGTTGGGTGACGCTCGGCTACAATTTGCACAACGGCCTGCTGGAAAATTATTGGCAGTGGGATCATTTACATGCGCCCAGTGCGACGCTACCGATTCTGGTGCTGGATATGTATGAGCATTCATACCAGATGGATTATGGCGCAAAAGCCCCGGCTTATCTGGATGCATTTTTCAAAAACATCCACTGGGAAACGGTCACTACACGTTTGGACAACGCTGTTAAGTTGCGTTCACTATGGCTGGCGGGTAATACGCGATGAAATGGATTACCCGTGAACGTCCTAAAATAGACCGTATTGCTTGCCCTTGGCTGATCGAACGGTTTATCGATAAAGAGGCGGAATTTCTTTATGTGCCAGCGACCGAAGTTTTTAAGGTAGCGGAAGAAACAGGGGCTATCCCTTACGATATTCCCGGCGCTGAATTATCCCATGTCGGCGACCTGTGCAGCTTCGATGCTTTCCTGCTGGAATATGGGCTAACCGATCCTGCACTCCAGCAATTGGCGGTTATTGTCCGTGGCGCCGATACGTCAAAATTGGATTTGACCCCTCAATCCGCCGGTTTATATGCCGTGTCGTTGGGCTTGTCTCAAAACTACGCGGATGACCATAAAATGCTTAAGCATGGCATGGTGTTATACGATGCGCTGTACAGTTGGTGCAAGTCTTGCCAGCATGAAAGCCATAACTGGCCGCCTGCGATTGAATAAAAGATTGCAAAAATAATCCTGGCCTATCCAGCATGCCCCGCCGCGTTGTTCTGTCTAGCCATGAAAAAGCAAGCCTCTTGGCCTTACCGGAAAGCCAGGATGAATTGATACGTTATTACACATTCAATGAAACCGATCTCGCCCTGATCCGGCAACGCCGGGGCGACGCCAACCGTCTTGGTTTTGCAGTTCAACTCTGTTTGCTGAGGTTTCCGGGTTGTGCCTTGACTGGGGAGATAAATGTCACTGATCTTGTTATTTACTGGGTGGCTGGGCAGATAAAGGCGGATGCTGTCGTATGGCCTAAATATGCGGAACGAGATGAAACCCGACGTGAACACTTCCAGGAACTGCGTGCTTACCTTGGCTTGTCAACATTTAAGCTGAGCGACTACCGGAATTCAATACAAAAACTGACTGAACTTGCCTTACAAACCGACAATAGCATGATCCTGGCAACACAAGGGGTAGAGCTATTGCGGCAATGCTCAGTTATTCTGCCGCCCTTAGCCGTTATCGAAAGAATCTGTGCCGAAGCCATTACACGGGCGAATCGGCGTATTTACCGTGAATTGAACGTCCCATTAACATTCAGTCACCAGCAACGGTTGGACGAATTGCTGAAAACCAAACCGGGCAGCGGCATTACTTGGTTGACTTGGTTAAGGCAATCGCCTTTAAAGCCCAACTCACGGTCAATGCTGGAACATATCAGCCGCCTTAAAACCTTTCAGGCTTTGGAATTGCCGACGACATTAGGCCGCACTATCCATCAAAATCGGCTGTTGAAGATGGCACGGGAAGGCGGGCAAATGACACCCAAGGATTTAGGTAAATTTGAAGCGGAACGCCGTTATGCCACTTTGGTTATCTTGACATTGGAAGGGATGGCAACCGTTACCGATGAGATTATTGAGTTGCATGATCGAATTTTGATCAGGTTGTTCAGGACGGCCAAACACAAACATCAACAGCAGTTCCAATCCCAAGGCAAAGCCATCAATGAAAAAATCCGGCAGTACGTCAAGATTGGACACGCCTTGTTGGATGCCAAGGAGTCCGGTCGTGACGCTTTTGCCGCCATTGAATCGGTCATGCCATGGGACAGTTTTATGCAAAGTGTCCGTGAGGCGGATAACCTAGCCAGGCCGGAAGCCTTTGATCACCTGCACAAATTGAGTGAACAGTTCAGTACATTGCGCCGCTATACGCCTGAATTCTTGACTGTCCTCAAGCTGCGTGCCGCGCCTGCCGCACAAGGCATTCTGGATGGGGTCGATACGATACGGACAATGAATTTGGAAAAATCGAGGAAAATCCCGGCCGATGCGCCTACTGGTTTTATTAAGCCCCGTTGGAAACCGCTGGTGTTGCCCAAATCCGGGCTTGATAGCAAATATTATGAAATTTGTGCCTTGACGGAATTAAAGAATGCGCTTCGCTCAGGTGACATCTGGGTGGAAGGTTCCCGGCAATTCCGTGACTTTGAAGACTACCTGCTGCCCCCAAAAACATTTGCCGACTTAAAAACCACTAATGCCTTGCCGGTCGCCATTAATCCGGATTGTGACAATTATTTAGATGAACGTTTGCAATTGCTTGAGAAGCAGTTGCTCAAGGTCAACAAAATGGCGCTGGCCGATAAACTACCGGATGCCATCATTACCGAATCCGGGCTAAAAATCACGCCGCTCGACCTGAATGTGCCGGAAGCCGCCCAACAGTTGATCGACAAAACCAGCGGTTTGTTGCCAAGGATTAAAATAACGGAACTCTTGATGGATGTGGACGATTGGACAGGATTCAGCCGTCATTTCACCCATTTGAAAAGCGACGAATACGTAAAAGACAGGACGTTGCTGCTGACTGCAATCCTGGCTGATGCGATCAACCTTGGGCTAACCAAAATGGCGCAGTCTTGCCCGAATGTCACCTATGCTAAGTTGTCTTGGCTACAAGCCTGGCACATCAGGGATGAAACCTACTCAGCGGCTCTGGCAGAGCTGGTCAACAGCCAATACCACCACGCTTTCGCGGGGCACTGGGGCGATGGCTCCACGTCATCTTCCGACGGCCAACGCTTTCGGGTAGGTGGCAAAGCTGAAAGTTCGGGACATATCAATCCCAAATACGGCAGCGAACCAGGCAAGCAGTTTTATACCCATATTTCAGACCAGTATGCACCCTACCATTCCAAGGTTATCAATGTCGGCATCAGGGATTCGACGTTTGTACTTGACGGTTTGCTTTATCACGAGTCAGAACTGCGTATTGAGGAACACTATACCGACACCGCAGGTTTTACTGACCATGTTTTTGCTCTGATGCATTTATTAGGGTTTCGTTTTGCCCCACGGATACGAGATTTGAAGGATACCAAACTGTATATTCCCCGAAATGGGATGCCGTTACCTGCTTTGCAAACGATGATCGGTGGAACGCTGAACATTAAACAGATTCGGGCGCATTGGGACGAGATATTACGGCTGGCCGCGTCCATAAAACAGGGCACAGTCACCGCATCATTAATGTTGCGGAAGCTCGGCAGTTATCCTCGCCAAAACGGGTTAGCCGTTGCCTTGCGGGAATTAGGGCGTATCGAGCGGACATTGTTTATTCTGGACTGGCTGCAAAATCCTAACCTAAGGAGGAGAGTTAATGCTGGATTAAACAAGGGTGAAGCGCGCAATGCCTTAGCCCGTGCCGTATTCTTTAACCGTTTGGGTGAAATCCGTGACCGGAGCTTTGAACAGCAACGTTACCGAGCCAGCGGCCTGAATCTGGCGACTGCCGCCATTGTCTTGTGGAATACAGTCTATCTGGAAAAGGCAATCGAAGCGCTCAAGGCAGATGGACAACCCGTTGATGATAATCTATTGCAATATTTGTCGCCTTTAGGGTGGGAGCATATTAACCTGACTGGTGATTACGTTTGGCGGCAAAACCGGAAAGTGGGGGATGGGCTATTTCGGCCATTACGAACCGGTGAAAAGCCTTAGCGTACTATTTTTTCCGTTTTCCCTATTTGCCCCATGAATGAACACATGGGGCACATGGGGCACATGCACAACATGATGATGGATGACTGGGGATGCGGCATGATGGGGCATGAGCCAACACACTAGCGCTGCATACTGCAACATTGGGTTTTGCTTTGTTCGACCCAAGCGGTTTTATTGCAGCGAAAAAATTCAGGGTGGGCACAGGTTTTTGTGCCCACCCGAATTAGACTGCTGCAAAGGGTGGATAAAGTTGCATAGCCACCTTGCCGAGCATACAAAGCCGGATATTTTTATTTGTTGCTACCAGACACTAAGAAAATCCTATTTGGTATGTAGCAATCTCAATCCGTTTGCTACAACCAATAAAGAAGCGCCCATGTCGGCGGCAATGGCTTCCCATAAGGTCGCCACGCCTGCAAAGGCGAGCACAGCGAAAACCGCCTTGATCGTCAGCGCAAAGGTAATATTCTGCCGAATGATCGATAACGTTCGTTTGGAATGTCCGATCAGCCAAGGCAGCTTGGAAAGGTCGTCGCCCATCAAGGCGATATCGGCTATTTCGATAGCCGCATCCGAACCCAATACGCC
>Ga0208510_100313_pt1 | contig 18967 bp, 19 predicted proteins | sample LakWasMet33_HOW6_2_FD_183875 | JGI IMG/M metagenome (GOLD analysis project Ga0208510, IMG submission 183875) | Freshwater sediment methanotrophic microbial communities from Lake Washington under simulated oxygen tension - Sediment Metagenome... | ecosystem: Environmental > Aquatic > Freshwater >...
GCCGTGCGGGTCATTTAAAACATCCAGCCGGTAATAATCGCCAAACAGGTTTAACGTCTGCTGCTGGTCGAGCCGATTGAGTTGGGCAAAAGCGAAAATCTTGCAGGAGCCTTCGTTAGTACCGGCCTGATTGACTAACATCTGCTTATTCAGGCCGTTGCTGAATTCGGTGGCTTGGTAATGGTAGTTTTCAGTAATGATTGCGATAGTCTCATCAAAACTGACCGGGCTGTTATTTGTTACTTTTTCAATAAACGATGCGAGCGACATGTGTAAGTTCAAGGTAAACAGGGGTTAACGAAGTAATCCGGAAATACTTTTAAATTCAGAATGGGTGGAATCTTTGACCCATTCGAACAAGACCGATTCATAATTGGTAATGGTCGCGCCTTGTTGTTGCATGCGTTGCAAGGCATAGAATTTATGTTCCGCCTTGCGTGAACAGATGGCGTCCTCGGCGACATGCACCTGATAGCCGAAATGCATCAATTCCAACGCGGTCTGCAATACGCAAACATGCGCTTCCTGACCGACCAGTATGATTTGCTTGCGGTCGGTGCTGGCTACGGTGTCGGTAAAGCCCTCCGCCGCGCAGCAGGAAAAACCGGTCTTGTCGAAAATCAGGGTGTCTTCCGACAATATATCGGTGATAGTCGCATCGGTGGAGCCCAAGCCTTTGGGATATTGCTCGGTTAACAACACCGGGATGCTTAACAGTCCGGCGGCTTCAACCAGACTGCGTGCGTTGGCCGTCATAAGTTCGGCGTCGCGCTCGGGCATGGCCGCGGATAATTTTCCCTGCAAATCGACGACGATCAGCAGGCTATTTTTTACAGACAGGAGGTTAGGGTGTGTGGTCATTTTAATTTGAAGGAAAGGGTTAGGAGAAGAAGGCGAAAGGCGAAAGGCAAAAGGCCAAAAAAAAAACATCCTTCGCCTTTTGCCTTGCGCCTTTAACCCTTTTTCAAGATCCGTCCTTTTTCACGCTGCCAATCGCGGTCTTTTGAAGTGGCGCGCTTGTCGTGTAATTGCTTGCCTTTTGCCAGACCGATTTCCAGTTTGGCCCTGCCGTTTTTCCAGTACATCTTCAATGGAATCAACGTGTAGCCTTTGCGTTCGACCGAACCGATCAGTTTGTTGAGTTCGTGCCGGTGCAGCAACAGTTTCTTGGCGCGAATAGAATCGGGATTAACATGGGTCGATGCGGATAACAGCGGTGAAATATGCGCGCCCGACAGCCAGGCTTCGCCCCGTCTGATCACCACATAACTCTCTTTGAGTTGGATGCGTCCATCCCTCAGGCTTTTAACTTCCCAGCCTTCCAAAACAACCCCCGCTTCAAACCGCTCCTCAATCGAATACTCAAAAGTAGCCTGACGATTAACGGCAATGGTGGCATTTTGCTGCTTGGTGTTTTTCTTGGACTTTTTATCGGCCATAAGTGCGGGTTAGGATTTTTAAACTGACGTAAAGGAATAATTTTGCTATTTTACTCGATATTACTAACTGATGTTATGCAATAAGCGGAAAAGTTCACCACGAAACAAACATCCGTGGTGATTTTATAATTATTGAGTTTTTACAGGCACACAAATGACGGATATAAAAAAATCACAACATGGTGAATGGTCATCGCGTTTCGCATTTATTCTGGCTGCAACAGGTTCCGCAGTCGGTCTAGGTAATATCTGGAAGTTTCCCTATATTACCGGAGAAAATGGCGGCGGAGCATTTGTCATAGTCTATCTGTTGTGCGTGTTACTGATCGGCATCCCCATTATGATGGCGGAAACCATGTTGGGGCGTCGCAGCAGGCAAAACCCCATTAACACCATGATAACCTTGGCCGATGAAGCCGGAGCCGATAAAAACTGGCATTATTTAGGCTGGATGGGCGTCGCTGCCGGTTTCTTAATACTCTCTTATTACAGCGTTATTGCAGGCTGGGCTTCAGCTTACGTGTTAAAGGCCTTTACCGGCAGCTTTTTCGGCGCCGATGCAGCAGCGATAAAAGTGATTTTTGACGATTTTGTTGCCAGTCCGGCGAAGCTGCTTTTCTGGCATAGCCTGTTCATGTTGGCGACCATGCTGATCGTGGTTCGCGGCGTTAATACCGGCCTGGAGAAAGCAGTTCGTTTTTTAATGCCCAGCCTGTTTGTGCTGCTGATTCTAATGGTGGCTTATGCAATGACCACCGACACCTATGACCAGGGCGTCAAATTCTTGTTCACCCCTGATTTCAGCAAGCTGACCGGTAACGGCATATTGACCGCCATGGGGCACGCGTTTTTTACCCTGAGCTTAGGCATGGGCGCCATCATGGTTTACGGTTCTTATTTGCCGAAAGATGTGTCGATTTCAAAAACCGTATTTTTGATTGCAGGCACCGATACCGTGGTTGCCTTATTGGCCGGTATTGCCATCTTCCCGATTGTTTTTGCCAGCGGTCTGGAACCTGCAGCCGGTCCGGGACTTATCTTTCAAACCTTGCCGATAGCGTTTGGCAACATGACCGGCGGCTGGTTTTTCGGGATTTTGTTTTTTGTGATGCTGGTTTTCGCGGCGTTGTCTTCCTCCATTTCATTGATCGAACCGGCTGTTGCGTGGTTGGTTGAAAATAAAGACATGAGCAGGGAACAAGCCTGTATCTGGTCGGGATCGATAACTTGGCTGCTGGGGTTCGGCACCATTTTTTCATTCAACGTTTGGTCCGAGTTCAAGATTTTCGACAGAACCATTTTTCAATTGCTGGATTATTTGACCGCCAATCTGATGTTGCCTATCGGCGGTTTTTGCATCGCGGTGTTCGCTGGTTGGATCATGAAGCAGCAGCACACCGAGCATGAGCTGGACATGCCTAACGCGCTCAGCTATCAAGCGTGGCAGATATTAATTCGCTATGTGGCTCCCGCCGCCGTGTTTCTGGTATTCCTGCATGTGGTCGGAGTTCTTTAAGCATGACCGTCGTTCAAAAAAGCGCCCTGGTCAAATTTTCAGCACAACAGATGTTTGATTTGGTCAACGACATTGAGGCCTATCCTGAGTTTTTGCCCTGGTGCAGCGGCAGTCGCATCATCAAGCGCGAAGGTGATATTGTTGAAGCGGAGGTAGTGATTTCCAAAGGCGGCTTTAAAAAATCCTTTTCGACCCGGAACAAGATCGATAACGGACGCAGTATGACGCTCTCCTTGTTGAACGGCCCGTTTTCTTCTCTGGAAGGAAAGTGGGAGTTTATACCGTTACGCGAGGATGCCAGCAAGATTTCCCTGGACCTGGAGTTTGAAATGTCAGGTAAGCTGGCAAGCCTGGCGTTCGGCGCAGTCTTCAACCAGATCTGCAACACCATGGTGAGTTCGTTTACCGCAAGGGCCAAAGCAGTTTATGGTTAATGTCGAAGTGGCCTACGCCAAACCCGAACAGCAGGTGATAGTCACAGTGGCAATGGAGGAAGGTGCGACTGTTGAAGCCGCGATAAAAACATCCGGCTTGCTGGAGCTTTTTCCTGAGATTGTTTTGTCCGAGCTTAAGGCGGGCATTTTCGGCGTGGCTTGCAAGCTGGATCAGCCTGTTAGAGAGGGGGACAGGATAGAAATTTATCGGCCTTTGGTTCATGACCCGAAAGAGGCTAGGCGGCAGCGGGCTTTGAAGGGGATTTGATACTATCTTGTTTCTGTAATCATTCAAAATTTAGGCGTTATCTTGCTGTAAAGGTGAGCGTATATAGCCCAGTAACTGTCTGACTTAATGGATAGTATGAATGTTTTCAGAAACCAAATAATAACTTGTTTAACAGATGGAGAAATCTAAGGCTCATGAGTGAAATAGTGTTTATCTTGGGTGCAGGTGCTTCTAGGGATTGTGGAGCACCACTAATGAATGATTTTTTAGATACTGCATCTAGATTACTAAGCACTAATGATGTTGGGAATAAAAGAGCAGACTTTGAGCGAGTATTCCGGGCTATTTCTTCTTTGCAAGCGGTACATTCAAAAGCTCAATTAGACCTGAATAATATTGAATCAATATTTACTGCACTAGAAATAGCAAATATTCTTGGAAAGCTTCCGGGATTTGAAGTGGATGAGATACCGCAAGCAATAGCATCATTAAAAGAGTTAATTGTTACCACTCTTGAAAGGACAATTAAGTTTCCTACTAGAGGAAGCCAGATATTACCTCCTAGAAGTTACGAGAAATTTGCGGAATTATTGGTGTTTTTGAGGAGTGCTGCCTACCCGTCATACAGTACATCGGTAATTTCATTTAATTATGATATAGCTCTGGATATGGCAATGTATCGGAGTGGGCTTGGTCCAGAATATGGCTTCGGTTCTAGTGTCATGCAGCATCAAATGAAATTGTTGAAACTACATGGCTCACTTAATTGGGCAGTCCTTACTGATACTGGCTCAGTCCAACCCTTAACTCTTCATGAGTATTTTTCTAAATGTCAGTATAACGGATATGAGGAAAGTGGAACTTGCAGTATTTCGATTGGTAGTCAATTGCAAGAATTCTACTCCAAGCATACGGCGGTAAAAGTCAATCTAGAACCAGTAATTGTCCCTCCTGCGTGGAATAAAGCTGATTACCACCAGTTGCTTTCTACAATATGGAGCACTGCAGCAAAGGAATTAGAGGAAGCAGAATACATATTTATTATTGGTTATTCTTTGCCTGAAACAGATGCATTTTTTAGGCTGTTATATGGTCTCGGTACTGTCGGTACAAAACCATTAAAGAAAGTGATTATCTACAATCCTGATGAGTCTGGCATTATCGAGGATCGCTTTAAGCGGATGATGGGGCCTGGAGCACTTGCCAGATTTGAATACAAGCCTATGAAGTTTGATGAATCTATCGGAAATATTAAGTCTTTTTTTCCTAAGAGAAAGTAATTCTTAATATTCCGCCCAAATGGAAGCACATCGTTCCTCGGTGCATTTTATTGCACTATAGTGCGTAGGATGTGCTGAGGTACGAAGCGCATCAATCGCGAAAGATGCGCTTCACTTTGTTCAGCACATCCTACGAATTCCATTCCTTTGCATTTGATTTAACTAATCGCGAAGCACATAATCCTTGAACGAAATGGCGAAACCATTCCGACACTAGCTGAGCCTAAGCTTAATTCCCGGCGTGTGAAACAAATACTCCCGGGACGCTCCAGCCAGTGTCGAATGTACTCTTCGCATTCGTGCGATGCGTTAATCCATTCGACGCGCGTAATCAGACAAGTTTCCTGTTCAGGCAGGCAAGGAGGATAACATGATTACACCAGAATACGATTTGGCCGTAGTAGGTGGCGGAGTTGCAGGATTGTATTGCGGTATGCATGCCGAACCCGACTGGAGTGTCGCCCTGTTCGAGGGCAGTCATCGCCTCGGAGGTAAGCTGGAAACCGTTTCCATGCTCGGCTTCGATGCGGAATACGGCGCAATGCGTTTTGACCCGATCCTGCAGTCCCGCATCGGCGAACTCATCAACGAACTGGGCATCGAAACCTTGCCTTTCCCGGAATATTCAAGTCCCCCTGACCAGCAGCACAATTTGAACTATCGACTGGATGCGGACGAGCAGGGCCTGACGACGTTGGAGCTCTACAAGCTTGCGATACAGCGGGTGCTGGGCATGTCGGAAGCGGAAATACTGGCCCTGAGCGAGCAGCAGCTCGAATCGATCCGGCGGGAAAGCGTATTTTTCGGCCAGCCTTTATGGGAGCAAGGTTTGTGGAACACGCTTGGGCGGGTTATCAGCCACAATGCCTTGCGCTATATTGTTATGGAAGGCAGTTTTTTTCATTTCATCCACGAGAACCCGAATGCCGCAACCTGGATGATTACCTGGGTCAAGATGCTGCAAATGAGCCCAAATCTCAGGACGATCCGGCACGGTATGCAGTCGTTAGCCGACGCCATGCAGGAACGCCTGCATCAGCGAGGTGCGGAAATTCATCGTGCTCATGTGCTGACTTCGCTGGAACGCTATGATCGGGAACGGGTGCTGCTGCATTTTTCCGAAGGACAGTCCTGTATTGCGAAACACGTTGTTCTGGCGCTGCCCGAACATTGTCTGGTCCGCATCAACGGACTTCCGCCGGGAATCCGGTCGATGTTCGGATCGGTGTTGGACATCCCCTTGCTTAAATGTTTTTTCGTAGTCGAAGATCCCTGGTGGGACGAGGATATTCCTCATTTGGATATGCCGAATCTGCCGGCCCGTGAGGTGCATTATCAAAAACGGGATGGCAAAGGCCTGGTCATGGTCTACGCCGACCGGCCGTATCTGAATTTCTGGAGCCAATATCTGCGCAAGGGTTATGAGACGCGGGCGGAGATTAATGGCGATCAAGGATTGCCGCTGGCCTTCGCCCGTTTCATGGGCATCGATCCTAAGCGCATTGTCAGCTACGGCGTCCGTCATTGGGGAACCGAACCTTACGGCGCAGCCTGTCATCTATGGAAGCCGGGAATCAAACCCTGGACGGTGCAGGAAAAGGTAGCGGCATTTTCGCTGGAGCGCAACGGTCCTGCGAACCTGCATATTTGCGGCGAAGCTTTTTCGGATTACCAAGGTTTTATCGAGGGTGCGTTGCGTACGGCTCATGATGTGATGGGGAGAATGGCAGCCACATAATCCACCCATCGCATCGCATCGTCTCAACGCTGCAAACGCACGGCTAAAGCGGTAATTGATCTGTTGGTGATCCCGATCCCGACGCCGGTTTTGCATCCGCTTTGTCACTCTTAGGCGAATCACCAGTGCTGTCATAGCCAAACAGGCCGGTGATCATTTCCCACAGGGTTTTTTCAAGATCCCGTTTGGGCACTTCTACGGTAGTTTCTTCGGATGTTTTAATAACGGGAACGGCGCTGGGTTTGAAATCGCCTTGTACGCCGATCAGTTGATCGTTATCAAAGAATAATGAAATTCTTTTTTGCTGTCTGTCGCCGCCTTCAACTTGGGCCGAATAAAGATAGTCCCAACGTTTTTGATGAAAAAAATCAACCAGCATAGGTGAGCCCATTATGTATAGCACCTGGCGCTTGTTCATGCTGGGTCTGAGTTGATCGATCATGGATTGGTCGACGATATTGCCTTGCTGGACATCGACTGTGTAGACGCCGGGCAGGTTGGTCAGAATGGTGGTGCAAGAGCTGAGTGTCAGGCTTGCTACGACTGCAAGGATGCAGGAGATAAAGCAATTGCCGGATAGGTTTAAAGCGGAAAGCGGCTTTCTCATTTGAGGCTGCGGATGAGTTGAAAATGCAAAATCATACAGGATGTTAAGGGATTATCCTATAAAACTGTCATGCCCATACTGTCAAAAAAAGGCTACAATGCGCGTAATTCTATATAAAACTGCCTGCACAAAGGTATAAACGGAGATTAATGTTGGATACGCATGATTTAAGGAATGCAGGCCTGAAGGTGACTTTGCCTCGGGTCAAGATTCTGCAGATTTTAGAAAATCAGGTTAACGAGCGTCATTTAACCGCCGAACAAGTTTATAAAATTCTGTTGAGTGAGGATGAAGAAATCGGTTTGGCTACGGTTTATCGTGTTTTAACTCAATTTGAAGCAGCCGGACTGGTGAGTCGACATCACTTTGAAGGCGGCAACTCTGTCTTTGAGCTTGATAAAGGCACTCATCATGATCACATACTGTGTATGAAGTGCGGCAAAGTGGATGAGTTTACCGATGAGGTTATTGAGGCCCGGCAAAAAGAAATCGCTGCAAAACTGGGCTATGAGTTGACCGATCACGGCCTTTATTTATACGGTTTTTGCGCTCAGTGCAGGAAATCCTGATTTTTTTATTTTAAATTGTAGGCTTCATGTTTAAACCTCTCATTTTTTATATCGGCTTGCGTTATACGCGGGCCAAACGCCGAACTCAGTTCATTTCTTTTATTACCTTAACTTCCGTGCTGGGCATAGCCTTGGGCGTTACTGCGTTGATTGCCGTGTTGTCAGTGATGAACGGCTTTGAAGCAGAATTACGCGAGCGGATTCTCGGCATGACTTCACATGCAACCGCTACCGGAAAATACGGTCAGTTGGATAATTGGCAGGACCTGGAGCGGAAATTAAAAAACTATCCGCACGTAGAGGGTACCGCGCCTTTTATTAATGGACAGGTGATGATTAACGCCGACCGGCGCGTCAGCGGCACCATGCTGACCGGGATTCTGCCGGAATACGAGTCCAGAGTATCGGAGGTCGCCGATAAGATGAAAGAAGGCAAGTTGTCTGACCTGGTTCCCGGCGAATACGGCATTATTTTAGGGGTAGAGCTGGCCAATTATCTGGGCGTTTTCATGGGCGATAAGATCACTGTTATCAGTCCGCAGATTAATTCCACTCCGGCCGGTATTGTGCCGCGCATGCGGCGGTTTACCGTGGTCGGTATTTTTAAGGTGGGCATGTATGAATATGATCGCAATATGGCGATGATTCATCTGGATGATGCGGCCAAATTGTTTCGTTTAGATGATGCCGTTTCAGGCCTGAGAATCAAGCTGGATGATCTGTTTAATGCGCCGAAAATCACCCGGGCGCTTTCCAACGCTTTGTATGACGATTATCAGGTCAGCGATTGGACGCTGGCGCACAACAACTTTTTCCGGGCTATACAGACAGAAAAACGGGTGATGTTTATTATCCTGTTGCTGATCGTGGCGGTGGCGGCTTTTAATATTGTTTCCACGCTGGTGATGGTGGTCACCGATAAGCGCGGCGACATTGCCATTTTAAAAACCCAGGGACTGACATCAAGGTCGGTGATGGGGATTTTTATGGTGTTGGGAGCGGTCATCGGCGTAGTCGGCACCGCGCTCGGAACCGTAGGCGGGGTATTGCTGGCGTTGAATGTGGAAACCATCGTTCCGGCCATTGAGAAATTATTCCATGTCCAGTTTATGGCCGCCGATGTTTATTACATCAGCGAACTGCCTTCCAAATTGGTCTGGACTGATGTTTATGTGATAGCGGGTATGGCCTTTTTACTGTCATTATTGGCGACTATTTATCCTGCCTGGCAGGCAGCCAAAGTAAATCCAGCGGAAGTTTTAAGATATGAATAATACCAACATACTGCAATGTCAGCAGTTGACCATGCGCTATGACCAGGGCGGGCTGGATGTTGATGTTTTAAAAGGGGTCGATTTAAGCATCGGTGTCGGTGAGCGTGTCGCCATCATGGGTGCATCGGGTTCAGGCAAAAGCACCTTGCTGCATTTGCTGGGCGGACTTGAAAAGCCCAGCGGCGGCAAAGTGGTTTTGGGCGGCGTTAATCTTAATGAAGTCGGCTCAGGCCAACTGGCTAAGTTAAGGAATAAATCCTTGGGCTTTATCTACCAGTCTCACCATCTGTTGGGCGAGTTTACCGTACTGGAAAATGTGGCGATGCCTTTGCTGATCGGCGGACATTCGGTAAAAGAGGCGAGTACTCGTGCGACAGCATTATTGAAACGGGTAGGGCTGGGGCACCGCATTGAACACAAGCCCGGCGAGTTGTCCGGCGGGGAAAGGCAGCGTGCCGCAGTCGCTAGGGCGTTAATCAATAAGCCGGGTGTGGTTCTGGCCGATGAACCCACCGGAAATCTGGACAGTAAAACGGCGGATCAGGTTTACCAGTTAATGCTGGAATTAAACCATGAGCTGAATGTCAGCTTTTTGGTGGTGACTCATGATCATGAGCTGGCTGCCAGAATGGGCAAGGTTTTGCATATGGAAGATGGGCTGATTGTAGGCTAGGAAAAAGCATAAAGCCGCGAGCAACTGTATTTATGCAGTCACTCGCGGCTTGGCTTTAATCAGTCTAATTCGTTATTTATGTCTTCAATCTGCGTATCCTGTGCAGCAAGTCTTTTTTCCTTTCTTTCCGCCCATTTTTTGTTTACATGGTATTGCCAGTAATAATGGATGCCGAAATAACCGGCGGTGGACGAGACTATCCCCATAATCAAACAGCCGACCAGAAAAGGTTGCCAGACATCGCCAAGACTGGAGAATATGTTACTTAGTGAAAATTCGGATTCATCGGCACTGGTCGGCTGATTCAGGAACGACAGCCCGACTTCATAAGCGAAATAGTACAGCGGCGGCATGGTGATCGGGTTGGTTATCCAGACCAGCGCTACCGAAATCGGTATGTTAGCCCGGTAATAAATGGCACCCATAGCGGCAAAAACCATTTGCGCCGGGGCAGGAATCCAGGCGCAAAAAAGACCTACCGCAAAAGCCAGAGCAATAGAGCGTCGGTTCAAATGCCAGAGGTTAGGCTCGTGCAGTTTATCGCCGAGAAATTGTAGGCTCTTGTGTTGTTTGATCACTTCAGGATCGGGGATGAACTTGTCGATCAGTTTTTGTATAAGTTTCTTTGGCATCGTTATTTTTATTATTTAAGTTACACTCAAATTAAGTTTATCAGGTTTTTGTTAGCCTAAAAAACACCAAGGTGCTAAATGGTCGTTTCCGCCCTGTCATTTTTAGCCGGATTGATGCTGGTCCAACAGTTTCCGACATTGCCGGATGTTAAATGGCTGATAGTCGGCGGCGTATTGGCTGGCATTATTGCATGGTTACGTTATTGGCGGTGCCTGTTTTTTGTAGTCGGCGTGCTGTGGGCGATAGTGTTTGCAATGCACCGTTTGTCCGACCGGTTGCCTGAACAGCTGGAGGGTGTAGAGGTTCAGGTGACCGGCACCATAGCCGACTTGCCGGAACAGGATGAAAAGCGTGTCCGCTTCGACTTTATCACCAGGGATGGTGTGTATGCCAAAAGCCAGTCGGGAACTGGCTTGGCGATCACCAGGGATGGTGTGTATGACGCAGGTCAGTCTGGACAGCAATTACCCGCCAAATTGAGATTAAGCTGGTATTACCCGGATCAGCCCATCAAGGCCGGTCAGCAGTGGGTTTTTACCGTTAAATTGAAACGCGTCCACGGCATCATGAACCCCGGCGGTTTTGATTATGAACGCTGGCTGTTTACCGAAGGTGTGGGCGCAACCGGCTATGTGCGTCCGAGTCCAAAGCCGGTTTTGCTGGGGCGCGATTCGGCCTGGGGCAGTATTTCCGTCTGTCGTCAGAGCATCACCGATCAGCTTTCAAGCGCATTGGGCAATAGCGCAAGCCTGGCGCTGATAAAGGCGTTGACTATCGGCGACGGCAACAGCGTCACTCAGGAACAATGGGAGGTTTTTCGTAAAACCGGCACCACGCATCTGGTGGTGATTTCCGGTTCGCATATCGGGCTTATTGCCGGGCTGGTTTATTTCCTGGTGCTTAAGTTGTGGGCGTGGACGGGATGGCTCGCCTGGTCGCCGCAAAAGGTTGCGGCAGTTTCGGCCGTGCTGGTGGCGATTTTTTACTCCGGGTTGGCCGGTTTTTCCGTGCCTACCCAGCGTTCGGTGGTCATGTTGTCTATTGCCATGGCAGCCATTATTTTGCAACGCAATAGTCGTCCTTTTAATACCTTGTCCATCGCCCTGTTTGCAGTGCTGATTGTCGATCCGCTAGCCGTTTTATCGGCGGGGTTTTGGCTATCATTTCTCGCCGTGAGTGTGATTGTTTATGCCGTTTCCGGGCGCTTAGGCAAGCTTGGGCCCGTTTGGGGTGCAATAAAAATAAACGGGGTCACGTCGGTGGGTTTATCGCCGCTGCTGTTGCTGTTTTTCCAACAGGTTTCATTGGTTGCGCCATTGGCTAATTTGATCGCCGTGCCGGTTATCAGCCTGCTGGTTGTGCCGTTATCGCTGCTGGCCGCCATCATCATGTTTATCTTGCCAACGTTGGCGAGCAAATTGTTCTTTTTGGTGGACACTGTCTTGCAAGGCTTATGGTGGCTATTAGCCCATTTGGCGGAAATTCCCATGGCGTCGATAAACCATGTACTGCCCTCGTATTGGGCATTGCTTTTCGCTGTGCCGGGTATTTTACTGCTGCTTGCGCCGGTCGGCATTCCGGCTCGGTGGTTGAGCTTGGTGATGTTTTTGCCGTTGGTATTTACCGATGTAAAACAACCTGAAGCAGGCGACATCAACATGACCTTGCTGGATGTCGGGCAAGGCTTGTCGACTGTCGTGCAGACCACTCATCATCTGCTGGTTTACGATACCGGTGCTAAATTCTCTGAACACAGCGATATGGGGCAAAGTGTGCTGCTGCCTTTTTTGCGCTCGCAAGGTGTGGCTAAAATCGACAGCTTAATTATCAGTCATGGCGATAACGACCATATCGGCGGCGCTGTATCGCTAATGCGCGGCATACCGACTGAAAAAATTTTAACCAGTGTTCCGCAACAGTTAAGCGAGTATGCGCCAATCGAGTGTGTCGCCGGGCAATCGTGGTTATGGGATGAGGTCAAGTTCACTATGCTGGCTCCTCGACAAGCGTTTGTGTCGGAAAACGACAATTCCTGTGTGCTGAAAATCCAGTCGAAACACGGCACGGCATTGCTGACCGGCGACATAGAGGCAGCGGCGGAGTCCTGGTTGGTTGAGACCTACGGCGAAGCATTAAAAGCCGATGTGTTGGTTGCTCCGCATCACGGCAGCAAGACCTCATCAACATCCGGTTTTTTGCAGGCCGTCCAACCTGGCTACGTGTTGATTCCTGCGGGTTACCGGAATCAATTCGGCCATCCGCATAAAGATGTTTTGGCGCGCTATCGGCAAGTCCATGCTCTTTGGCTGAATAGTGCCGACAGCGGGGCTATTGTTGTTAATGTTAAAAATAATGTACTTGCAGTGCGCGGGATGCGTCAGACGGAAAGTAAATATTGGAATATTAAATGATAATTACCAATGACTTTACTCTGTAATTAAATAGGACTAGAATAGTCCTCAATTATTAGGGGCAAGGTATGTTACGGCTGAGTAAGTTAACTGATTATGCGACGGTCATTTTAAGTTTTATGGCCAGAGAAAAAACGCAAGTGCGTGCGGCTATGGAAATATCGACGGTGACCGGCATCGCTCTGCCTACAGTCAGTAAAATCCTTAAGCTGCTGGTTAACGCCGGCGTGTTGATTTCCACACGCGGCGCCAAGGGGGGCTATGTTTTAGCCAGAATGCCGGAGGAAATCAGCGTTGCCGCTGTTATCAGCGCGCTGGAAGGACCGATTGCCCTCACCGAATGCAGTATTTCCCATCAAGGCTGCGAACAGGCTTCGGGCTGTGATATTTTGGGGAACTGGAGTTTGATTAACCAGACCATTCATAACGCATTAGAGTCGGTGACCTTGGCCGATTTAATCAGACCCGTTGTTGTACCGGAAGAAGTGTTGATTCCGGTCTCCAGTTTATATAGGTAGAAAATTTTATGTCAGCAAGTGAACAAGAAATCAAGAATCTGATCGGTAAGGAATACAAACAAGGGTTTGTGACTGAATTGGAAACCGACACTTTCCCGCCCGGATTGGATGAAGAGGTTATTCACAGGTTATCGAAGGTCAAGAATGAGCCTGAGTTTATGCTGGAATACCGGCTGAAAGCGTTTCGCCATTGGCAGACCATGAAGACGCCGAAATGGGCGTTCGTCAAGTTCGATCCTATCGATTATCAGGCGATCAGTTACTATTCTGCGCCTAAACGTAAGGAAGACGGGCCGAAAAGCCTGGACGAGATCGACCCGCAAGTCTTGGAAGCTTACAAAAAACTGGGCATTCCGTTGGATGAGCAGGAGCGTTTGGCCGGTGTTGCGGTCGATGCGGTTTTCGACAGCGTGTCGGTAGCGACGACGTTTAAAGGCAAGCTGCACGAAGCGGGCGTTATTTTCTGCCCGATTTCGGAAGCCTTGCGTGAGCATCCCGAACTGATCAAACAATATCTGGGTTCGGTCGTGCCGCATACCGACAATTACTTTGCCGCTTTAAATGCAGCCGTATTTACCGACGGGTCGTTTGTCTATATTCCCAAAGGCGTACGTTGTCCTATGGAATTGTCCACCTATTTCAGGATTAACGCCGCCAATACCGGGCAGTTCGAGAGGACTTTGATTATCGCCGATGAAGGCAGTCACGTCAGTTATTTGGAAGGCTGCACCGCGCCGATGCGTGACGAAAATCAGCTGCATGCGGCGGTAGTTGAGTTAATCGCGATGAAAGATGCGGTGATCAAATACTCGACCGTGCAAAACTGGTATCCGGGCGATAAAAACGGCTTGGGCGGTATCTATAACTTTGTGACCAAACGTGCCGATTGTCGCGGCGAGAATTCCAAAGTGTCCTGGACGCAGGTGGAAACCGGTTCGGCGATTACCTGGAAATATCCAAGCTGCATCCTGACCGGCGACAATTCCACCGGTGAGTTTTATTCGGTGGCGTTGACCAACAATTATCAGCAGGCCGATACCGGCACCAAGATGATCCATATCGGAAAGAACACCAGCAGTACCATTATTTCCAAAGGTATTTCAGCGGGTCGTGCGCAGAACACTTATCGCGGTTTGGTCAAGGTGCTAAAAAGTGCGGAAAACGCCCGTAACTATACCCAGTGCGATTCGCTGTTAATCGGCGATAAATGCGGCGCGCACACCTTCCCTTATGTGGAAGTCAAGCAGCCTTCGGCCCAAGTCGAACATGAAGCGACGACCTCCAAGATCAGCGAAGACCAGCTGTTCTTTTGCCAGCAACGCGGACTGTCGGCGGAAGATGCCGTGTCGATGATCGTTAACGGTTTTTGTAAGGAAGTATTCAGGGAGCTGCCGATGGAGTTTGCGGTAGAGGCGCAGGCGTTATTGGGGTTGAGTCTGGAAGGTTCGGTCGGTTAGTTAGTTTAACTAATGAGAGTTATCAAAATGGCAAAGTTAGTACATTTGCATAGTAATCAGGACGAATCGCCAGGGTTTTTTCGTGGTGCCCTAATGTGGCGAGGTTCAGTTACACCACGTATTATGCCCACTCTGCTGATAATGTCTTGTTACTCATTATTATTAGTGCTGACTGATCATTATTGGCAACCCTTGCCACATCTTGATGTGACTCCGTTTGAATATACGGGGGTTGTGCTGGGTTTGGTGCTGGTGTTTCGTACCAATGCCGGTCACGAGCGCTGGTGGGAGGCTCGAAAATTATGGGGAGGCATTGTTAACCAGAGCAGAAACATAGTCGTCGAGGCTTTGCAATATGGACCTCAGGATTTTGCCTGGCGGGAAGCCATGGTGAAGTGGACGATAGCTTTTTCTGTTGCGGCTAAAGAATCTCTTCGCAACGGCAAAGATTTCGAAAGCCTAGCCGGTTTGCTCAACGAACAGGAAATTGATGAGCTAAAATCCGCTGAACATATGCCGCTGTTTGTTGCCAGTAAACTGGCTTTTTTAATAAAAAAAGCACGGATGGGGCATCAGCATATCGATGGTTTTGAGTTTTGGGCATTGGAAGGACAACGGATTTTGTTGATTGATTTCATTGGTAGCTGTGAAAGAATCTTAAAAACGCCAATGCCATTGGTTTATGCAATTAAGACCCGGCGCTTTATTTTGATTTTTTTATTATTGCTACCCTTTTCTTTAATAGAAAAGGCGGAATTTAGTACGGTACTTGTTTTTTCTCTAGTCGCTTATCCCTTGCTGTCTTTGGACAGAATCGGTATTGAGCTACAGAATCCATTTGATATGAAAAACTTAAGCCATTTACCCTTACATACTATTTGCGACACGATCAAACTTCAATGCCTGGCATTGTTAGAGCAGTCGCAAGTCGAACACGTTTTCAATTTTGACCAGTCAGGTAACCAAGTATGCTCAGCATAAAAAATCTTCACGTCAGCGTCGGCGATAAGCCTATTCTTAAAGGCATTAACCTTGAGATTAAAGCCGGTGAAATCCATGCGATTATGGGGCCGAACGGTTCCGGTAAAAGTACCTTGTCGCATGTGTTGTCAGGCAAGGGCGGCTACACTGTCACCGAAGGTTCGGCGACTTATCAGGGCAAAGATTTACTGGAAATGGCACCTGAAATCAGGGCACGTGAAGGCGTGTTTTTGGCATTCCAGTATCCGGTGGAAATTCCCGGTGTCAGCAATATCTATTTACTGAAAGCGGCGCTGAACTCCATACGCAAACATAATGGACAGCCTGAAGTTGATGCGATGGATTTTTTAACGCTGGTTAAAGATAAAGTGCGTTTGCTGGAAATGGATGAGAAATTTCTCTACCGTGCGGTTAACGAAGGCTTTTCCGGCGGCGAAAAGAAACGTAATGAAATCCTGCAAATGGCCATTCTGGAACCCAAGCTGTGCATCATGGATGAAACCGATTCAGGCCTGGACATCGACGCATTAAAAATCGTCTCGGAAGGCGTTAATTCCTTGCGTTCGCCGGAGCGCGCGTTTGTGATGGTGACGCATTATCAACGCTTGCTTGACTATATCAAACCGGATTTTGTTCACGTTTTGGCGCACGGCCAGATCGTCAAATCCGGCGGTGCCGATTTGGCATTGGAGCTGGAAGAAAAAGGTTACAGTTGGGTCGAAGATAATCAGGCGGCAGCGTAATGAATACGGCAGCAGCAAGCCGTTATGCGGCTGAATATCAAACGATAGCTCCAGTATTGCCGGGGCAAGCCTTGCCTTGGTTGAAGGCGTTAAGGGCTGAGGCGCTGATGGCATTTTCAGCGCACGGTTTTCCATCGCCGCGCGAAGAAGAATGGCGCTATACCAATGTGTCCGGCATTGAGAAGAAGCTGTTTTCACCATCGCTAAGTTTAACCGCCGGTGATCTCGATTCCGAGTGGCTGAAATCGTATCAGCTGGAAGATACCTGGTCTGTGGTTTTAGTGAACGGGCATTTCTCGGCAGAGCTTTCGGTTTTAGACGGTCTGCCCGAAGCCGTTTCAGTGATGAGCATGGCTGATGCGTTGGCAAAGCAGTCTGACAAAGTAGAAAAATACCTGGGCGCAGCTGCGGATCAATCAGAACACAGCTTCATCGCTTTCAATACCGCATGGTTTACCGACGGCTTGTTTGTTCATGTGCCGGCCAAGCAGGTTTTAGACAAACCGATACAGTTGCTGCATATTGTGACCGGCAGCGATGCAATGGCTACGACCCGCAATATCATCATTGCCGACGACATGGCCGAAGCCAAGGTGATAGAGACTTTTGTCGGTATAGATAATGCCTATTTAACGGCCGCTGTCACCGAGGTTTTTGTCGGGCAAAACGCCGATGTGACGCTGTATAAAATGCAGAGCGAGTCTGACAAAGCCTATCATTTTGGCGGCAGCTACATTAAACAAGCGAGAGACGCGCGGTTTACTCATCACAATTTCGCCTTTGGCGGCCTGCTGGCGCGTAGCGATATTCATGCTGATCTGGATCATGCCTCAGAATGCGAACTGAATGGTTTGTACTTGGGCGTCAAGCGTCAGCATATCGACAACCATACCCGCATCAATCATTTAAAGCCTTATGCCATCAGCCGCGAGCTGTACAAAGGCGTGCTGGATGACAGGGCCAGAGGCGTGTTTCAGGGGCGGGTGATTGTGGCTATTGATGCACAGAAAACCGATTCGCAAATGAACAATCGTAATCTGCTGTTATCGGACGATGCCGAAGTGGATACCAAGCCGCAGCTGGAAATTTATGCCGATGACGTAAAATGCGGACATGGCGTAACGGTGGGTCAGCTGGATGAGAAATCCATTTTCTACCTGCAATCACGTTGCGTCGATGAAGAAACGGCGCGTAACATGCTGACCTTTGCGTTTGCTAACGAAATGGTCGATAAGATCAAGATTAGAAGCTTGCACGATATAGTTTTAGAGCAGGTATTGGCGCGCTTTCCGCAGGAAGGCGTCAACAAGGAATGGCTATAAAATATCGGCAATATCGATGGCGATTTGCTCTAGTTGAGACAAGGTGACGGTATCGCCGACCCGCAACGTGGTTTTTTCACCATAACAATCACCATGCGGTTGGCGGTATACCTCAAGGCAGGCGTCGTTCAGGTTCATCAGCCAGTATTCAGGGATGTTATGGCTGGCGTATAAACGCAGTTTCTGGTTTTGGTCGAAACTGAGAGAACTATCGGCGACTTCGATCAGCAACAAGACATCATCGGCATTAGGATGACGAGAGCAGTAGAAATCATCATTCGGCTTTAACAACATAAAGTCGGGTTCGGGTTCTGAAAGGTCGCCGAGTTGCAAGGGATTTTGGGCGTTAATAATGGCTTTTTGATTAAGCAATGGAGCAAAAAAATTCATTAAACGCATTACATGACCTGAGTGGTTATAACCTATAGGCGCCATTTCCAAGATTTCTCCTTCGATGAGTTCAAGACGGCTGTCAGGCGGAAAAATATTAGCTTCACCTAATTTTTGCCATTCTTTGATGTCGGTCAGGTGTTTACGTACATTCGTAGTTGCTATAGCCATGTTCTTAATCAGAGTCAGGTAAGAATGATTGGAATATAATACGTTGTAATTTAAGAATCAATGTTATCGGAAGTAATACTTTAATTAATATGACAAACTTTCCCGTAGAAAAAATCCGCGCCGATTTCCCCATATTGGCTGAACTTATACGCAACAAGCCGCTGGTTTATCTGGATAACGCGGCCTCTTGCCAAAAGCCGCAGGCAGTTATCGACAGCATCGTGCATTTGTACAGCCATGATTACGCCAACGTGCATCGTGGCGTACATACCTTAAGCGTACGTTCTACCGATAAGTTTGAAGGCGCGCGCACCAAGGTTAAAGACTTCATTAATGCGGCCAGCGAAAAAGAGATTATTTTTGTCAGAGGCGCTACAGAAGCCATCAACCTGGTTGCACAGACCTACGGCAAAGCCAATATCAAAGCCGGTGACGAGATTTTGATTACCGCGATGGAGCATCATTCCAATATCGTTCCCTGGCAAATGCTGTGCCAGCAGACCGGGGCAATCTTAAAAGTTGCGCCGATTAATCTGCAAGGCGAATTGATCTATGATGAGTTTGAAAAACTGATCAGCGATA
>Ga0208510_100318_pt1 | contig 18490 bp, 2 predicted proteins | sample LakWasMet33_HOW6_2_FD_183875 | JGI IMG/M metagenome (GOLD analysis project Ga0208510, IMG submission 183875) | Freshwater sediment methanotrophic microbial communities from Lake Washington under simulated oxygen tension - Sediment Metagenome... | ecosystem: Environmental > Aquatic > Freshwater >...
AGCTGCTGGATTTGAAATTGTTTAGTTTCGCTCATTGATTATCCTATAGTTTTCTATTAAAAACGGTTTAACTATTGCAAGCATTAGTATTATAAAAGCACCACTATGCTTTATCCACGCCTAGAATACCAAACCTACTTAACAATTAAAATTAACTTAATTCAATTGGCTTCATTTCGCTGCTCTTTGCTGCCTCAACAGCAACAGCGTTAGTCCTGATCGGCGTTGGCACAGCTGTAATCCTCAGCGTCGATCTTCTGGGTAAAATGCTTCGGGTTTGTGCCAATGGATTTTTAGTCAGCATTCCTGCGGTTCGATATAAGGGGTTATCGCTAACCGCTGAGGTCACACTCACTCTTTTGTTACTGCTAGTGGCTCTCACCACACTATTATGATCAAGTGGTGTTTTAATCAAACTCATTCTTTTCGCAGGGACTATAGTCAATGGGTTAAGATAGGTTCTTAACAATTCTCTTTCAGGCCCGTTGAAAGCATATTGAAGCTGATTCAAGGCCACTCTGGCCTGTCGTTGGATCCACGCATTTCTGTGCCAAATTCTATTGCCTTGCAATAAATGCAATAAGCCTAAGCGTTGAATCATAAAGCCATTGTCTTGGCCGGTGATCGCCAGCTTTCTGATGTCAGGATTTTGGGTGTTGACGATAATATCCAGCAGGATGCGGATCATGCCATACTTAAACCGCCAGTCAGTTTGCTTGGCGGCAAGACTTTGCAGTGCTATCAAGGCCTCTCTATCGGTTTTAGCCGTGCCAGCTCGAAGGTTTAACTCTAATAGCAAGATATACCAGCTAGAAGGAATATCCAATGCCAATTTCCTTAAATCACTAACCAATGCGCCTGGTGAGAGAATATGGGTGGCACTGGCTTGGCATAACAGCGTGAGGGTATTAGTATCGCTGACACAGATTAAGGCCTCCCTAGCGCTTTCCAGCTCATGCAGTATTTCAATATCTGCAGAACTCTTACGCTTGGTTCTGGCAATTAACTCATCCAGGTCTTTGATATAGAGCTCTTTGGTTTTTTGCGATAACTGATGACGTCTACCAGTATGCTCAGACAAGATAAGACCAATAAAGCAATGCAATAATCTGGCTGCGCCTAGCGTTTTATCACTGTCATATTCGCTATGATGCACTTCCATTACGCTGCGCGCCACAAATTGAATAAACTTTTCGACTATCTGTAAACTCAGCAAAGTACTCATCGGCACGTGCTTTATTTTCTGAGCATAATATTGGCGCATCTGCTGCTGAAAGCGTAACATGGCAGTTTCTAATACGCTTAAATCCACCTCTCCAGTCAATTGCTCGCCAATAGCCTGAACTTGCGTTTTTAAAGTTTCAAAGCCAATCACTGACTCTATTGGCACGAGCTTGGTTTGCATGCTTCTCGCCCAGGCTTGAATACGCAGCTCAGTAGACTTGATTCGACGCTGACGCCACATCAATATGCCAGCGATCAGAGTAATCAGGCCAGCAGCACCGACAAATGGTGCCGTGTTTTTAGCGAGCTCAGTTTTTGACGTACTCAAATCAATATTGGGTGGAGTTTGAATCGCTAAGTTAAAGCCTGCTTTTTGACTGACACCTAGCGAATCCGTTGCTACCACATTAATGAGGTAATTACCCGCTGGCGCATCTTTTGGGGTTGCACTAAAGGTACGCGTGCTGGCATCAAAGGTAAGCCAGCTAGGCAGAGCCGAACCATCAATGAGTTCAGCGGCATAAATAACGCCATCATTATCAGGATCGGTAAATGAAGGAACAGTAAAGCTAAATCCTGCTTCCAATTTGCTGACCTGCTGGTCAAAGATGCGTCCATCCGCTTGTGGAGCTGAATTGATCACCGTGACATTGAAATAGCCTTGTGCCTCGCCGCCAAAGCCATCAGATACTGCTACCACTAAGCTTTTTATACCTCGGTCACTGCCACTTGGCATGCCGGTGAACAGCCTTCTGCTGGGATTAAAGTTAATCCAAGCTGGCAAAGGTCCATTCAGGCTGCTGGCAGTATAAATCAAAGGATCATTATCGCCATCGGCAAAATTATCGGCATCCAGCAAAAAGCTCCATGGGGTTTTAGCCGAGGCTGCCAATGGCGCTGGAATGCTATACATCAGTCTAGGCGAAGTGTTTGGTACTGTTACGATAAAGTCAAGACTCGCCTGTCCGCCAAAGCCATCGTTGGCCATGAGTTTTAAGCCATACTGCCCTTGATTGCCGGATTTTGGGAAAAAGGTGATGACATCATTAGCCAGTGATAACCAGTTTTGAGCGCTGCCGCTAAGTGATTCCACACTATAGCTCAAACGATCGCCGTCTGGGTCGATAAAGGTGCTGGCGGGGATCAGTAAACTGCTGACTGAACCGACTGCCACGGTTTGCGCAGCTAAACTAGTCGCCACTGGCGCTGAGTTCGGAATAGTCAACGCTAAATCATAATAGGCTTCACCACCACGGCCATCACTCACTTTAAAGCGCAAGGGAATGGCTTGATGGCTATTGCTGCTTGGGGTACCAAATAAGGTTCTGCTTGTGGCATTGAAACTAAGCCACGAGGGCTTTATATGTTGATTATCGTCAACCAAGTCATAGCTTAGCGCATCACCGTCGGGGTCAGTGAATAATCCTGATGGTAATGTATAAGCATAAGGCTGACCTACCGTGGTGCTAAGCAATATGGGTAAATCAAACTGACGAGCCGGAATCCCATTAACATCTAATACTAAGCTCACATTGCCCTGTCCGCCATAGTTATCTCGAGCCATAATTACTAAGCCATGCAATCCTCTGTCGCGCGCTTGTGGCGTTCCATAAAATGCTCGGGTATTAGTATCAAAGTTTAAAAAGCTGGGATAAATGGCTGAATATGTGATGGCATCACCATCCGGATCAATAAATGCATTTCGATCAAAGCTAAAACCAAATAAATTGCCAACCGTGACAGGCGCAGGGTTACTAAATATCACATTGGCCTTAGGCTCAGTATTGATCACTTGAAGGGTAATAAGCTGCCAGCCAAGTTTCTCAAAAGAATCCAAGACGGTGATGTTGAATTGATAAGTGCCTTGGTCTCCTGATAGTGCTGTACCAAATAGTCGGCCTGAAGTGGCATCGATACTGGCAATTGTTGGCGCTAACCGGTCATTAAGCTGTGCAATGGCATAAGGATAAATAGGATCAGCTTCATTATCTCTGAAAAATTGTGCGATAGAAAATACAAAGCGGCCGGTAGGTGTCGTTAAGGTTGTGTTGCCAACATAATAAGGTGGCGTATTTAGCACATTGATGATAAAAGTGATTTCCTGTTGTTGAGCTAAATGCTGCAAATTCATATTGATATAATAATTGCCACGTACATTGCCAGTAGGAGTACCGCTTAACAGCATGCTACTAGGATTATAACTTAACCAAGTAGGTAAATTGGCTTTATTCAATTCAGTTAAACGTAACAAAGCAACCTCATAACCAAGCAAAGTATTAATGCTTAATGAATATGTTTGATTAAAAGGCTGATCTTGTACCGGCGAAACTAAATTGGCTTTGAAGTACGGATAGGCATCGTAAACTGATGGGTTAATGGTAAAATTCTGGGTTATATTCCAATTTTGAACGCTGAAATTCAAGGTAGTTATCACCATTGAATTTGTAATATTTATTACAATGGGATTGATACTCATAGATTGAGCAGAGCTGATAGACTGGATTAAGTAATTATCATAATAGGTTATACCAAATGGATTTAATTGTGCTAATAACACCTCATTACCACCTGCACCAAAACCTGATGTATAACCCGTCAACACGATACTACCATCTGGTTTTAGTGCTAGACTGTTACCATAATCATAATTACTTCCGCCCAAAGTCTTAGCCCAGGATAAACTGCCATTTACAGTGAATTGCGCCAATAACACATCAGCCCTACCTGCACCAAAACTTCCAGTATATCCGACCAACACTATGCTACCATCCGGTTTTAGCGCTAGGCTATTACCACGGTCACTATCACCCCCCCCCAAAGTCTTAGCCCAGGATAAGTTGCCATTTACTGTGAATTGCGCCAATAATATATCATCACTTCCTGCACCAAAACTATTGGTAGACCCCGTCAGCACGATACTACCATCTGGTTTTAGCGCAAGGCTGTTACCAACATCATTGTTTCTTCCTCCAAAAGTCCTAGCCCAGGATAAAGCACCATTTGCTGTGAACTGTGCTAATAATACATCACCTTCAAGAGAATTCCCTGTCTTCCCTATCAGCACGATGCTGCCATCCGGTTTTAACGCAAGGCTGTTACCAACATCCTCACCTATTCCTCCAAAAGTTCTAGCCCAGGATAAGGTACCATTCCCTGTGAATTGGGCTAATAACACCTCATCGTTGTAACCTGTTCTAAAACTAGATGTATATCCCGTCAGCACGATGCTGCCATCCGGTTTTAGCGCAAGGCTGTTACCAACATCATCACCTCCTCCCCCAAAAGTTCTAGCCCAGGATAAGATGCCATTCCCTGTGAATTGGGCTAAAAACACATCACTTACAAAACTATCTCCTGTCTTCCCAGTCAATACGATGCTACCATCTGGCTTTATCGCGAGAGAATAACCATTATCAGCACTTCTAATCCCCAACTGACCATTAGTCTTACCCCCAAATGTTTTAGCCCAAGATAAGGTGCCATTGGCAGTGAATTGCACTAATAACACATCAAAGTAATTCGCACCGAAACTACTTGTCGTCCCTGTCAGCACTATGCTCCCATCCGATTTTAACGCAAGGCCGTTACCCACATCATCACGACTTTCACCCAGAGACTTGATAAATATTCTATCGTCTAATCCTATGCATAATTTAAGAGCAATCTGTCCATAATAAACACTACCTCTCGCGACCACTACCGTGTCCGGGTTAATAATAATTTGCGTTTCCTTATTAAAAGAATTAATCGGTGTGCCCGAAATGGTTTTGAGATTGATATCATAATTAAGCCAATCCATCCCTTGCAAATCAATATTAAGTGAAGGCTGGCTGGCCATATAGCGCAAAAAAGTAATGGGCAAATTATAAGTGTATTTAAACATCGGCAGAATAGTCTTGGGCTGCTGCCAGACATTTGGAATGGTAATTAATGATAGAGGGGTAATGGCTGACTCTAAAATAGGTGACAATGTTAATGGAATAGCATTTTTTTGAATTAACAGTGAGTTAATATTCGTAATGGTTGGATTAATAATGGATGAGGCAATGGTTGCAGAGATAACTTTAGAATTTAAGGATATGTCCTGAAAGCTAACTGCACTGGATAACAATGGAAGGGTATTACTAGGAGATAAAACTGTGAGTAATACATCATAGTTTCCTGCACCAAAACTTCCTATATACCCTGTTAGAACGATACTTCCATCTGGTTTTAATGCTAAGCTATTACCCTCATCAAAATTACTTCCCCCAAAAGCTCTAGCCCAAGATAAAGTACCATTCCCTGTTAATTGCGCCAATAATACAGAATCACCTCCTATATTTAAACTTCCTGTAGACCCTGTCAGTACTATGCTGCCATCCGCTTTTAGCGCTAGGCTGTTACCAACCTCATCACTCCCGCCTAAAATCTTAGCCCAGGATAAGCTACCATTTTCTGTGAATTGCGCTAACAATACATTAAATCCTCCTGTACCAAAACTTAATGTTTTCCCCGTCAGCACTATGCTACCATCCGGTTTTAGCGCAAGACTGTTACCATCATCCCAATCACTCCCCCCTAAAGTCCTAGCCCAGGATAAGCCACCATTCGCAGTAAATTGCGCCAATAATACATCATCACCTCCTGCCCCAAAACTATCGGTAGATCCCGTCAGAACTATACTGCCATCCAGTTTTAGCGCTAAGCTGTAACCATAATTAAAACCACTTCCCCCAAAAGCCCTACCCCAGGATAAGATACCATTCTCTGTAAATTGCGCTAATAACACATAATAGCTTCCTGCACCAAAACTTTGGGTAGTACCCGTAAGTACGATGCCACCATCCGGTTTTAGCGCAAGGCTGTAACCAACATCATCGTTTCCTCCTCCCAAAGTCTTAGCCCAGGATAAGGTGCCATTCTTTGCGAATTGCGCTAATAATACATCATTATCTCCTGCACTAAAACTTGCTGTAAAACCTGTGAGCACTATGCTGCCGTCCGATTTTAACGCTAGGCTAATACCCCAATCATCTCTTGCCCCCCCAAAAATTCTAGCCCAGGATAAATCACCATCAGCCGTAAATTGCGCTAATAATACATCCGTGTTTCCTGCACCAAAACTTGATATAAACCCCGTAAGCACGATGCTACCATCACTCCCTATAACAACTTGCTTTCCAACATCGTTCTTAATTCCTCCTAGCGTTAATGCCCAGGCATTACCTGAATCTGGCAATGTAATGCTAGACTCACAGGTTTGCTCTGCCTGCAATCGACGTGCCCGATAGGCTTCCGTAATATCTTGCACCGTAAAGTGGGCTTCTTTGGCTTCCAAATCAAGGCCATGGCTGCTAAATGATTCAGTGATGTCTGTGATATCAGGCGTAATATCGCGCGCTTCTCTCGAACTTCTTGAAGCCCCAAGCACCGCCTGCATGGCAAGCAAGGTTAGCATGGCTTGCAAAGGATTATTCAATGCCCAGCTCAATAATCTGCTAAGTGCAAATAATACCGCTAAGTGTTTATTATCATAGCGAGCTTGTGGTGTGGGCATGGTGATTACCTTTAAATGTTTAATTATGGCCGTATAGGACTGTCAGTTTTTGTTCCCGAGTCATGAACTTCAGGTTTCTTGACTGTAGCCGCTGGAGACACTGAAGTGGCTAAGATACTTGCTCTGTTCGCTACCCTAACTGTGGTTGGCATTGATAATCTCCTTGCACCCGAACCATCATCGGTCACTGGTCTAGTGGTGACAATTGGAGCGTTCTGCATCACACTACTAGGGTTTAATAGTGGGTTGCTGGTATGGGCTTTGATTGCGCGGGTTGCCATCGCTTTCGCTTCTTCCGCTAAGTCCACGGAAGCTAGTGGGTTTTTAATTACTTTTACTTTCAATTTCGGCAGCATAGATTTTGCGCTCATAAAGGGCAGCAATTTTTGTTTTTCTGCTATGGCAAAATCAATACTCGCCTCACTTAAGGCCAAACATGCTAGTTGGCGAATTGAGGTATTTTTTTGACATTGCAAACCACTGTTGCAGCCCTTTAACAAATGGATAAATCCTAAGAGCTGAATGGCAAATGGCGAGTCTGAGCCATTAAACGCTTGCGAGCGAATAGCAGGATTGGTGGTGCCCTTCATGATCTCAATTAAAATCGAAATCATGCCATAGCGAAATCGCCAATCTAAGTGTTTAGCGGCAACGCTTTGTATATGAGTTAATACATTGATAACGCTTTTCGCTTTCGGCACGCGAATTTTCTGCTCTAATAAAGTCACGTACCAAGTGGAGGGAATATCAAACGCTAATTTTCGTAAATCCCCCAACAAGGCTCCTGGAGAGAGGATATGAGTTGCACTTGCCAAGCACAACAAGCGCAAGGTAGTGGTATCATTGATGCAAATCAAGGCTTCTCTCGCACTTTCTAATTCATGCCGGATCGCAATATTGCCTCGTTTTGATTGCATCGCTTTGGCTAGCAAATCATTCAATGCGTTCACATACTGCTCTTTAGTTTTGAGCAATAATTTATTGCCACGTCCAGTATGTTCAGATAAGACTATTCGCAAAAATCCATGCAATAAGCGCACAGCGTCCAACGTATGTTGGTTATCATAATGGCGATAATTAATTTCCAACAAATTGGTTTCAACGAAATGGATTAACTTCGGGACGATTTGTGAATTGAGTAAAGCTGTCATTGGCTTTAACGCGCCAGCTTGCCCATAGTACAATCTTAATTGCTGTTCTAACTGCTGTAAACTGAGGTCAATTTCAGTAATTATAGCGCCTTCGGTGAGCTGCCGACCCATGTCTTCTATGGCGCGACTTAAGGCTGAAAACTCAATCTGGCCGGTTGCCTTAAGTCCCTCTTTAGTCTGTAAAGCCCTGGACCATTGAATGATCCGCTCCCGAATAGCTTTGATCCGACGCTCGCGCCAAATTAACATTCCTGCGATAACTAACACTAATGTACCCGCTGCCACAAACGGTGCGATGTTTTTGGCAAGCTCAGTAGTTGAGGTGCCCAAATTAATAGTAGGTGGAGTTTGGATAGCCAAATTGAAGCCTACTTTCGCATTTAAGCCTAAGCTATCTGTCGCAATCACATTGATTAAATAATTACCTGCTGGAACGTCGATGGGAGAAGCGCTAAAAGTGCGAGTCGTCGCATCAAAACTAAGCCAAGCAGGCAGTGCCGTACCGTCCACCATTTCAGCGGAATAAGAGACGCCATCCCCATCTGCATCGACAAAGCTTGGCACTGTAAATACAAATCCGGTTTCTAATTTGCTGACCTGCTGGTCAAATATACGACCCTCAGGCTGGGGTGCTGAATTCACTACAGTTAGATTAAAATAACCCTGAGCCTTGCCGCCAAAATCGTCATCCACGCCGACTACCAGAGTGGCCAGCCCACGATCTCGACCACTAGGAGTACCAGTAAACAAGCGCCTGCTAGGGTTAAAATTAATCCAATCTGGCAATGAACCGTTCAAGCTTTTAGCCGTATAAATTAATGGGTCAGAGTCGCTATCTGCAAAATTATCCGCATCCAGCAAAAAGCTCCAAGGATTATTAGCCGAGGCGACCAAGGGTGTTGGAATGGCATACATCAACTTGGGAACGTTGTTAGGAACTATCACACTAAAGTTAAGCGCAGCCTCACCACCAAAGCCATCTTTGGCCATGAGCTTTAAGCGATACTGCCCTTGATTACCCGATTTAGGAAAGAAGGTAATTACCTGATCTGCAAGTGATAACCAACTTTGAGTATTGCCTGAAATCGATTCCAAGCTATAAATTAGTTTGTCAGCATCAGGATCTATGAAAGTATCTGAAGGAATCAGCAAACTACGTGCTTGGCCTACCGCCACCGTTTGCGAAGTCAAACTGTAAGCTAAGGGTGCAGAGTTAGGAGTGCTTAACGATACATCGTAATAGCTTTGTCCGCCCCGACCATCACTCACTACAAATCGAAGGGGAATAGCTTGATGGGAATTGCCAATCGGAGTGCCATATAAAGCTTGACTGCTTGAATTAAAATTTAGCCAACTTGGTGGATTGAATTGTAGGTCTCGAATTAAAGCATAAGTGATAAAATCATTATCAGGATCGGTGAATAATCCTGATGGTAAAGTATAAGCATATGGCTGACCTACTGGCATGCTAACCAAAGTCGGCAAATCAAATTGACGAAATGGAATACCATTAACATCCATCACTAAGCTCACATTCCCCTGCCCACCATAACCGTCTCGAGCCATAATTACTAAGCCATGTAAACCTCGGTCTCTAGCTTGTGGCGTTCCATAAAGTGTTCGGGTATTCGCATCAAAGTTTAAAAAGCTGGGATAAATGGCTGAATAGCTAATGGCATCACCATCCGGATCAATAAACGCATTTCGATCAAAGCTAAAACTAAATAAATTGCCGACCGTGACAGGAGCCGGGTTGCTAAAGATTACATTAGCCATTGGCGCGGAGTTGACCACCTGAATCGTAATAAGCTGCCAACCCAGTTTGCTGAATGAATCTAAGGCAGTGATGTTGAAATGATAATTACCTTGTTCTCCTGATAGCGCTGTACCAAATAGCCGACCTGAAGTGGCATCGATACTGGCGATGGTCGGCGCTAATTGGCCATTAAGCTCTGCAATGGCATAAGGGTAAATGGCATCGGCTTCATTATCTTTAAAAAATTCCGCCAATGGAAATAGAAACCGGCCAGTGGACGTGGTTAAGGTGGCGTTGCCAACATAATACGGCGGAGTATTCAACACGTTGATGATAAAGGTGATTTCTTGTTGTTTACCAGAATGCTGCAAATTCATATTGATATAATAATTGCCACGTACTTTGCCAGTAGGCGTACCGCTTAATAGCATGCTAGTAGGATTATAGCGTAGCCAAGCAGGCAAAGTGGCCTTATTCCACTCGGTCAAGCGTAACAAAGCAATGTCATAACCAAGCAAAGAATTAATACTTAATGAATATGTTTGATTAAAAGGCTGATTTTGCACCGGTGAAAGAATATATTTTAAGTACGGGAAGACATTATAAGCTGACGGGTTGATAGTAAATTTTTGTGTCGTATTCCAATTTTCCGCACTGACACTCAAGGCAGCTATCTCAATTGAATTGGTAATATTTATTATTAGGGGATTAATACTCGTAGATTGGGCAGTGCTGATAGACTGAATTAAATAATTATCATAACGGGTCTCACCCATTGCGTTTAATTGTGTTAATAACACATCAGCGCTTCCTGCACCAAAACTTAATGTATTGCCCGTCAGCACGATGCTGCCATCCGGTTTTAGCGCTAGATTGCTACCCACATCATCACTAATTCCCCCCAAAGTCCTAGCCCAGGATAAGTCGCCATCAGCAGTAAATTGCGCTAATAACACATCAAGGCCTCCTGCTCCAAAACTTGATGTATACCCCGTCAACACAAGGCTACCACCCGGTTTTAACGCTAGGCTTTTACCCTTATCATTATTACTTCCTCCAAAAGTCCTAGCCCAGGATAAAGCGCCATCAGCAGTAAATTGCGCTAATAATACATCAACGCCTCCTGCTCCAAAACTTCCTGTATACCACCCTGTCAGCACGATGCTACCATCTGGTTTTAGCGCTAGACTGTCACCCTCATCATAACTGCTTCCCCCCAAAGTCCTAGCCCAGGATAAGGCGCCATCAGCAGTGAATTGCACTAATAACACATCATCGCCTCCAGCACCAAAACTTGATGTGTATCCCGTCAGCACGATGCTACCATCCGGTTTTAGCGCTAGGCTGGTGCCAGCATCATAATTACTTCCCCCCAAAGTCTTCACCCAGGATAAGCTGCCATTCTCGGTGAATTGCGCTAATAACACATCACCGTATCCTGCACCAAAACTTTCTGTATATCCTGTCAGCACGATGCTACCATCTGGTTTTAGCGCGAGAGTGTTACCAACATCATCACTACTGCCCCCTAAAGTCCTAGCCCAGGATAAGCTGCCATTCTCGGTGAATTGCGCTAATAACACATCATAGTATCCTGCACCAAAACTTGCTGTATACCCCATCAGTACTATGCTCCCATCCGGTTTTAGCGCGAGAGTGTTACCAACATCATCACTACTTCCCCCAAAAGCTAAAGCCCAGGATAAGGCGCCATCAGCAGTAAATTGCGCTAATAACACATCATTTAATCCTGCACCAAAATTTTGGGTAGTTCCCGTCAGCACGATGCTACCATCCGGTTTTAGCGCTAGGCTATTACCTGCATCATCTCGACTCCCACCCAAAGATTTAATAAAAAGTCCCTCTTCTAAACCTATACATAATTTAACAACAAGCTGCCCATAATAAACGCTACCTCCCGCAGCCACTACTGCGTCTGGGTTAATAATAATCTGCGTTTCTTTGTTAAAAGAATTAATCGGCGTGCCCGAAATTGTTTTAAGATTGACATCATAGTTAAGCCAATCTGAGCCTTGTAAATCAATATTGAGTGAGGGCTGGACTGCCATATAGCGTAAAAATGTAGTTGGCAAAGCATAAGTATATTTAAACGTTGGCAGAGCATTCTTAGGCTGCTGCCAGGCATTTTGAATGGGAAATAACGATAAGGGTGTAATGGCTGACTCTGAAATAGGTGACAACGCTAGTGAAATAGAAGTATTTTGAATCAACAGTGAGGAAATGTTCATAATGGTTGGATTAATGAGGGATGAAATAATATTTGAAGGCAAAGCGTGAGAATAGTCGGGTGCTTGTATGGCTTGAAAGCTAACTGCTCTGAATAACAATGGAATGGTATTACTAGGAGATAGCACAGTGAGTAAGACATCGCTACTTCCTGCGCCAAAACTTGCTGTAGACCCCGTCAGCACGATACTACCATCCGGTTTTAGCGCTAGGCTGTTACCATAATCACTATTACTTCCACCCAAAGTCCAAGCCCAGGATAAGGTGCCATTCTCTGTGTATTGCGCTAATAACACATCCGTGCCTCCTGCACCAAAACTTGGTGTAGACCCCATCAGCACTATGCTACCATCCGATTTTAGCGCTAGACTGTTACCAACATCATCTCTACTTCCCCCCAAAGTCCTAGCCCAAGATAAGACACCATCAGCAGCAAATTGCGCTAGTAACACATCAGTGCTACCTACATCAAAACCTGATGTATACCCCGTCAATACTATGCTGCCATCCGGTTTTAGCGCAAGACTGTTACCTACATCCCAATAACTTCCCCCAAAAGTCCTAGCCCAGGATAAGGTACCATCTTCTGTGAATTGCGCTAATAACACATCAAGGCCTCCTGCACCAAAACTTGATGTATATCCCGTTAGCACGACGCTACCATCCGGTTTTAGCGCGAGAGTGTTACCATGCTCGTCACTAGCCCCCCCAAAAGCCCTAGCCCAGGATAAGGTGCCATTCGCTGTAAATTGCGCTAATAACACATCAGAACGTCCTGCACCAAAACTTGATGTATACCCCGTCAGCACCATGCTACCATCCGGTTTTAGCGCTAGGCTAGTGCCAGCATCATAATTACTCCCCCCTAAGGTCATAATCCAGGATAAGGTGCCATTCCCTGTAAATTGCGCTAATAACACATCACCGTATCCTGCACCAAAACTTTCTGTATACCCCACCAGTACTATGCTGCCATCCGGTTTTAGCGCTATGCTGTTACCAAAGTCAAAACTCCATCCCCCAAAAGTTCTAGCCCAGGATAAAGCACCATCAGCAGTAAAACGCGCTAATAACACATCATAGTCAACTGCACCAAAACTTCTTGTATACCCCGTTAGCACTATACTGCCATCATTACCTATAGCAACTTGATTTCCATAATCATCATTAACGCCTCCTAGCGTCAATGCCCACGCATTACCCGAATCTGGCAATTCAATGCTTGACTCACAGGTTTGCTCTGCCTGCAATCGACGGGCCCGGTAAGCCTCAGTAATATCTTGTACCGCAAAGTGAGTCTCTTTGGCCTCTAACTCAAGGCCATAGCTGCTAAATGATTCAGTGATATCTTTTATTTCAGGCGTGATATCGCGCGTTTCTCTGGTACTTCTTGAAACCCCGGCCACCGCTTGCATGGCTAACAGCGCCAACATAGCTTGCAGGGGATTATTTACCGCCCAATTCAATAATTTACTCAGTGCAAACAATACGGCTAAGTGTTTATTATCATGTCGAGCTGAGGGATTGGGCATGGTGATGACCTTTTATGATTTTTGCAAGTGTAACATTAACTTATTGAGGCGCCTACACTGAGAGACTCATCCATTTTAGCTTCAGCGGCTTTGGCTGATTTGCTGATAAAAATACTGGCTCTGTACGACTCTTTCACTTGTGGTCTCACTCTTAGCATCTGCGGTGAACTGATCATGGCAATGCCTGAAGGCCGATGTGCCATTGGCACTCGTGCCGGCAACATTGACTGGCGGCGGGTAACCAAGGCTGTACTATGCAAGGGATTAACACTTTGTAAGCTGGCAGACAGCCTGCTGTTATTGGTGCTTGAACTGGCGCTTATATCTAATGGCGTGGCTATCACACTGATTCTTCTACTTTGGAAGGTTGCGACAGTATTGAGGTAGGGATTTAACACTTTTCGCTCAGTAAAGCTTAAATTGAGTCGCGCTTGATTCAATGCCCATTTAGCTTGTCGTTGTACCCTAGTATTGCTCGGCCGGCACAAGTAACCCTTATTAATTTGTAATAATTGCAATAGCCCTAACAGCTGAATGCGACAATAGCTTGCTTGACCCATGATGGCTTGGGATTTAATAACAGGATTTTGAGTATGGATGATAATATCGAGTAGTAAACTGATCATGCCATACAAGAAGCGCCAATCGGTTTGTTTGGCAGCTCTGGCTTGAATTTGACTCAAAACACTGAGATCAGTCTTGGCACTCGCCGCCTGATTATTAAGCTCTAGTAATAATACATACCAGTTGGAGGGAATATCAAAAGCCAACTGTTTTAAATCAGCCACTAATGCGCCAGGTGAGAGTATATGGGTGGCACTGGCTTGACACAATAGTCTTAAAGTATTGGTGTCACTCGCACAGATCAAAGCTTCCCTTGCGCTTTCTAACTCATGCAAGATGGCTATATCGGCTTGGCTAGCACGGCGTGTTCTGGCAATTAACTCTTCTAAATCTTTTGCATACTGCGCCTTGGTTTTTTGTGATAACTGATGGCGACGTCCGGTGTGCTCCGATAGAATCAGTCCCATAAAGCAATGCAATAACCTGGCTGCGCCTAAAGTTTTTTCACTATCATATTCGTCTCGATGGATCTCTAAGATATTACGTGCTACAAACTGAATAAATTTTTCCACAATCTGCAAGCCCAAAAGAGTAGTCATTGGCTCATGTCTAATTCTTTGCGCATAGTATTGACGCAGCTGCTTTTCAAATGCTAATAAATTGCTTTCAATGGAGGATAGTGCAATGCCGCGGGTCAGTTGTTTACCAATTTTGTGGAGTTGTGCGCTTAATGCCTCAAACTCAATAACCTCACTTGCTATAGTCATTTTTAACTGCCGGCTCCTGGCCCAAGTTTGGATGCGCAGCTCAGTGGTTTTAATACGACGCTGGCGCCAGATTAAAAGGCCGGCAATCAGCACAATCAGGCCACCGGCACCGGCAAAAGGCGCCGTGTTTTTAACAAGCTCAGTTTTAGAGGTGCCCAAATCAATATTGGGGGGAGTTTGAATCGCTAAGTTAAAGCCTACTTTTTGGCTTAAGCCCAAACTATCAACAGCCACGACATTAATGAGATAATTACCCGCTGGGGCATCGCCGGGAGAGCCGCTAAAAATGCGCGTCAATGGGTCAAATGAAAGCCAAGAAGGCAGTGGTTTACCATCTAGCATTTCAGCTGAAAAACTCACTACATCACCCTCGTTATCAGTAAAACTAGGCACCGTAAAAGTAAAGTGCGAATCAAGCTTACTGACCTGCTGGTCAAAGATACGCCCCTCAGGCTGTGGCGCCGAATTAATTACTTGAAGCATAATATTGACATTCACACTTGCGCCATAAGGATCAGTGCCTACAATAGTAATCGTATAATTACCTCTATCCTGAGCCTTAGGTACACCAGAGATAGTCCGTATGCCTGAATTAAAATTTAAAAATGCCGGGGTCATTGCTGCATAATTCACGACATCCCCATCTGGATCGCTAATGGCATTTTGCGGGAAGTCATAACGAAACAATCGGCCAACCGTAAGCGGATCTGGATTAGCAAATAAATACTGAACGCTGGGCACAGAATTCAATATTTTAAGGGTAATGACCTGCCAGCCAAGTTTAGCAAAAGAATCTAAGGCAGTGATATTGAATTGATATGTGCCTTGGTCTCCTGAGAGCGCTGTGCCAAATAACCGGCCTGAAGTCGCATCGATACTGGCAATAGTTGGCGCTAATTGGCCATTTAATTGAGCAATGGCATACGGGTAAATGGCGTCCATTTCATCATCTTTAAAATACTCAGCTAAAGGAAATACAAAGCGGCCGGTAAGCGTCGTTAAGGTGGTGTTGCCAATATAGTATGGCGCAGTATTCAATACATTGATAATATAGGTGATTTCTTGCTGTTGACCGGAACATTGTAAATTCATATTAATATAATAATTGCCACGTACTTTGCCAGTAGGCGCCCCGCTTAATAACATGGTATTAGGATTATAGCGTAGCCAAGCGGGTAAAGTGGCCTTATTCCATTCGGTTAAACGTAACAAAACAACGCCATAACCAAGTAAAGAACTAATATCTAAAGAATATGTTTGGTTAAATGGCTGATTATACACCGGCGAAAGTAGATGGTCTTTGAAATACGACAATGCATAAACAGATGGATTAATGGTAAAATTTTGGGGCGTTTCCCAATTTTGAGCACTGATATTCAAGGCGGTCATATTAATTGAATTGGCAATATTTATCATTATGGGAGTGATATCCATAGATTGATCAGTGCTAATAGACCGGATTAAGTAATGATCATAACCGGTCTCACCTATTGCATTCAATTGCGCTATTAACACATCATCATCGATTCCTGCACTAAAACTTCCTGTAAGCCCCGCCAACACGATGCTCCCATCGGGTTTAAGCGCAAGGCTTCTACCAACATCACTACTACTTCCCCCCAAAGTCCTGGCCCAGGATAAGGCGCCATTAGCAGTAAATTGCGCTAATAACACATCACTTAACCCTGCACCAAAACTTGTAGTAGATCCCGTCAGCACTATGCTACCATCTGATTTTAGCGCGAGAGTGTTACCTTGATCATTATTACTTCCACCAAAAGTCTTAGCCCAAGTTAAGGTGCCACTGGAAGTGAATTGCGCTAATAACACATCATTACTGCCTGCACCAAAACTCGATGTATACCCCGACAGCACTATACTACCGTCCGGTTTTAGCCCTAAGCTGTTACCATAATCACTACCTCTTCCTCCTAAAGTACTAGCCCAGGATAAGGTGCCATTCGCAGTGACTTGTGCTAATAACACATCATCTAATCCCGCACCAAAACTAGTCGTATACCCCGTCAGCACGATGCTGCCATCCGGGTTTAGCGCTAGACTGCGACCTTCATCATAACCAATCCCCCCAAAAATCCTAGCCCAGGATAAGCTGCCATTCTCTGTAAATTGCGCTAATAATACATCACCATCTCCTGCGCCAAAACTATCTGCATACCCCGTCAGCACGATGCTACCATCCAGTTTTAGCGCTAAGCTATTACCATAATCACTACCACTTCCTCCCAAAGTTCTGGCCCAGGATAAGCTGCCATCAGCAGTAAATTGTGCTAATAACACATCAGCACTTCCGGCACCAAAACTGTATGTGGTCCCCGTCAGCACGATGCTACCATCCGGTTTTAGCGCTAAGCTGTTACCATAATCATAACTACTTCCATTAAAAGTCCTAGCCCAGGATAATGTGCCATTAGCAGCGAATTGCGCTAGCAACACATTAACCTTTCCTTCATCAAAACTAAATGGAATCCCCGTCAACACGATGCTACCATCCGGGTTTAGCGCCAGATTGGAGTCAATATATGCACTCTCTCCCCTTAGAGACTTGATAAAAGTACTGTCTTCTGAACTTATACATAATTTCAGAACCACCGGCCCATAATAAGCGCTAGTTCCCGCAACCCCTATCGCGTCTGGATTAATAGTAATTTGCGTTTCCTTGTTAAAAGAATCGATTGGGGTCCCCGAAATTGTTTTGAGATTGGCATCATAGTTAAGCCATCCTGATCCTTGCAAATCAATATTAAGTGAGGGCTGGCTTGCCACATAGCGTAAAAATGTAGTTGGCATAATATAAGTATACTTAAACGTTAGCAGCAAATTCTTGGGCTGCTGCCAGGCATTTTGAATGGGAAAAAACGATAAAGGAGTAATTATTGCATTCAAAATAGGTGAAAAAGCAATAGGAATAGAATTATTTTGAAGCAATAGTGAGGAGATACTCGTAACGGTTGGATTGATGGTATAAGAGTTAATATTTGCAGGAAAAGCTTGAAAATATAGGGGTACTTGTAAGACTTGAAGACTATTTGCACTGAATAACAGTGGAATGGTATTAGTAGGAGACAGCACTGTGAGTAAGACATCATCGCTTCCTGCACCAAAACTATCGGTAGATCCCGTCAGCACTATGCTGCCATCAGAGTTTAGTGCTAGGCTATAAGCATAATCATCTTTAGTCCCACCCAAAGTCCTAGCCCAGATTAAAGTACCATTCTCTGTAAATTGCGCTAATAACACATCTCGGTTTCCTGCACCAAAACTTAATGTATACCCCGTCAAAACGATGTCACCATCCGGCTTTAACGCGAGACTGTTACCTTGATCATAACTACTCCCCCCAAAAGTCCTAGCCCAGGATACGTTGCCACTGGCAGTGAATTGCGCTAATAACACATCATAACTGCCTGCACCAAAACTCGATGTATACCCCGTCAGCACGATGCCGCCATCTGGTTTTAGCGCTAAGCTATTACCCAAATCAGTCCTATTTCCTCCCAAATTCCTAGCCCAGGATAAGCTGCCATTTTCTGTTAATTGTGCTAATAGAACATCTTGGGTTCCTGCATCAAAATTAAAGGTAGTCCCTGTCAGCACGATGCTGCCATCCGGGTTTAGCGCTAGACTGCGACCTTCATCATAACCAATCCCCCCAAAAATCCTAGCCCAGGATAAGCTGCCATTCTCTGTAA